>Ga0209488_10004003_pt1 | contig 11632 bp, 10 predicted proteins | sample Rivendell_Oct201_8_FD_188349 | JGI IMG/M metagenome (GOLD analysis project Ga0209488, IMG submission 188349) | Vadose zone soil microbial communities from the Eel River Critical Zone Observatory, Northern California, USA -... | ecosystem: Environmental > Terrestrial > Soil > Vadose zone >... | reverse complement strand
CAACGCGAGGAGTTTGACCGTGAGCCACCCATTCACGAAGGGGTACTGGTGCACGGCGAACATGAGCGCAATGGCGCTCGCCAACAACAGAGTGTCGACTAGGTGCGGCAGAATACGCAGCGCACGGTGTCCGCGCCAATCGATGCGATACAAATTGAGGACATGCCGCGCGACAAACAGGACTATGCTTGCGACGGCGCTGGCAATGTGGAGCGACCGAAGTTGGAGGTAGTAGTCGGTCATAGCGCGAGTATTACTGTGCGGCCCGCGGACCTTGAATCATCAGCGTACCCGATCGGCCGGGAATTGTGCCGCGTTCCATCGCATGCACCGGCAGACGCGTCAGGTCGAGATCTTGATAGATGTCGCGCAGGCTGCCGATTCGATACCCCTGCGTCTTCCAGCCGGCCAGCAAAGTATCGAACGCGGACAGCAAGCGCATGCCTTCCAATTCGGTATGCAAGGTGTAGACATGCGGCGCGGCAGGCTCGAAAGCTGTGCGCATGAGTAGGAAGTTCGCGACATTGTCCTCCTTAACATCGCCTACGCCGATCAGTTCGTCCAAAGTCGGCAACGTCGTGGGAATTTGCGGGCAGCGAACGACGGAGTGCTCCACCATGGGGAGAAACGGTGAATGCCCACGCGAGTCGGAGCAGTAGTCGAAGCGCAACGTCGCGGTGAGGCGCATCGCGTGATTGTTCATCTGCCAGCCCGCCGCGCCGTGCGTTTTGGCGCGCTCGCCAAAAATATCGGCGAAGCGTTCCACCGCCTTGTCGAGTTCGCGCTCGGTCCAGTTATCGCGTGCGCCTTCGACGCCGTCTTGCCAACGCACATGATCCCAGGTGTGAATACCCACTTCGTGGCCGGCGGCTTTCACGCTGCGCATCTCATTCGCGCAGCGTTTGCCGATATCGGGCCCGGGCAAGAGCGTGCCGTACATCAGTGTTTTGTATCCATACAGACTGACGACCGAGGTGCGGCTCACTTTGCTGAAGAATCCGGGCCGAAACACGCGCTTGATGGCGCGACCCGTGTGGTCCGGTCCAAGCGAAAACAAGAACGTCGCTTGCAGTTTGTGGCGATCCAGACATTTGAGTAGGGCCGGCACGCCTTCGCGCGTCCCGCGGAAAGTATCGGCGTCGACTTTAAGAGCGAGTTTCATGGGCGGGAGGGCGTGAGATCGTGAGATCGTAAGGTGGAAAGACTAGGCTGTTCTTACCAATTCACGCTCTCGCGATCTCCCGCTCTCACGAAAGGCTTGGTTAGTTAACCAAGCCTTTGGCTTCCGCGACCTGCGAGCGATACGATTCCATGATCCTGATCAACGCGTCTTCCATGGTGACGCGCGGTTTCCAGTTGAGTTCGGCGCAGGTGTTGTCGATCTTGGGCACGCGATTCTGCACGTCCTGGTAGCCCTTGCCGTAGTAGTCGCCCGCCGTCACTTCAAGGAGCTGCACCTTTTTTGCCGAATCCGCATACTCGGGATACTTGCCGGCGAGAGCGAGCATTTTTTCCGCGAGTTCGCGCACCGACCAGTTGTTGCTTGGGTTGCCGATGTTGTAAATTTTTCCGGTCGCGATCTTGTTGTCGTTCCGGATGATCGCCATCAGCGCTTCGATGCCGTCTTCGATGTGCGTGAACGAGCGCTTCTGTTTGCCGCCGTCCACGAGCTTGATCGGCTCGCCGCGCACGATATGGCCGAGGAACTGCGTGAGCACGCGTGAGCTGCCTTCCTTCGGCGTGTCGATCGAGTCGAGTCCCGAGCCGATCCAGTTGAAGGGACGGAACAGCGTGAAGTCGAGATTGCGCTCGAAGCCATACGCGTAGATGACGCGATCCATCATCTGTTTGGAGCAAGCGTAGATCCAGCGCTGCTTGTGAATCGGACCGTACACAATGTTGGAATTTTCCGGATCGAACGCGTCGTCCGGACACATGCCGTAAATTTCCGAGGTCGACGGGAAAATCAAACGCTTCTTAAACTCGACGCAGGCGCGCACGATCGGCAAATTCGCCTCGAAGTCGAGTTCGAACACGCGCAGCGGTTCGCGCACATAGGTTGCGGGCGTCGCAATCGCCACCAGCGGTAGCACGACGTCGCATTTCTTGATGTGATACGCGATCCATTCCTTGTTGATGGTGATATCGCCCTCGTAGAAGTGAAAGCGCCTATCGCTCGTCAGGTTTTCGATGCGATTGGAAAACATGTCCATGCCGTACACGTTCCAATCCGTGGTCTTGAGGATGCGCGTCGCAAGGTGATGGCCGATAAAGCCGTTCACGCCGATGATCAGTACATTTTTCATGTCGAACCTGTCCGAGAGAGGCCGTGCGGGTGCCGCATTCTATAGGAGTAGGGTGCGGGAAGCATCTAGTCGCGCGTCGCGCTAGTCGCTAGTCGTCAGGGCGACGCGTTGCGATTCGAAGAGACCGGCAAAGGATCTCGCATCCAAACGCTTCCCGTCGCATTCGACTTCAAGCAATTCCAATACACGTGTGTCGGCGCAGTCGGCGAAAATACGCTCGCCCTGGATATACAGGCTTGGCGCGCCGGGTTGCGCGTGCATGGTTTTTTCGACGCGGCTGCGCAGGAATCGCAGGCGCCTGCCTTGCACGTCGGCGAACGCGCCGGGATAGGGCGGCGCCACGCCCCGAATCAGGTTGTGAATTTGCGCGGCGCCCTGCGTCCAATCGATGCGGCCGTCTTCCGGTTTGCGTCCACCGAAGTAACTTCCCTGAGTCAAGTCCAGCGCCGTGTGGGTTGCGTTTCCGGCGAGAAGCGCAGGGAGTGCGTTGTCCAAGGCGATCTCGGCCGCCACGGTGACCTTTTGAAAAACGTCATGCGCCGTGTCGTCGGGAAGGATCGGCACCGCTTGCTGCGCAACGACATCGCCGGCGTCCGGCTTAGCCACCATGCGATGCAGCGTTGCGCCGGTGTAGCGCTCGCCGTGAATGACCGCCCAGTTGACCGGCACGCGGCCGCGGTACTTCGGCAGCAGCGAGCCATGCAGGTTGTATGCGCCGGCGCGCGCCGCGCCGAGCAGCTCAACGTTGAGCATGTGACGATAATAAAAAGAGAAAATAAAATCGGGTTGCAATGCCCGTATGCGCTCGATCCATTCGGGTGTATTGGGATCAGACGGTGTCGCGCACGGTAAACGATTGACCGACGCTAAGCGCTCGACGCTGTCAAACCAGATATTTTCGGTTGGGTTGTCGGTATGCGTGACGACCAATGCGACGTCGATATTGTGCGCCAGCAGCACCGAGAGACAACGCACTCCGACGTTGTGATAAGCAAAGACCACGGCTCGCGTCATGAATGATCTTTTTGCGAGGCGTCCAACACGGCCCCGATGATGAAGCGCGGGCGGCCTTGTACTTGCTGATAGATGCGGCCGATGTATTCGCCGAGGATACCGACGCCGAACAAAGTGATGCCGAGCAGGAAGAACACAATGCCGAACAATGTAAATACACCCTCGACTTCAGGTCCATAGATGATGCGTTTCAACGCTAAATAGATCACCAATAGGCCGGAGCACAATGCAATACCAATTCCCACCATGGAAAAAATTTGCAGCGGCGCGAGCGAAAAACCCGTCATCAAATCGAAATTCAAGCGCAACAGTTTGAACAACGAGTACTTCGATTCGCCGGCCGCGCGGAGTTCATGCGCTACTTCGATTTCCGTCGGTGTCCGTGCAAAGGTATACGCCAGCGCTGGAATGTACACATTGACTTCGCGCGATTGATTGATTGCATCGATGATGTCGCGGCTATAAGCCCGCAACATACAGCCCTGATCCCGCATGCGAATGCGCGTGGTGCGCTCGCGAATTCGATTCAGCATCTTCGAAGGCAGTTTGCGCAGACTCGAGTCCTGGCGCTCGCGCCGGTAACTGCCGACGTAGTCGAAGCCTTCGCGCATCTTCGCGACCAGTTTGCCTATTTCCTCGGGGGGATTTTGCAGATCTGCGTCGAGTGTCACGACAATGGCTCCGCTCGTTCGCGTGAAGCCGGCCATGATGGCATTGTGTTGACCGGCATTAAGGGCGAGGATGACGACGCGAGTTACATCGGGCCGGCGTTTGAATTGTTCGCGCAGTAGCGCAACGGATTTGTCCTTGCTGCCGTCATCGACGAAGACGATCTCATAGGAATCCTTGAGCGCGTCCAGCGCGGGGTACAGCCGCGCAAACAATCCCTCGAGCCCGGCTTCCTCGTTATAGATGGGGATCACGACGGATAGAGCGACAGTTGGCATGGTTACTTCTGATGTGTTCGCAAAATCGACAATAGCGTCTCGACCACTCTCGCAACGTCCGCGCGCGACATGGCAGGAAAGAGCGGAAGAGAGAGAATATTACGACAGGTGGTTTCGGCGAAAGGGAAATCGCCTTCCTTCCACCCCATGCGCCGGTACAGAGCGAAAAGATGAATCGCCGGATAGTGAACACCGGTGCCGATTCCAGCCGCGTCCAATTCGGCCATCACCTGCGCTCGTTTCACGCGCAGACGTTCTTCCGGCAATACCACCTGAAACATATGCCAGTTGGAGTTCGCGAAGTCGGCCGGCGGTAAACTCAAACCGATTTCCTTTGCCGGATTCGCAAGTAATTCGAAGTAGGTGCGCACGAGTTCGCGGCGTTGCGCATTGAACTCATCGAGCCGGTCCATCTGTCCCAAGCCGACGCGCGCGGCGACGTCGGTGAGATTGAACTTGCCGCCTGCGATTTCCACTTCCATTCCGTCGTAACCTGAACGCACCACGCCTTGCAGACGATACTGCTCGGCGAGTTTTGCTTCGGCCTCATTGTTCAACACGAGACAGCCGCCTTCTATCGACGTGACGTTTTTATTCGGATGAAAACTAAACGACACGAAGTCGCCGATCGAACCGATGCGTTTACCTTGCCAGGTGCTGCCGAAGGACTGCGCCGCATCCTCGACCACCCTGAGTTTGCGCTGGGTTGCGATTGCATAGAGCTGCGTGCGGTTCACGGGCAGCCCGGCCAGATCCACAGGGATTATTGCGCGCGTGCGTGCAGTGATGGCGCCTTCGATCAAATTCAAATCGATGTTGCGCGTGCTGGGTTCTATGTCCACGAATTTCGGCGTGGCGCCCACGGCGAGCACGACGTTGGCTGTGGCGACCCAGGAAAGCGGCGTCGTGATGACCTCATCGCCCGGCCCGATTCCCGCGATTCGCAACGCAATCTCCATCGTGCACGTTCCGGAATTGAAGGCGCGCACCGGACGGCCGCCGCAGAACTCCGTGAGCCGCGCCTCGAACGCCTTGACTTGCGGACCTGATGTAATCCAACCGGAGCGCAAGACGTCGGCGACGCCGGCGATCGTGGTCTCGTCGATGGAGGGACGGGTGAGGGGAATGCGTTGGGTCATTTTGCTAGTGACCAGTATTAGCTACGGGCGACCAAGAAGACGCCGAGAACGATGACAAAAATACCGGTCACTCGCGTCGGCGTCATCGGCTCGCTGAAAAGGTACCAAGCAGCAACGGCAGTGGCGACGTAGCCGAGCGAACTCATCGGGTAGGCGACGCTCACTTCGGTTCGCGACAAAACCGCCAGCCACACGACGACGCTGGCAACGTAACAGACGAGCCCGGCAAAGATGTGCCATTCGAAGAACAGCGTCCAAAGCGTACGCCAAAGTTGACCGAGCCCGAAGTCGATTGCACCCAGCGTAGTCACGCCGGCCTTCAAAAGAATTTGCGCAACCGTGTTAAGCGCTACGCAAACCAGCAACAACAGGATGGTCATCGACGTCATGGTTTGCGCACCGCGGTCAAATCGACGTTTCGACCGATCACCGTCATGGGAACGTGACGCTCTTGCAGTTCCGCAAAAATCTCGTGTTTCATCACAGCGACGGTCCCTGCCGGATCCGCAAGCCAGGCGCGAACGAAAGCGGAGGTATCCGCCAACCCTAGACGAGGCTCCTGCGTCAAGCCGAAGTCCAACTCATTCCGATATCCTACCAAGGTTAGCGTACGACCTAAATAAAACGGCAGCGATTGATCGTAGTCGCCCACCGAATAGAAGGGTTTGCGCGCATCGTGATGCGGCTCGATGGCTCGCGCCAAATCGTAGCCGGATCTAATTTCACGCGCCGCATCGAAACCGATCAACAAAACGCTGATCCCAATAAATGCCCCGCAGCAACTCGCGACGACGGCGAAGCGCAAGCGCCCCCGCGCGCTGAGCCACCATCCGAGAATCGCGCCGAGGAAAGCGATGCCGGCGCCGGCCTGCGCCCAGTGAAACAGCGTGCTGAACAATTCCGGTGGTGTGTCGCGCTTGGTCGGCAGAGGACCTAAAAACAGATAAGCGAGCGCGACCAGCCAAAGAGCGCTTATCCCGACTAGATGACGCCGCAAGGTTGCGGCCGGCAGGCGCGCGACGACATCGGCGGTGATGAGCGCCAGCGCTGGAATGATCGGAAGGATATAAGGCGCGAGCTTCGAATGCGAGGCGCTGAAAAACAGCAGCGTCGTCGCGGACCACAAGAGGAGGAAGCGTCGCGGTCGAAATCCGGAGCTCATCGACTCTAATTTGTCCGCGTTCCATGCGGCGTGGATGCTCCGCACTGCAAGCGACAGCCATGGCAATACGCCGACGATCAAGATCGGGATGAAGTACCACCACGGCTCCACGCGCTCGTGGACGTTGGTCAGAAAACGCTCGATGTGTTCGTGGATGAAAAAGAAATGCGGAAACTCGGGATTCACCACCGACATCGCGACAAACCAAGGCGCTGCGAGAACGACAAAAAGCAGTAGGCCGCCGATGACGTGCAGACGGCGCCACGCCGAGTACTCACGCTCGATGAGCGAATAGGCGACGAACGCCAGTCCCGGCAACACGATGGCTTCCAATCCCTTGGTCAGACAAGCCAAAGCCGCCATGGCCCACGCGATCAGCATCCAGTTGCGTTCCTGTCGCGACTTGAGCGGCGAGCGCTGCGCGAACAAGAACGCGCAAAGCGTTGCCTCGAGAAAAAATGAGACGCTCATGTCGAGCGTGTTGAGGTGGCCCAGAATGACCCACATCAGAGAACTGCCTAGCAGCGCAGCCGCGATCACGCCGGCGGATCGTCCAAATAGTTTCGCGCCGGCCAATCCCGCGAGCGCAACTCCCAACAGGCCGGTTAATCCGCACCAGAATCTAGAAGAGAATTCATTGACGCCAAACACTTCGTAGGCCGCCGCCGTGCTCCAATACTGCAGTGGCGGCTTTTCGAAGTACTTGAGTCCATCGAGTCGCGGCGTCAGCCAGTCGCCGGTGACGACCATCTCGCGCGGAATCTCCGCATAACGGCCCTCGTCCGGGTTGAGTAATTTGCGACCGCCCAGCGTTGCAAACCACGCGACCACGCAAATCAGCGCCAACAGCCAGAGCCAGCGCGGGATGGACTGCGATTCGGTACGGAGAGTGGGTTCGCCGGAGCGCATGTCTAAGTATTTATGAATTCGTCTGCAGTTCGCGACGTTAGGAATATCGGTCTTCGACAAAGTCGGTCCGAGTACAATTTATCTTTAGATTCTACTGTCATTTTCACCGCAGGAGTACCGCTATGGTCAGGCAATCCGGATTGACAAGAGTTCTCTTGTTGGGAGCGGCAAGTTTGACTGCGCTGAACGTTCACGCTGAATGGAAGGGAAAGGGAGAACTGGGGTTGGTCATCGCCAAGGGAAATACCGAGACCGAAACCATCAATGCGAAAGTCGACATGACCACGGAACACGATCCATGGAAACACTTGATCGGGTTTTCGGTCCTGCGCAGTACGAATGCGGATGTCGCGACCGCTGACCGCTACGAGTTTCACGGGCAGTCCGACTACAAGCTGTCGGCGCAGAGCTATGCGCTCGGTTCATTGCGTTACGAAAACGACAAATTCAGCCCGTACAACTATCAAGAGGTTGCCGCGGTGGGTTACGGCTACAAGGTTTACGATACGGAAATCACCAAGTTCGCGACTGAAATCGGTGTCGGTTATCGACGGGCGGAAGACAGACTAACCGGCGAGGTTCAGGGGAACGCGATCGTGCGCGGCGCTCTGAATTTCGATCATAAGTTAACCACCAGCAGCGAGGTCTATGACAAGTTCTTGGTGGAAAGCGGCTCCGACAATACCTTCATACAAAACGAGGCGGGCGTGAAGGCGAATATCAACACGTCGCTGGCGTTAAGCCTCGCACATCTGCTTCGGCACAACACCCGGGTAAGAGAGCCGCTTAGACACACGGATCAGTTGATCACGGCGAATTTGGTGTTCGCGTTTTAGTCGAAATACCCTTTGTCTATACCGTTCCACAAAAAACTATTTGCGGTGGACGGCCACATTCGCCATCGTACGCAGCCTTAAGTCTTGCTCGCAGGGAGAAGAGTTGTGTCTGATGCCAATCTCGACGGGGCCATTGCCGCCGATGCCGTCATCGTCGGTGCGGGTCCGGCCGGCTTATTTCAAGTCTTCGAACTCGGGTTGCTCGGCATTAAGTCGCACATCGTCGATTCGCTGCAGGGCCCCGGCGGTCAATGTACCGAGCTGTATCCCGACAAACCGATTTACGATATCCCCGCGCTGCCGATCGTCGGCGCACAGGAATTGGTAGACCGACTTGTGCAGCAAGCTAAACCGTTTGCGGCGAACTATCACTTCGGGCAGGAGGTCAGTGTCCTAAAAGTACTAACCGACGGCACCTTCTACTTGGAGACCTCGACCGGTACGCGGTTTCACGCGAAGAATGTAGTCGTCGCCGCGGGCGTGGGTTCGTTTCAGCCGCGCCGTTTGGGTGCGGCGGGTTCCGATTTGTTCGAAGGTAAGCAGATTCAATATAAAGTCCAAAACGCAGCGGCCCATCATGGCAAACACCTCGCCATCTTCGGCGGCGGCGATTCGGCGCTCGACTGGGTGATGGATTTCGCCGGCAAGGCGAAGAGCATTTCGCTGATTCATCGCCGCGCGGAGTTTCGCGGCGCGCCGGCGTCAGCTGCAAAAGTGATGGAGCTGGTGCAAGCGGGCAAGGTGCGTTTTATCGAAGGCATTGCCGAATCCGTCATTGCAGAGGGCGACGCGTTCAAAGGAGTGCGTATCAAGCGCAACGACAACAGCACGGCGGATATCGACGCCGAACAATTGCTGGTGTTTTATGGGCTGCATCCCAAATTGGGTCCAATTGCCGACTGGGGATTGGGACTCGACAAGCGAGCTGTCACCGTAGACACGGAAAAATTTCAATCGAACATTCCCGGCATCTTTGCCATCGGCGACATCAACACGTATCCAGGCAAAAAGAAGCTGATTTTATCGGGGTTTCACGAAGCCGCGCTCGCCGCATTCGCGATCGCCGGACGCTTGAACCCGACGAAGAAAGTGCACCTGCAGTACACGACGACGAGTCCGATCATGCAGAAGCGCTTAGGCGTTGCCTAAGCGAAAAGGGCGCGGGGCCTGGGGCCTGAGGGCCTGGGCAAGAAGGACGAGATTCTCGTATGTGATGAATGGACTTGCGGGCTTGGCCTAGAAAAGAGATTCTTAACCCCACGCCCCACGCCCCACGCCCTCTTTAATGAATCCCATCCTCGCCGATCTACTCCGCGTCCTGGAGCTTGAGCGCCTCGAGATCAATCTTTTTCGCGGCGAGAGCCGCGATATCGGTAGTCCGCAGGTTTTTGGCGGACAAGTTCTCGGGCAAGCGCTGGTTGCCGCGACCGCCACGGTCGCGCCGGATCGACTCGTGCATTCGCTGCACGCCTATTTTTTGCGCGCCGGGGACTTCAATAAGAGCATCGTCTATGAAGTCGATCGCAGCCGTGACGGCGGCAGTTTCACCAGCCGCCGCGTCGTGGCGATTCAGGACGGGCAGCAGATTTTCCACATGTCGGCGTCGTTTCAGGTTGCCGAACAAAATCTCGAGCATCAAGCGCCGATGCCTAAAGTTCCCGCGCCGGAAACCTTGAAGGACGTGCGCGATTGGCTGACGGCGGCCGCGGGCACCATTCCGGAGGGCATGCACAAAGTCATGATGCGCGACCGGCCCTTCGAATTTCGTTCGGTCAACATGCCCGCAATGCTCGGGAAGGGGCCGCGTTCGCAAATATTGGAACAGTGGTTTAAAGCGGTGGATCGCGTTCCCGATGGCGAGGCGCTGCATCGCTGCTTGCTCGCGTACGCGTCCGACTACTACTTGCTCTCGGCCTGTACGTTGCCGCACGACCTCATGTTGGAAGCGGCGAATATGCGTGTGGCCAGCATCGATCATGCGATGTGGTTTCATCGTCCAGTGCGCGTGGACGATTGGCTTCTTTATGTAGTGGACAGCCCGAGCGCCTCGGGCGCACGGGGGTTGGCGCGCGGCAGTATTTTCAATAGAAATGGCCAGTTAGTGGCGTCAACCGCGCAGGAAGGGTTGTTTCGGAAGCTCACGCCGCCAAAATAGGTCGGCGACCGGCCACTGGTCACTGGCAGCTGACCAGACTTGTGAGACGCAGTATTCGTTTCTGGCCAGCTGCCAGCTGCCAGCTGACCAGTGGCCAGCCGCCCCTTCGGGGCGTCATCTCCTCATAGCCAAACCTTCTTTTGGGGGAACGCGGCTCCCGGTACATTCCCACCATGTATCTCTACGACTCCATCGACCAGAAGCTCGTTGACGAGCGCGTGGCCCAGTACCGGGATCAAACCAAGCGCTTTTTGGCGGGACAGATTTCGGAAGACGATTTCCGGTCGCTGCGTTTGCGCAATGGTCTTTATATTCAGCTCCACGCGCCGATGCTGCGCGTGTCGATTCCGTACGGCATGTTGTCGACCCGCCAGCTGCGCATGCTCGCGCACATCGCTCGTAAGTACGACCGGGACTACGGACATTTCAGTACGCGTCAAAACATTCAGTACAACTGGCCCAAGCTCGAGGAAGTACCGGACATTCTGGCCGATCTCGCCACCGTGCAAATGCATGCCATCCAAACCAGCGGCAACTGCGTTCGCAATGTGACGGCCGATCATTTGGCGGGAGTGAACAAGGATGAAGTCGACGATCCGCGCCCCTGGAGCGAGATGGTTCGGCAGTGGGCCACGTTGCATCCCGAGTTTTCCTATCTGCCGCGCAAATTCAAATTTGCAATCACCGGTTCGCCGCAGGATCGCGCCGCTTCGAAGGTGCACGACGTCGGTCTGCATCTCGTCAAGAACGACCAAGGCGAGATTGGATTTGAAGTGCTGGTGGGCGGGGGTCTCGGTCGCGCACCCATGATTGGCCACGTCATTCGCGATTACATTGCACCCAGTGAATTGTTGGGCTATCTCGAAGCGATCCTGCGGGTGTACAACTTGCAAGGCCGTCGCGACAACATTCACAAGGCGCGTATCAAGTTTGTTGTCAGAAGCATGGGCGTGGAAAAATTCCGCGCCGCGGTGGAAGCGGAGTGGCAGCTTTGCCGCGACACCGCGCCGACGCTCACCGCTGCGGAAATTGCTCGCGTCAAAGCGTTTTTTAAGCCACTGCCCTACGAGCAACTAACGGATGTCGACGTCGTGTCCGGCAAGGAACCCGAGTTTCGAACTTGGTTTCAGCGCAACACGCGCGCGCACAAAGTTCCCGGCTATC
>Ga0209488_10004002_pt1 | contig 11633 bp, 13 predicted proteins | sample Rivendell_Oct201_8_FD_188349 | JGI IMG/M metagenome (GOLD analysis project Ga0209488, IMG submission 188349) | Vadose zone soil microbial communities from the Eel River Critical Zone Observatory, Northern California, USA -... | ecosystem: Environmental > Terrestrial > Soil > Vadose zone >... | reverse complement strand
ATGTCCTTCAGCACCACCATCTCGTCATAGCCGTCGGTCTCCTTGAAGGTGCGCTGCAACAGATCGACCGGGTCGGTGGCGTAGCCCGCGAAATACTCCTCGAACGCCCGCGCCACCCGCGACGGCGTTCCCTTCACCCCCTCGCGGTCGGGATCGTCGCCGGCCCACTCGATCAGCACCCGCACCGCTGCTTCCGCGTCCTCGCGCGTCGGGCGGCGCGGCGCCGGGCCCTTATGGTTTGCGGCCTGGTGGTTGACGGGGCGGAGAGGCGACTTCGGGGCCATGTGGGGTGCTCCTGCGCGACGCGGGCGCGATAGAACGGGGAGGGGGCGGGCGGTCCGGTCAGTTGAGGCGGATCGGTTGGTGCGGGCTGTCGAGCGAGAAGGCCGGGATGGCGACGGCGAAATTCTTGCCGTCCGGCGTTTCCATCTCGTAGCTGCCGACCATGATGCCCGAGGGCGTGCTGAGCGGCGTGCCGCTGGTGTACTCGTAGCTCTCGCCCGGGGCGAGCACGGGCTGCTCGCCGACCACGCCGGGCCCGCGCACCTCCTGGACCCGGCCGAGACCGTCGGTGATGCGCCAATGGCGCCGGCGCAGTTGCACCGTCTCGCCGCCATGGTTCTCGATGCGGACGTGATAGGCCCAGACATAGTGGTTGTCGGTCGGCGAAGACTGGTCTTCGAGATAGAACGGCTTCACCGTCACCTTGATGGACCGGGTCGTTTCCGAATACATGGGCCGCACTCTCCGCCGCGCTGGCGCGCATCCGTCATTTTGTACCCGTGCCGAGGCCCGTCAAGCACTCTGCCGGGGATCGGGAGGAGCGGGTATGCGGCGGAAATTATTGGCTTTCCCCGCGGTTGCGGTTAACTGTGCGCGGTCGCGACGGCGACCCTATGCCGCCGCTGCTCAGCCGAGGTCCGTTCTTGTCCGCTTCCCGCCAAGATGAGCCATCCACGGCGCTTCTCGACCGGCTGCGGCGGGACGCCGCCGAGCGGCGCTCGCCCTGCGGCAAGGGCAGCATGGTGTGGCGCGCCTGGGGTAGCGGCCCGCCGGTCGTGCTGCTGCATGGCGGGTATGGCTCGTGGACGCATTGGCTCAAGAACATCGACGCGCTCGCCGCCGGGTACCGCGTCGTCGCTCCGGACCTGCCGGGGCTCGGCGATTCGGCGATGCCGCCCGACCCGGTGACGCCGGAGAGCCTGGCGGCGATCATCGACCATGGGCTGCGCGAGGTCCTTGCGCCCAGCGAGCGGTACCACCTCGTCGGGTTCTCTTTCGGTGCCATGCTCGGCAGCTTCGTCGCGGCGGCGCACGGCGAGGAGCTGCGCTCGATGACCCTTGTCGGCTCAGCCAGCATGGGCTTGCGCCGCGCGCCGATGCGCGAGATGCAGCCGCCGCGCCGGCACATGAGCGCGGCCGACATCGCCGGATTGCAGCGCGCCAATCTCGGCATCCTCATGTTCGCCGATACCGGCCGGATCGACGACCTCGCCGTTCATCTGCAACAAGAGAACGTGGCGCGGGCGCGGGTGAAGAGCCGCCGTTTCGCCCCGCTCGACCTGCTCGGCCCGGTGCTGCCCCGGATCAAGGCGTCGCTCGGCGGCATCTGGGGCGAGCGGGACGTCACCGCTTATCCCTGGGTCGACGACCGCCGCGACCTGCTGCGGCAAGCCCAGCCCGGTGCTTTCTTCGCGGTGATCCCCCGCGCCGGCCACTGGGTGATGTACGAAGCCGCCGACGCCTTCAACCGCGTGCTCCTCGATCGCCTCACGCGCTCCGAGGAGGCTTGAGCCGGCCCGGCCCTTCGCTTAGATTCGCCTGCGGACGCGGGTGTAGCTCAATGGTAGAGCAGAAGCTTCCCAAGCTTACGACGAGGGTTCGATTCCCTTCACCCGCTCCATCAATACGGTGTTCCGCAACGGCTCGCCGGGTTGCCTGCGACCGAAGTGCAAAATCTCGAGCGAAGCACCGTAATGTTTTAGCTCTGCGAGTATCCGCACATTCTCCTTACGGAACGCGTATACGACCAAGGGCTCCGCGACCTTCAGTAGGCCGGGTATTTGGATCGTGAGATCGAGAGCGCGGATGACGCATGTCGTGCGTTCTACTGGCTCAAACGTGTAGCGAATATGGACGTCAATGTTTGCGCTAAGCGGGCCGCGCTTCAACAGCATGGTGTGATGAAAGGCGATGTGCTTCGGAGGGTCATACTCCGTGACGGAGCCGGGCCTCTGGCCCGCCGGTCCCGCGTCGAGATAGGTTGTGCCGAGACGGACCGGATATGGCGATACCTCCGTTGTCCCGCCGAACGCTTCCGAACCGGGCAGCCAGCGACCATAATTCGGCATGTCGGCAATCAGGTCCACGATGGTCTCTGGAGAGCCTTCGATTCGCGCCGTGAACCGCGGGTGCAAGGTGGATATAGCCCCCAGATGGACGACTTTTCCGAAGCCAGTTTAGCACCGTCCGGAGCCCGCGCCCCTACTTACCGGCTCGCGGCCGTAGACGGGCTTACCCAGCTTCCGGCTTCCGGTCCTTTCGGTGCCGGCCCCGCGCTTCGGCGGCATTGGCCAGGGCGTCGTAGGTTTCGGCAGAGTTCCGCAAATGTTGACGGGCTGAGCCGTCGGCAAAGCTGTCCGCAGCCGTGCGGAGTTCCTCTGCCTTCATCCGCCAGCGCCGGATGTGCTCCTGGCCATCGTTCAATTTACGTTCGACGCGACGCCCGCGATCCCATACCTCAACGCCGCTGAACCCGGCTCCCTTCTCACGGAATAGTGTGTCGGCTCGCTCCGCCGCCTCGGAGTCGGCGTCTGCTTCGATGATTTCGACGGCCGCAAACGCCGAGTGCAAATTCAGGAAATAGCAGCGGTACTGCACGGCACGCTCCGTCGGCCTTGTAGGCGGGAGTGCGCGCGCCCCCTTGCAGCGATGGGGAGATCGTGTCTCTCAGTCGCCGACGCCTGATGCGGCAATGTCGACGATAATTGGAGGGTACTACAAAAGGAGCCAAGAACTAAACCAGATATAATGAATCTTGAGCAACTGGTCGAAACTAACCGGGGAAACGAACAGGCCGTGTCCCACGCCCCATCAAACAGGCCGTGTCCGACGCCCCATCAAAGTGAGACGCAAGCCGCGATACGGCGCAACACGCCCGCAATTGTCTGCGTTTTATTCGCTGCAAGAGGGCAGGCGAGTCGCGGGTTTGGCTGCGGCTCGTTTTTTTAAGGTACCACTGCAACGATTTCTCGAGCTTATGACGACGTTCGATTCCCTTCACCCGCTCCAGTCTTCTCTCGCCCGTCATTCCGCCGCGGCCGTGCGGCGCGATCGCGTCATCAGGCGCTCGATTAGACCGAGAATGCCGCGGGGCATGAAGATGATGAAGAGCACCAGCAGCACGCCATAGATGGTGTTGGCGGCGCCGATGAAGCTGATGCCGAAATAGATGCGCAGGCCCTCGGTGAGCACCAGGGTAAAGAGTGCGCCCACGGTCGGTCCGAGCAACGAGTACATCCCGCCGGCGATCGCGGCGAAGACGATCTGCAGCGAGACGCCGACGCCCGCCACCGTCTCCGGGTTCACATACATGAGATATTGCACGAAGATGCCACCGCCCAAGGCGGTGAGCGCAGCGGAGACGAGCGTAATGCGCAGCTTCTCGCGCATGACATTGATGCCGATCGCCGCCGCCGCGCCCTCGTCCTCGTTGATCGCCTCGAGCGCTTTGCTGCCCATGCCGCGATCCACCCAGATCCACACGCCGAGCCCGGCGAGCCAGACGATGAGCGCCAGCACATAGAACTGGCCCTTGGCGGGGAATTGGAGCGCGTACCAGGAGAAGCCCACCGCGCGCGGCGTCATGCCGAGCGAGCCGCCGGTGATGTCGCGCAGCGCGATGATCGTCAGGGCCACCACCTGGCTCAGCGCCAGCGTGACCAGCGCGTAGTAGTGACCGACGACGCGCATGCGCGTCGCCGGATAGCCGACCACGAGCGCGAGGAGCGCCGCCAGCGCCACGCTCGCGGGGATGCCCAGCCAGGGCGTCACGTCATAGAGGTTCCACAGCAGCGCCGGCCCGTAGCCGCCGATGCCGAGGAAAGCGCCATGCCCGAGCGAGACGATGCCGTAGCGGCCCATCAGCGACCACGCCGTATAGACGAAGCCCCACAGCAGGATCTGCACGGCGATGTGCAGGAAATAGTCGGGCAGGAGCAGCGGCAGCAGGCCGAGGACCAGCAGCGCGGCCAGCAGCGCCAAGAGCCGCGCGGTCATTTACCGAGGATCCCTTGCGGGCGAATGAGAACGAGTACGATGAACACGACGAAGGCGAGGACGTAGGACGCCTCGATCGACACATAGTAGCCGCTGATGGCGATGATCTGGCTGATGATGAAGGCGGCGACGAAGCCGCCGATCATGTTGCCGAGCCCGCCGAGCACGCAGATCATGAAGGTGATCGGGCCGAAGGTGAGGCCGATGAAGGGGTGGACGTCATATTGCAGCATCAGCAGGCACGCGGCGAGGCCGGCGAGCCCGCCGCCGATCGCGGAGGTGATGAGATAGATGCGCCGCTGGTCGACGCCCATGAGGCCCATGATCTCGCGATCTTGTGCCACGGCGCGGATCGCCGTGCCGAGGAACGTGCGCGACAGGAAGAGATAGAGCGCGCTCGCGCCCAACAGCGCGACGATGAAGGCGAGGAGCCGCGAGAAGCTGATGAAGATGTCGCCGAGCTCGATGATCGGCAGGCGGATGCCGAGATTGCGGAAATCGGTGCCGAACAGCAGCGTCGCTAGGCTCTGCAAAAAAAACAGGAGCCCGCCCGTGGCGAGCAGCTGGTTGATCGGCGCCGAGCCCAGGATCGGCTCGATGATCAGCAGATGGACCAGCACGCCCAGCAGCGCGACGAAGAGGATGGCGGCGACGCAGGCGAGCAGCACGGGCCAGCCATAGACGTTGGTGAGCCAGTAGACTGCGTACATGCCGAACATGACCAGCTCGGCATAGGCGATCCACACGACATCGACGACGCCGAAGATGAGATTGAGGCCGAGCGCTAGCAGCGCCAGCACGCCGCCCAGCAGGACGCCGTTGATCACCGCCTCGAGGAGATAGATGTCCACCGTCAGATACCCATGTAAGAACGGCGGATGTCATCGTTGCGAGCAAGTTCGGCAGCGGCGCCGGACAGCTTGATGTGCCCGCTTTCGAGCAGATAGGCGCGGTCGACGACCTCGAGCACTTGCTGCACGTTCTGCTCGACGATGAGCACGGTGAAGCCCTCGCCGCGGATGCGGCGCACCAGATCGAACACCTGGTCGACAATCAACGGCGCAAGCCCGGCAGAAGGCTCGTCCATCAACAGGATCTGCGGCTTCGACATGAGCGCACGACCGATGGCGCACATCTGCTGCTCGCCGCCGGACATGGTGCCGGCCGGCTGGCGGCGGCGTTCCTCGAGGCGGGGAAACAGCTCGTAGATCCAGGCGAGGCGCTCGGCGAAGTGGCGGCGGGCGCTCGGCAGAAATGCGCCCATGCGGAGGTTCTCCTCCACCGTCAGCCGCGGGAAGAGCCGGCGGTTCTCCGGGACATGCGCGATGCCCGCCGCGACGATGCGATGCGCGGGCAGCGTGGTAAGCGCGCGGCCCTCGAACGAGAAGGCGCCCCCCTTCGCCGGGAGCAAGCCCGAGATGACGCGCATCAGCGTCGTCTTGCCGGCGCCGTTCGGGCCGATGACGCCGACCGCCTCGCCCAGCTTCACCTCGAGCGACACGCCGAACAGCGCCTGGAACGAGCCGTAGCCGGCGGAGATGTCGGTGAGGGTCAGCATCTCACCGCCGTTTATGCCCGAGATAAACCTCGGTGACGCGCGGGTCGCGCGCGGCGTCGGCGGGCTTGCCTTCGAAGATCATCTCGCCGTGATCGAGCACGATGACGCGATCGACGACGCGCATCAGCACGCCCATGATGTGCTCGACCCAGACGATGGTGACGCCAAGCCGCTGGCGGATGTCACCGAGCATGGCTGCGGCGCGCTCCATCTCCGACGCATCGAGGCCGCCCAGGCTTTCATCGGCGAGCAGCAGCTTGGGCTGCGTCGCCAGCGCGCGGGCGAGCTCGAGCTTCTTGAGCGCGGCGGCGCCGAGGCCATCGGTGCCGGTCGTCGGATCGCTGGGCAGGCCGACCTGGTCGAGCGCCGCGGCGGCGCGGCGTCGCGCCTCGCTCCGCGCGATAGCGCCGCCGGTGCCGTAGAACGCCGCGAGGCTGACATTGTCGAGCAGCGACAGCTTGCGGAACGGGCGCGGAATCTGGAAGGTGCGCGCCACTCCGCGGCGGCAGACGACATGCGCGGGTTGCCCCGCGATCTCGGCCCCGGCAAAGACGATCGAGCCGCCGCTCGGCCGGAGCGCGCCGGCGATCAGGTTGAAGATCGTGCTCTTGCCCGAGCCGTTGGGGCCGATGAGACCGAGGATCTCGCCCTGCCGCACTTCGAACGACACCTGGTTCACCGCTAGGAAGCCGCCGAAGCGCTTCGACAGGGCCTTGACCGCGAGCACCTTGCTTCAGGCGAGGGCGTAAGGCGACGACGTCGGCAAGGGCATCACCGGCTCGGCTGTCTTGATATTGCCGGGCCACACCACGGTCGTCGCGTTCTTGGTGTATTGCATGACGACCGGCGTCGAGCGCTCGTTCTGCCCCGACATGGGCGTGCCCGGCGGGAAGAACTTGACGCCGTACCCCTGGATGGTGCCGCCCGGGGGGATGTCGACCTCGAGCGCCGCCTTGCGGATCGCTTCGGGGTCGGTGCCGCCGTGCTTCTCGATGGCGATGGGCATGACGTTCTGCAGTAGGATCCAAGTCTGGTTGAAGCCCATCGAAACGTGCGGCGGCACTTCCTTGGCGCCGGTCTTGGCCTTGTAGCGCTCGACCATGATCTTGATGAGATCGCCCAGGCCGGGCGCCAGCGTCTTGGCATCGAGCAGCTGCGCCGGTACGGGATCGATGTCGCAGAAGAAATCCACATCGGGCCCGAAGGTCTCGCGCAGCTTGTCGATCTGGCTGTAGCCGGCGCCATTGCCGATCAGCATCTTGAAGCGCAAGCCCGCCTCGCGCGCCTGGCGCAGGAACAGCGTGATGTCCGGGTTGTAGCCGGTATGCAGGATCGCATCCGGCCGCGCGCGCTTCAGCTTGGTCACCAGCGAGGAGAGATCGGGCGTGCTGGCGGAATAGGCCTCCTTGAGCACGATCTGGGTCATGCCCCTGGCCTTGCTGAACTGATCGTCGGCCTCGCCGCAACCGGTGCCGTAGGGCCCGTCCTCGTAGATGATGGCGAGCTTCAGGTCCTTCGGCTCCTGCCCGAGCTTGGCCTTCGCGTTCTCCGCCAGGAAGCCCGCACCGGCCTCGCCGTACTGGTCGGAATGGATCTGCGCGCGGAAGGCGTAGGTGAGGTTCTTGTTCTTGAACACCGAGGAGGCCACCGCGGTGGTGATCCACAGGATCTTCTTCTCGGATTCAAGCTTGGCCGCGAGCGGCACCGCATGGGCGCTCGAATAGACACCGAGGATGATGTTGACCTTTTCCTGGCTGATCAGCCGTTCGGCCTCGTTGATGGCGACATCGGGCTTGCTCTGGGAGTCGGCGCTCACCGGCTCGACCTTGTATTTGCCGAGCACACCGCCCTTCTCGTTGGTGAGGTCGATGGCGATCTGCGCGCCGATCGAGGAGGCGACCGAGCCGGCGGCGGCGAACGGTCCCGACAAATCGTAGAGCACGCCGATGCGGATCGCCGGCGCCTGGGCGAAAGCGGCCCGTCCGAGCGCCGGCAGGCTCGCCAGCGCCGCCGAATATTTGAGCAGCGATCGTCTCGACGTCGTCATTGTCTTCCTCCCATTTGCGTCGGCGCTGACGGCCGTTTGTTGCGGACTTAGTGTTCGGCAAGAGATGGCGGGTGTCAACGCACCCTCGGCCAATCGACAAGCCGGTCTCAAGGCGGTCATACTTGGCCCCGGGAGCAAGCAGGGCGAAGGGCTCGACATGGCGGAACGACGCCTCGGCATCATCATGAACGGCGTCACCGGGCGGATGGGGACGAACCAGCACCTCATCCGCTCCGTGCTGGCGATCCGCGACGAGGGCGGCATCGCCCTCGAGGACGGCACGCGGGTGCTGCCGGACCCGCTGCTGGTCGGCCGCGACCAGGAGAAGCTCGCCCATCTCGCCCGGGCGCATGGCATCGAGCGCACCACCACCGATCTCGAGGCGGCGCTGGCGAGCAAGGCGGACGCGATCTATTTCGACGCGGTCACCACCGACCGGCGCAAGGCCAATATCGAGCGGGCGATCGCCGCCGGGAAGCACATCTATACGGAAAAGCCCACGGCGACTTCGCTGGCCGATGCGCTGGCGCTCTGCCGCCGCGCCAAGGCGGCCGGCGTCAAGCATGGCGTGGTGCAGGACAAGCTGTTCCTCCCCGGCCTGGTCAAGCTGCGCCGGCTCAAGGAATCCGGGTTTTTCGGGCGCATGCTCTCGGTCAAGGGCGATTTCGGCTATTGGGTGTTCCCCGGCGACGGGCGGCCGGCGCAGCGCCCGTCCTGGAACTACCGCAAGGAAGAGGGCGGCGGCATTATCCTGGACATGCTGTGCCATTGGCGCTACGTGCTCGACAATCTGTTCGGCGCGGTGCGCGGGGTGAGCTGCCGCGGCGCGACCTTCATCGACCGGCGCTGGGACGAGCGCGGCCGGCCTTACGCCGCCGATGCCGAGGACGCGGCGTTCGCGACATTCGAGCTCGAGGGCGGCGTCATCGCGCAGATCAACAGCTCCTGGCAGACGCGGGTCAGGCGCGACGATCTCGTCACGTTTCAAGCGGATGGCACCCACGGCTCGGCGCTGGCCGGGCTGACGCGCTGCTGGATCCAGCCGGCGGCGGCGACGCCCCAGCCGGTGTGGGACCCGGACTCACCGAGAAAAGACGATTTCTTCGGGCAATGGCAGGAGGTGCCGGATGCCGAGCCCTACCCCAACGGCTTCCGCGCGCAGTGGGAGCTCTTCATCCGGCATGTGCTGGAGGACGGCCCCTTCCCGTGGGACCTGCTGGCGGGAGCCAAGGGCGTCCAGCTCGCCGAATTGGCGTACCGGAGCTCGGCCGAGCGGCGCTGGCTCGACGTCCCGCCGCTCGAGGTTTGATCGATGTCCGACCGAGCCCTGCCATGGCGGTGATCAGGCTCCCCTCGGGGAAAAGCGGGCTTCTTCCCTATGAGCTCGGCGCCGCCCGCCCGCTGCCGCAGCGCGCGTCCGGCCCCTTCAACCGGATCGCGCTGGCCGCCGCCCATGTCGTCGCCGACCCCTTGGCCGATGGCGACCCCTGGCTCGACACCAGGCTCGACTGGGACGCGACCCTGGCCTATCGCCGCCACCTCTGGGGCCTGGGGCTCGGCGTCGCCGAGGCGATGGACACGGCGCAGCGCGGCATGGGGCTCGACTGGCCGACCTCGCTCGAACTCATCCGCCGCTCGGTCGACGCCGCCAGCGACATCCCCGGCGCCCTCCTGTTCTCCGGCGCCGGCACCGACCAGCTCGCGCCCGGCGCGCACAGAATCGACGCGGTCGCCGCCGCCTATGAGGAGCAGGCGGCTTCCATCGAGGGCGCCGGCGGCCGCCTCATCCTGATGGCGAGCCGGGCGCTGGCCGCGGCGGCGCGCGGCCCCGAGGACTATGCGCGCATCTATGGCCGCATCCTGGGCCAGGTCAAAGACAAGGTCATCCTCCACTGGCTCGGCGACATGTTCGACCCGGATCTTTCGGGCTATTGGGGCGACGCCGACCTCGACCGCGCCAGCGCGGTCGCGCTCGACATCATCGCCGCCAACGCCGCCCGGATCGACGGCGTCAAGATCTCGCTGCTCGACAAGGACCGCGAGATCGCGCTGCGCCGCCTTCTGCCCAAGGGCGTGCGCATGTACACGGGCGACGATTTCGACTACGCCGAGCTCATCGCCGGCGACGCCCGAGGCCATTCCGACGCGCTGCTCGGCATCTTCGACGCGATCGCGCCGGCGGCCGCGGCGGCGCTCGGCGCGCTGGCGCGCGGCGGCGACCACGAATTCCACGCCATCCTCGCGCCGACCGTGAAGCTGTCGCGCCACATCTTCAAGGCGCCGACGCGCTTCTACAAGACCGGCATCGTGTTCATGGCCTATCTCAACGGCCACCAGCGCCATTTCACCATGGTCGGCGGGCAGCAGAGCGCGCGCTCGCTGCCGCATCTGGCCGAGCTCTTCCGCCTCGCCGACGCCGCCGGCCTGCTCGCCGACCCCGACCTCGCCGCCGCCCGCATGCGCGCGGTGCTGCGCCTCCACGGCGTCGAGGCGTGAGGCGCGCTGCGGCCGTGTGTGCGCCTGTGCGCAGCCCCCTCACCCTCCCATCGCTGCGCGACGGGTCCCTCCCTCTCCCGCAATGCGGGAGAGGGTCGACCGCGGAGCGGTCGGGGTGAGGGGGCGGCGCAGCGCCGCGTCCGTCTGAATGCGCGACCTCACGCGCGACTCGCGCTTTCTCGCGATCAACACCGCGACCGTCCGCGCGCAATGGGATCTGCGCCAGGCGATCGAGGGCGTCGCGCGCGCCGGCATTCCCGGCATCGCGCCGTGGCGCGACCAGCTCCAGGCGATGGGCGTCGCGGCGGCGGCCAAGGCGATCCGCGCGCACGGCCTCGCCGTCACCGGCTTGTGCCGCGGCGGCATGTTCACCGGCTTCGACCGCGCCGGATTGGCGCGCGCGCTCGACGACAACCGCCGCGCCGTCGACGAGGCGGCGGCGCTCGGCGCGCAATGTTTGGTGCTGGTGGTGGGCGGGCTCGCGCCCCACTCGCGCGACCTCGCCGCGGCGCGGGAATTGGTGCGCGACGGCATCGCCGCGCTCTTGCCCCATGCGCGCGCGGCGAAAATGCCGCTCGCGATCGAGCCGCTCCACCCGATGTACGCCGCCGACCGCGCCTGCATCAACACGCTGGCGCAGGCGAACGATCTGTGCGACGCGCTGGGGCCCGGATTAGGCGTCGCAATCGACGTCTACCATGTCTGGTGGGACCCGGATCTGGAGCGCGAGATCGCCCGCGCCGGCGCGGCCGGCCGCCTCCTCGCCTTCCATGTCTGCGACTGGCTGGTGCCGACCCGCGACCTGCTCAACGATCGCGGCATGATGGGCGACGGCGTCATCGATTTGCGCCGCATCCGCGGCTGGGTCGAGGCCGCCGGCTATGCCGGGTTCTGCGAGGTCGAGATCTTCTCGGCCGAGAATTGGTGGCGGCGCCCGCCCGAGGAAGTGCTCGCCACCTGCATCGAGCGCTACCGCAGCGTCTGTTAGCGTCTCGCCTCGCGTCTCGCGAAGCGAGATCGCGGGCGGGCGGCAGTGGTTGCGTCAGCAACCGCGAGAGCCCGCGCCGTGCAGGACTGATCTCCGTCGCCATGCCCGGCCTTGTGCTGGGCATCCCGTTTTCGCTTGCTTCACAGCAAGACGTGGATGGCCGTGACAAGCACGGCCATGACGTAAAAGGCATTGCCAGGGTGCAGACCGGGCGGTGCCGCTGCATCCATGGACACCGCTCTCTGACGTCATGGCCGTGCTTGTCA
>Ga0209488_10004001_pt1 | contig 11634 bp, 7 predicted proteins | sample Rivendell_Oct201_8_FD_188349 | JGI IMG/M metagenome (GOLD analysis project Ga0209488, IMG submission 188349) | Vadose zone soil microbial communities from the Eel River Critical Zone Observatory, Northern California, USA -... | ecosystem: Environmental > Terrestrial > Soil > Vadose zone >... | reverse complement strand
GAGCGGGTGGAGACTGTTGTATGTAGACAGCCAAGAGACCACGTGCGGGAACTATGGAGCTGTGAACAGTTTCGATGGCAATCGAGCCACGTTTTGGCACACGAAGTGGTGCCCGAGCGCTCCTGGCCTTCCACACGAGATCCAGATCAATTTGGGAGCTACGTACAACGTCAGCGGGTTCCAATATCTACCTCGCCAGGACAGCTGTTCCAACGGCTGGATTTCACAGTATGAGTTTTACGTGAGCGCGGATGGAGTGAATTGGGGGACTCCGGTGGCGAGCGGGACTTTCAATTACGGGACGGCTACGACGGGATGTTTTGGGGCTTCCGTAGTGCCTGCGATAAGAGTGTTGTTTCCGGCCACGAGTGGCCACTACATCCGGCTGCGTGCGCTGGGTGAGGTCACCGGTAACGCCCATACCTCGATGGCGGAGCTAAATGTTCTGCAGTAGTTGAAAAGTAGTAGGCAGCCCAAGACGGCCAGGCACGCGCAGCGTGGGATATGAAGTCACCACAACGACGTTGTCAGTCGGCTTTTCGTGCGTTTGGCCAGGTGGTTCTCATTGCAAGAACAGTGTGAGAATCTTCCTCGCAGACCTTGAATCCCTGGTCCGAAAGTATCCGATCGAAGCCACATTCGTACCTGCTGCGACCATGGAATTCGATGGCAACCGCCCTTACCTGTCCGAGCCATGCTAGATCGTTTCTAAACAACTCCACTTCTGCGCCCTCGATGTCGACTTTTAGAAGGTCCACCTGTTCGAATTGGGAGGACCCAAGAATCTCTTCCATGGTGAAGCCTTGCACTTGGTCCACCGCGTTTGGAGGGGAAGGCTGCTCCGACAAACGGAACCCATTGTATGCATCGGGAAGCCAGTGGGGATTAACCGACAACACCTTTCGAGCGCTCCACACCGCTGCTTGCATTGGAATACAGCGTCCTTCCTGGATCAAATTCTTTAGGTTAGTTTTTAACAATTCAAAGTTGTCGCGGTTGGGCTCGATAGCGAGGATTCGGGCCGACGGATAGGCACTGGCCAAGTAAAGCGAGGCCAACCCGATGTTCGCCCCTAAGTCAACGATCGTCGAGCAGTCGGGAAGATGGCGGAGTACGGTTCTGTATACCTCTTGCTCGAAGATATCACCGAAGGTGAAAAGATCAGATGGCACCTTCCGGAGGACGACCACACCTCGAACTGGAGATTTCAACCTGAGCTTCAGCTTACCCGTCGGATTCGATCGTCCTTGAGCCTCGCGGAGCCAGTAATTCCGGTAACGAAAGATGGACCCCAAGCTCATGGAGGACCACCATTTTCGAAAGAAAGAAAGAGTCCAGGAATTCAAGAGATTGAGCCTATGTCTAGCTTTCCCGAACCATCAGCCACGCCGTTTCTCAGATGCATAGCCGCTCTGAATGAGTTCTCCTAAAAGTTCCGTGTTTCCAGTGATCTAGGCGTGCAAGTCACTGACCAAATCCATTAGCCTAGCAGGGCAATCATCTAATGACAAGCGAAAGACGATCTGAGTGGCTTTGAGGATCAGGTTTCAATTAACCTCCTTCGTGCACTTTTTCGGCCACGCATCTTACGTCCAGGAATATTGGCCCAAGGTCAACTAGAATCCATATGCTCCGGAGAGGAAGCGACGCAGGAAGGCAGTGACGCTTTCAAACTGTAAAATTGACTCAATCCGAGCGGCAAGGCTTACAGATTTGCATCCAAGGAACGGCCGGGCGCGCACTTCCCCGATGAGTCGCGCGTTGCGGACAGGGACCACGTCTCTTCGACTCGATTCGCCAAGGATAATCGATGGGACACCAAAGAGAGGGTGCAAAGAAATCCCCTTAGTTTCCTCTGATAAGATTCTGTTCCGCTGCTCGTATGGAGATTTGTGGTTGTTTCACAGGAAAGACACGTCGTCTCGGATGAAGCTTCTTCTGACGTGTTGCACTCTTCTGGCCTCCCCGCTTATCGCAGCCTCAGATCCCAATTATTCTTCCAGAGCCGCCGAGTACATGAACTCGCAAGTAAAAATGAGTCGTTTCGCTGGTGCTATTCTCATCGCCCAGAACGGCAAGGTACTCCTGGTCAAAGGATACGGTTTATCCAACATTGAACTTAATGTTTTCAATAGTCCAAGTTCTAAGTTCCGCCTTGGTTCAATAACTCAGCAGTTCACGGCAATGGCGATTCTCGAACTTCAGGAAGAGAAGAAACTGAACATCCAGGACTCAGTTTGCAAGTACATTCTGGATTGTCCAAATGATTGGCAGGCGATCAAGATCGTTAACCTCTTAACCCACACTTCAGGCATTTCAAACATCACTGAGCTCCCGGATTACGAGAGTACAAGAGTGTTGCCAACGACCGTTCCGGAGCTTCTCGACAGTTTCAAGAGCAAGCCACTTGAGTCCAAACCAGGCGAGAAGTTCAAGTACAGCAACTCGGGATACCAGGTGTTGGGTGCTGTTATCGAGAGTGTTTCTGGTAAGTCTTACGCGAATTACCTAGCGGAACACATTTTCGTACCGCTCGAAATGCGTGACAGCGGTTATGATAATTCCACAAGCATTCTTCCCCAGAGGGCGTCTGGTTATCGGCTGGACTGGGAGAACGATGTCCTGTTGAACGCCATGTACCTGGATATGTCTATTCCCTTCAGCGCCGGCGGTCTCTATTCAACGGTTGAAGACCTCTACCGTTGGGATCGCGCCCTCTACACTGAAAAACTAGTTTCCAAGAAGTCTCTCGACCAGATGTTCGAGCCCTATAGGGATGGCTATGGTTTTGGCTGGAAGATTTTGAGGGAATTTCAGCGAAAGGTATTGACGTACGCTGCTAGAGTCAACGGGTTCTCGGCCTCAATCCGACGCTATCCAGATGATGACGCATGCGTGATCGTGCTCAGCAATCTGGAAAATATTGATGCTCAAAAGATCAGCCATGACCTGGGCGCGATTTTATTTGACGTGCCCTATGGGTCGCCAATGGATCGTCATGCTATGCCATGAGTCGGCTCGGCGAAGGCGAAGTCATCGTGGTGCCGGCATGACATTTCACTTTTATTCGCCAGAGACCTAGTGTGCCGTCCTGTCAATACGTTCACATAGTCGTTCGACTTTAGCGAAGATCGAATCCGCTGTGGCGGTTCAGACGAACGGCTCTGCTCGGCGGTTGGAATTCTGGACGTAGTTATCGATTTTTTCGACCGAGTCTTTCACGCTGCTGAAAGTTCCCCGGCGAATGGCTTGTTGCGTAATGCGGTTGAACCAGATCTCCACCTGATTGAGCCAGGAGGCATAAGTGGGAGTGAAGTGCACATCGAATCGTGGTCGTGCGGCCAACCAACGCCTCACTCGCAGATGTTTGTGGATAGCGCAATTATCCACGATAGCCGCACCTGTAAGTTCTTCGGCACGTTCTTCTCAATCTCGCGGAGAAAGTCTAGATACTCTTGGTGCCGGTGGCGCGGCCGACATTGCGTGAGCACTTTGCCGTTCGCCGTGTCTTGCGCAGCAAACAGCGTGGCGGTTCCGTGGCGTCGATAACCGTGGGTCACTTCCTTCGACGTAACCTAATCCCAGCGGCAACATCCGCTGAGTGCGTTCCAGCGCTTAAATTCCGCTCTTCTCATCTACGCACGAAACCACTGCGTTTTCCGGTGGATTCAAGTACAGCCCTGCAATATACCGTACTTTTTTTACAAAAAATGGATCGCTCGAAAGCTGTTTTTGCCGATGCGGCTGCAAGCCAAACACTTGCCAGATGCAGTTTACCGTCGATTTCGACAAGCCCGTCTCGGCCGCAAGTTGCCGGATGCTCCAATGCGTTCCAGTTTGGGGTCTCATCTTCAGCGTCTTGAGAACTAATTGCGCTACGCGCTCATCGCTGATCGGGCGTGGCCGTCCCGGGCGCAATTCATCATAGAGTCCGGGCACGCCGTGCCCGAGGAATCGGAACCGCCACAGACTTATCGTGACCTTGCTCGTCTCCAGTTGTCACGCAATCTCCACGTCGGTCTTCCCAGAAGCGCTCAGCAAGATAATCTTGGCCCGACGAACGCGAACTGGCTAACCGCTCCAGCTGTTCGCGCAGCTCGGAATCCAAAACTAAGCTCGCTTTTATCCCTCCCATCGCCATAGGCACCTCCATAGTGCAGGGAGATGCCTAGATTCCCAGCAATACTAATGCCAGTATTTATGGGACAGAACACTAGGAGGGCAGGTTCGAACTTTTATTGCTATTGTTCGAGTCGTTTATTACGCACATAGCTCGATATTATCATCAGCGGAGGCCTTGCCGTCGCCTCTAGATCCCTGCCGCAGGCAACACTTAGAGAGCTCATGTATGATCCGATGAATTCTTGCGCGTTCCAGACACAGACCTCGCCGTTGCAGAGTGACATTCTGGCCAGGCTAGTCTCGAGAGAATTAAAGTACAATCTTCCTGGCACCTTTTAGACTGACGGGTTCTATCGTAGATGGCTGACCTGAATCAACCTCTTTTCCCGACCATCGGCGTCATCGCCAAAGTTCACGATACTTGGGGAACTTGCTGGCAAGCGCGCCACCAGGTCCTCATGCGGCTCGCGCAATATTTTCATGTCGCGTGGATGAATCCACCGCGCAATTGGCGTGAGTCTTTTACCCGACGGCAACACGCCGAACTGCTGCAAAATGCTCCGATTGGTATTCCCGGCTTCACTGTCTACAACCCTGAGCCTTGGCTTCCCGAAGTCTATCGCCCTATCTGGTTGAAAAAGTTAATTCTCCGAGAACACGTTCTGCGGGCGCGAAAACGTCTTAGACTCCGAGGGTGTCAGAAAATAATACTTTCGATGTGGCGACCACGCCTGGACCCCGAATTGGATTCTGTTCCGTTCGACTTGCGGTGCTACCACGTGGACGACGAATACTCGTTTTCTCCGACCGAAATGCCCATCAGTGCCGACGAAATGCAGATTCTCCGGACAGCCGGCCAGGTTTTTGTCACCTCAAGGGCCTTGCTAGAAAAGAAAGGGTGGGTTAATCCTAGCACCAGTTTTGTCTCCAACGGCGTTGATTATGAGAGGTTCTCTGAGCCCGCAACCGAACCGCAGGATCTAGCCCTCGTCCCGCATCCCCGTATTGGTTATGCTGGATTTTTGAAGGGCCAACTTGACTGGACGCTTCTCGGACAGCTGTCCGTGCGACATCCACACTGGCACTTCGTCTTTCTTGGCCCGCTAAGCCCCCACCTCGCGACATTAAGCACAGTTGACGCGCTGCGTAAGCGAGGCAACGTGCACTTTCTCGAAGCCAAGCCGACACATCTAGTACCCCACTACGTTCAACATTTTGACGTCTGCATAATGCCTTATCTTCAAAATGATTATACAAAGTACATCTATCCCCTCAAATTGCATGAGTATTTGGCTAGCGGCCGTCCGACGGTAGGAACGCCAATCCATTCACTGGAAGAGTTCGGCAGTGTGGTAAGGCTTGCGCGTTCCGTCGATGAGTGGTCCGCCGCGTTGGCTTATACGTTGAGCCCTGAGGCCAACGCGCCCGAGATGCGGGCGGCGAGACAGGCCGTGGCTAAGAGTCATGACTGGGAGTTACAGGTGAAAAGAATAGCCATGACACTGGCCCAAAGCGTCGCTCCAGAACTCCTCGCAGCAGTTCCGCCTCTTTCCTCGTCCTCCGAACAAGAGGGCTGGGCAGTGCGTTCTGGTGATCCCCATCCGGGTCTGACGACGGAGCTGGACACCCTTTTCTGTCCACAGGACTCGCTGGAATCAAAAAAAATTCATCAGAGCGGAGAGAGTGCTACGAAGGCGGCCACCCCCATTGGTCCGGTGCTGCTCGTGAGTCCATGGTACAGGCCAGCGGTTGGCGGCGTTGCGGAAGTCGCGGAGCGTTTACATCGCAGCTTTACCCAAGCTGGCGTCGAAACTCATCTTCTAATTGCCCATGAGGGCCATGGAGATTTGCAGGCCGATCCGTCCGTCCCGAAACTTTGGCGCTGGGCTGCACCGTCCTCTGCATTTGATCGCCTTAATTTCAAGACCCTTCTGGGCACATTGGCTAGAGGCGCTGTGGCCTGCTGGCGGTTGAACCAATTTGTCCGTAGTCAGAAAATTCAAACAATCCTTTTAATCTATCCGATCGGTTACGCCTGGCCATTCCTACTGTTACGCCGAGTTAACGATGTGCGAATCATTGCTTCCCTTCACGGCAACGACGTTACTAAATTTAATACTTATCAAGCGCCTTTACGCTGGCTTATCCGCCGCGTCCTGCAGAGTTCGGACGCCATTATCGCTTGCGCAAAGCATCTGGAGACGAAAGCGCAGGAAATATGTTCCGACAAGACTTTGAATATACATCTGATCCCCAATTGTGTAGATGGTACTCATTTCGTGCCGCCGCCAAACCTTATTCGCTCCGACTCTCGACCGACGTTTGTACATGTCTCAAACTTCGCTTCGAAGAAACGTACGATTGACATTATCGAAGCGTTTGGCGAGAAGCGTATCTCCTCCAACGCACGGTTGATTATGGTTGGCGATGGTCGTGATCGTGTTGCAGCGACCGATCGTGCTAGGAGCTTGGGTATCTCCCATCGGGTCGAATTCGTCGGCTTGCAGAGGGACATTCGTCCTTTTCTGTGGCAGGCAGACGCGTTCATCCTTGCTTCTGACGACGAAGGGGCACCATTGGTGCTCTTGGAAGCAATGGCTTGCGGGCTCCCTTGGGTTTCGACCGCCTGGGGGCCTGCCGCTACGTTGCCACCGGGAGAGTGCGGCTTTGTCGTTCCACCGGGAGCCCCTGGTCTCCTGGCTGATGCTATGGTCGAGTTGATTAAGGATCCCGAGCGTCGTCAGGCCATGGGCCGACGAGCAAGATACAGAGCGGAAACCGATTTTCAGGAGGAAACATACGTGAAGAGACACCTCCAACTCATCCGGTCGATCCAGCCGAAAGTGGCTGAAGGCCATCTTGCTCAATCCAATCGGAGGGAGAAATCGAATTACAAATCTCGCACAATGCGTCAGTGAATCGGCCGCAGCCCTTTACGCATGAGGGATTTCGAGGCGATAGAAACAGCAGGCGCTGAGGTGCCACAGAACAGGAACCAAATAGTTTAGACTCGCGCAGCTCAGAGAGCCCGAAGACCGATGTCGAGAGGGAAACAACTCGCAGAAAGCATCGCTGGCAATTGGATCTCTTTTGCTATTTCGGTTGGCGTGACATTTTTCTTATCTCCGTTTGTCGTCCGTCATCTCGGCAATATTGCGTACGGAGTTTGGACGCTCGTTATCTCCATGATCTCTTTCATGTCGCTCCTCGATTTAGGGCTGCGAGGAGCAGTCACGCGATTTGTTGCCAGGCATCACGCGCGGGGCGATCACCTCGAATCTAGCCGGGCTGTTTCGGCCGCGTTTTGGCTGCGCATGTGGATCTCATTGTTCGTCATCGCAGCCAGCGTAAGCATGGCTTTTCTTTCAACCATGATCTTTCGAATACCAACTGATTTGCATCTCCCAGCTCGCTGCGCAATCATTTTAGCAGGATTGAGTTTGGCCCTCACTCTTTCATTCGGAGTGTTCGGCGGTGTTCTGGTCGCTCTACATCGGTTTGCCCTTGTTAGCTGGGTCACCGTGATGCAAACATTGTTTCGCGCGGGAGGCGCGGTGTGGCTCCTAAAATCGGGGCACGGCATCTTGGGGCTGGCTATCTGGGAATTCACGGTGACTCTGCTCGCGAACGCTGCCTTGGCGGGTCTCTGCTACCGAGTCTATCCAGAGCTCCACATTTCCTTGCGGCGCCCAGACGCTGCTATGCTTCGCCAGCTCTTAAATTATAGCTCGTACGTCTTCGTAATACACTGCGCCGTGCAGCTTATATACTATACGGATAATTTAGTTGTTGGTTTTTTCATTTCTGCCGGTGCAGTGACCTTTTATGCCATCGCCGGCAGCTTATTAGAGTACTTGCGGCAGCTAGTTTCTTCTGTAACTACGGTTTTCATGCCCTTGGCTAGCAGTTTCGAGGCGCGCGGAGAGCAAGAACAATTGCGGCGTTTATTGATCCAAGGAACCAGGGCATCGATACTGATAGCCTCACCCATTGCAGGGGCACTCTTTTTTCGTGGCCATACGTTTATTCAATTATGGATGGGTGGGCAATACGCACAAATTTCCGGCAGGGTACTTCAGATCCTTTTGATCGCGCAAGTTTTCGGCATCGCCAATTTCACAGCCGGCAACATTGCCTATGGCCTAGCGAAACATCGCGCTTTTGCGCTCAGCGCCATCGGAGAGTCTTTCGGTAATTTGGCGTTAAGCATTTTTCTAGTTAAACAAATCGGAATCAATGGCGTCGCTTGGGGTACGGTGATCCCTAGCCTTGTAGTGCAACTGCTGTTCTGGCCGCGCTACATCTGTAAAGTTCTAGAGATACCCGTCCCACACTATCTCTGGCAGAGTTGGATTCGGCCTGGATTGGCTGTGGTTCCGTTTGGGGTAGCGTGCTATCTCTCCGATCGCTTTTTGACCGCCACTCATTTGTTCCAGTTTCTTTTGCAGATAGCGGCCATCCTGCCTGTGTTCGTCGTAGGTGTTGCGCTATGCTTTCGGAAGGAATTTGCTTGGCAGTTCCGCGCGAAATTCGGTTCTCTGTCAAGCATCTTTCAACGCGGACGCCGGTCTCTAAAGCGAGCCGATCAGGTCGATTCACTGCCGTGATACCACTAGAGATTACGTTAATGGCGCGGGTCACAATGCAATGAGGCTGTCGAACCTATTGGTTTGCATCCTAGGTTATCTCCGCGACCCGGATTGCCACCCCGATTCTAGAGTGGGTAAATGATTGCCATCATGGGGAGGTGACTTGTCTATGAAATTTGGGATATAAATCGGACTGACTCTTGGTGCTGCACATGTAGTTGAAAATAAGTAACTTATATCATTCGATTTGGAGTCGATTGGTACTCCAACTGCTTGTCGCTTAATTGGAACCGTTGAGCTGAACCCGTAAAGGAGACCGACCGGGTCGACTCCCCTCGATTGCCCTTTTGGAGCGAAATTAAGATGCGTGTGTTAGTCACCGGGCACCATGGTTATATCGGTGCTGTCCTTGTGAGGATGCTCACCGCAGCTGGATACGAGGTCGTCGGCCTGGACAGCGATTTCTTCGTCCAGAATCGTTTTCTGGGCGAAGTTGTCGAAGCCCCCAGCCTAATTAAGGATTTACGGGATATTGAACTTGAAGATCTCAGGGGTATCAACGCCGTCCTGCATTTAGCCGCGCTCTCAAACGACCCTCTTGGCGACCTGAACGCTCACCTTACTTATGAGATTAACTATCACGGCTCGATGCGGCTGGCCCGGCTTGCCAAGCAAGCGGGCGTCGCCAGATTTCTGTTTTCGTCATCCTGCAGCATGTATGGCACTGCGGGCTCGGAAATGCTAACGGAGGAGGCGCCTTTCAATCCCGTCACGCCATATGCCGATTCCAAGGTTCTGGTCGAACGCGACCTGAGGTCACTGGCAGACGCTGGTTTCAGCCCCGTCTTCCTTCGCAATACGACAGCTTATGGCGTTTCACCATTCATGCGTTTCGATGTGGTCCTCAATAATCTCGTTGCCTGGGCGTTTGCGACGGGGTGCGCACTGATTCAGTCGGATGGGACGCCGTGGCGCCCTCTCGTCCACATCGAAGACATTTGCCGCGCATTCCTTGTTGCGCTCGAGGCCCCGACTGCGGTTGTGCACAACCAGGCCTTCAACGTCGGGACTACGGAAGAAAACTACCAAGTGCGCGATCTCGCTGCCATCGTCAGGGAAACCGTGCCTGGGTGCCACATCGAGTATTCCCCGGGCGGTGGCCCGGATCCGCGATCCTATCGCGTTGATTTCAGCAAGCTGAAAAGTCAGCTTCCCGGCTTCGCCCCACAATGGAATGTACGGCGGGGCGCGCAGGAAATGTTCCAGGCCTGCCGAGACGCCAATCTTAGGGTTGAAGATTTCGAGGGTCCGCGCTTCAAGCGGATCGCGCAGATCCGGGAGCATTGGGCGGCAGGGCGGCTAGACTCGCAGCTTCGTTGGAGCAGCACGCCATCGCCTGCGACTGCTTCTGCGGCGGTGGTGTTGTAGTGCCGATGATCATGCTGACGAGGGATCGGTGATGGAATTTTGATATTCGAGCCGACGATCCTGCCAGGTGCCTATGTGATTGAACCGGAAAGGTATGAGGATTTTCGCGGCTCTTTCACGCGTGTCTTCTGTCAGAAGGAATTTGCAGCGGCGGGATTAGAGGCCCGGATTGCGCAGTGCAATGTTTCCTTCAATCGCCGCAAGGGCACCCTTCGCGGCATGCACTACCAGGAGGCTCCTTATCAAGAGGTTAAACTCGTGCGCTGCAATCGAGGCTCCGTTTACGATGTCATAGTAGACTTGCGCCGGGAGTCACCGACGTTCAAAAGGCATTTCGCGCTCGAACTAAACGAGCAAAACGGGACTGCCTTGTATATCCCGACGGGAGTCGCCCACGGTTTTCAGACCCTGGTCGACGATACCGAACTGTCTTATCAGATGTCGCAGTTTTACTCGGTAGAGCACGCTCGCGGCGTCCGCTGGAATGATCCGGCGTTTGGCATTTCGTGGCCGCCCGATGATCGAACGATTCTCGAACGGGACCAGAGTTATCCGGACTTTTCCTGAACCCTATGGCCGCCAGTACGAGTTACGGTGCAACGAACTTCGATCTGAATTCCACGGAAATCGGACGACAGATCCACGCTATGGTGGCGGAACTCTATCCCATTTGCCGCAGCATAACGGGGAATGGCTTGCGCGACACCTTACGTCGCATCGGCGAACGAATTCGCCTCCAGATCCATGAGGTGCCCAGCGGAACACAGGTCTTTGATTGGACCGTGCCTCGCGAGTGGAATATCCGCGATGGTTACATCAAGAATACCCGCGGCCAACGAGTAGTCGATTTTCATGATAGCAATCTGCACGTGGTCAGCTATAGCGTGCCGGTGAAAGCGAGATTGCCCCTTCCCGAACTAAAGGAGCACTTGCACACTCTCCCTGAGCGGCCGGAATGGATTCCGTACCGCACCTCTTATTACCGCGAAACCTGGGGATTCTGTGTCAGTCAACGTCAGTTAGACTCCTTAGCCGAAGATGAATATGAAGTGGTGATTGATTCTTCCCTCACAGACGGACATCTCTCGTATGGAGAATGTGTGCTCCCGGGAGACAGTTCTGACGAAGTTCTCATCTCGTGTCATTGCTGCCATCCTTCGCTCGGCAATGACAATCTTTCCGGCGTGGCCGTCGCTACTTTCCTTGCGCAGGCGCTTGCTTCGATCCCCCACCGTTTTACATACCGTTTTCTGTTCATCCCCGGGACCATTGGCTCAATCGTCTGGCTCAGCCGCAATGAAGACATTCTGCCTCGCATCAAACATGGACTGGTACTGGCCTGTGTCGGCGACCGCGGCGCGCCGTCTTACAAGAAGAGTCGTCGTGGGAATGCACAGATAGATCGCGCCACGCAGCACGTTCTCAATCATTCGGGCCAGCCTTTCAACGTGCGCGAATTCTCACCGTATGGTTATGACGAGCGCCAGTATTGTTC
>Ga0209488_10004000_pt1 | contig 11634 bp, 8 predicted proteins | sample Rivendell_Oct201_8_FD_188349 | JGI IMG/M metagenome (GOLD analysis project Ga0209488, IMG submission 188349) | Vadose zone soil microbial communities from the Eel River Critical Zone Observatory, Northern California, USA -... | ecosystem: Environmental > Terrestrial > Soil > Vadose zone >... | reverse complement strand
CCGGTGAGCGAATCGGAAATCGCCTGCTCTTGCAGCCTCTGCTCCCGCTGCTGGAGGGCGCTCGCCATGTCGTCGAACGCCTGCGCAAGCTGGCTCAGCTCTTCTCCTCCGTAACGAACCCCTGTGCGGGCGTTCAAGTCGCCGACGCGCACCCGGTCTGCCGCCCGAAGAAGCGCCCTGAATTTACGCAGCATGAACCACCCGGCGCCGTACCAGGCTCCCACCAGCAGAAACAGCGTGGCCAGACTGATGCCCAGCAGATCCCGCACGAGCGCCCGGTTCGCCTCGGCGAAGACCTGTCTGAGCGGAACCGTCACCATGACGCGGAGCGGAAAGGCTCCGTCGGGATTCTGGGTGACGACTTCGTGCGCCAGCAGCCAGGCGATCCCGTCCTCCGCTTCCGCCTCGAGCACCCCTTCCCTGCTGGTCAGCACCGCCTCGATCACCTGAGGGTTCCATAGCTTTTTGCCGACGCGATCCTGCATGGCCGGCTTGCGCGCGAGGATCGTCCCCTTCACGTCGACGACGCTCAAAATACCCTCCGGCGGCAGGGGCGTCGCCTCGGCCATCCGGCCAAGGCTTTCCAGATCGAGCCCCGCGAAGGCGACCCCGGAGACATCGTTCTTGGAGTCCTTGACGGGAAATGCGAAATTGATCCCGGCTTTCCCGGTCACGCGGCCGATCTGATATTCACCGATCGCGAATCGCCCCGTTTCCCTGGCGAGCCTGAAGTACAGCCGGTCGCCGCCATAGGCCTTGTCTCGCCAGGTGGCCGCGTTGCAGAGTAGCTCGCCGTTCGCCCGAAACGGGCCCATCGAATGGTACATCTCCCGGTTCTGGGCGAGGAGACTCGCAAAATACTGGGTGCAGCGCTTCCTGTCCCCGAGCAAAGTCAAAAGGATCTGCGAGGAGGCGACCATCATCTGCCGGGCGCCCTCCACGATCTGCCATTGCTGCATCGCGGCGAGCTTCACCAGCCGCCTGAGCTCCGCGCGCGCCTGCCTTTCCTCCGAGGCGCGCCGCTCGATCGCGCTGTAGACGGTGAACAGCAGCACCGGCAGAGCCGCCAGAATCACGAGAACCAGGATGCGAGCGCGAGTTTTTAGATCCGTCATTTTTTTCGCCGATCGGCGGCCCCCTTGCCGGAGAACCCCGACTCCGCCGCCGAACCGGCGGCGGTCATTTTCCCAAATTCGGCGCCCCCGGCCATCAGGAATTCCCTGAGAGGGCTCGGGAAAACCCCTAGACCCCTCGAATGGCTGCCGATGACAGTGGGATAAGACGGCCTTCGAGAGCCAAAGATTGAGAGTATAGTCTGCGCAAAAGTCTTAACAAAAACCAACATCAATCAACACACCGACGAAAGGAAGGGAAGCCATGAACGCACCGGTCGATTTCAAAGCGATAGAGGGAATGTTCCAAAGGGAGTACAGGCAGATCGAGGTCAGGTTCGATCCCGAGCAAGCTGTGGCGTGGACTTTTTTGAAACCGTTAGGGATACCGTGCTTCAACCCCGGAATCCTCGAGGAGTTGCGGGCTCACGACGGCGCAATCGAAGCGAGCGGCGGGCGGCTGCTGTATAAGGGCGATCTGCGCCAGATCCGCTATTACGTGGCCGCCTCCAAAACCGAGAACGTCTTTAACCTCGGGGGGGACCTGGCGCTGTTCGTGCAGCTGGTCAAATCTCAGGACCGTGATGAGTTGATGCACTATGCCAAGCTGTGCGTCGACAACATGCATTCGAGGGTCTGCAACTACAACAGCTCCATGACGACGATTTCGCTAGTGCAGGGCGAGGCCCTCGGAGGCGGATTCGAAACCGTGCTTTCCTCGAATGTGATCATCGCGGAGCGCCGCTCGCGCATGGGAATGCCCGAGATCCTGTTCAACCTCTTTCCCGGCATGGGCGCCTACAGCCTGCTTGGCCGGCGGCTCGGTATGAAGCGCGCCGAGGACATGATTTTCTCGGGCCGCATCTATACCGCCGAAGAGCTGCAAGAGATGGGCGTTGTGGACTTCCTCGTCGAGGACGGGACAGGGGAAACGGCCGTACGTGAATACATCCATCGCAATGAACGGCACCGCAATGGTATGCAGGCGGTATTCAGCTGCCGTCAGCACTTTCAGCCCGTGACCCACGAGGAGATGCTCAATATCACCAATGTCTGGGTCGACGCGGCGATGCGACTGGAAGAGAAGGATCTCAGGCTTATGAGCCGCTTGGCGCGCTCGCAATTCAGGCGCATTCAGGGGGGCGCCGCGACGCAAATGCCGGAAGAAATGCGGTACGCGACCGCCTGAGCCGCGACGCAGGCGAGCGAACTCCCTCAACAGTCCGCCCGAAGGGTGGGCGTTTGGCTACGTGGGCAAAGACCTGCCGGGTCGGATCCCGATCCGTCTTGACCGGTGCGTTCGGATGCGCCCCGGCAGAGTCGTCGCGCGCGGCTATTCGGGACTTGCGGCCATTCGTGAAAGCTCGCGATTTGTTGCTTCCAGCGTCCCTCTTAGATCTTTAATGCGTCGCCGGCGTGCAGGAACTCGTCGTTGCCGCCCAGCGATACATTACCGATCTCGAGGCGCAATTGACCAGACCGCTTCGTAGAACCGAGGATTAGCGGTTACCCCTTGCGCCTTTGTGGCGAGGGTCGTCTCATGACCATCGCCACCTTCAGAACAGTCTCGCGTTGCTCCGGATCCAATGCGCGGAAGGCGTCGAGCCACCTGCGCTCGTCATCGGAGAAGCGTTCAACCTGATCGAGCTTGAGACCGGCCGCCTGGGCTAGAATGACCCAGGGCTCCACGCCAAGGGCCTTGGCGATGCGGCCCAGGACATCCTCGGTGATCCCGGTCCACACCCCGCTTTCGATCTGCGACAGGTAACCTTGGCTCAGACCGCTGCGCTCGGCCAGGACCTCCTGTCCGATTCCGCGCAGCTGACGAGTCCGGCGCACTGCGCTGCCCAGCCCCAAGCCACGCTTGGGTATTCCCCAGCGCGCCGCACGTGCTCTTTGAGTCATGAGTTTCTTTTCTCCGTTCTTGTCGGGGTGCCGACGACGAGCTGCTGACAATAGCCATTTCGCAGCTCCAAGGAAAATACTGTCACAGAATATAAACTATGTCCAGAGCCGCGACTGTTTATGCTGGCGAATGCCCTCCGTCGGGTTGCTTAAGCTAGATACGCGCTTTGTTTGCTCAGGCAATCGACGATGGAGGCAGTCCACGGGCCGAAGAACGCCCACCACGCGATGAAACTCCAAACTCCAGGCGCGATTCGGCACGCGGGTAGGCGCATTGCGCCGGTTATCCGCGATCTTAAGCGCCTCCCCTTTCGGCTAACTAGCGAGCCGCGCTCTGACTCTTCTTGAGGTATTCGAGGAGCGAGGTGCGCGCCAGCTGAAACTGCTCCCGCACCAGCTTCAGGACGCGTGTTCCGCTCGCCTCCAGTTCCGAGGTCGTCTGGCCGGTGGCTCCCACACAGGTTCTGGATAGCTGGTCGGCGCCGAGCGTGACGGCCGAACCTTTGATGGCGTGCACGAGGTCCCTCAGCGTCTCGTATTGTCCCGCGGCAACCGCGGCTTCCATTTGCCGCAGCAGCGCCTCCCCGTCCTGGATGAACCCGTTGATGAGCTCCGGCATGAAGTTGTTGCCCGAGCCGATGAGCTCCAGTTCCGCGAGCGCCGCGGGGTTGATGACTGCGGGAGTCCCGTCGGCATCGTCCTTGGCCACGGCCGGAGCGCTCGTTCGCTTGGCGATCAAGCCTGCTATGGTATCGAGCAGGCGGCGCGCTTCCACGGGCTTGGGGAGGAAGGCGTCGATTCCCGCTTCCTCGCATTCCTTCATCGCCTCCGAAGTCACGTCGGCCGAAAGCATGATGATCGGGACCTGGCTTGCCCCCGGATCCATGAAGCGGTAGGCTCGCGCCGCGTCCAGCCCGCCGAGCTCCGGCATGTTGAGATCCATGATGATGATGTCGTATCGCTCGTTCTCGAGCACGTCCAGCGCCTGCTCGCCGTCTCCGACGACCCGAACCCTGTGGCCGGCGCGTTCGAGTATCCCAACGATGACGCGCTGATTGACCGCGTTGTCCTCGGCAACCAGGATCTGGTAGCGGCGCCGGTTTGAGTCGCGGGAGGTGTAGTAGTCGCTCAGCGAAATGACGCCTTCTTGGCCTCCCTGGACCGCGGTCGCCGAATGAATCGCGTTGAAAAGGAGACGCTTCTCGAACGGTATTTCCAGGACCGCGGTGAAACCGCACGCAAGGGCCTCGGTGCGGCGGACTTCCGATACACCCGGGGTGCACAACACGGTCGGCGGCGCCTTCTGGCTGCGGATACTCCGCAGTCGCGCGACGATCTGCGCGGGCTCGGCCTCGGTATCTTCGCGCACGAGGACCAGGTGGTAGCGATGTCCAAGCGACTGCGCCTCGGCGAGGCGCGCCGCGGCCGCCTCAACGCCGGAGGCACGTCCGGTGCGTGCCCCCCAGGTGGCGAGGTCTTGCTCGAGCGAACGCAGCTCCGCTTCGTTGAAACCGAGCAGCATGATCCTGATATCGTTCAGCCGGAACGAGGCCTCCGACACTTGGCCGGCCGCCTGCTTCTTGAAAGGCAGCTCGAACCAGAACGTGCTGCCCTTGCCCAGCGTGCTGTCCAGTCCGATCTGCCCGCCCATCATCTCGACCAGCTGCTTTGCTATCGTCGTGCCGAGACCGGTGCCGCCGTAGCGGCGCGTGGTCGAGTCATCGGCCTGCACGAAGCTTTCAAAAATACGCTGCTGCGCTTCGGGCGCAATGCCGATTCCCGTGTCCTTGATGGCGAAGCGCAGACGCACCGCATGGTCGCTCTCGCCCAGACTCGACACCGTCAGGGTGACGCCGCCCGACTCGGTAAACTTGACACCATTCCCGATGAGGTTGTAAAGCACCTGGCGCAGGTGGTAAGGATCGCCGCGCAACGCGGGCGCGACTTCCGGCATCACGTGAGCGCGAACCTGAAGGCCGCGGATCTCGGCCTGCGGAGCGAGCACCGCCGCGGTGCCGTTGATCAAGCTGTGAAGGTCGAAGTCAGTCTCTTCGATATTGACCTTGCCGGCTTCAATCTTGGAGATGTCGAGCACGTCCTCGATGAGCTTGAGCATGGATTGCGAGGCTTCGCGCATCGCCTTCACCATCTCCGCCTGCTCCGTGTTCAAAGCCGTGTCGCGCAGCAGATCGTTCATGCCGATGATGGCACTGAGTGGAGTGCGCATCTCGTGGCTGACGGTGGAGAGAAATCTCCGCTTCGCCTGGTTCGCGGCCTCCTCGCGGTGCAGGGAATCGAACAACCGGGTCACGAGCCTTCCCATGTACATTGACAGCACGAACATGCCGATGAGCAAGCCGATGCCGAGGACCCGGTTGTGCGCCCAGTACTCGTTCGCCGTGATGACGAAGCAAAAACCGAGGATGCTAAGCGCGAGAGAGTTGTACAGGTAGGGCTTGCCGTAACGGTAGCCGTTACCAAAAATGGTCCACAAATAGATAATGTAAAGAGGGGTTCCATACTCCCCCAAGTTGTACATGAAGAACGTCGTCGCTCCGACGTCGAGGAACGAGGCCGTGACGCGGCGCGCGGGCGAAGGAGCGGGGAGGAAGTAGATCCAGCCGAACACCGCAGCTGCCAACACCATGAAGCAGATCATGGCCACAAAGAACAGCACGTGTGCTTCGTTGCGGACTTGGTCGCCGCTGAAGGCCTGCGGCAGCAGATACAGGAACAGCCCCGCCCCGACCAGCAGCCGAACGATCGCCTGCTCGTGCTCGGTGTCCGGGCGCGCGGCAAGACGGGCCCGAATGCGCGCCAGGATCGACTTCTGCGCCATGAGACCCCGTCCCCGGCCTACTGCACCGGCTGATCGGCGAACCGCTCGCCGATCGAGACGACTTCGTCGCGGTTCCGCGCCAGGAATTCCACGAGCCGCGGATCGAAATGCTGGCCGGCCTGTTTCTCCATGTAGATGAGCGCGTCCCCGACGGGCCACGCGGACTTGTAGGGGCGCACCGAGGTCAGCGCGTCGTAGACGTCGGCGATCGCGACGATGCGCGCCTCGAGCGGGATGTGATCGCCCTTCAAGCCGGTCGGATAGCCGGTCCCGTCGTACTTCTCGTGATGGCCGAGCGCGATCACCGCGGCCATCTGCAGGTATCCGGAAGAGCTGTCTTTCAGCATGTCGTAGCCGATGCGCGCGTGGGACTGCATGACGCGCAGATCCTCGCCGTCGAGCTTTCCCGGGTTCTGCAGGATCCGGTCCGGAATGCCGATCTTTCCTATGTCGTGCATCGGTGCGGCCAGCTCGATCGCGTCCTGCTCCGCCGAGGACAATCCCACGCTTCTCGCGATCAGGGAGGAGTACTTGGCCATCCGTACCAGGTGCATTCCGGTCACCTTGTCGCGCTGCTCGGCGGCCTTCGCGAGGCGAAACAGCGTGTCGACTTCGCGCCGCCGCAATTCACGGGTGGCCTCGTCGATCTTCTGTTCGAGGATCCGGGTCCGGTTCTTTTTGAGAATTTCATGCCGGCGCAGGCTGAGCAGATTGCGGCACCGCGCTCCGCACTCGAGCCGGTCTATGGGACGAATCAGAAAGTCGGTGGCTCCGGCCTCGAGAGCGCGGTAGCGGACTTCGCGGTCGTTCACTACCGTGATGCACACGATCGGAACGTCCTCGTAGCCGAAGATGCGGCGCAAGCGGCGGATCGTCTCGATGCCGTCCAAGTTCGGCATCTTGTAATCGGTGAGCACCATGTCGACCGCGTGCTTGCGCGCGTATTCGATCGCCTCCACCGGGTCGGCGAAGGTGGCGACCTCCAGGCTCGCGTCCAGGCTCCTCATGATCTCGCCCAGAACGATCCGCCCGGTGGACTGGTCGTCGATGATCAGGACCTTGAGCGGCGCGAGCTTGGCTTCGTTCGAATCGTGAACCAGCGTAAGCGGTCTGGACGTGGTGGTTTTCATGGAATTTCTCTGCCCGGGACCGGGACCGCGGCCCCCCTTTTCCTGCTCCCCTGAAGCCTACGCCCCATTACACTATATTTGCTGGGAATTGCAAGGAACTCCTGCTCGTTACCGATTTGAGGCAACGGCGCCTCGTCGCGTCAAGCGGCGCGCTGCTTGGGGGCCGCGAACGCCGCCTCCATTTCGCGGCGCAGCCTCACCGCTTCGCTGCTCTCATCGCAAGCCACGCCCGACCACAGCACCGGCTCCCCTGCCCCCACGGGATCGAGCAGTTTGATCTGGTGTGCGAGCCCCAGGGGCAGCGCGCCCAGCCGCAACGAATCTTCCGCCGGCATAAGCCTGCCGACCACGGTGTATCCGCCCTCGCCGTCGAGCAGCTCGCCCGCCCGGAGATCGCGCTTCGCGGTCGCGACTGCATCCGCCCGAAAGCCGGTGGCGCAACCAGTGGGTTCCCTCCTCAGGCCGACCGAAGCCACCGAGATCCCCGCTTCCAGACCGATCAGGTGCCAGCGTTTGTACATGCAGGCATAGCGGCCGGAAGGATCGGTGTGCACGCCGTATTCCATGAAGCAGCGGCGAATATAGTCCGACTCCCCCTCGAACACCACCCATACTCCGAAGCGAATGTCGTGGGGAATCGCCTGTCCGTCGCGCTCGAGCGATGAGACCACCTCGACCTGCCCCTTGTGGTGCAGGCACCCTCCCTCCGCCTTGGGCCGCATGGTCAGGGGCAAGGCGTCGATCGAGGCAGGCGGGTAACTCAGGCCCTCGGGTGCGGGCGTAAGGCCGGTCGCGTTGCACACCGCGGTGCACTCGATCGCCGGCTTCGATCCGTCGAGAAACGAGTTGAACATTTTCGCGTTGAGGCCGCCGACGCGCGCCTGCTCCGGCGTTAGGCCGTAGTACTGCCATACGGTTTCGGGCGTGGATTGGGCGTAATGCGGAAGCCATTTGTGGCCGCGGCCCGCGGCCACGACGGGAAATCCCGCCGCGCGCGCCCAGTCGACGAGATCGCAGATGATCGCCGGCTGGTCGCCATAGGCGAGGCTGTACACCACTCCGGCCTCCCGCGCCTTTTTCGCAAGCAGCGGGCCGCAGAAGGCATCGGCCTCCACCGTGACCATGACCACGTGCTTGCCGTTTCGGAACGCGGCGAGCGCGTGCGCGACGGCGGCGAGCGGGTTACCCGTCGCTTCGATCACGATCTCGATTGCGGGATGGGCTACGAGTGCCTGCCAGTCGTCCGAAACATGCGTGCGCCGCTCCTTGAGGGCCCTATCGAGCGACGCCGCGCCATAGCTGTCAGGCTTCCACCCGACGCGTTCGAGATTGGCGCGGGCGTTGGCGGGCGAAGAATCGGCGATCCCGGCCAGATGCACCCCGGGGGTCTTCTGCACCTGCGCGAGGTACATCGCGGCGAACTTGCCGGCGCCGATCACGCCGACCCGCAGCGGCCTGCCCCTCGCCTCCAATTCGCAGAGTTTCGAATGAAGATTCACAAGGGTTCTCGCGCTACGCGGCAAGCAGAGGCTTGAGCGCCTCCTCGGGCGTGCCGTCCTTCCAGGGCAGCGGCACGTCGTAATCCTTCAGGAGGCAATCGTCCGGCAGGCATTCTATCGGGGTGAAATCGCGGTGCGCGATGTATTCGGGACGCTTGAAGCGGCGGATGTGGTTCGATACCGCGCACAGGCTCAAATAGACGCTCACCCGGTTCCACGGGGAAAGATTGGAAGTGGAGGCATGCACCAGGCACGAGTGAAACAGGATCATCGAGCCCGGCGGGCCTTTGGGAGCGACGATGCCGCCGCGCTCCACCAGCTTCGCGATCGTGTCGTTGTCTATCGTCCACAGGGGATAGCTGGTCGTCGAGGTATCGTGCTCGGCGTCGATCACTCCGAGCCGGTGGCTGCCCGGGATGAGCATGAGCGGCCCGTTGAATTCGTTGACCTCATCCAGGAAAATCGCGATGTTCATCGCGCGCGCCTCGGGCATGAGATCGTCGTTCTTCCAGGTGCCGTAGTCCTGGTGCCATTGCCAAAGGTCGCCGTCGAAGGCCATCTTGCCGTTGATTTTGAACTGATGCATGTACACGGCTTCGCCAAAGAGCTGCACGACCGGCTCGACCATGCGCGGGTGGCGCGCGAGCTTCGCAAAAGGATAGCTGTACATGTGCGCGGCGAAGTTCGAGCGCACCGCGTTGCTATCCTTCTCGCGAACGTTTTCGGGGCGCTGCTGGGCGTAAAGGCGCGGCACTTCCTCGATAAGCACCCCGGTCTCCTGCCGCGTGAACAGTCCGGGAAAGAACAGGTATCCGTCCCGCTCGAAGCGCCGAATCTGCTCCCTACCGAGTTTCACTTAAGGGATCCCCTGAGCGAAGTCTTGATCCGTGCCGACTAATTCACATTATAGGGCACTTACCGCGAGAAATAGACCCCGGAATGACGCTGGCATCGGTATTGCTTAAGGTGGCATCAGGCTCATTTAGAACTTTGGACTTTTGGAGCTTGGTGCGCGGGAAACGGCAATTAGCGGTCACCGTGTCGCTGCCACGAACTCTGCGCCTTTGCGGTCTGAACATTGCTTTCGAGTCGGGAGGATTTATGTTGAATCTTATTCAAAGATGCGTTGTGGTTTCGATTGCAGCCTTTCTTCTCGGCTGCGCGGCGGTGCCCGTGTCATCGTCCGACGCCGACAGGAGACTTTCGGATACCCTTGAGCAGGCGCTGCCCGCGCTCGTGTCATCGGGAGACTACAGGTCCGCGAGCAAGCTCTCCTTTCAACTGGCGAGCGCGCGCAGCCGGATGAATGAAAGTGCGGCGGCCTGCTCTGCGCTGTCTCAGTCCCTTGCCTACTACCGCACGGCGCTCTCCAAAGAAACCGGCGAGCCGGTATACGCGGCCGCGTCGAACGGCGGGACCGAGGACGACGGCATGCGAGAGATCCGCTCCAGGTTCGGGTGCACTGTCGCTCAATTCGGCTGACGCGCTACCCGGCAGGCGCGCGCTCATAATCGGGCGCGCGCCTGCTCTGTTTTATGATCTTGGCGCGGTCGAGAGGCACCGGACCACCAAGATCGCAGTCTCCCCCCCTTCGCCTATCTCACATCCGGCTTCATGAGCGCTTTGCGGGTTCGCTGCCAGCAACTCATATCCGCAGCTGACCTCGGGTTCAAGCACAGCGATCATCGATTTACGCAGCTTGCTCGTACGCGGCCCCTACGCTGATTCCGTTGGAAGATGACAGGGTAGCGATTTTTCGGCGGTCCCACGCGGAAATTTCATCTGTCTCAGAGCAGTTCGCCATCGGAGTCTCCCGCCGTGACCTTTCTGGCAGTTATACCGTCATCATGAGCACTAAATTCATGGTCTTGCCGTAATTGTACCGATTACCTTACACCAATTGTCGGCCATGCCCGCTAGGACTCGATCCTCTGCGTAGTTAAATTTCGAGACAGCGGTTGGCATGGACGCACTCAAGGCAGGTCGCCTGCTCTCGTGTTCCTCCGACGCGGACTCCGACGCGGACGGCTTCAATCCCCGTCAGCAAAAGGGGAATCCGCGATGCATCACCGTTTCGGATTCGTGCTTTCCAGGATTGCGAGCGCGATTCTTTGCTCTTGCAGTGTAGCCGTGCACGACCGGGATGATTTCCGACCGCGTCTCTGTCGAGGAACGCGTACAACTGGAGGAAAAATGAAAAGGACCATATTCAGCACGATCTTCGAATTTACCCGCCGGGTGACTCTCTCGCTGGCGCTAGCTGTCAATGCCAGCGCCTTCGCCCAAAAGCACGCGGCGAAAGATGCAGAACCGCAGTCCCGGATCACGTTCGCGATCAGCGAGGGCGGTTCCGGAAATCTTACCGCCACGGATCTTCTTTTTCGCTATGCGGAATTCAACAAAATCGTGGAAAAGGCGCTTGGTGCGCCCGTCACTTTGATTGCTCTGCGCGACATCAAGGCGCTGCGCAGCTCGGTGGCGACGGGCGCTCACGCTCTGGTGATGTCGCGGCCGGCGGATGTACTGGCCGAGGCAGTACGCGACCACGGCTATCAGGTCGTCGTAGCATCGAAAGAACCGGCACATGCGCTTTTCATTGTGAAGAAGGATTCCCCTCTCAAGAGTATCGCCGACATCAAGGGAAAGAGCATCGTCGTCCCCGATCGCTACGCATATATGTGGCGGATCGCGAACGCAATGATGCGCGACAACAAGATCTCCATGGCCAATGAGCGGGTACGCAGCATGAATGATCAGGCCGCAATCGGTTGGTCGATGGAAAGTGGCTTCTTCGATGTCGGCGTCGTCGCCTCTTTTTCGCCCGCCGGTCGTACCTGGGAGAAGAACGGAGGCCGCGTGATTGCGCGCAGCCCGGAAGTCCCCAACATGCCGCTGATTGCGTCGCCAAAGGTTTCGGCGGCCAGGGTCCAGAAGCTTCGCGCCGTGCTCGTGTCTCTCGAATCGACTGAAGGCGGTGCGGCCGTCCTGAAGCAAATAGGAGTTACCGGTTTCAGAGAAGCGCCGCCGCAGATATTCATCGATTTGACCAAATGGCTTGGCGATCTGGAAACGCCCAAGGATTAACGCAGCACTGTGCCTGAACAACACACTCAACGAGTAGAACCGATGGGGGAGATGACACGGCAGGC
>Ga0209488_10003999_pt1 | contig 11636 bp, 11 predicted proteins | sample Rivendell_Oct201_8_FD_188349 | JGI IMG/M metagenome (GOLD analysis project Ga0209488, IMG submission 188349) | Vadose zone soil microbial communities from the Eel River Critical Zone Observatory, Northern California, USA -... | ecosystem: Environmental > Terrestrial > Soil > Vadose zone >... | reverse complement strand
GGTCGCGCACCGGATCGCCGTCCACCTCGAACACGTCGCGGAACTGGACGTAGGCGTCCGCGCCGCCTTCCGTCCGCACGAGGAGCAGGTCCGATTTCAGCTCACGGTGGGTGACAAACGGGCGGTCCGATTTGTCGGCGTCCTGGACGTACCGCTCCTCGGCGACGACGCCCGACACTTCGCGCTCGTAGCGGACGACGTATTCGGTGACGCGATCGAGGAGCGTCTGGAGCGGCGGACGATCGTCCGCCGCGGCGAGGGGCGCAACTAGCAAGAGCGCAGAGACAAATGGCGCGATGCGCACCCTACCGGGGAGCCGCCGCCTGCAGCAGGACCAGGAACAGGTTGTTCGGATCGCGGACGATCGCGACCTTCGTCGTCGCGCCGCCGCGGCCGGGCAGTTCGACCGTGGTGCCGCCGGTGGACTGGACGACGCCGCCGGCCGCCTTCAGCGCGGTAATCGTCGCGTCCACGTCGCGCACCTGAATCTGCATGCGCGTGGACCCGGGATCCTGCAGGTTGGCGCGCACCGTCTTCCGATCGACGCCCTTGAACTCGATGAACTCGAGCTTCAACCCCGTCGCCGGCACGTCCATCGCGGCGAGCCGGTACTGCGCGTCGGCCTTGAGGCCGAACATCTTCATCAGGCCCTCGTTGCTCTGCGGCATGAGGTTCATCGTGCCCGCGAGGCCGAGATCCTGATACTGCTTCATCGCCAGCGCGGCATCTTCAACCGTCAACCGCACGCGGACGCCGATCACGTTGGCCTCGGCGGGCGCCGTCGTCTCTGGCAGCGGATCGAGCTGCGCAACCTCGACGAAATGCCCGTCGGGATCCTTCAGCACGAACGCCTTCGCCCGTCCCACGGTCAGCGGCGCGCTGCCCGCTGTCACAAACGTCGCGCCGGCCGCCTTCGCCTTCGCGTACGCCGCACCGGCATCGCGGACCAGGACGATGAGCGTGAACGCGCCGGGATCCTGCGGACGCCGCTCGACGGGCTTGCCCTGCGCCTTGGAGATCTCGACGATCTCGACACCCGTCCGCATCGCCGGCGGACGCGCGATCGTCCAGCGTAGCGACGCATCCGGCAAACCGAACATGTTGCGCAGCGGCGCATTCTGCTCGGCGTTCGCGGGCGCGCCAGTGATATCGAGGCCCACGGCGTCGCGGTAGAACGTGATCGCCTTATCGAGATCGCTCACGATCGGGCTGAAGAAGTTGCCCGAGCCGACGATGAGCCCGTTCTGCGCGCGCGCAAACGTCGCCGACAGAATGATCACGCCAGCAATAATCAGCTTTTTCATGCCCTATGCCCTATGCCCTTTGCCCTATTCAACGCCGAAGGCGAGAAGCACATTGCCGGGTCGTCCGGCGATGCCGCCGTAGCCCGAATTGACGAACAGCATGCCGTCGGACACCGTGGCGCCGGGACCATCCATCGTCGAGCCGTTCGCTTTCACACCGTTCACCGTCGTGAATTCCTTGTTGGTGTCGAAGCTCCAGATGAGCGTGCCGTCGTCGGTCGCGTACGCGCGAAGGCCGCCGTCTGCGGCGCCAGAGAAAACGATGCCAGGGATGGCGGTGACCGCGCCCCCCTGCGCGGAGCTGCAGCCGCGGCCGTTGCCGCACAGCTTCGGCTCCGGCGCCTTCGACCACACCTCTTCGCCCGTGTCGATCTTCACCGCGCGCATGCCGCCGGGTGTCGGCAAGAACGTGCCGTTGACGCCGAAGTACGCGAGCTTGCCGTCGACGGCGCCGCCCCACTGTCCGCCGAGGCCGCTACCGGCGCTCGACTTGTATTCCCACACCTTCGCGCCGGCCTTGTCGGGATCGAACGCGTACACCATGCCCGACTTGCTCTGGATGATCAGGATGTCCTGACCGTTTGATTTCCTGGTGAGCATCGGCGACGCCGAGAAGTCGTGGTCGGGGCCCTGCTCGGCCGGGCAGCGCGGGTTGTCGGGGTTTTTCGCCTGGCAGCCCATCATCCAGACTTCGCGCACGCCGGGCTGGTTGACCCACTTGATCGTGCCCTTGTCGAGGTCCATCGCGATGACCGCATCCGTCGTCGGCTGCGTCGGATCCGCGAAGCCGTTGCCCGTCGAAACATACAGCACGCGGCGACGCGCGTCGATCGTCGGCGCCGACCAGATGCCGCCACCTGCCGGTCCCCACGCCTGCACGCCTTCTTTCGTGACGCCGCGTTTCTTCGGCTCTTCGGCGATCGTGTACGTCTTCCATATCTGCGCGCCGGTGCTGGCGTCGAGCGCCGTCACGCTGCCGCGGAACGTGCAGCATTCGTACGTCGCACGTCCGCCCTGCCCCTCTTCGTTCAGCCCCGCCAGCGGCACATACACGCGGCCGTTGTAGTACGTGGGTGAACCGGTCGCCCTGGCGCCCGGATGCTCGTCGACGTGCTTTGTCCAGATCTGCTTCCCGGTCTGTGCGTCGATGCCATACGCGTTGCCGGCGCCGTCCGCCACGTACGCGGCCCAGCCGTTTGCACCGGTTGATGTCTTGTACTGTCCGACCGAGACCGCCGTGCGGATGCCCGACAGCGCGTGAAACACCCAGTAGATGCAGCCGGTCTTCGGGCTCAGTGCGAAGACGTCACCGCTCTCGCTCGACACGAAGAGCCGTCCGCCGACCACCACCGGCTGCGCGCGTGCCGCGATGACGCCGGGGAACCCGAACGCCCACTTCAGCTTCAGCCGTGGCACCAGCGGCGCCGTGATGCCGCCTTTGTCGGCCGGCACGTACCGCGTGTTGGCGACCGTGCCGCCCCAACCGTTCCAGTTGGCGCCCTTCGTCGGATCCGACATCGCCGGCACCGCCGTCGTGCAGCGCGCGGACTCGGCAATCGGCGTCGGCGATCCGACGGCGCGGCCGGCGAGGAGCTCGGCGACGGCCTTCCGCTCCGTCTCGCTCAGGGCATAGCCCTGCTGAGTCATCCTGCCCGTCGTGAGCGAGGTGACAATCATCTCCGGCGAGAACTGCCGCAGGGTCTCGCGGTTCGGCGCGCGCGAGTCCGCGGCCGGCTGCTGATGGCAGGACGCACAGGACTTGTCGTAGAGCGCCTGGCCATTCGGCGCCTGGGCGAAGGCCGTCGCACCAACAAGAACGATCGCGGCCACAAACATTCCAACTCTCATCTTTTTGCCCTCTGCCCTCTGCCCTTTGCCCTACGAGCCCATCGGTTTCGACGGATCACGTCCATTTGCGGACAACCAAGGATATCTGGCTGTGTCTTTGCCGGCGTAATCAGGATCAAGATAAATGAAGCAGCGCTGAATCAGGAAATCGCGCACTTCGAAGACGTCGCACCAGCGGCCCGCGTGCGACACGCCGGCGCGCCACGGGCCGTCCTTGTACTCACCGGCGCTCGTGCCCTCGACGGCGAACGTGTCGGTGCCCGTCATGATGAAGTTGAACGTCGCGTAGTCGTGCAGGATGCTCTTGATGCCGGCGCCGAAGTCGGTGAAGAGCTGCAGGATCTGCTTTTTGCCCGTCGCGAGGCCCCACTTCGGGAAGAACACCTGTGCATCTTCGGCGAACAGGTCCATGATGCTGCCGCCGGTGGACGTCACGCCCTTGTTGTCGAACGCCTTCAGGTACTCGAGCGCCACCGACTTGCGCTGCTCGTCGGTCATCGTCATCTTCGCGACGGCCATCGGCTGACTCCTTCTCCTAGCCTTCCAGCTCCTTCGCGACCTTGTCCCAATTGGCCGTGAAGCGGAAGACGTCTTCCTTCGGCGGAATCGGCGCGAAGGTCTCGAGCCAGCGCACAGGCGTGTCGCCGACGTTGGCGAACGAGTGCACGCAGCCGACGCCCGTCCACAACACGTCGCCGGGCTTCGCCATGTACGTCTTGCCGTCGAGGACGCCTTTCACTTCGCCGCTCAGCAGGAAATAGGCTTCTTCGAACGTGTGGTCGTGGAGGCCGATGCTGACGCCCGGCTGATATTCGATGAACAGCATCCGGTGATGAATCGAGCCGAACTTCTCGTCGATCATCCACTTCAGGAACACGCCCTCGAGACCGGCCGCGACGTTGGTGCGCTTCCCCACCGGTGGAATCTGGCTCTCATCGAAATGCCCGAGCAGGTTGCCGCGGGTGTCGTTCACGTCGAGCGGCCGCGCGTCGTACGCCGCCTTCCCGCCCTTCTTGAAAAACGTGTCGCGCTCTTTGCCCGTGGGCTTCGGCTGCGGGGCGTTCATCTGCAGCCATCGCACGGGAGCGGTGCCGGTGTTGCGCCACGAGTGCAGCGCCCCGACCTTCGCGACGCCGTAGTCTCCCGCCTTCAGTCGATAGGCCTGATCGTTGACGGCGTAGACGCCCTGGCCCGACAACACGTAGAAGCCTTCTTCAAACGAGTGGACGTGGGGATTGAGCGTGCCGCCGGGCGCGATCTCGCAGACGCTCAACCCGGTCAAGACAGACCCGAGCGTGTGGCCCACGACCGACGCGCGAACGTATGCCTCGCTATGACCCGTGAACAGCGGGTCGGCGACGAGCTGGCTGTCCTCGAACTTGCCGAAGTAGTGCACTTACTTCGCGGGCTCGGCCGGAGCCGGAGGCGGCGAGTCGGGCCCTCCGGCCGATCCGACGAACAGCCGCTTGCCGCTCGGCAACGTGAAGTTCCTTCCGACAGCGGTGTTGCTGGCGTCCTTGGCCCGGTAGCCTTCGATCGTCAGCTCCATGCCGATTTCAAGGGTGTACTTCGTGACGCCCACGCGGATGAGGGAGTTCGGGCTCCCGCCTTCGACCATCCACTCGACGACCTCACCGGTCGGGCTTTTCACTTCGATGTGAAACCACGAGTGCGGGTTGATCATGTCCCATCTGACGAGCGTGCCCTTCAGCGTGATCGGCTGCTTCACGTCGAACTCGGCCGAGAACGCGTGATGCGCGCGCACGGGGACCGCCGCCGACATCATCACCACGAGGCCGGCGCCGAGTGCCGCAACTACCTGTCTGGTTCGCATGGTTCCTCTCAGTTCGAGGTCTTCTTCGCCGCGGCTTCGGCGGCTTTCCTGTCTTCGAGCCGCGCGCCGGCGAGCGTGTTGCGCACGCCGTAGTTGCCCTCGTGACAGGCGTGTTCGAAGATCGGCCCGACCGACTTGGTCATCGGCGCATCCGCCGTCCACGGCTGCGTCCACGTCGCGGGATCGTCGATCGTGAACTTGTAGCTGAGCGTGTTCGCGTCCACGCGCGCGATGCGCTCGGTGACCTTCATGCGCTCGCTCGATCCGCGGAACGGATTCTTGCCGTTCAGGTTCGATGTCTCGATGACGAGCGTGTCGCCCTCCCAGTGGCCGCGCGAGTCGCCCATCCACTGCCGCATGCCCTCGGGAAGTCCGGCCTGCCGGTTGTCGATCGGAATGATGCGCGCGTCGTGGATCATCTCGACGAGAATCATCACGTAGCCCGCGCCCTGGACGATCTGATAGTTGCTGTTGTAGCCCGCGTTCATCATCGGCGGCCCGGACCCGGCCATGATCATGCACCGCGTGCCGATGGGCATGTTCTGCACGGCATCCGTGGTCGCGCCGGCGCGGCGCCGTTCAGCCGCGCGATCGGCGGCCCGCTTCTTCCCCTCGTCGGTCAGCGGCGGCATCTTCCCGCTCGGCGGATCGACGATCATCGACGTCCGCAGGTCGTTCTTGACGAACGCCGACTGGCTTCGGTCGAGGCCAAACTGGGTGAAGTCGTAGTGGACGTCGGCGATCGTGCCGGGCTCGGTCTGCTCGGCTTCGCGCAGTGCCGCATCCTTAATTACTGCGGCGAACTCGGGCTCGGTGTAGAACGCCTTGGTGACCTTGTCGGGCCGCTCGAGCGGGACGTAGGTCGAGTTGGTCCAGTACCCCTGCAGATCCGGCTGGCCGTCCGGCGTCCGCGGCGCCGTCCACTTCTTCGGAGCCTGCCCCGCAAGCGCCACCACGCCGATCCCGAACACCATCACGCCGAATGACGCGAGAGCTCTATGCCTCATAGGACGTCTCCTTAGCGGCCTTGCTTCCGCAGGGCCCCGTAAATCAGGTCTTCGACAAACTCGACGCATCGAAATTCGAGCAGCCTGGCGCCCTTGTCCTTGCGCCGGTAGATCGGCATGCTCATCTTCCACGGCCGCGAGAATACTTTCTTATCGTCAATCGTGGCTTCGTAGTTCAGCAGGTCCGCGCTCACCGGCGTAATCCGCTCGACGACATGCAGCGCATCGCTGTGAAAATTTCCCGCCCGGTCGAACCAGCTCAGGTCGTTGAACCCGGTCGAATCGACGACGAGCGTGTCGCCTTCCCATTTGCCGTTGGACCAGCCCATCCAGCTGTCCGCGGGCGCCGGCGTCTGGTCGGCCATATAGATGGTACGAACGGCGCCGGCATACTGAAACGCCATCATGATGTGCTTCTGGCTCTGGATGATCTGGAACGGCTGCGGCAGATACATCGCCCGCGGCACGCCGGGCAGGTAGCACTTGACGACGGGATCGGACGCCAGCCGCTTGTCGAAATTGGCCTTCTTCTTCGCCGCCGCGGCGGGCAGATACGGGAGCGGCCCGCCTTCGACAATGCCCAGCCCGGGGACCACGGCGTCTTCCGCACCGAGCGCCTGCACACGCCCCGGCGCCGCCGAATGACCTTCGATGTCCCACTCGGCTTCGTTGAGCGCCTGCCAGATGCCGTTCAGGTTAGCTTTGCCGTCCGCAGCGCGGGGTGCACGGTACGCCGGGGCCGGCGCCTGAGCCACCAGCAGGACGCTCGAGGCAACGGCGAGCGCGCCGGCGGCCAGGAGCGTGAGCAGGCGAAACCCGGTTCGCATCGAGGCCGAGTATAAGCTCACTTGCCCACCATGTGAATCAAGTCCTTCTCGTTCTCGCACATCCATTCAATCAGCTCATCGTCCGCTATCAGCCGCTTCGTCATCGTCACGGTCCAGGGCTTCGTGTACATCACCGGGTCGTCGATCGTCATCTGAATGCTCATGTGGCCGAAATCGGGACGCGTGAACCGCTCCGTCAGCCGGAGCGCGTCGCTATGCGGATGCCCGCCGTCGTCCAGCCACGTCTTCGCGCTCAACCCGTTGCTCTCGACGACGAAGGTATTCCCGTCCCACTTGCCGACTGAGTAGCCGAGCCACGCCGGCTCGGGATCCTTCGGCAGCGGGCGGCCGTCGGTCATGATCTGGCGATAGTGGTTGTACGACTCGAACAGGATGATCGTGACGGCGGGGGTCTGAATGTATTTGGTTGGCGTGGCGAGCGCATGAAAGTCGGTCACGCCGTGCGAGATGCATCGGCCGGAGGGCCGCTCGAGCCCGTTGTTCGCCTGGCGTTCATCGAACAGCGCCCTGGCGCGCGGCGTCCACGGCACCTGCACGCCGTCGGCCGCGATGTTGACCAGCCACTTGCCGCTCGTCGTCTGCCAGATGCCTGAGAGATCGGGATGGCCGTCCGGCGCCTTCGGCGCCGGGGCGTTCAGATTGGGCTGGCCGTTCGGCAGCCGCGGAATGCCGGGCGTCGGATAGCCAATCCACTGCGCGACGGCCAGCAAAAGAGCGGCGATCCGGCCCATGACGGCGGAAGCATACCGCAATCCGGATTTGGTAATTGCTTAACTTGGTAACTGGTTAATTGAGATTATTTCCGCGGATCCGCGAACGCGTTCAGGACGACGTTCAGCCGGCCGGCGCCCGCCTCGTCTTTTACCATCAGAAACCGCTGGCCGTCAGTTGACACGTCGTAGTTGGCGATCGTGATGCCGGCGCCAAAGGCGTAGCGCTGCTCGAAAAGCACACGCGGTGGAGAGAGCTTCAGATCGCCGCCCGCCACGGTGACATCGACGGCCATCATCTTGTTGCCGTCGCGGTAGAAGATCTCCCGGCCGTTCGGATTCCACAGCGCCTGCGTTCCGCCCTGCGACGACACTTGCCACCGGCGCTCGAGTCCCCCGAAGGGACGCACGTAGATCTCGTTCTGGCCCGACTCGTTCGACACGTACGACAGCCACTTGCCGGACGGCGACAGGCGCGCGCCGCCTTCATACGCGGGTGTCTTGACGATCGCGCGAATCTGCCGCGGATTGCCGAGCGGCATCGCCATGATGTCGAACGACGTCTCCTGCCCGCTTCGGAGGAAGATGAGCGTGGCCCCATCGGCCGTCATCTGCGCCGGGTAATCGAACTCGGACGTGCCAGGGATCACCTCCGAGTGGCCGCTGCCGTCCGCGTCGTGCATCGTCAGGCCCAACGACGTCCGCACCATGACCTTGCGGCCGTCCTGCGACCACATGGGAAACGCCGCCGTGACCTCGTCTTTCGACGCGAGCCGCGTGAACGTCGAGCGCACGAGATCCTGCACCCACAGGTTGCCCGCCTGCACGACGACGCGCGAGCCATCAGGCGAGACTCGTGGCGTCTGGTAACTTCGGAGCGTGTCGTTCATCGGCTGCTCGAGACCCGAACGGGACACCCACACCATCCGGCTCATCGCCGTCGAGGTGGCGTACGCGATCGTGCCCGCCGGGGACGCATCGTAGAGCGGTGCCTCCGGGTTGAGCGACTCAAGGCTGTCGGGCGTCCGCACGGGCGGGCCCGTGAGCTGCAGATGCGCCGCGTCGAACGGCGCGGACAGCATGCCGCCGTCCCGGAACAGCAGCAGCCGGTCCTCGCCGACGAACAAGGGAAAGCTCGCGCGCGGCACGACCGTCGAACGCGCGCCTGTGGCCAGGACCAGCGAGTCAATCCGCCATTGGTCGCCAGTGAGCACGCTGAAGAGGATCGCTTTTCCGCCGGGCACGGCCAGCGGCCAGGCATGCATCGACTCCTGCGGACCCAGGCTCGTGACCGGATTGGCCATGCCGCCGGCTCGATTCACCCGCCAGAGCGTTCCGCTGCGCACGAACACGATGGTGTCGTCCTGAAGCCACGTGGCGCCGTACAGAAAGTTCACGCCTTCCGACACCGCGTTCGACACACCGTCCTGCAGCGAAATCGTCTTGAGCAGACCTCCGGCCGTGATCACGCCCATCGACTTGCCGTCGTGCGAGAAGAAGCACGACGTCGGGCCGTCGCTCCCTCGCAGGGGCGTGGCGTCGGTCTGATTCAGCGAGCGCAGGAACACGGAACGCGAGCCGCCGCGAACGCCGATGAACGCGATGCGGGTGCCGTCCGGCGAGACGGCGAGGGTCCGGCTCGACGAGGTGAAGAGCTCAACGCCCGGCGGCAGATTCAGGTCAAGCCGGATCGCCGACGCCGGCTTCTCAGTCCGCGCGGGGCGGCTCCACATCATCCACGCGAGCGCCGCCGCGGCCGCCAGGGAACATGCGGCGACGGCCCACGGCAGGACGCGAGCCGGCGCTGACGGTCGTAGCGCCGGCAGGGCCAGCAGTTCGGCGTCCTCGAGATTGAAGCGCGCGTCAGCGATGTGACGGAGGCGACGCTCAGGATCTTTCTGCAGACATCGTCGCAGCAACGCGCGAACTGCCACTGACGTATCCGGTGGTAGCGCGCTCCAATCAGGCTCGGTCTTGACGATGTTCGCGATCGTCTCGGTGACATCGTCGCCGGGAAACGCGCGCCGGCCGGTCAACATCTCGTAAAGCACGGCGCCGAAGGCCCAGATGTCGGCGCGCATGTCGACCGCGCGGGCGCGCGCCTGCTCGGGACTCATGTAGGCGGCCGTGCCGAGCACCATGCCGATGCCGGTCATCAGCGCCGGCGACGTGATCGTCGGCAGCGCCGTGACGTTGATGCCGCTCTCGGCCGCGCGCATGTCAGCCGCCTTCGCGAGGCCGAAATCGAGGACCTTTACCTTCCCGTCGGGAGTGATCTTGATGTTGGCGGGCTTGAGATCGCGGTGGACGATGCCCTTCTCGTGCGCGGCGATCATCGCCTCCACGATCTGCCTCGCAATCGGGAGCACTTCGTCCATCGGGATGGGTGCGCGAGCGATTCGATCGGCGAGAGTGGGGCCTTCGACGAGCTCGAGGACGATGCCGTTCGCCTCAGGCGATTCTTCGAAGCCGTAGACCGCGGCAATGTTCGGATGGTTGAGTGTCGCGAGGACTTCCGCTTCGCGCTCGAACCGCGCGAGACGCTCCGGATCTTTAGCGAACGCCTCGGGTAGGACCTTGATCGCGACGTCGCGCTTCAGCTTCGAATCGCGCGCGCGATACACTTCGCCCATCCCGCCTTCGCCAAGCTTGGCGAGCACTTCATAGGACCCGAGGCGCGTGCCGATCACAGGACCACGAGACCGGCCGAGCGGGCGAAATGCCTGAGGTCACGATCACGCGTGACGAGTGGCACCGAGGCATCGAGGCAGCTCTGCGCAATCAGCGCGTCGGCCAGGCGCGCCTTTCGGCGTCGTGCCAGGATCGCCGAACGCAGGTCGCCGGCTCGCTCCCAGTAGCCGGACGCCACGCCCAGCAGGGGCACCTCCAGGAGCGCCGACCGCGCATCGGCTGGAAGCTTTGGATCGCTCAATATCTCGGTGAGTACCACCGGAGGCAGCACCGCTTGATGCTGATCCAGGGCCGCCGCCACCGCGTCCACATCGTCGCCGGCGGCGCCACTCAGGTAGGCGACGAGGGAACTGGTGTCGATCGCAATCACCCACGGTCCTCGCGGAGCTTGCCAAGATCGACCGAGAACTTCACCCTGCCACGCAGCCGCTGAAGCGTCCGGTACGCATCGCCGGCCGCAACCAGCCGGAGACCGTCACGGATCGTGTCCGTGACGCCCTTGCCCGTCGATTGTTGAGCCTTGCGCAGCAGTTGCTCGGGTAGATGGACGGTGACCTTCTTCGTCGCGGTAGCCATGCACCTAGGATACCAGCATCGATGCCAGCATTGCCTATGGGCATCGAGCGTCGCCGGTGTCGTCACTTCGCGGGCGCCAGCCGACTGAGTTCATCGGCCCAGCGCTGCACGACGATCACCTGCGATGCAGCGAGCGTGGGATCGGCGGGATCGCCTGACCGCGCCTTGATCACGACCACCCTGCCATCGCGGGCGATGTCGTACGACCCGTAGCGGGACCCCGCGTTGGAATCCAACACCAGGTCGACCCATCTCTCCGGCGTGCCGGCCTGCCATGTCGAGCCGCTGGCCCGGTCACCCGCATCAACGCACCGCGGGGATTTGAGAAGAACAACTCGCGGCCGTTCGGCGACCAGCGCGGAGAATTACCGCCCATGGTCGACACCTGCGCCAGGCTGGTCTTCACGTCGGGATACGGGCATACGTAAACTTCCATCCGGCCCGACACATCCGATTCGTACGCCAGCCACTGTCCGTCGCGCGAGATGACGCCGCCCGCATCCCATGACGTCGTCTGAATCAACGGCGTGATGCGCCGCGTGCCGCTTTCCCTTCGGCACTTTTGAGACCTCGCCACCCCGGGTCCACTGCCCGGGCAGCCACCATTGGCCGATCATCGTCGGGCGCTCGGGGACCGAAAGGTCGATCACTGCCATGACGTGGTCCGTGTAACCCTCCATGTGCACCGCCACATAGGCATAGCGCCCGCCGACCCACCAGATGCGATTCGCGCCGAGGCCTGCGATGGGCATGAACGCGATCTCCCGCGGCGCGGCGGGTACGCTGATGTCGTAAACGCGAATCCCGGCGGCGAAGCT
>Ga0209488_10003998_pt1 | contig 11636 bp, 10 predicted proteins | sample Rivendell_Oct201_8_FD_188349 | JGI IMG/M metagenome (GOLD analysis project Ga0209488, IMG submission 188349) | Vadose zone soil microbial communities from the Eel River Critical Zone Observatory, Northern California, USA -... | ecosystem: Environmental > Terrestrial > Soil > Vadose zone >... | reverse complement strand
GATGAGTTTTGTGGGATGTGTGTGTTCGTGTGCGCGTGCCTCGATCAGAATGTCTTGTGAATCGCAGTCAACACAACCTGTAGCATATATCCCAACAGTCAGCGCCATCTCAGTGCAGCAATAGTCACGACTGTATCGCGCATGTACAAGAGCTCACCGAGTGTTGATCAGCTGCAGGTAGGTGTAGTTAAGCAAGAAGTGAAGACAGACCTCGTGAAGCGGTATGCTGACAAGCGCCCATCCATGCCCAGATCCGCCCCTCCCACGCCTCTTTCCCCGGCCCGCTACCCCGGTTCCATTCAATCCAATCTCTGGCGCTGACGCTCAGTCGCACCTTCCACTGGTAACTTGGAGCCTGAGGCGTGGCACCCGCACTCAATTAGCTCTTAAAATAGCTTTTCCCCTCAAGCGCTTCTCTATGTAGAAACGATCATAAAACACTGAGTTTTGCTCTGGTTAGGCTCTACGTGGGCTTGCTATCAATCATTGATCGCGCTGCACAAATACAATTCGCGCTTGTTTCACTATTTTCCAATTACTAGATCTGTCAAAGGCTGGCATTTTGTGCTAGTATACATCACTAAGCACGGATCGCCTGATTATGGCCGCAAAATGTAATTCAGCGCTCTTCTTCCTGTTAAGGCGCAGTTCCGATCAGTTGCGTTCAAGTTGAGGCAGAGCAGAAGTCCCGCAGAAGAATCGTGGATGACCTCGAGTATCATGCGTGCATGATCTTTACATCTCCCTCGTCCTTCTCTCAACCTCGTTTGCAGCAGCATTCTCCCGAAATTAATCACGAATACCGTCACGGTGTTCCCTTGGCCTTGCGTTGGGCGAATGCACACACCTACTCCCCCCTCGCAAATTGCCGTGCTTATCCTGCTTTTGGTACGGCATCACAGCGGTTCCACAGGCTCATGTGTAAGGTAGAAGGGCCGATGTTATTCAGTGGTTTCTGAACATTCTTAGTGATATGGTACCGAGCGATGTCAACGCCAATATCATTCAAATTATACCAGACCGCGCACACCCAAAGATAAAAAAAAAAATCCCCTCCAAAATCCACCGTAATCTCACGTCAGTAAGTTATGCCCTTCATCACCTCCCCAGCGCACTCTGACAGAAACTGCGCCACGAGCGGGTGATTCAACCTCAACGCCACCTGAAGTGGCGTCTCGCCCTCCCCGTTCTGGGAAAGTGGATCCCCGCCATACCTGAGCAAAACCTCCACAACTTGAAGGTGTCCATTGCCCGCCGCGCAGTGCAACGCCGCCCACCGGTCCTCCTTCGTTGCATTCGCGTCGGCGCCGCGCTCAAGCAACACCTGCACGACATCCAGGAACCCCTCCTGCGCCGCGTCCTGCAACGGCGTGCCCCCTCTCCTGTCCCTCGTGTCCACGTCCGAGCCATAGTCAAGCAGCAACTGCACCGCCCCAGCCCGACCATTGAACGACGCCATATGCAGCGGCGCATTCTTATCCGCGTCCCGCAAGTTCAGGTCTGCGCCGTACCGGAGCAACAACTCCACGACGTCGTCCTGTCCATTAGCCGACGCGGTCCGCAGCGCGGACCAGCCCCACGAGTCCTGGTGATTCGGGTCCGCGCCGTACTCCAAAAGTAGCCTGACGGCCTCCAGCCGCCCCTTTCTCGACGCCAGATAGAGCGGCGTCTCGTTGTTCTCGTTCTCCACGTTCGGGTCTGCGCCGCTCTGCAGGAGAGACTGCACCACGCCGGGGTCCCCCTGCACCGAGGCTTTGAGCAACGGCGTCCCGTCCTCGTCGTCCCGCGCGTCCGCGTTGGCGCCTTTCTTTAGGAGGACCTGGACGACCTTCGCATGTCCCTTGCTCGCCGCCGCGTGCAGCGGAGTTACGCACTGTCCACCCCGATCGTTGACATGTTGGGCTCGCGCGGCGTTGATGAGGCGCTCTGCCAACTCGTGGAAACCGCAGAGCGCAGCATAATACAACGGGCCTGCTTCAGGCAGTTCCGGGCGAGCGCTGGACATCTGTGACCGCAGAGAATGTTTATCCAGATCGTGTACCCAGATCCAAGCCGCAAAATGGGGTTTGCGCTCGTCGAAAAGAGATTCCATCCCGTCTTTGATGAGAGACGATACGTCCTCAAATTTGGCATGATCAACCCAGTGCTTGGCAGCATAAGAAGCCAAAGGGAAGTCCCTGATGCTACTCTTGTCGATTTTATCGGCGTGCAGCTGAAGGAGAACGCTGAGGGACGCCCTGGCGAGAAACGTGTGTGCGGGTTGCAGGACGACGTGAAAATGAGAAACGCGTTCAGAAATCTTGATGCGGTTTGAAGTCAGGAATTCCCGCACTGAAAAGTGCGAGAACTGCACCACCTCTTCGTCATCGACGTTGACAACAGCGATCAAGGTAGAACACGCGGACAACACGGCGTCCTTTGCGTTTTCGGGGCGCCAACTTGTGTCGAACCGGGGAATCGTTTCCGCAGCCGTGATAGGCTGCACAGCTAGAACCTCGGCGAGCTCCTCGACGCGGAGGGGGCGGATGGATACGACGAGGCACTGAAACAAGCGACAGGCGTACTCCCATTTCTCCCTATCGATACCTTGCAAGGTTCGTTCGTATGTTTCATCCAGAGTTTCTGGCAAGTTATTCAAAATCTCTCGAATACTGGGCGGGAAACAGCGAGAAAGCGTTTCTAGCTGACAATAGATCCATCGGAACCTGGGAGACTTACACGTGAGCAGGCAATATGAATAAATTATCGGGTTCTTGACTTACATTCCACCAGCTCGTTTTGTGAGTGTATCAATGACCAACTTCTTGTCCTCTTCTCGCCACCTCCGCATCTTTGGGTGTGAGCAAACCACCGAGTTGACATAGTTGACGATATCCTGGTTTTGTCCGACTTCGTCATGAAGAGACACATGCTGCGACATGGGCTCAAGGGCCTCTCGGATGTCTACCTCGGGCCGACTTGTGACACAAAGGTGGAAATGTGATAAGCCCAGGTCGACAAGGTCCTGAATGATCCCGAGGACCTCCGACCGGGGGGGCATCAGGCCGGAGGTATTTGGAGATTCGTCGAGGGCATCGATGATAACGTAGAGAGAGCCTTGCCCCGGAAGTCTGAGCATGGTCGTCAGACATTGCGTAAGTGCTTCTATGCTAGGCTGTCGGAAGCCATCACCGTGCGTCGAATAGAGGGTGGAAAGAATCTCCGTGAAATGATCGGATTCGTTGCTGAGTTGTATCAGAATGGAAGACAACAGGCTGCGTGCGTCCTGCTTCGCGGCATCCCGGAAGTCAAAGTAGAAGAACGCAACCGTAGCCAATCCAGTTTGACATGTGTTGTGAACATCTTCGATAATTTCTGAGCTGATCGGTGAAATGAGTACCTCCAAAACAAGACCAGTGCCAGCCAGGCATACCAAAGAACACTCTTTCCCGAGCCAGCTGAAATATCGTCAACACACATCAAAGGAATGCTGCTTGAGAAAACGCTCACGTTTGCCGTGGATCCACAACAGGGATCCCGCCTCTTTCCATGTTTTGAAGGTTTCACCTTGAGTGAACCACGCCGCCGTCCCGCTATGGTGGGCTTTCCGGGCAATATTGTGGTTGGTCCATGGATCAGGAGCTGCCAACCAGCGTCGAAATCTGCGCTGTAGTTTATCTCCTGAGAAGGAGCTTCAGCTTTTTTGTCAACGGGAGTAACGAAGGGGTCTACGAACGCTCGATCTTGTTCATTGTCGATGTCATCTCTTGCATGAGAACTAGCGGTCAGAGTAAAAAAAAACGATACTCGGACATGCATGTTAGCCAGACACACCCAGGGCCTGTCTGATATCATCCGTCGATGCCTTGCCATCTAGTCCCATCGGTATTTAGATAGTGCTGACCCATACGAGTAGGAAACCCGTACCTTCCATCACGACCTCCATATTATTGACCAGGCCGTGGACGACGTCAAGTGTCTGCGCAGCCGCCGTCCGAGACTCCTCCACGGTGAGCCGATCAAGCCTCGACAGCACCGCTTCAATGTCTCTTTCTCCGAGCAGCTTCTTCGCATATCTCTCTGTAGCAACTTGAGCCATGCGTACTTTTTTTTTCTTTCAGAAAGGAGACACCTACTGAACCGTCCCTGGTTGATCTGTTTAGTGGCAAGGGCGAGCACGGACAGCAGCTCGATCATGATTTTGACGAGCGTCTCCGTCATGGCAGGCGTAGGCGGGATCTCGGTATAGATCTTGAGACGCCTGAGGAAATTCTCGATGCACTCAAAGACGTCGACGAGGGCATCGTAGCTTTCCCTCACATACTTGGCCGTCTGAAAGACGGAGCCGGATATCACAAAGAGCCGCTTCGTTGAAACACGAGAGAAGATACATACGCAGAGAAGGACCCCGATACCAGAAAGAACCGCCTTTGCGGGCGGGAAAACCTACAGGGGAACAAAGCACTGCCGTTCAATCACACGACATGGAGGGTGAAAAAAAATCCCCCCGAACCACTTCGGGAGACTCAGACTTACGACGCAAGCCATCGTATCGACCGCTGAACTAGTGCACAAAACGCATAGACCCTTGACCACCGGTCCAAGCCACTTGACCAACTTCGGATCGCCCTTCCTGAACTGATCAAATGCCTGCGCCTGCTTCTCAAATATGGCAAGGATGGCATCAGGCGAGCTGCAGTCCTCAAGCGCAGTCGTGAGCGGATGATCGACGAGAACCGTTCCCGTCCGTTTGCCGTACTTGGCCAGCGCGGCATGGAGGAGTGATTCGAAGTTACAGGGGCCTGAAGGCATTTTCAGAGCCATCGCCGCCCTGCCAGCCGAAGGCATGGTTGGGGATTGACAGTGCCTGGTCGCGGGGGGGGGGACTTGAACTTAAATGTTTCGAGAAGGCTGAGAGAAAAGGAACCTGAAGAGCGCAGGGCTGGGGGGGAGGGTGAGAAATAGCGACTGCGCAAAACCGCTGTACGAGACCCGGCAGATAATAAGTGGATGGGCAGAAGAACGTTCTATGAAAGCCATTCACGTTCACGGTACGATCAGTGATGATCGGCCAACGAGTCGTTCACAACATTCCCTGTGGGGACAAGTGTGACTTGGATTGGCTGGCTGAAATGCACGCACACGCCACCTGCGGTTTCATTGCCCATCTTGAGCGAACCCCCTTATTGTTGCTAACCCGACGATCATCACAGAAGAAGGCGACGGTTCTGTGATGTAAAAACGGGAAGACATATCAGGGGCAGAGTCCTGCTGATACAATCGCCGTGACTCCATTGGGCATTTGAGTCCCACCTATACGGACTCATAAACAAGGACGCGGAGAACAAGACGGCCGCGGCGGTGAAGGGGGGACGCTCGTTAAGCTCTACAGTAGTGCATGCTTCAAGGTAGACCTGGCGCAAAAGTGGTTAGTTGGGCTTTGCTCATGACTGGCAGAAGACAGGAAAAAGTGAGCCAACCAAATCCCGCGCAGATCAACCGCCACAATATTAATGCGCCCCCGCCAACAAAACCCTTGACATAGTGGGGTCATAGTAGCTCCAAAAGTGCTCCAAATTACGTTACAGTATCGTAATTCCGTTCAACATCCACCCGCCAACGTCCAACCACAGCATGTCCCACCGCCGTCTCGGCACCTCCATCATACCAAGACGGCCACTTCCATTCCAAACGCCGGGCCTAGCCCCAGAATGCGAGATGAGAACTCGGCGGCCGCGCCACAGACGCTCCCTCTGCGGGATCACCGCCAGCGACCATTCACCCCCATCATAACCACAGTTACCGTGTAGTGCGGACAACCATCGTCTCCCAATCAGAGGCATATAAAACGGGGCTACTCCCGCGTCTCTTCCTTGAGAGATGTCAGCTCTGACCGCCTAGAGTCATATCACATCATAACGGGGTATATGTGAGTTGAGACTGTAGGGGTGTGTGCTGAAGGTCAACTATCCTCTTAGGATATGGTTGTTCCATAAACATTCGTTGGTGGGGATTTAAAACGTGTACCAATGCGCGTATTGAATCATGTTGCTTCCAGGAACAAGCTGCTTGTATGACGGTTAGGTCAGCGATGTCCCATTGTATGGTGACGCACTATGTAAAACAAGATTGCATCTTCGCACAGAGCATTGAAAACAGGTTGTGAAGCCTTCAGCCAGATTTCTTTGGGGAGCGGGATTTCCTTCTCAACATATTGCAACCTTTTCGCCGTAGGTCGAGGATCGCAAGTAGTGCGCGTGGTCCCTAAGTCCTCAGAGGAACCATACCATCTAAGCAGGAATAGATTTTTGACCACCTCCATCACAGATGTGGCACAAGTGCTCGGCGCCTTGAAAAACTGAGTGGGCAAAACAGTCGGTGATATGCGGATAATATGAATAAAGGAAAAAGGGCGCGCACCGTGGGTAAGGGAAGCCTCTTAGATCGCACTCTAGAATATACGGCATTCTGCGCACCCTGGTTGCCGCGGTCATAAGTGGTAACCACTATCCCTGCTTCCGTTGAGGGATATATGTAGCTCTGGTTGAGGCTCCGAAAGACGCGAGCGGGATGGCAGTCCGTAACAGTGACACTGGACGTGCCATCGCTCCGCACGGAGGGTGGGGAGACGGTACGCATTCCGCAGCCACGAAATCTAGACTGCGAGGGGCACGTGTACAACACTTTGTCGTCGTCCATGTGTGGCGTGACAACACGGGTAGCGGCACGGCTCCATGCCGACCACGGGACGACAACACACGCATTGGGTGGGGCCGGGTGTGTTTGTGTCCATTTGAGCAGTGGGTACGCACGCACGTGTATTTCGTAATGATCGTGCCCTCCTTGTGCGTGCATGTCTGATGAGTTGAGCCATGGCGTGATCACCAACGACACCATGCGGTCGTGAGGATTTGTGAAGAAGAGTCCTGACGCTGCGTCTGTGCCTGCTGCCACCGAGTTGCAGGCGAGGTTGATGCTGCAGACGGCCTGGGAGCTCCAAGACTGGGGAAGGGAGATTTCAAAGCAATGCGTTCCTTTCAGCCTCGGCTCCCTCGTGTTGATCGGTGGCATGGCACGGATGTCGTATAAGTAAAGGCCGTCGTCGATTGGACCCGGGAAGAGGATGTGGTATTCATCGAGAAAGGAGAAGATGGACGACTGCAGCGAGGCGAACTGATTCGTGGTCAGGTTGATGGACGATCGCTCCGGTTGAGGAAAAGAACGCACGAAATCGGATATGTGCTCGCCAGACTTCCAATTCCAGACGGATATATACAGCCCCTGCTCAGACGCAACGGCCAAATTGTCGCCACAGACACGCATACTCCCAACACGGTACTTCCAACTGTTCGAAGGCTCGATGACGCCAACATGCTGCACAAGTGGATGCATTTCTCCCGATAAAAGGGAACAGATATGAAACGATTTAACTCTAAAGTAAAGCAAACGTGAGGATGGAAGTGCGACACGCCAGTATCGGGGACATACCCACGGTAGCAAACGAGTAGATCCTGCGCAGAGTCAATACAAACGTCGCGTACATCATGCGCAAGTTGAACCTTCCAAGACTTCATAGTTACGTCGCGGAATTTTGATGGTACTCGAACCAGGAGGAGTTCTCTGAGAGGCGCGTCAGGTTTTGGAAAGGCGATGACGTTACCAGACACAGCGACTGGTTCTCCCCATCCATTAAGGATCTCCACAGGAGCGTTACCCGACCATGAAAGCGTGCGCCAAGCGGTCTCATATGCTGCAAGCATGTCTAAGCACTGCACTTTCCCTAGGGAAGAGGAAGGACGATGCAGCATGCCATTGGCGGCAAGTTCGAGCGTGTAACATAGACTGATGGACCTGTAGATGATATCGCAGATACGTCTACATGTCTAACCGCCGAAACGATTCAGGGAAGTGTACGGATTAATGATACACGCGTAGAACGTACGCATTTGCAAGCCAATATTGTCCGGTAGTCACATTCCTCAAGAACCTTGAGGATTATTTCCTCTGGAAGGGCTAGTAAGCCAGAAAGGGGCGACATTCTGCGGGATCTAGGTTGTGTTTTGGAAAGAGGGGAACGGGGGGAACGTTGACTTTACGCTGGGGTAATCAGTCACACCCTGATCTTCTTCCCCAACGGATTGGCTAGCGGAGGTCTGGACCGCCCCCGAACGGAACAGCTCATTGATTTGGTGGTGGACAACTTGCGGTATATGATATTAAACGACTGCGGCTCATAGACATGGTCCGAGTACACCTGTCAAATCACGGGTTTCAAGTTTGGGTTTGGGGGGATCTCTGGGCATGCTTTGACATCCCAGTGCCTGCTCTCTTGTGGCCTATGGAGATTCTTGTGGCGAATAATGAAGCCATCGCCGGTTTATGGGTGATAGGTTCCTTAAAAACCTTGCTAGTGAGCAGAGAGCTGAGAGAGGGAGCTGAGGTATGAGGGTTACCAGTACTGCCACATAGTCCTCGGTCCGCCGATGCCGAATCTTTACCCAATTGGGTATAACCAGCTGTGCCGCCTTAGTAAGGCCCGGGATAGTGCAACCGCAGCAGCTTGTTATATTAGGTGCCCCCATCAGTATTGCAGTGGCGAGACGCCAGATCAGGAAGAGGCTCCGCGTGTAATCCCTCATCCCCTTGCTGGTCCGCAGGTTAGCACGCGACGCCTTATCATCAATCAGTGAATACTCGCTGAAAGTACTATGACTCGGCGAGCATGGCTGCGGGATACTAGCTAGTATCGAGTCATCAAAATTGCATGGGTCTCCCACGGCCTGCGACCTCAATTGGGATGTTTCCCCCTCGGGCCCCTCCATCATTTCCCTGATCTAGAAATATAGTTAATCGGCACAAGTGACTACTGTACCACGTCACCGAGTTATTCAATTGCGCCCTGCTATACTCCTGCTCTACAAATGTGGCCGGCCTTGACACTTGGCAATTTTTTTGCCGGCCTGTAGATGTGGTGGACAAAGCGCCAACCCACAATCATCCACACCGTGATATTCGGACTTCACCGATCTCTCCTGCTCTCCGGGTTTCCCTGTGGCCTGTGGTCCAAACCGATTATCTAGCTGATTTTCACGTCCAATGGGGCCTCCCAGTATACAGACGAGACGCTTCTTTGCGTTTCAGGTCGCCCGCGGAATTGTAGGCGTCGGGGCGCTGGTGGCCCTGGCTCAAGTCTCCATTCTCCTCGGCCTTTTAAACGCCCCAATGTCTCTTTTCCTGCCATCGTGGCTGAAACTAAGAGCTTGTTCTCCTTTCATCTCCTCAATCTTGCATGTTGAGTCAGTCTTGTATTCGCTTAGCCACACCGCCTCGCACAGTGCAAGACCTCGACGCCTTATATGGTCAAAGCGCAGTTCCACAACGCCAAAGCCCATCCACCCCCACAAGGTATAAATAGTGTAGATGGGTGATACAAAACGACACATCCTGCTCTCCTTCCCACTCCCTGAACATCATCGTGAGAACCGAACATGCCGAAACGCGTTCCCTCCAGATATCCGACTCCAGCCTCTGGCACTTTCCATTCAGACGAGGATGAGCTCGAGTACGACCAGCGATGGCGGCCCATGATCCCTCATTCTCCTGGGTATGAAAAAAGATTCTCGATTCCCCAAAAGGCATTCGGTGAGACTGCGGACGCGCCACGAGGACTTGGGAACAGACGCGGACCCAAGTTGTGTCGGCAATATGCCCTGACAGGGGCTTGCTCGCCACATTGTAAATTGTAAGCACTTTATGGACGATTCCTGTTTACCCATCCTAAACGCAACGCTAGCGCCCATGAACCAACGACCCTGCCGATCGCTTTGGACGAAGAAACCAGTCGCGGAGACCCTCCGCTATATTGCTGCGAGTGCGTCCTGGGAATATGCCGGCGCAAACCTAATCAACATATGTTCGGACACCCCGAAGACTCCAGACGCAGTAAGTGACATCTCAAATCGACTACAAGGCGAATCTGAGAAAAAAATAAAATGTGCAGACGTGCAGTATAGTAACCCTTCTCGTTCGGAACAAGCCCGTACGCTTGAAACATTCCGCCCCTTCGATAATCCAGAAATATGCTCTCCGTCAGCTCCGCAACCCTGCCTTCCGGATCGGAACACCGAGGTGTTTCGCACGCTTGGCTCCGGTGCTACACTCGACGGAGTAGAGCACGACGTCCCTAACGGCTTTTCATTCTCCAAAGTTGCCTTGAGTTTTGAACCTGCGCGTCGTGTCGTTGAGACCAGAAACCCAGTCCAGAGTGCATGGGGCGCGGCCCCATCTACGCCACCTTCATTTTCGCAGGGGCCATCATTGCCACCACAGCCCCGGTCTCTTGCGGGATCCAAGACCGTGGGCCTTCGAGGCGTCCAGTCTCAGTCCACCACAGTGCCACCTAGTTCTCGATCACAGAATCTCAAAGACCTTGTTAACGAACTACCACCGTTTCCATTCACTCATACTCCGACGATCGATCACCGGCGGGAGGCGACGCGCTCTGTAACATATGAAGATTTAGTTAGCCGTGGAGAAGCTGGACAGGGCCCTCTGCGGGGGCGTAAGGTGCGTGTGGCCAGAGGGAGGAATGTCAGTCTCGGAGGGAACTCATATCCGCTTGCAGAGCTTAGCCTGTTTCTAGCTCCATTTCGCATTCGGCCTCAGGGCTATTCCTGTGAAGTAGTATCGTATCTTGCCGATGAAAGGATATGGGTAGATGGGCCTCGTTCGGGACTACGCTGCGACGGTCTGAGGGAATTTCGAGGGAGAGCGCGAAGAGGATATTGAGAATAAGAATAAGTAGGGGGAGCAACTTCGATAACACGACAAACATCTCGGGTTTGAATATTAGATTATCCACGCTTTTAATGTGTACGTGTTATGTTCAATGTGACAATGTAAGAATACTAGGACGTTAGTCGCAAGACGCGAGGCCCACTCGAGACCCAAAAGCAGCACGTAGAGTGCAGGTTGTACACCAGCCTGGATGTAATGCATCGTGGCTAGTACCGTGACAAAGGATATTCTTGATCACGCCTATCATAAAACAGCAGAAATCAGCAGCGCCGAGGTCCAAGTCACGACCAAGTTAACGTCGCAATGGGTCGGATTTCACACACGTCAACGACCCACGCACGTCAAATTACTAGTACTGTAGCAGATCACGGAGTCCAAGTGACATCAAGGGCAAAGTGTGAAATGACCGACTGAGGTAACTTACCAGGGATAGAAGGGGAAGCATGAGCGTGAGGATATCGAGACAACTTACGAGAGAAGGTGTCGTCCCTGCCCCTCAAAGTCAATCAAAAGTTCCCACGCTGCCGATCGGCACCCGACGGTTGCTTGTCGAGCATCGTGATGATGCGCGCACTCAGCACCGGGGGCCGTGAAGGAGGGGTCGACCTTAAGGTGTAAGAGCGAGCAATTCTCTTCGGGTACATGTACACTTCCTGAAGTCGTCGCTCTCTATGATCACTCGTTCGTGGTTTAGGGAGGTCGACAGACCGTCGACTCGGAGTTCAGCCTGTACCAGCCCTGAGGCAAGGACAAGAGTCGCCCGTGGTTGGGGTGCTTCTGCTTCCTTTCAGCTTGCGGGAGCGGGAAGGGAAGGTCGTGCTCCGCGAACGCGGCGACGTTAACCCCCCCCCCCCCCCCCC
>Ga0209488_10003997_pt1 | contig 11639 bp, 10 predicted proteins | sample Rivendell_Oct201_8_FD_188349 | JGI IMG/M metagenome (GOLD analysis project Ga0209488, IMG submission 188349) | Vadose zone soil microbial communities from the Eel River Critical Zone Observatory, Northern California, USA -... | ecosystem: Environmental > Terrestrial > Soil > Vadose zone >... | reverse complement strand
TGTCGGAATCGGCCGGGTAATTGAGCGGATAGAACGGCCCTTCGGTCTGCGCCGGGGTTGGCATCAATGTCGCCGCCCTCAGGATCGCGGGTAGGCTCAGCACGGCAGCGCCGGCGATCGACGCGGCGATGATGCGGCGGCGCGGAAGAAAGATGTGCTGCATGTCACTGGACCCGATAACGCTCGACAAATTTCCAATCCGGTTCGAGCCCAAAGCCGGGCTGGTCGCCGAAATCCAAATGCCCGTCGCGCAGTTCGGGGTGCTCCTGGAATAGGCCGAAGGCAAGCGGGTCGCTCTCCGCCCTGCCATGCGACTCCACGCCGAAGGCGCAGCGCGGCAGCCCCAGCACGAGATGGCCGTGGATCTCCGGCGCGCTGTGCGGCGCGACCATGACACCATGCTGCTCGGCGAGCGCGGCGATGCGCAAGGCCTCGGTGAAGCCGGCGGCCCGCGTCGCGTCGAACTGCACATAGCGGATGCCGCCCTGCACGATAAAATCGCGCACCGTAAATCGCGTCAATTCGCGCTCGCCATGCGCCAACGCGATCGGCGTCGCCGCCGCGAGGCGCGCGAAATCGGCCGGCTGCAAATACCAGTGCAGCGGTTCTTCGAGCCAGAAGATGCGGTGCGGCTCTACGCGATGGGAAAACTCGATGCAGTCGGCGAGATCGTAGGGCGCGTTCATGTCGAGCATCAGCTCCGGCTGCTCGCCGATGGCGGCGCGCACCGCGCCGACCCGCTCGACATCGGCGGCGATGCCGCCGAGCCCCGTCTTCAACTTGACGGCGCGATAACCCAGCTCGATGAGCTTCGCCATCTCTTCGGCATAGGCGGAGTTCGGCGCGCCCGGCCGGTAATAGCCGCCGGTCGCATAGGTGACGAGCGGCCGGTTCTCGCCGCCGAGCAATCGCCAGACCGGCAGGCCCGCGGCCTTTCCCTTCAGATCCCACAGCGCGATATCGATCCCGGCGATTGCTGCCATAACCGCGGTGCGCTCGCTGCGCGGCACCGGCGGCGGCAACCCGTCCTTGCCCTCGATGACGCCGGCCCTCGGCGACGTCAACGCGAAGAGCCGAGCCCACACCGCTTCATGCGCCAGCGCGTCCATGCCGTGCACGATCTCGGCGAAACGCGCGACCCAGTCGCAGATGCGCGGTATCGGCGCGCCATGGATTTCACCATACCCGGTGAGCCCGTCATCGGTTTTGATCGCAACGAGAATGACCGACCACGCCTTCAATTCCTCATGCGCGGTCCACACCGGCTCCGGCCGCGGCACCGAGACAGGATACGTCGCAATCGACGAGATGCGCGTCATTGAGCGGCGTGTTGCAATGCGGCGCTCGTCTGAGCGCCGAGCGCGGCGCCAACCTCAGTCAGCGCCACCACGACCGCGTCGGCCTTATACGGGCCCGGGCCAGTTTCGTGCAATCGGCGATAGACATCCGCCTGGGCGTAGCGGCGCACCGCGACCGGCAGGCCCGGCAGCCAGGCGGCGATGCGTTCTGCCGCCAGCCCGTGCACTCGCTCCCATTCCGTTCGCGCTAGTCCGAAATCGAAGCCCCCCAGGGAATCGCCTCCGAGGTCGCGCTGCGGCCCGCGCAACGCCGCCGTGGCTTTTGCATCGACCGCGCCATTCGCGACGGCAACGCCATAGATCTCCCGCGCCCGTTCGGGCGAGACGAGACCGGCCGCGACATCGGCCGCGACCATCTCCGGATCGCGCTCGAACGGCTCGCCAAAGCCACCCCCACCGCCGCCCCACAACCGGATGACCTCGCCCAATTCGGCGCGGTAGACCGTGCGCTTGCCGATATCGTGCGATTGGCTGTTGCGCCGCGTCCCGATATTGCCGCTTGTCGTGCTGGCCAGACCGCCGCCCGCGCCCCAGGCACAGAAGCGCTGCCGGTCCTTGCCGCGCATGACGACGACGGCGCTCGGATGCTTGATCTCGAGTTCGTAAGCGACGCCGAACCCGCCGCGGTATTTGCCCGGCCCCTCGCTGTCCGGCGCCAGACTAAAGCGGCGCACGACGACCGGCGCCTCGGCTTCCAGCACCTCGACCGGCACATTGCGCAAAAACGCGACGCTCATCTCGGCCCCCGAGATGCCGTCGCGCTCGCCGCTCGCGCCGGAGCCGCCCGAGACCGGGTTCGCGACGACGACCCGCCCGGCGCCGCCCAATTCCGAGGTCGAGATATAGGTGACCACGAGGACGCCCGATCCCGCGACCGGCACCTTGCCCGGGATCGCCTTTGTCAATGCGCCCAGCACGAGATCGTGCACCCGCATCGCCGTCGTGAAGCGCATGCCGCACGCCGCCGGGAAGCTGGCATTGACGACAGACGCTTCCGGAAGCACGAGGTCGATGCAGCGCAAAATGCCGGCGTTGATGTGGATCGCCTCGGATTTGGTCACCACATAATTCACTGCCGACATCGCGAGGAACGGGTGGTGATTCATATTGCCGGTCGGCAGGTTCAAAGCGGCGCGCACCTGCGGGTCCGAGCCGGTGTAGTCGAGCTCGATCGTCCCGTCGCCTCGCACCGTCAGCTTGACGACGATGCGGACCGGTACATCGCTGACGTAATCGTCCTCGAAATATTCGGTGAAGGTGTAGGATCCTTGCGGGAGTTGCGACAGCACCGTGCGGGTCAGCGCCTCGGTGCGGTCCAGGGTCGCATACATCGCGCGCCGAACCTCTCCCCGCCCATAGCGCTCGGCCAGCCGCTGCATCCTCGTCTCAGCTTTCGTCAATGCCGCGACGCAGGCGGTCATATCGCCCCAATTCAGCGAGGGGATGCGGCAATTGTCCGCAAACAGGTTCCACACCTCCTCGTTCAGCACGCCTCGCTTGAACAGCTTGACGGGACGCATGCGCAGGCCTTCTTGGAACACCTCCGAGTTCTGCATGTCGATGCTTCCGGGCGCATAGCCGCCGACATCGGTACAATGGATAAAGGTCCAGGCGAGACACAACAGCTCGCCATCGACGAACACCGGCCGGAACGCGTAGATGTCGTTCAAATGCATGACCATGCCGCGCGTCGCGTACGGATCATTTGTGATGACGACATCGCCCTCCTCCCAGGCGATCCCTTGTGTTACCGAATCCATCGCGACGCCCATCAGCACCGTCGCGCCGCTGCCATAGGGATAGGCGAACATCTCACCCTCGGGCGTGACGAGCGCGACACCGAAATCCTGCGTCTCTTTGACAAAGGTCGTGTGTGACGAGCGCAGCACGACCCACGCCATCTCGTCGACGACCGCCTTGAACAGATTGGCGAAGACCTCGACCCCGATCGCGTCCTGCGCTTTGGTTCGAGCACCTGCGATATCATTGGCCATTTCGGGGCCCCTCTAACGCCGTTCCAGGACCAGCGCGCCGGAAGGCACGACCTGCGAGCTCCAGCCTGCGGGGATCCAGGTTGTCGTATCCATCTGGTTGACGATCGCCGGCCCGGTAATGCGCTGGCCGATTCCGAGCCCGGCGCGTTCATGCACGCGGGCGCTCACCTCGCGCCGGAACAATCGTACGGTGCGCGCACCTTCCGAGATGCCGGCCGCCTCGCTGCGCAGCGGCAAGACGCGCGGCTTCGGTGTCCGGCCGGTGATATGCGCGCGCAATTCCTTGAGCCAGATCTCGGCATTCTCGTTGGCGTGGCCGTAGGTCGCGCGGTGCGCCGCATGGAATGCCGTGCGAAGGCGCGTGAAATCGCCGCTCTTCAGCCACGCTTGATCGAGCGCCACGGTAACATCGTAGCCCTGACCATCATAACGCATGTCGGCCGCTAGCTCGACACTCACACCGGTCACGGGAAGTGCGCGGGTCTGCTCCTCGATCCATGCCGCGGCGCGCGCCTGAAGCCCCGCGGTGATCCCGGCCAACCCGTCCTTGTCGAGCGCGCCCAATCTTTCATACACCGGCTCGACGAGATCGCCCTCGAGATCGGCGCGCGCCGCACCGAGCGCACTCAAGCCGCCGGGGAATGGTGGGATCAGGATCGCGTCGATGCCGATCTCGTCGCCGAGCAACGCGGCGACGAGCGGCCCCGCGCCGCCAAACGCCACCATACGAAACCGCGGCGCATCGACACCGCGCCGCGCCAAGACGTTCGAGGCTTCCGCCGCCATCAGCGCATTGGCGACGCGGATCGCGCCATCCGCCACCTCTTCGATGGATATCCCGAGCGGCCCGGCCAATGTGTCGAGCGCCTCGCGCGCCGGCGCCATCTGCAATGGCAATTTGCCGCCGAGCCGCTGCCCCGGCGCGAGCAGCCCCGCGACCAAAAATGCATCGGTCAACGCCGGGGTTCGCGAGCCCGAGGTCCCATAGCAGGCCGGGCCCGGATCGGCGCCGACACTCCTCGGCCCGACCTTCAGCGATCCCGTCGGGTCGAGCCACAAGATCGAGCCGCCGCCGGCGCCGATACTGGAGACCGCGATCGTCGGGATCAGCAGCGGAAAGTCCGCGATGTGCTCCTCGCTCGACAATACCGGCCGGCCGCTGCGGATGACGCCGATATCGGCCGAGGTGCCGCCGACATCGAGCGTCATTAGATCGGCCGCCTCCCAGCCGGCATCGGCCGCCGCCGCCGCGGCGCCCGCGACACCCGCGGCCGGCCCCGACAGCAAGGCGACGACCGGCCGCTGGCGCATCGTGGCGGCCAGTTCGGCGCCGCCATTCGAGCGCGCGACCCGCGCCGGGGTCCCGATGGCGCGCTCGGCGAGACCGCGGTCAAGCCGCTCGATATAGCCTTCGACGATCGGGCGAATGCTGGCATTGACCGCCGTCAAGACGCCGCGCTCGTATTCGCGCGCCTGCGCCCACACCTCGCTCGACAGTTCGAGGCGGAGCGGAATCCCGTGCCGCTCGACGATGTCGCGCACCGCTTGCTCATGCGCCGGGTTGCGATAGCTGTGCAAGAGCACGACGATCGCGATCTCGGCACCGGCCGCGACCAGTTCCTGGGCCGCCGCGACGGCATCCGCCTCGGGCAGCGGATCGAGCTCGCCGCCATCCGCGGCGATGCGGCCGCCGACCTCGCGCACCAGCGCGCGCGGGATCAGCGGCAGCGGACGCCGCGAGTCGAACCGCATCGGATGCGGGATCGCGAGACGCTGCAACTCGAAGAGGTCGCAGAAGCCGCGCGTCACGATCATGCCGGCGCGCGCGCCCTTGCGCTCGATCAGCGCGTTTGTCGCGACCGTGCTGCTGTGCGTGTGCGCCATGTCACGCCACGCCGCCGCGTCGAGGCGGAGCGCGGTTCTGATCTCGTCGATCCCTTCAAGAATGCTCGCGCCCGGCCGCGCCGGTGTGCTCGGCACCTTGAAGCAATGCACCTCGCCGCTACCGGTGTAAAACACCAGATCGGTGAAGGTGCCGCCGACATCGGTGCCGAGATAGCAGGCCTCGCTCACGCTAAAAGTCCCGCGTCACAGCCGGGTATCGACGATGCGGCCCGATGCCGTAAAGGCGCGGTTCCACGGCGGGGTCAGCGGCACGCCGGGCGGCGTGGCCTCGGCGAAGGGCGGCTCGATACGGCGCCAGCACACATCCGAGCCCGCCGGCGTATCGATGACGCGGGTGCCGTTCAACGGCAATTCGAAGCTCGTCGCGGTCATGCCGACGCGCAATTCGCAATCCGGGAAGGATGTGACAAACGTCTCGACGCGCGCCCGGTCGTAAACGAAATTGCTGAGCGTCACCCGGCCCGAGCCCGGCGCCGCACAGGCCACGAGGGTCAGCAGCGCCGCCGGAATAAGAAGCCTGCGCATATCTCATTCCCCGCCGAGAAAGTCGCGCGTCCATTGCCGGTATTCGCCGGCGCGCGTGACTTTCTGCATCAGCTCGGCCGAGGCGATGCCGGTGAGATCGCTCGGCTTTGTCCCTTCGCGCAATGCCTTCAGCGTGTTGTAGACGGCCTGCACGGCGGCGCTGAAGGGCGCGTGTGTCTGCAGCGCAACTCGCACCCGGTGTGCGCCGAGCCAATCGAGATCACCGAGCGGCCCCCCGCCCGCGCCGCCGGTGATGATCGGAATGCGGATCGCCTCCGACACCGCCTCGATCGCCTCGGCGGTGACACCGCCGGCGAGAAAGACCGCATCGACCCCGGCGGCCTCATAGGCCCGGGCGCGCTTGATCGCCTCATCGACCCCGGCGATCGCGAGCGCGCTGGTGCGGCCGGCGATGACAAGCCGCTTGTCCTGCCGCGCCGAGAGCGCCGCCTTCATCTTGCCGACGCCCTCCTCGATCGAGCTCAGCGTCGGCTTGCCCGAGGGGCCATAGGGCCGGGGCAGGACGGTGTCCTCGATCGACATCGCGCAGATGCCGGCGGTCTCCAATTCCTCGACGGTGCGCCGCACGTTCAGCGCATTGCCATACCCGTGATCGGCATCGACCAGGAGCGCGAGATTGCCGGCGCGGCAGATGCGGTAGGCCTGAGCGGCGAATTCGGAGAGGGTCAGCACGACGAGATCGGGGGCCCCCAATACCGCCATCGAGCCGACCGAGCCCGAAAACATGCCGACCTCGAAACCGAGATCCTCGGCGATCCGCGCCGAGATCGCATCGTAAACAGAACCGGGATGCACGCAGCTTTTGCCGGCCAATAGCGCCCGGAAGCGCTCGCGTCGTTCGGTCCAGTTCATGGCGGTCTCCCTTTTTCGTCTGTGTTCGCAGCTGAGGCTCAGCTTATCATGCCGCCCATCGGGTCGGAGAGGGAGCAGGAATAATGGATAAGCGGATCGTCGTCGTCGGCGCCGGGGCTATCGGCGGCTATACCGGCGGGAACCTCGCCCATAATGGGTTCGACGTCACGCTGGTCGACCCCTGGCCCGAGCATATCGAGGCGATCCGCCGCGACGGCCTGGCGCTCGAGGGCGTCACCCCAGACGAATTCGTGCTCGCCCGGCCGAAGACCTTGCACCTGACCGAGATCCAGCATCTCGCCAAGGAGCGGCCGATCGACATCGCCTTCATCTCGATGAAATCTTACGATACCGAATGGGCGACGATGATGATCCGCCAGTATCTGGCGCCCTCGGGCTATGTCGTCTCATTGCAGAACTGCATCAACGAAGAGCGCATCGCCCAGATCGTCGGCTGGGGCAAGACGGTCGGCGCGATCGCCGCGATCCTGTCGGCGGAGCTCTATGCGCCGGGCAAGATCCGCCGCACCGGCGCCAAGAACCCGCCGGGCCACGAGGTCTATCGCGTCGGCGAGGTGCATGGCCGCCTGACAAAGCGCATCGAGGAACTGGGGACGATGATCCGCACCGTCGACACCTGCAAGGTGACCGACAACCTCTGGGGCGAACGCTGGTCGAAGCTCTGCGTCAATGGGATGCATAACGGCGTCTCGGCGGCGAGCGGCCTGTCGGGCAACGACATCCGCCAGGATGAGCGCATCCGACGCGTGATTATCAAGCTCGGCGGCGAAGGCGTCAGGGTGGGCCAGGCGCTCGGCTACAAGCTCGAGGACATTGCCGGCCAGGATGCCGAAAAGCTGGCGCGCGCCGCGGAAGGCGACCGCGCCGCCCTCGACGAGGTCGAGTCGCTGATGCTGGCGCTGCGCAATTCGCAGCAGCGCAGCGAGCACCAACGCCCGTCGATGGGCCAGGACATGCTGAAGGGCCGCCGCACCGAGATCGACTTCATTAATGGGGTCATCGTCGAGCGCGGTCGCGCGATCGGCAAGCCGGTCTCAACCCATGAGAAGCTGATCGCCGCGGTCAAGAAGGTCGAGCTGGGCCACGCGCCGCCCTCGCCCGAGCACCTCTACGCGATCTAGCTCGCACCAAGAACCGGTGTCCCGGCGAAAGCCGGGACGCACTCTCGGGAACCGCAGCCGAGTTCCCAAACCGCGTCCCAAAACTGTCTCTTGACCGGGCTTAACCCGATCATCCACGTCTTCAACATCCCGAAGTTCGGGAGAAAAACACGGGGCTGGGGGAAAGCCGGATGCCGTTCACGACCAGGATCACGATCGCGAGCCTCTTCACCGGCGCTCTCGCCGGCTGCGTCGTGGCGCCGCCGTCGATGGGCGACCTGAAGGGCGCGCGCGAGGCATGCAATCGAGACTACCCCGCGCGCCTCGGCAACTACCTGCCGCATGCCCGCTGCGTCAACGCGGCGATCGAGAGTTATGCCCTGCCGACCGCGCGGCATCCCGATCTGATCCGGCTGCAGGCGGAGATCAGGGCGTCTCTGTCCGAGAAGATCGATCACCGGCGCCTCAGCGTCCAGGCCGGCGAGCGCCGTATGGCGGAAGCCGATCGGCTCGTCGCCGCCGCCCAGCACGACCGCGAGGCCGGCAATGAAAAAGCCGCGTCCAGGCGGATCGCGGCGATCGAACAAATGCTGAAATGAGCTGGGCTAATCGTAACGGGAGCTAGTCGCTGCTGCCAGGGCGTCCGGCGCCGAGACTATGCCCGATGACCGCGTAGAGCGGCTGACCTCCGCCGGGCGGCGTTCGGTCGAGACATCGGATGTCGGCCCAATTGCCGGCCTCGGCGAAATGCTGGGCAATGAGACAGAGATGCCCGGCCTCGTCGAGCAGGCACCAGCAGGCGATCGCTTTTGTCGCGAGACAGCGGTTCGAGAACGTGACGATCAGCGGCGCCCCCGGCTTTAAGACGCGTGCCACTTCGCGGATGACCTCGCCGGGTCGCGCCAGATACTGGATCGCGCCGCACAACGTCGCGCCGTCGAATTCGCTATTGGCGAAGGGCAATACCGGGTCGCGGTTCAGATCCTGGGCTCGCCATTCATCAAGGAACGGGTTCTCGGCCAAGGCCCGGCGATCGACGCCAACGCCGACGACGCGGCGGAAAGGCGCTTCGGGCGGCAGATGCGATATCCAGCCCGACATGACATCGAGGATCGCGCCGCCCGGCGGCAGCATTTCGCGATAAAGGTCAGTGACCGCGGCGATCGCCGCCCCATCGATGCGGCCGGCCGGCGCCTCGCGCGCGAAGATGGGGTCAGGTATCTGGTCGACCGCCGGAAGGGCGGTCGTCGGGAGGAACGCCATGATGCCATTGCGACCCATCATTGGCTGACATAGGAAATCGCGCCGATCCGCGCAAGACTAGAACGCGCAAGCCCGACCGAAACAAAACATTCGCGCGAGCCCCAGCTTCTTTGTACCTGCGCCGATTTCATGATGGCCCCCATCATGAGGCGAGAGCCCGCTCGGGCGCGGTCAGCGTAAGCCCCAAATCATGCGCCACCGCCGGATGGGTCAGCTGGCCGCGGCAGGTATTGAGGCCGTTGCGCAAATGCGGGTCGTCGGACAAGGCGCGCCGCCAGCCGCGGTCGGCAATCGCCAGCACAAAGGGCAAGGTCGCGTTGTTGAGCGCCACCGCCGAGGTCCGCGCCACCGCGCCCGGCATGTTCGTCACGCAATAATGCACAACGCCTTCGTCGATATAGGTCGGGTCGGCATGTGTCGTCGGTCGGCTCGTCTCGATGCAGCCGCCCTGGTCAATCGAGATGTCGACGATGACCGAGCCCGGCTTCATCGCCCGCACCAATTGGCGGCGGACGAGTTTCGGCGCCGCCGCGCCCGGCACCAGTACGGCGCCGATCAGGAGATCCGCCGAGACAACCTCGCGCTCGATGTTTTCGACCGTCGAGAACAGCGTGTGCAGTTGCGAGCCAAACTGCATGTCGAGCTCGTACAGGCGCGGCAGTGAGCGGTCGATGACCGTGACATGCGCCTCCAGGCCCATCGCCATCCGTGCCGCATTGGTCCCCGAGACGCCGCCGCCCAAAATGACGACCTTGGCCGCCGCGACCCCCGGCACGCCGCCCAGCAGGATCCCGAGCCCGCCCTGCTCTTTTTCGAGACAATGCGCCCCGACCTGTACCGACATCCGCCCCGCGACTTCGCTCATCGGAGCGAGGAGCGGCAGCCCGCCCTGGCGGTCGGTCACGGTTTCATAGGCGATACCAACTGCGCCCGAGCGCAGTAACGCCTCGGTCAGTTTGCGATCTGCGGCGAGGTGCAGATAGGTGAACAGGACCTGGTCCTCGCGCAACGCGAGAACCTCGTCGGGTTGCGGCTCCTTGACCTTGACGATCATCTCGGCCGCAGCGAACACATCGGCGCCGCGCATCAGGATCTCCGCCCCGGCCGTTTCGTATGCGCGGTCATCAAAGCCGATGCCAGCACCGGCGCCGGTCTCGACCACGACCTTGTGCCCGTGATGCACCAGTTCGCGCACGCTGCCCGGGACGAGCCCGACGCGGTATTCGTGGCTCTTCACCTCTTTCGGCACGCCGATCAGCATCGCGGGACCTTTCGCGCCCAATGCGGCTCGCGACCGCACCGGCCAAATCATTTGTTTTGCGAGATTTAGGGATTGCCAGCCCTGCCGCAACACTGTAGCCAGAATTCGGTTCCCCAAATCCGGTCGAGGTCATGGAAATTCTGGTCACGGCAGTACTTTGCTATCTCGCGATCGGTGCCGCGTTTTTTGCGCATCCCGCGAGCCCCGCGATCCCGGATGATTTTAATTGGCGCCGCCAAGTCGGCGTCTTCCGCACGAGCCTTCCCGAAGTTCTGATTTGGCCCCTGACCCTGTGGCGCTTCTGCCGCAATTTCGGAGCTCTTTAGCTGCCGAGCTGGCGCAGGATCTCGTCAGCGAGCGGCAGGGATGAGGTCAGGCCCGGCGACTCGATCCCGTAAAGATTGACGAGGCCGGGGATGCCGTGCGCTGCCGGCCCCTGCACGACAAAATCGGCGGCGGGCTCATCGGGGCCGCTGATCTTTGGCCGGATGCCGGCATAGCCCGGCTGCAGCGCGCCGTCGCGCAACCCCGGCCAATAGCGCCGCACCGCATCGTAGAATTTGTCGCCGCGGCGGGGATCAACCGAATAATCGACCGTCTCGATCCATTCGACATCGGGACCAAACCGCGCCTGCCCGGCGAGATCGAGCGTGATATGCACCCCGAGCCCGCCCGGCACCGGCACGGGATAGATCAGCCGTCGGAACGGCGTCTTGCCGCTCAGCGTGAAATAAACGCCGCGGCAGAAATAGGCGGGCGGAATGCTCTCGCGCGGCACACCCTCGATGGAGCGCGCCACGGCCGGCGCATAAAGCCCAGCAGCGTTGACGAGATACCGGCAGCGGATCGCCGTCGGCTCGTCGCCGCCGACCGAGAGCTCGAACCCGTCGCCGCGCACATGCCCGCCCAAAACCGGCGTGCGGAACGCGACAAAGGCGCCCGCCGCTTCCGCCTCGCCCTGATAGGCGAGCATCAGCGCATGGCTGTCGATAATCCCGGTCGAGGGCGACAGCAAGGCCGCGACGCAATGCAATTCGGGCTCCATGCGCTGCGCCTCCGAGGCGCTGAGCCACTCGAGATTGTCGACGCCATTGGCGCGCGCGCTGGCGTCGATCTTCTCGACCCCGGGGATTTCCTCTTCGCTGGTCGCGACGATCAATTTGCCGAGCCGGGCATGCGGTACGCCGTGCTCCTGGCAATAGGCGTAGAGCCGCTCGCGCCCTTCGACACAGCTGCGCGCCTTCAGACTCCCTTTCGGATAGTAGAGCCCGCCATGAATGACCTCGCTGTTGCGCGAGGAAGTCTCAAATCCGATCGTGTAAGCGCGCTCGAGGACAAT
>Ga0209488_10003996_pt1 | contig 11642 bp, 12 predicted proteins | sample Rivendell_Oct201_8_FD_188349 | JGI IMG/M metagenome (GOLD analysis project Ga0209488, IMG submission 188349) | Vadose zone soil microbial communities from the Eel River Critical Zone Observatory, Northern California, USA -... | ecosystem: Environmental > Terrestrial > Soil > Vadose zone >... | reverse complement strand
GACCATGGCGGAGCGCGGTATTTCCCAACTGGTCTCGGTCGACCTGGAAGGCGCCGTGAAACTTCGGGAAGCGGTTTAGGTCGGTCTAGGTCGCGGACGTTCGTAGGATGGGTAGAGCCCCCGCAGGTTTGAACCTTTATTCACTCATCTGCGACATAGATAATGGGCTATGATGTAGCCGAGATGCGCTGACCGGCTGGCGCGTTGTGGCGCTCGCTGGATTTGGGGCATGTCCATCGGGGGACAGGCCCTGGAAAATTTGGAAAGCCCCACGAAGTTACCAAGGAGCCCTCATGTCCACTTCGACCTGGATCATTATCGGCGTCGTTGTCGTTTTCGTCCTGTGGATCATCATGGTCTACAACGGCCTTGTCGCCATGCGCCAACGGGTCAATCAGGCCTTTGCTGACATCGACGTGCAGATGAAACAGCGCCACGACCTCATTCCCAACCTGGTCGAAACCGTGAAGGGCTACGCAAGCCACGAGCGCGGCACGCTCGAAGCGGTTGTGCAGGCCCGTAACGCCGCGATCCAGTCCCAGTCAGGCGGTGTGCAGGCGCAAGCTGCCGCCGAGAATGCCCTGAGCGGCACGTTGCGACAATTGTTCGCCTTGAGCGAAGCCTATCCGGACCTCAAAGCCAACACGAATTTCCAACAGTTGCAGGGTGAGCTATCGGACATCGAAAACAAGCTGGCAGCCGCCCGCCGTTTCTATAACAACGCGGTGCAGGAATATAATACAGGCATCCAGCAGTTCCCGGCCGTGCTCCTCGCGGGTTCGCTCGGCTTTTCCCCCAAGGGATTCTTCGACGTCGGCGAAGAGCGGGCGACGCTCGACAAGGCCCCGCAGGTCAAGTTCTGATCTTGAGGCTTCATTTGAACAAGAACGCGGGCTGACGAGGGATTGTCTTGTCCTACGGCCTTTATACCCACATCCAAGCGAACAAGCGTCGCTCCGTCGCGCTGATCATCGGGCTGTTCATTCTGGTCTACCTGATGACATTTGCGGGATCGATCGCCGCAGAAGTGGCGATCTATGGCGATGCCCGGCTCGACCGCTTGTTGATAGGCGCGCGCAACCACTTTGTTCAGGCTTTGCCGTGGGTGACAGTCGGAACTGCTATCTGGATCGCCATTGCCTACCGATACAATCAATGGATGATCGACACCGTCACGGGCGGGCACGAAGTGACGCGCCAGGAAGAGCCGCGGCTTTACAATCTCCTGGAAAATCTCTGCATCTCGCGCGGCATTCCCATGCCGAAGCTCAAGATCATGGAGGACGAAGCACTCAACGCCTTCGCGTCGGGTCTCAACGAGAAGCAATACTCGATCACGGTCACCTCGGGCCTGATGGCGCGTCTCGACGATGCCGAACTCGAAGCCGTGCTCGGCCATGAGCTGACACATATCCGCAATGGCGACGTCCGCATGCTTATCATTGCGGTCATCATCGCGGGCGTGATTTCGTTTTTCGCCGAATTGGTTTTCCGAGGCCTGTTCCAGGGTGGCTTCAATTGGCGTGGTTCGCGGAATAGCAGCAGCGACCGCGGCAAGGGCGGCGCCCTGGTGGCGATCCTCATCGCAGTCGCGCTTATTGCGCTCGCTTGGCTGTTGTCGATCGTGATCCGTTTTGCACTGTCGCGTCAACGCGAGTTCCTTGCCGACGCAGGCGCGGTCGAACTCACCAAAAATCCAAACGCCATGATCTCGGCACTGCGCAAGATCGAGGGGCGCGGCGAACTGGAAGGCGCCACCTCCGCCGTCATGGAAATGTGCGTCGACAATCCGCGATCCGGCTTTGCCGATATCTTCGCCACCCATCCGGCCATCGACAGCCGCGTGGCGGCGCTCGTTCAATTTGCCGGCGGACATGATCCCGGACCGATCGCGCTACCAGATTTGGCGTCGCAAGAGGATCACATCGCCGCAGATCAAAATGCCGAACTCCCCGGCAACGTCGGACAGCCGAAACTTGATGGCGACAAGCCTTTCCTGCCGCAACACCCACCCATCGACGTGGGCGGTGCGCCATTGCCGCCTGGCACCGGAGGCCCGTGGGGATCGACGCGCTGAACGGCTGAGAGTTTATTTGGATCTTACACCGATGCCTTACGGCGAGCGATTGAGCCAAGATCAATCAATTGACTGCTCCTCACCCCTCGCTAATCGACTTCCAATTCCTGGTGAGATGATCGGCCGTACGCCAGGCGAGCGCCTGCACGGTCAGCGTTGGGTTGTGTGCGCCACTCGTTCCCATCACGGACGCGCCGAGCACGCCGAGGTTCGGGACTTCGTGCGAGAAGCAAAAGCGGTTGACCACATTGGACTCGCGCTTGTCCCCCATGCGGGTGCCGCCGTAGGCGTGGGTTGAAGGCCCCATGGTGCCGTTCGGTCCTTTTTGCACCGCGATGGCACCGGCCTCCAGAAACCAGCGCTCCATCTTTTCCTGCATGAAGAGCCCAAGCTTTTTCTCGTTGTCCTTGTGATCGGCCGTGATGCGGCACACCGGAAAGCCGAGCGGATCTTTTTCGGTTGGATCCAGATCGAGGTAATTGTCCTCATAGGGCAACGTTGTTTTTTGCATATAGGCAAGATTCCAGCGATCGGCATTCTGCTTGACGAAGGACTTCCATTGCGAGCCCCAGCCGGGCGCCCTGCCGAAGGTACTCATGCTGGCGGCACCGATCGGCCGACGGTCGGAATAGACCCAGAGATTTCCTCCTCCGATGAAATCCAGGCCCGAATGGTCGAAGTTGTCGTCGGCCCAATTGTCGACCGCGATGCCTTGCGCCGGCAGCCCGTACCAGTTGTTGAGATCGAACGGGAACAATGCCGCGACCGGCGCACCGGTGTGGTGGCTGCTATAGTGCCTGCCCACTTGCCTGCCATTGTTCGACAGTCCGTTCGCGAACGGCTTTGATTTCGACAGCAGCAGCAACCGCGTATTCTCATAGGTGTAGCTAGCAAGCAGCACGACCGCAGCCGGCTGAAAATATTCGACACCATCCTTCACATAGGTAACGCCGCTCATGCGGCCGGTCTTTTCGTCGACGTCGAGACGGGTGACCGCTGCCCTCGTCACCACCTTGAACCGGCCGGTATTGACCGCCTTGGGAATCGTGCTCACGGCTGTCGAACTCTTGGCCTCGATATGACAGCCGCCGCGATTGCAAAAGCCGTGATAGGCGCAGCCGGGCCGGCCATCGTAGGCTTGCGACGTGATTGCCGCCGGTCCCGGAAACGGATTCCAACCGAGATTGCGGGCAACATCGGCCATGCGATCGGTGAACTCCGTCCCGCGTAGCGCCGGCATCGGGTATTCACGTGCGCGGGCACCTTCGAAGATGTTGCCGCGTTGGTCGAGGGTGCCCCGTATGTTGCCGGCTTGGCCCGAAATACCGACTTCGTATTCAACCTTATCGTAATAGGGTTCAAGTTCTTCCAGCCCGAATGGCCAATCCTCGACTGTGGACCCCTTCGGAATGCGCGACGCCCCATAGCGACGCGTCGTCTCGCTCACGACCTTGAAGTCCCAGGGATTGAGCCGCCAGCTCTGCCCCCAATAATGCATGGTCGTACCACCGACCGCATTCATCATCGGATGCAATGGAGCCCGCGGCGAATAGCGCGCGGATGCGTTCGGCCGATGAGTTGGAATTTCATTGTTGGTTTTTTGCACCGACTGCGGCCAACCGCGAAAATTGTTGCGCAATTCATCGGGCGCGAAATCACGGGGCCCGAGCCATGTGCCGGCCTCAAGTCCGATCACTTCAAGTCCCGCACGCGCGAGCGGCAAAGCCGCGACACCGCCAGCCGCGCCAAGACCGACGATGACGACATCGGTTTTCTTAAGGTCGATGGCCATGGCTGCCGCCTTTCATCGTAAAGGTCGAATCATCGTAAGCTGACTGGCGAACCGGCGTCGATCGTGCGCCCAGGCGCTGATCGTCCGCGCTCACGGCGAGCCGCAGGCCCGGGTAGCCGATCATGTCCCAGCCGACGAATTCGGCGTTGCCGCCATAATAGGGATCGCAAAACGTGCCCTGGATCGTATGGGTGCGGACCAGATTGAAGAACGTCGACGCATTCGGGGTGAAACCGGTCGCGACATTTTTCTCCATATCCGTCAGCACGGCATCCTGGTCGGCCGCCGAAAGCCTGGCGAAGGCTAAGCCTTTCTTGGATTGCGCATAGGCGTCGAGCGCCTCAAGGCCCGCCGCATAGTCGGCACGCGAAGAACGTAAAGCGCCAACAAGCGCGCGGTCGATGTAATGGGCGGCCCGCGCCTCGGTGGCGCCGGGTCCATTTGCGTCGCTCGGAATGAGGCGCGCCACGACGGCTTCGAGGATATCAGCTTCGGCGCCGGTAAGCGTTTCAAGCGCTTCACGCCTCGGCGTCGGCACTGTAACAGACGGCTGCGCCACAGCGCTTTCGACGACTGGTGCCGCCGTCAGTGTCGCTGCTGCGCCACCCAATCCGACTTGTTTAAGGAGATTGCGCCGCGACACGCCGCTCAACGCGCTCCCTTCCTGATCGCTTGCCATACCGCCTCCGGGGTTAGAGTCGTCCGATCGTGTTCGGAATCGACCGTCTGGTCAACCGATTCATGCCCCGGAACACGGAAAGGCTAACAAGCCGGCGACATTGCCAAATCAAGCACTCGCGTTTGATCAGCGGGTGCAACGTCCGTTAACCAGACGTTGCCCTGCCGGACAGAGAAAAAACTCACAAAACAATCTCTGAAAGAAACAACAAATTGCGCCTGGCCGCCAACCTATTCTTTGCGATCTTTCAATTCAAATATCGGCGTGCTTCGAGCGAAAAGGCCGTGCGCGAGAGTCGCCCGCGCACGGGATATGTTCGTCTTGGATCAAGCTAAAAACCCTGGAAGCCCTCAGTTTCCCGCCTGGAAATTCCGCAGATCCGGCGGCGCCTGGTCCTTCTTGGCGGGCATCAGGTCGCCTTCAGCGCTGAGAAAGAAGCCCTGGCCGCGGATTTCAACGTGGCCATTGCCCTCCGCGCAATTCTCTTCGTCCCAAGCCGGATCAGTTTCCTTTGTATCGCGACCGTACTTCTTCGTGACCGTCCAGGGCCGCGTCAACGAATTGTCGATCGTTGTGATTTCATTGAGCAACACATCGGGATTGGTCGGATCCGGCTTGATGCGTTCCTTGATGATGCTCTTGTTGTCGCTGTGCAGCGACATGCCGCTTGCATCGAAGGTGCGAGGGCCGCGGAAGCCGCGGGTCTCGACCTCAAGCGTATCGAAGCGCCCATCGCCGTCGCTGTCGATCCACTTGCCGATGGAATAGCCCTGCAGCGTCGGCGTCATCTGGGCCGGCCAGTCCCGGCCGTCGGTGAAGATCCGGCGCGCGTCGTGGATGTGTTCGATCAGGACATGGGTCGTGTCAGGCGTAATGACAAATTCCATCATCCCATAGGGCGTCATGGCACGCGGCATGCCCGGCGCAAGACACGTGTAGGTCTTATAATTGCCCTGCCCGCCCTTGGCCTGATCGGCGATGCTCGCCTCCAGGATAGCCATGGCCTCTGGCGTCAAGGGCGCATTCTGCGCTTTGCCGAGACGCTTGGTCGGATCATATGCGGGTTGTCCGGTGACACCGGGTATGGTGATGCGGCGCCAGGCGCCGCTCCAGTCCGGATATTTGCTTTCGTCGAAGGCCTGTGCGCTGGTCGTCGCGATCGCAAGCACCGCCGTCAACGCGGCCATACCAGCCAGGAATTGATGTCGCATGAGAGATCTCCGTTTATTGCTTCGATCATTCTTCCAGGTACGCATCACTTATTGGCAGAGGGGAAATATTTCAGGCTGGGCGCCTTCTGGCCCCGCTTGGCCGGCATTACGTAGCCGTCCTTATCGAGGAGATAGGTTTCGCCGCCGATTTTCATCGCGTTCATTCGCTCTACGCACATGTATTCCGGCCACTCCGGCCTCAGGTTGGCGGAACGCACGTAGCTTTTCTTCACCGTCCAGGGCCGCGTGAGCGCGTTGTCGGTGACGGTCATCTCGTTGAGCAGAAGGTCCTTGTTGGACTTGTCGAGATAGATCCGCTCCTTGATGACAGTTTCGTTGTCGTCATGCATCGGCATTCCGTTAAGATCGAACGCGCGCGGCCCCTTGAAGTTGCGGGTCTCGATCTCGAGCACATCAAATTTGCCGTCGCGATCCTCGTCGATCCATTTTCCGATGGAGTAACCGTCGTGGGTGGGCTCCGCATGGGCCGGCCAAGCGCGCCCATCCGTGAAGATGCGCCGCTTGGTATCGCGGATGTAATCGATGCGAATCAACGTCAGACGCGGCAACACGATGAGTTCCATCGGCTCATAGGCCGTCATCTGGGCCGGCATGCCGGGCGGCATGCACGAGGGCCCCGGCCAGGTGCCGGGAACGCCGGCAGCTCGTTCCTTGAGGCTCGCCTCGAACCTGGCCTGATATTCCGGCTTGAGCGGCGCCTGCTGTCCCAGGCCCGGCGGCTTGCTCGGATCGAACGGCGGCTCGCCGGTCATTCCCGGCACGGGCGCGCGCGACCACTGGCCGCCCAGATTGGGATAGACGCTGGCGTCGAACGCCTGGGCGGCGCTGACGCTGATCAGCAACGCGATGACGGGGACACTTGCGACCTGCGCGACTGCACCGATCACATTTCGAAAATACATCCGTACCCTCCCTTGTGCTGCGGACCGAGGCACAGCTTCTGCAGGTTCTTGGCCTCGGCAGACTTTTGTTCAGGGTACCCCGAATCCGTGCCCATGCGGAAGGGGGGATCAATGCCCATCGAACGAAATCAGCGTTCTGACAGGCACATTAAGGTTACGCAATTTGTCGGCGCCCCCGAGTTCCGGCAAATCGATAACGAAACAAGCCGCCAGCACGTCCGCGCCAAGTTGACGCAGTAATTTGACGGCGCCTTCCGCCGTGCCGCCGGTGGCGATCAAATCATCGACCAGGATCACGCGCTCACCTTTGACGACCGCGTCTTCGTGCACCTCCATTTCGTCCAGTCCATATTCCAGCGAATAGGCGATCGACACGCGCCTGTAAGGTAGCTTGCCCTTCTTGCGGATCGGCACGAAACCCGCCGACAACTGATGCGCGACTGCGCCGCCGAGAATAAAGCCGCGCGCCTCCATGCCGGCAACTTTTTCGATTTTGGCGCCCGCCCAGGGCTGCACCAATTCGTCGACAGCCCGCCGGAAGGCGCGTGCATCCCCGAGAAGGGTCGTGATGTCGCGAAACATGATCCCCTTCTTGGGATAGTCCGGGATGGTGCGGATGGAGGCCTTGAGGTCATGTTCCAACGACGGACTGATCATGGATTTCTCAAATAGGGGGTTGGCCCGGGCGCCGCCCAAGCGGTTAATCCTTCGGGCTTTAGTAGAGGATCTGCCCTTTAGCAGCCTTTAGCAGACAATATCCATCGTCCCATAACACGAGATGAATCCGGTTACACTACTCGCAATGACTTCGCGTCTGGATTGAAATTGAGTTTCCTCAAACATGGTGCGCTGTGCGTAAATCCAAAATATGCAATAGTCGCCGCACGATACCCGGTTTCAGGAAAGGTCCATCGAATGTCCGCACGAACTTGCGGTTTGCTTACATGTTATATGTCTATAGCCCTGGCACTTGGCGCGATTGCGCCCGCAGCAGCGCAACCAGCCCCTCCCGGCAACAAGCCGGACGTCACTTTGGGATCGACGCCCGACACAGTCGTCTGGGGATACATATCCTCACGCGTGCCGCCGGTGCTGCGCATCAAGTCGGGAACGACCGTGCGCATCGACACCATGTCGCATCAGGGGCTGTCAACTGGCGTCGATCCCGTCACATACTTTGGCCGCGCCGGCATCAAGCCCGAAGAAGTGCTGCAGGACGCCAAGGATATTTTTGCGAAGGTGCCACGCGGCAAGGGACTTGGCGTGCATGTGCTCACCGGACCCATCCATATCGAGGACGCAGAGCCGGGCGACTCGCTTGAAGTGCGCGTCCTCGATCTCGAATTCCGTGTCCCCTATGGGGTCAACAATACCGGGCCGGGTTCGGGCGTGCTGCCCGACCTTGTCCCGACCCCGAGTCCACGGGTTATCAAAACCGACCAGCAGCGCAAAGTCGCGCTGCTGCCTGGCGGAATCGAACTTCCACTGTCGCCATTTCTCGGCATCATGGCAGTCGCGCCACCGCCCGACCTCATCATCGTGAGTTCGGGACCGCCGGGAAAATGGGCCGGAAATCTCGACCTCAAAGTGCTCAACGTCGGCTCGGCGCTGCATATTCCGGTTTTCAACCAAGGCGCCTTGTTCTTCACCGGCGATCCGCACGGCGTGCAGGCCGACGGCGAAGTCGACGGCGGGGCGCTCGAACAATCCCTGACCGCAACGCTGCAATTCATTCTGCACAAGGGCGCCGGCAAATCGATGCGCGGGCCTTGGGCGGAGGACGCCAACAACTATTATGTGCTGGGCCTCGACGTCGATCTCAATGCGGCGATGAAGCTTGCCGTGCGCGAGGCAGTCGAGCTGCTGCAAAAGAATGCGGGTCTCACGGTCGCGGAAGCTTACTCGGTCGCGAGCCTCGGTGTCGATTTCCGCGTGGCCGAAGCCGTCGACAGCGTGCAACTCATATACGGTGTGGTCCCGAAGAAATTCTTCAAGAACAATCCGGCCTATTGGGCGAGCAGATAACATCGCAATGAACATCAACGCGCTTCCACCTTACGGCAACGGCACGCTGGCGCCCGGCATCCGGTCGCGTCACGTGAACAACAACAACGGCCTCGATGTCCACATTCTCGAGGCCGGATTCGAAAGTCCGGGCCGCCCCTGCGTGCTGCTGATCCATGGATTTCCGGAACTTGCCTATAGCTGGCGCAAGGTGATGCTGCCGCTGGCGGAAGCCGGATTTCACGTCGTCGCGCCCGAAATGCGCGGCTATGGAAGGACCCTAGGCTGGGACGGCTCCTATGACGCCGATCCTGATCCGTTTCGTCCGCTCAACATGGTGCGGGACGCAACCGGCCTTGTCTTTGCGCTTGGGCTTAGATCGGTCGCGGCCATCGCGGGTCACGATGCCGGTTCCCCGGTCGCCTCCTGGGCCGCGCTCATAAGACCCGATGTTTTCACGAAACTCGCGCTGTTGAGTTCGCCATTCCCGGGCGCACCGGCGCCGGTGCTCAACACCGCCAATGGCGCCGCTCCGCCGAAACTTTCTCCGACGGATGACGAACTTGATGCGGAACTTGCGAAACTGCCGCGCCCGCGAAAATATTATCACAACCATCAGCGCACGCGCGGCGCCAATGACGACATGCTGCACGCCCCTCAGGGGCTGCATGCGTTCTTCCGCGCCTATTACCATTACAAGAGCGCCGATTGGCCGGGCAACAAGCCGCACCCGCTCGCATCGCGCAGCGCCGAGGAGATGGCAAAGATCCCGACCTATTACGTGATGGACAAGGCCAAGGGCATGGCCGAGACGGTCGCGCCTTTCATGCCGACACCGCAGGAGATCGCGGCCTGTAAATGGCTGACCGACGCCGAAGTGGGTGTCTATGTCACCGAATATGCCAGGACCGGATTCACCGGCGCGCTGCAGGGCTATCGGGTGCGGCGCGGCACCGACCCGAGGACGCTCGCGGAACACCGCACCTTCGCGGGCCGCACCGTCGACGTGCCGGCCTGCTTCATCGCGGGAACAAGCGATTGGGGCAGACACCAGACCCCCGGGGCATTCGAGGCCATGCAGACCAAAGCATGCACGCAATGGCGCGGCACCCACGTGGTCGATGGGGCCGGCCATTGGGTGCAGCAGGAACAACCCGAGGCGGTGGCGAGGCTGCTTATCGGATTTGTGCGGGGATGATCAGCGCCCGCAATGGCGCGGCACCTACATCAAGGATTGATCCAGACCATGAAGCGATATGATCCCCTCAAGGCGCCCGATTCTCAGGAGTGGCTTGCACTCGACGAGGAAGAGCGAATTACTCTGGCGCGGCAGTACCACATTTTCGCGCGGATCAAGGTCCCCAATGTGCAAGCGCACGCCGTGGCGCACGCCCTCGTCGAGAACCAGATCGCACTTGGCGACGAAATTCCGGTAGCACGGACATTGCGGCGGCTCATGGCCGAGGGCCTCGACCGGCACGATGCCGTCCACGCCATCGGCTTCGTCTTGCTGGGATATATGAACGACCTCCTGAAGGCGGCTGACGCCCATTCTGTACCTGCGGGCGACGCCAACCTGGCCTACTTTGCAGAGCTCGAATTGCTGACGGCGGAATCCTGGCGGCAGTCTGGCGTTGAGCAGTAGTTGCAGTAACCCGCCATGGCCCGACCGCAAACCTCAATCGCCTCCTCTATCACCAGTTATGCGAGTCGTCTTTGACCTCCGACAGCGGAACTTCCTTCGTTGCATTTCCGCGAACCACGCTAGCCATTCTGCGGCTGGGCGACGAGTGGCGCAATAAAGCGATTGCGCCCCACGGCACCGGGATCGCGAAAGTCTCACGTCTTCCCCTGGTGTCCCGCACGCATCATCGCAAGCGCCTCCCCGGCATCAAGCCGCCCGTCATAGAGCGCGCGTCCCGCAATGGCGCCGGCGAGTTTGCGCGCGCGTGGCTCCAGCATCGCCTTCACGTCATCGATCGAGGCAAGGCCGCCCGATGCAATGACGGGAATGCTGATCGCCTCCGCCAATGCGATCGTCGCATCGAGATTCAATCCCTTGAGCAATCCATCGCGCGCTATGTCGGTGTAGATGATGGCGCTAACCCCGGCATCTTCAAAACGCCGCGCGATATCGAGGGCGGAGAGTTCCGAATTCTCCGCCCAGCCCGCAACTGCGACCTTGCCGTCGCGCGCGTCGAGCCCCACCGCAACACAGCCGGGAAATTCGCGCGCGGCATTGCGCACCAGCGCGGGCTCGCGCACCGCGGCCGTGCCGATGATGACACGCGTAACACCCTTGTCGAGCCAGCCCGCGACAGTCGCCATGTCGCGGATGCCGCCACCCAGTTGCACCGGAATATCGACGGCCGACAGAATGCGCTCGACCGCCGTCGCATTGACAGGCGCGCCCGCAAAGGCGCCATCGAGGTCGACAATGTGCAGATATTCAAATCCCTGTGCCACAAAGGCTTGCGCCTGCTTGGCGGGGTCATGATGGAACACGGTCGCGCGCGCCATGTCGCCCTGTTCGAGCCGCACCGCTTTGCCTTCCTTGAGATCGATGGCGGGGAAGAGAATCACGGATTCCAATCCAGGAAATTGGCGATGAGCTTGAGCCCCAGCCGCTGGCTCTTTTCGGGATGAAATTGCGTTCCGACCATCGTGTCGCGTCCCACGATCGCCGTGACGGCGCCGCCGTATTCGGCTTCGGCAACAAGATCACGGTGTTCGGCAACATTGAGGTGATAGGAGTGCACGAAATAGGCGTGCAGCCCCTCTGCCCCGACCGCAATGTCCCGCAGCAGCGGATGCGGCTTGGCCACATTGAGGGTATTCCAGCCCATGTGCGGGATCTTCAAGGCTGGATCGGACGGCATGATGCGATCGACTTCGCCCGCAATCCAACCCAGCCCTTGCGTGACCTCGAATTCGCGTCCGCGCTCCGCCATGAGTT
>Ga0209488_10003995_pt1 | contig 11642 bp, 14 predicted proteins | sample Rivendell_Oct201_8_FD_188349 | JGI IMG/M metagenome (GOLD analysis project Ga0209488, IMG submission 188349) | Vadose zone soil microbial communities from the Eel River Critical Zone Observatory, Northern California, USA -... | ecosystem: Environmental > Terrestrial > Soil > Vadose zone >... | reverse complement strand
GAGAAATCACGACGAAAGGAAATCCAATGTCGCTGAAAATTCGCCTTGCCCGCGCCGGCACCAAGAAACGGCCGGTTTATCACGTGGTGGTCGCCGACTCACGCGCGCCGCGCGATGGACGCTTCATCGAGCGCCTGGGCCATTTCAATCCGCTGCTGCCGAAGGAAAAAACCGAGCGTCTCAAACTTGACCTCGACAAGGTGAAAGCCTGGATGGCCAAGGGCGCCTTGCCGACCGATCGCGTTGCGCGATTTCTCGATGCGGCAGATATTGCGAAACGCGAGAAGCACAACAATCCGACCAAGGCCATTCCGCGCAAGCAGCGCAAGGTCATGAAGGAGGAAGCCGAGAAGGCGGCGGCTGCGGCCAAAGCCGCCCGGGAGGCGGCCGCGAAGGCCAAGGCAGCGGCTGCGGCGGGTTAGTGAGCGTTCGTGACCGAGCGGGTCTGTGTTGCCCAGATTGGCGCCGCGCACGGCATCCGCGGTGAAGTCAAACTCTGGTCGTTCACCGCCGATCCGCTGGCGATCAAGGAATATGGGCCGCTCGAAACCGAAGACGGTGCGGCGCGGTTCAAGATCGAAAGCCTGCGCACCGCCAAGGACCATCTGGTGGTGCGATTCTCGGGCATTGATGATCGCAACGCAGCCGAACGATTGACGAACCTGCGGCTGTTCGTGCCGCGCACGCGCTTGCCGGCGACGGGTGCCGACGAGTTCTATCACGCGGACCTGATCGGTCTGAAAGCCGTCGACGCAAGTGGCAATGAATTTGGAACCGTGATCGCGGTGCAGAATTTTGGCGCCGGCGATCTCTTGGAAATCAAAATTCCGGACGATAGTGAAACCGTACTCATGCCCTTTACGGTCACGACAGTGCCGGCGGTCGATATCGCCGGTGGCCGCATCGTCGTCGATCCGCCGCAGGGTTTGTTCAAGTGAGTGGGTTGTTCAAATGGGCGGCTTGTTCCAATGAATCATTGGCGCGCCAGTGTGCTGACCATCTTTCCCGACATGTTCCCGGGACCGCTTGGCCATAGCCTCGCCGGCAAGGCGCTCGACAACGGGCGCTGGTGCCTGGAGGCGGTCGACATCCGCAACTTTGCGACCGATCGCCACCGTACCGTCGACGACACGCCGGCGGGCGGTGGACCCGGCATGGTGATGAAGGCGGACGTGTTGGCGCGCGCCGTCGACGAGACCGTGTCCGATACCCGTCCGCGCCTCCTCATGAGCCCACGCGGCACGCCGTTGCGGCAATCGCGGGTGCAGGAGCTTGCGTCGGGTCCGGGTGTGGTGCTGCTCTGCGGGCGCTTTGAAGGTATCGACGAGCGTCTGATCGCGGCACGGAATTTCGAGGAGGTTTCGGTCGGCGATTATGTGCTCTCAGGCGGTGAGATCGCGGCACTCGTGCTCATCGACGCCTGCGTGCGGCTCCTACCCGGTGTCATGGGCAAGGAAGCCTCCGTCGCCGAGGAAAGCTTTTCCCGCGGTCTCCTTGAATACCCCCAATATACCCGGCCGCAGGTCTTCGAGGGCGAGCCGATCCCGGAGGTGCTGATTTCCGGGGACCACGCCAAAATCGCCGCCTGGCGGCAGGCCGAGGCCGAGCGGCTGACGCGCGCACGTCGACCGGACCTGTGGGAGGCCTATCGGGCGGGTTTTCCCGCTCCGCAAAATGGCCAGCCCAAACAAAAGCGCCCACCCAAAACGTGACAAAGCCCATCCGATAGCGTAGAAGCTCGCCCGACCCGAACAAACAACCGCAGCACGTAGGCGCTCGTTTCCGTCAGCGCTCGAAAATGTGGTGCCCCAACGGAGAAATCCCATGAATCTGATCCAAGAACTCGAAAAAGAGCAGGTCGCCAAGCTTTCCGCTGGCAAGGAGATTCCGGATTTTCGGCCGGGCGACACGGTCATCGTCAACGTCAAGGTGGTCGAAGGCGAGCGCAGCCGCGTCCAGGCCTATGAGGGCGTCTGCATCGGCCGCGCCGGCTCGGGCCTGAACGAGAATTTTACGGTCCGCAAGATTTCCTATGGCGAAGGGGTCGAGCGCGTGTTTCCGGTCTATTCGCCCATGATCGACTCGATCAAGCTCGTGCGCCGCGGCAAGGTCCGCCGGGCGAAGCTCTATTACCTGCGCGGCCTGCGCGGAAAGTCGGCGCGCATCACCGAGAAGCAGGACCACCGTCCGACCGACGCCGCACCAGCGGCAGCCAAGGGCGCGTGACGTCGCGACGGCCTTTTTCAGTCGTGTGGATGAGGATGTAGGATGGGTAGAGCTATTTTTGGCGCGTCTCTTACGCGCGAAAAATAGCGAAACCCATCAACTTCTCGGACCGCAAGATGATGGGTTTCGCAGTCGCGCGTCTTGCGACGCGCTTTTGCTCTACCCATCCTACGAATCCTTCAAGACAGTTAGATCACGGCCACTTTCCCCCGGTGCGCCAAGCCGTTAAAGAGTGCCCCGGAAACCTTACAGCCCTTCTACAGGACACTCCGCGATGGCGAAACCCCGCACCCTCTATGACAAAATCTGGGACGACCATTTGGTCGACGAGCAGCCCGACGGCACCTGCCTTCTCTACGTCGATCGACATCTGGTTCATGAGGTCACAAGCCCGCAGGCTTTCGAGGGATTGCGGCTATCGGGTCGTAAGGTGCGTGCACCTGAAAAGACGCTTCTCGTGGTCGATCACAATGTGCCCACCACCGACCGCAGCAAGCCTAATCCGGACCCGGAGAGCGCTGCGCAGATCGCCTATCTGGCGGAGAACGCCAAGTTTTTTAATCTTGAATATTTCGACGCCTTCGACAAGCGCCAGGGTATCTGCCACATCATCGGCCCCGAACAGGGTTTTACGCTGCCCGGCACCACCCTCGTGTGCGGCGACAGTCACACCGCGACCCACGGCGCCTTCGGGTCGCTCGCCTATGGCATCGGCACATCGGAAGTCGAGCACGTGCTGGCGACGCAGACGCTGATACAGAGCAAGTCGAAAAACATGCGTGCGGTCGTCGACGGCAAATTGCCGGCAAACGTCACCGCCAAGGACATCATTCTCGCCATCATCGGCGAAATCGGCACCGCCGGCGGCACTGGCTATGCGCTCGAATATGCGGGCGAAGCGATCCGTGCGCTGTCGATGGAAGGCCGCATGACGGTTTGCAACATGTCGGTCGAGGGCGGCGCCAAGGCCGGCTTCATTGCGCCGGATGACAAGGCCTATGCGTATCTCAAGGGCAGGCCGAAAGCCCCGGCGGGCAAGGCCTGGGATGAAGCGATGCGCTATTGGGAGACGCTCGCCTCCGATGACGGCGCGCATTTCGACCGCGAGATCAGGCTCGATGCCGGAAACCTGCCGCCGCTGGTGACCTGGGGCACGAGCCCCGAGCAGGTGATCTCGATCACCGGTCAAGTGCCTCGGCTCGAAGAAATCGCGGATGAGAACAAGCGCCGCGCGGCCGCGACCTCGTTTGAATATATGGGACTCAAGGGCGGCGAGAAGATCACCGACATCAAGATCGACCGCGTTTTCGTCGGCTCATGCACCAATGGCCGCATCGAGGACCTGCGGGAAGTCGCGCGCGTCGTCAACGGCAAGACCGTCAATGCGAATGTCAATGCCATGATCGTTCCGGGCTCCGGCCTCGTGAAGGAGCAGGCGGAAGCCGAAGGCCTCGACAAGATCTTCGTCAAGGCCGGCTTCGAATGGCGTGAGCCGGGCTGCTCCATGTGCCTCGCCATGAATCCCGACAAGCTGGCGCCTGGCGAGCGCTGCGCCTCCACCTCCAATCGCAATTTCGAAGGGCGTCAGGGCTATAAGGGCCGCACGCACCTGGTGTCGCCCACGATGGCGGCTGCCGCCGCAATCGCAGGGCATTTCGTCGACATTCGGGAGTGGAAGTAAGGGCTTCGGCGAGGCTTTGGCTGCAACCTATAACTGCCCCTGGCCCCGCTCCCACCAACACTGCGTCCGCTGTACGATCACGGTCCCGCTCGGACGCGGTTCCTGGACCAGTTGCGATTTGCATTGGCGCATATATCCGGGCCCCGGATATTCGATCGGATAAGGCGTCGGATAGGGCAACGATTCGGTCCGGTAAGGATAACGCGGGGTCACGCGAATGCGCGCGCGCGGGCGGCCCGATTGCGTCTGCTCGTCGGAATCGACGCTGCGGGCGTTACGTTCCTTGGGAGCAGCCTGGGTCGCAGACTCGGCCAATGAACGACCGGGCGCCAAGGCCGTGATTGCGATAACCACTGCGACGAATGCTGCTGTTGGGTTCACGGTCATGCCACCACCTCTCGCGATAAGCTGCTAGGCTCGCCCATCGTGCCGGCTTCGTCAACGATTTCCCTGATCGGGGTGCACTGGTGCCGGAGTAGTCATAGCCCGGGGTCTCGCAAGGGCTCAATCCGGGCTACAGGAGCCGACGATTCTTTAACCGAACTCATATGAAAATTGCACCCATGTCCGACGTACTCAATTCCGATCCGCTGGCCTGGCGGCCCGTCAAGGCACCGTCGCTCGAGGAAATGCATGTCATTGCCGAGGAGGCCTATCGCCGGCTGCCGAAGACATTCAAGGCGCTATGCGAGGGCCTCGTGATTCATGTCGAGGATTTTCCGGCCGAAGAAGTTCTTGATGAATTGCAGGCGGAGACCGAATTCGACCTGCTCGGCCTGTTCCAGGGCGTAGGCCTGCCGTTCCAGTCGGAAAGCGCGCCGGTGCAGATGCCGAACATGATCTGGCTCTACCGCCGCCCGATCCTGGACTACTGGGCCGAGCATGACGAAATGCTCGGTACCATCATCACGCACGTCCTGGTGCATGAGATCGGCCATCATTTCGGGCTCTCGGACGACGACATGGAGACGATCGAGGCGAGCGTAGAGTGAGCACGCAGGCCTCGTAGCCCGCATAAGCCAGATCGCGTTCTTCACGCGAGATGGCGACATGCGGGGCCAGCAGTCCCGGATGTCGCGCCCTTAAGGGGACGCTCATCCGGGCTACAATCCTTGGCGCCGTGTGAAGCTCCTAATAAAGTGGCTCGCCCTCGGTGGTGCAGCGGCGCAAGGTCCGCCGTTGTTCGCCCGGCCAATCGGTGCGCGCATGCAGGCACGCCAGGTTGTCCCACATCACGAGATCGTTAAGCCGCCACACGTGCTCGTAGATGATCGTGGGGTCTTCCGCGATGTCGAAGAGTTTCAAGAGCAGCGCTTCACTCTCCGCACGGTCCATGCCTTCGATCCACATCGTGTTCTGGCTCGACACATAAAGCCCTTTGCGCCCGGAGCCCGGATTGGTGATGATCATGGGCTGGACGCAATGGTGCATGGTTCCGATATCGACGGTGAGATTGATCCGCCGGCCGGTGGTGTATTGGTGGCCCTGCATGACCATCGCGCCATCAAGGCGTTTTTTGAGTTCCGGCGATAATTTATCGTAAGCCGCGTAGGAACTGGAGAACCGGGTGTGCCCGCCCTCCGTCGGGATTTCGATTCCATAAAGGAATGACGCCCGGTGCGGCTTGCGGTGGTAACACTTGTCGGTGTGAAACCACATTTCGCCGTGGCCGAGCGCGCCCATTGGTTTGCCGCTCGCGTCGGTATTGTCAGTGACGAGCAGCATGTCATCCCAGTCCAGAAGCGTGTCGGCCCCGGTTGCGCCCGCGCGCGGCGGAACGCGTTTGGCGACCGGCCCAAAGAGTGCCGCAAACCGGCGCTGGTCGTCTTCCGAAATTTTCTGATCGCGGAAGACCAGAACCGTGTGCTGGTACCAAGCCTCCTGGATCTGATGTATCATTGTGTCGTCGAGTGGTCGGCTCAAGTCGACGCCACGAACCTCTGCCCCAATGACGGGATGCAGCTTGGTCACGGAAATTGCGCTGACCCGATCTTCCAAGATGGTCATTTTTCTACCCATTTCCCCGCGGCGCCCCAAGTTCGACAACCGCGGCAAATTCGCAAAAGTCGGGGCAGATTATCAGCCTGCCGACCGGGTCGGAAGGGCCAAGCTATGCTGGCTTGCAACCCAGCAAAGCAAACGGGCCGCCCGCTTGACCGGCGGCGGGCAAGCCGCCAAGAGTGTTTCAGGAATCAAGAGTGTTTCAGGAATATCGCAAGGACAACGGACCCATGGACAAGTTCACCAAACTCGAAGGCGTCGCGGCGCCATTGAAGATGATCAATGTCGACACCGACATGATCATCCCCAAACAGTACCTCAAGACCATCAAGCGCACTGGGCTGGGCAGCGGGTTGTTCTCGGAAAAGCGTTTTCGCGATGACGGCAGCGAAAACCCTGATTTCGTGCTCAACAAGCCGGCCTATCGCAAGGCCAAGATTCTGGTGGCGGGGGACAATTTCGGCTGTGGCTCATCGCGCGAACATGCGCCCTGGGCGCTGATGGACTTCGGCATCACCTGCGTGATCTCGACCTCGTTCGGCGACATTTTCTACAACAACTGCTTCAAGAACGGCGTGTTGCCGGTGAAGGTTTCGCCGCAGGATCTCGAAAAGCTGTTTGACGACGCCGAGCGCGGCGCCAATGCGACGCTCTCTGTCGATCTCGAGAAGCAGGAAATCCGCGGTCCGGACGGCGGCGTCGTAAAATTCGAGATTGACGCGCACCGCAAGCATTGCCTGCTCAACGGCCTCGACGACATCGGGCTCACGATGGTGAAGGCAGCCAAGATCGACGACTTCGAGAGCAAAGCCAAAGCCGCGCGGCCGTGGGCGTGATTGCGCCCTACACACATCCGCTCTGGCCGTACACCTTCACGGCGCCTTCGGCTGCCACGAACCTCCGGGCCCGACCTCGATGCCGACCATGCCGTAGCGGTCGAGCGATGCCTTGAGGAAGCCCGAGGCGCGGACGTCGTCGAGGAAGCGGTTGACCGCTTCGAGCGCCGCCATTTTGCCCTTGCGGACGATGATGGTTTGCGGCACGCCAAACATGTTGTCGGGCAGGAGGCGCGTGCCGGGCGTCTGGCTTGAAAATACGGTGACGCGCGGGCGGCTGGCCCCGAAGGCGTCGATTTCCTTGGCGTTGAGCATGCGCTGGGTCGCGGCCACGTCGTTCGGGATTTCGAGCAGCGTTGCCTGCTTGAGGTTGCGCCGCATATAGAGCGAGATCGAATCGTCCTTGACGCCTGCGATCTTCTGTCCCGGGCGATCGATGTCTGCCATGGCACGGATCGATGAGCCGTTGAGCACCGCGAAAGTCTGCATCGTCAGCATATAGGTCTGCGAGAACTCGATCGTGCCGGCGCGCGACGGTTCGTAGGCGACGAAACCGATGTCGGCTTCGCCACCGGCAACCGCCGCGATCACGGCCGCAGGGCTCGGCTGGGATTTGAAGTCGAGCGGCACGCCATTGCGCTTGGCCAATTCAACCGCGACGTCGTAGGAGGGACCGCGCGCCGTGCCGGTCGCGGCGTCGCGCACGGCTTGCGCCGTGTTGGTGACCAGCCAGGCGGCTCGCAATGTGCCTCCTGGTGCGACGTCATTGGCCGACGCCGGCAGTGGGAGCGCAAAGGCGCAGAGAAGCGCGCAGCAAAACGGGGTCGTCCTCAATCGGTACATGGCTGTGCCTCCGTGGCAGGTTTCACGTGATTGTCGATGCGATGGATAGCCTGGTCAAGGACCCGCCCGCATCAATTCGATCGCATCCGCAATCGCCACCGTGCGGCGCGCCATGTCGGCGTGCAGGCGTTCGACCATGCGCCCGTCGAGCGCAATCACGCCTCTGTCCTTGTTTTCCGGGCGCTCGAAGGCGTCGATAACCTTGCGCGCCTGTGCGACTTCCTCCGCATTCGGTGCAAAGACGGCATTGCAGGCTTCGATCTGGTTCGGGTGAATGAGCGTCTTGCCGTCGAAGCCCAAGTCTCGTGCTTGGACGCATTCCTCCGTGAAGCCCGCCGGGTTGCCGAGGTCGTTATAGACTCCGTCGATGATGTCGATGCCGTAGGCACGCGCCGCGGCCACGCAGGTCATCAGCCAGGGCAACATGGGCGCGCGGCCCGGTATGATGCGGGCGCGGGTGTCCTTGGCGAGATCGTTGGTGCCCATCACAAAGGCGGCGAGCCGCGCCTGTGTCGCCTGTGGATTTTGGGCGACTGCCGCGATGTCGCGCGCATTGAGCATCGCGAGCGGGCTCTCCATCATGGCCCAGACCCGGATGTCGGGGTCGGCGCGCATATTGGCGAGTTCCTGGTCGACGCGTTTCAATTCATCGGGCCTCGATATTTTCGGGACCAGGATTGCCTGAGGCTTGGTGGATTGAGCTTTGGAGAATTCAGACTTGGCGGACGCGATCATTTCCAAATCCTCGTGCCACCATTCGGTGTCGAGCCCATTGACGCGCACGACCACCTCTCGCGTCCCGAAGCCACCCGCCGTAACGGCTTGGCTCACCTGGGTGCGTGCCGCTGCCTTGGCGTCGGGCGCGACTGAATCCTCAAGATCCAGAATGACGCAGTCGGCCGGCAGCGTGCGCGCCTTCTCGATCGCGCGGGCGTTCGACCCCGGCATATAGAGTACGCTGCGCCGCGGACGGAACTTCATCGGCGATGTCACGCCGCTTTCTGCTTGGCCTGGATCAATTTGCGGTTGATCAGGCATTCGGCGATCTGGATCGCGTTGAGTGCAGCACCTTTACGCAAATTGTCGGACACGATCCACATCGCCAGACCGTTCTCGACGGTGGCGTCCTCGCGGATGCGGCTGATATAGGTTGCGTCTTCGCCGGCGCATTCGTGCGGCGTGGCGTAACCGCCCGGCTCCTGTTTGTCGATCACCAGGCAGCCTGGCGCCGAGCGCAGGATATCGCGCGCTTCGTCGGCCGTGATGGGATTTTCGAATTCGATGTTGACGGCTTCGGCATGGGAGATGAACACCGGCACGCGCACGCAGGTGGCGGTCAACTTGATCTTGGGGTCGAGGATTTTCTTGGTCTCGACCATCATCTTCCATTCTTCCTTGGTGTAGCCGTCTTCCATGAACACGTCGATGTGAGGGATCAGGTTGAAGGCCATGCGCTTGGGAAACTTCTTGCTTGGCGGCAACTCCTCCATCGTGAAGACGGCCTTGGTTTGCGAGAACAGTTCGTCCATCGCTTCCTTGCCGGCGCCCGACACCGACTGATAGGTCGCCACCACCACGCGCTTGATCGTGGCCTTGTCATGGAGCGGCTTGAGCGCAACGACCAGCTGCGCGGTCGAACAGTTCGGGTTGGCGATGATGCCGCGCTTGCGGAAACCCACAACGGCGTCGGCATTGACTTCGGGTACGATCAGCGGGACGTCCGAGTCATAGCGCCAGAACGACGAATTATCGATGACGACGGCGCCGGCGGCTGCGACCTTTGGGCCCCATTCCTTGGCGACGGCCGAACCAGCCGACATCAGGCAGATGTCGACGTCGGAAAAATTGAAATGGTCGAGCACTTTGCACTTGAGAATCCTGTCGCCGAAAGAAATCTCCGTGCCCAGGCTGCGCGGCGAGGCGAGCGCCACCACCTCGTCGGCAGGAAATTGCCGCTCGGCGAGGATGTTGAGCATTTCACGGCCCACATTGCCGGTGGCACCGACAACTGCAACTTTGTAACCCATGGGAGTCTCCACGGCGGCCGCCCGGGCCAAATTACCCGACTGGTTCCGCCAATTACGTGATCGGGGGACTTTTAGGCGAGATCACAGGCGTGTTCAATGCGGTTGGTCGTAGGATTTGTAGGATGGGTAGAGCGATAACGCGCGCTTTCTTTGCGCGTTATCGCGAAACCCATCACACAGCAGCGTGGGTCGATGATGGGTAGAGCAAAAAAGCGCGTAAAGAACGCGCTTTTTTGCTCTACCCATCCTACTTCTTCAGAAATGGATTCTGCGGCCCTGGCGGGCTTGTCCGGGGCGGGAACGCAGCCGTGAGGTAGTCCACCACGATTTTGCGATCGTCTCCCTCAAGCTTGGGCATGCTGTGCCGTTGCGTCATGAAATCCAGCGTATCTTCCCATTGCGGGCGGGCCTGGCCTTGCGCGGCGACCAGCTTGAAACCATGGCAGGCCGTGCAGGTATAGAACGTCTGGTCGCGCCCGGGCGCTTGCGGAAAATCCTGCGGAGATTCGTCGCGTGGGTTGAACACCTGCGCAAGCGTGAGCGGCACTGGCAGTGCAACTGCAATAAGGGGCACTGCGACGAGCGCCCCCAAGATGCTTCGCGTCATTGCCATCATGGCTGCCATCATGATCGAGCGATCCGGATAGCGACCCGGTGCATCGGATTGCCGCCGTAGCCTTGCGGGTTCCAATTGCCGGCGACATGGGGCTGCATGATGCCGCGCGAATCGGTCGCCCGGGTCCAGATCTCGTAATAGCCCTCGCTCGGCACCCGCACGGTCGCGGTCCAGCGCTGCCAGTCGTAAGGATTCTTAGGGGCTTGCACGTTCGCCGCTCGCCACGTTGCCCCATAATCGGTCGAGACGTCGACGCGCTGTACCGTAAAATCGCCGGCCCAGGCGGCGCCTCGGAGGTTGATGTCCCGCACATCCTTGCCAAAGCTCGTGCCATGGGCCGGGCTGGTGATGATCGAGCGGACCGGCATCGATTCGAGGTCCTGGAAATTCTTTTCGTCAACCTTGTCGCCGGGAACCATCGGTTTGATCGTGACCCGATAGGATGTGCCGCCCATGCCGGCGCCGTCATGCACCTTGTCGCGCACCCAGATGCGGGTGAGCCATTTGGACGACACCGATCCCGGCCAGCCCGGAACGATCAGGCGGACGGGGCCGCCGTGGATGTGCGGCAGCGGTTGGCCGTTCATCGCAAAGGCGATGAGATTGTTCGGGTCGAGCGCCTTTTTGATCGGAACGCCGCGCGAGATCGCATCCTTGGTGGGATCGGCGAGGCTGCGGTCGACCCCGTAATGGCCGGTGAACACACCGGTGCTTTTCACGCCCGCCGCATTAAGCACGTCGATAAGCCGCACGCCGGTCCATTCGGCGCAGCCGATGCCGCCGTTGGTCCACTGGTTGCCGCGCGCCTGCGGGGTGAAGAACGAGCGCCCATTGCCGCCGCATTCAAGCACCAGGCGGCGCGTTACGGGTTGGAACCTGGATTTCAATTCCGCAAGGGTGAGTTCGAGCTTCTGGTTGACCTCGCCATCGATCACGATTTTCCAATTGTCGGCATCCCTCGCGGCCTCCGGGATCGGGCCGTTGTTCCGCACAAAAAACCTGTCGATCGGCGTGGTGTCATCGTCGAGCAAGTGCTCTGGCGTTTCTGCGACAAGAGGGCGCTCTCCAAGCACGACAAGCTTGTCGTGCTTGCCAGGATAATTCATGGGCGGTGGTGCCGGCGGCGTTGCGGGCTGCGCCTGCGCGGACGTAACGAAACCGCCCGGGAGGAGGTCAAGGACGAGCGGTGCCGAGCTACCGACGAGCACGCCTGCGGCGGCCAATCCGGTACCGCCCAAAAAGGCACGACGGTCGACGCCGGTTTGGGGGCTGAACCTATTTGTATAGGTTTCTCCCGAACTGACCTCCGCGGCCCCGTCGATTGAAGGCCCGGTTCTCGCCACCATGATGTCTCCTCCGAAGAAAATTATGTCTGGGATCTGGATAATTCCAGATTTTTATACGCCAAATGT
>Ga0209488_10003994_pt1 | contig 11643 bp, 14 predicted proteins | sample Rivendell_Oct201_8_FD_188349 | JGI IMG/M metagenome (GOLD analysis project Ga0209488, IMG submission 188349) | Vadose zone soil microbial communities from the Eel River Critical Zone Observatory, Northern California, USA -... | ecosystem: Environmental > Terrestrial > Soil > Vadose zone >... | reverse complement strand
GCTCGGCCATCGGGAATTGACTCGCGTCTCGTTCAGTTGGTTGCGAAATTCAGTTTCTAACTCCCATTCGTATCCAACTACATCTCCTTCCGGCTCCGATGCTGTGTTGGAGCCGGAACCTTCAGTCGGAACGCGAGGCCAGCATGCGGTTCAGCAGTCTTCTCTGCAAGTTGTCTTATCCGGGGCCACACCAGAAAGGGAGCCAAGAAAACAATGGATAGAGCTAATCAATTCTTGCCTGCGGAAGAAACGCTGATAAAGGCGTTGATGCGCGCCAAGTCCCGGACCTCGTTGGAGAGACTGGGCATCCACGTCTCGCGCTACGGACTGGTAATCACACTGTTGCTGATTGGCGTTCTTAAGTTTACAGCCAGCGAGGCGCAAGGCATCCAGCCGCTGGTGGCGAACAGTCCGCTGATGTTCTGGCTCTATCGAGTCTTCAACCTTCAGGGCGTGTCGAATTTGATTGGAGTGGTCGAGATTGCTGTCGCCGTGCTAATCGCCCTGCGGCCGTGGTCAGCAAGACTCTCTTTCATCGGCAGCATTGGCGCCATCATCACCTTCGTGCTCACGGTGAGTTTTATCTTGTCGACACCCGGAGCGTTCCAGTTCTCACACGGCCTTCCCTTGTTAGGAGACGCTGGCCAATTTCTAATCAAGGATCTCGTCCTACTGGGTGCGTCGATCTGGACTGCTGCAGAAGCACACAAGGGTATGTTCCAACTTCTGATCCCGTCTGGACGATTCTGAAACCTTTGTTCGATTTGGGCTCTGATTCGATGAACCGATGACCTTCGTCTCTGCCGAGGTCGCCTCGAAATCGTGGCAAAGGCATAACCGAGTATGGGACCCCTAGCACAATCGACGACTTGACACCCCAGCATCCCCCACCGATAGATAGTGGCGCCGCGTCAATGTCTCACCAGTTTTGCCCCTTCCACAATTGCGAAACCTTTGTGTCATTCGTGACTCTCATTTAATGCAGGCAGCCGTTTTACTGTGAGTTGAGGAAATCAAGAAAAGGCAACTTTCATGAAGGTAGCAATCACTTTTCATCGCATAGGTAGCGCATTTAGGCGTGAGACCGTTGGGCTGAAACGCCACTCACAACGGAAGGCGCAACGTTTGTTGAGCAAGAAAACGCCGGACTCACGACCCGAGAACAGCTCGGGAGACTTGAAGCCGCACAAGCCCGATAGCTCATCGTTTAGCGAAGCTATCCGGCTAGCCCAGCAGGGTGACGCAGAGGCTTTCGAAATTATTTATCAACGACACTGCGGGCGAGTGTATGCGCTTTGCACGCGCATGCTTCGCGACCCAGTCGAGGCAGAGGATCGGGCTCAGGAAGTGTTTATACAGCTATTCCGCAAGATTCATACCTATCGTGGCGAATCCGCGTTTTCGACGTGGCTGCATCGCTTGACGGCGAACCTTGTTCTGATGCACCTGCGCAGGAAGAAGCCGATTTCTATATCACTCGAAGAAGTCACCGGAAGCGACGAAGGCGATGACAAGCCTCGCAATGAAATTGGCGGGCCCGACCCGCGGCTGAGTGGTTTGCTCGACCGCCTTAACCTCCAGTGGGCGATCGATCAGTTGCCGGAAGGCTACAGGGAAATATTTGTTCTGTACGACGTCCAGGGTTACGAACACAGCGAGATTGCCAAGATTCTTGGAAGCTCGATCGGGAATTCGAAGTCTCAATTGCACAAGGCTCGCAAGCGATTGCGCGAATTGCTTGGTAGAGCGCGGAGATGCAACCGCCAGGAGAATCACGGAGCGGCCGATCACCCGTCCGCGCTTGCCGCCAGCTACTAGCCTCGGAGAGATCTACACGAGATGACAACCTGGGCGCACCATGAAAAATAGCAGGATCAAGACTCACGTTTTGTTCGTCTCCCTCAGCCTTCTGGTCCTATTTGCTGTGGCGGTCTCGAACTCCAAGTCATCCGTCTTCGCTCAGTCCACCGTCTCTAACGACGTGAAGCGCGACACACAGGGCCAGCCCATTAAGCGAGATCAAGCCGTCCATATCGACGTGAATCTGGCGCTCGTCAATGTCACCGTCACCGACCCGTACAACCGCCTGGTCACCGGTCTAGAGCCTGATAATTTCCGGATCTTCGAAGACAATATCGAGCAGGAGGTAGTAAATTTTTCCTCAGAAGACGTTCCCATATCGATCGGTGTCGTCTTAGATCTGAGTGGCAGCATGGCCAATAAGCTTGGCAAGGCCAAGGAGGCCGCCCTCCAGTTTTTCAAAACTGCAAATCCTCAAGATGAGTTCTTTCTCGTCGGTTTCAACGAGCGTGCCCAACTCCTAAGTCCGTTCACCAACAATGTCGAAGACTTGCAGAGCCGCATGCTCTCGGCCTCTGCGAGGGGCAAGACCGCGTTGCTCGACGCCATTTATCTGGGGCTTAGTCAGATGCGAGGTGCGCGCAGCGGCAAACGAGCGCTGCTGATCATTTCCGATGGAGGCGACAATAACAGCCGGTACAACGAGAAAGATATCAAGCGACTGGTGCGAGAAGCGGATACTCAGCTCTATTCAATTGGCATTTTTGACCCGTTCGAGTTTCGCAGCCGAACCCCAGAGGAACTGAACGGGCCCACGCTGCTCAATGAAATGTCGGAATTGACCGGTGGGCGCACGTTCACTGCAGAGAATCTAAATGACCTGCCGGACATCGCCGCAAAAATCGGCGCGGAGTTACGAAACCAATATATCTTAGGCTACCACCCCAGTAATAAGGCCCACGACGCCCGCTGGCGCAAAATCAAGATCAAGCTGCGGGCCCCCAAGGGACTTCCACCGCTCAACGTCTACGCAAAGACGGGCTACTACGCGCCCAACCTTTAGGTTTGGCGAAAGATCTGATCGTTGCTCCCTTGTCCGGCGGTCTGCCTCTCCAGCTTTAAATCCAATCCACATTAAGAATTTTGGAAACCTTGAGGCGATTCGAGACTCTCATTCAATGGAGCGGAACACCTTTGTCGGGGCATTCGAGGGCACCTCGAAATCGCAACACAAGCTAGTTTGGTCAGGCCGGGCGGCGAGATCTGCGATCCGAGGCGCAACGAGTTTCGGACGGTGTTCCACATCTTATTCTAATTGACGGGAGAGTTTGAAAATGACGAAAACGACAAAAGCCATGCTCGCAGGTGCGGCGTTCGCAGGACTGTTCGCCGGAACCGCAGCAACGGTTAAGGCTTCGACTCTGCTTCCTTCGCTGAAGACTTCCTTAAGTGCGCAGGACCAGGATCAGAAGAGCGACAAGCAGGATAAAGAGAAGCACGCTTGCAAAGGCCAAAACTCTTGCAAGGGCAAGGGCGGCTGTAAGGCCAGCGACAACGGCTGCCACGGCAAGAACTCTTGCAAGGGCAAGGGTGGTTGCGCCACCGACGGCTCGAAGAAACCCGAGTAATATTCTGAACCTGCTTTCGCCTTGTATGGAGGGCTGGGTAATTGTTCCTAGCCCTCTTTCCCCCTTTCTTCAGCTATTTACGATTAGCCCGCGCCGCCTTTCCGGGGCGTTGAAGCCAATCCAATTTCGAGAATTTCAGAAACCTTTACGCAACTCATGACTCTCATTGGGTGAACGGAATACCTTTGTTGGGGTGCTTGAGACCGCCTCGAAATCAGCAAGGACTGGGTTGGTTACAACGGTGCGTGCAAGTTCGCGGTTCACGAGGCGGGCAGAGTGTCTGGACGGTGTTTCGTATCTCAACTCAAATCAACAGGAGGCGTGAAAGTGACGAAAACCACCAAGGCCATGCTCGCAGGTGCGGCGTTCGCGGGATTGCTCGCTGGTACCGGCGCTGCAGTTAAGGCTTCGACTCTACTTCCTTCCCTGAGGGCTTCTTCTAGCGCCTCGGATCAGGATCAGAACCAGGACCAGAAGTCCGAGAAGGCCAAGGACAAGAAGGACAGGCACGCTTGTAAAGGCCAAAACTCTTGCAAGGGCAAAGGCGGCTGCAAGGAAGGCGACAATGGCTGCAAGGGCAAAAACTCCTGCAAGGGCAAGGGTGGGTGCCGGACCGACGGCAAGAAGAAACCTACCTAACAGCCAATTCACTATGAGGCTGCTTCTTTCTTGAGGGGTCGGTGCGGCTCGTCGGCCCCTCTCTTATCCAAATTGCGTGGAGACTTCAGTGGCTGCGAATCGCTTTAATGCGTTTACGGATTACGGGATTGGGATCGGCCTCCGGGCTCCACACTACCAGCATATCCTCTCTCGCAAACCTGTTGTCGACTGGTTTGAAATCATCTCTGAGAATTTCATGATCGACGGCGGACGGCCGCTGCACATTTTGGATCAGATCCTCGATCAATACAAAGTCGTACAGCACGGCGTCTCGATGTATTTCGGCTCGGCCGAGAAGCCCGATCGCGAACACCTCCGCCGCTTGAAGGAACTCGTGAAACGCACAAAGACCCCGTGGCTCTCCGACCACCTCTGTTGGGGCAGCGTCGATGGACGCTACACACACGACCTCCTTCCCATGCCTTACACATTCGAAGCTGCACGCCTCACGGCTCAGAAGGTTCGCGAAGTGCGGGACTTTCTTGAAATCCCGATTGCTGTCGAGAACGTGAGCAGTTACGCCGAATTTCATGTTTCGGAAATGACCGAATGGGAGTTCCTCAACGAAGTTGTGGAGCAGGCTGATTGCGGAATCCTCCTCGATGTGAACAATATCTACGTCTCATCGCAAAACCACAATTTTGACCCCTTCACCTATGTGAACAGCGTTTCTGCGGAGCGCGTTGCGCAGATCCACATTGCCGGTCATTCGAAATTCAAGAAATACATCCTCGATACCCATGACCATCCGGTGCTGGATCCCGTGTGGAAACTCTATGAGCGCACCATCCAACGCGCCGGCCACACTGCGACACTCCTCGAGTGGGACGACAGCATCCCTTCTTTTCAGGATGTCCACAGAGAAGCCCTGAAGGCCAATCGCTTCCTCGCCGACACGACCCTGGCGGTGGCGGTATGAAGCTTCTCACGCTTCAACGAGCTGTGGCCCGCGCCGTCATGCAACCCCTCACGCTGTCGGAGCGCATGCAGCGGACCGCGCCTGGCGGAGGGCGCATGAGCGCCTACGCGGCCCGGTATATCAGGCCAAACGACCGCCTCACCTCCTTCGAACGCCTCGAGATCTACAATCGGCAATATTGGTTTCGTGTTCTCGGCAGCATGGCCGAGGATTTTCCAGGATTGCGCGCCATTCTGGGCCAGCCGCGGTTTGAAGACATGTGCCGTGCCTACCTCGCGGAGTGCCCTTCGCGCTCGTTCACGCTGAGGAATCTGGGGGCGCGGCTTGAAACGTGGTTGCAGCGCAATCCCAAATGGATACGAGCGAAGCAGACTCTCGCCCTGGACATGGTGCGCCTGGAATGGGCGGACATCGAAGCATTCGACGGCAAAGCAGAACCTGCCCTTCACCCGGAAGATCTGAACGGCAGCTCCACCCGAGGCCTCCGTTTGCGGGTCCAACCCTACGTGCAAGTTCTGGAGCTTCACTACCCGGTGGACGACTTGGCGCTCGAATTTCGGCAGGACGACAACACCGCCGATTTCGCCAGCAATGCCCTGACGGAGACCCGGAGGAGCAGTAAAGTCCGAGCCGTCGCCGCTCTTGAGCCAAAGCAAATCTTTCTCGTGGTTCACCGGATGGATTTCTCCGTGTACTTCCGCCGCATCGAACACGAGGAGTTCGCGTTGCTCTCCGCGCTGCGCAGCGGAAAAACGATCGAGCGCGCGATTGAATTAGCCTTTCAACGCAGTTCGGTTCCCGAGTTTGATCGTGGGGGATACGTTCGGCTCCGCTTTCAGACCTGGGCAACCATGGGCTGGTTTTGTCGGAACGAAGAAATATGTACGCGGTGAGAAAGCCGCGAGAAAACGGTAGGGATGAGACCATGAATAATCTAGTCGCTAGAGTCAAGCAGTGGCATGACCAGTTCTTCGCCTTAGTGTCTTACCTGCAGTCGCCATTCCTCCTATTTGTGCGGCTCTATTGGGGATTCCAACTGGCTCAGAGCGGCTGGGGCAAGCTCCATCATCTGCCCAATGTAACCGAGTATTTCGGCAGCCTAGGCTTGCCGATGCCCTCGCAAATGGCAGTGTTCATCGCCTGCGTCGAGTTCTTTGGCAGCATCTTCCTCGCTTTGGGCCTCTTTTCCAGGATCACGAGCGTCGTACTCACCGTTAACCTGACCATGGCTTACGTACTCGGGGACCGGGAGGCGCTCCTTTCTTTCTTCTCCGATCCGGACAAGTTTATTGCTGCCGCTCCCTTCGCGTTTCTCATTGTCTCCCTGATCGTGTTGATTTTCGGCGCCGGCAGGATCTCAGTGGACACGGTGCTGGCATTTTTCTATGGCTCGACACGCGTGAAGCAGGCGAATTCAGTCACCGCCTGATCGCGCGGTCTCCAGCAAAGAAAGCTTTGTCATGGTTATTCAATGCTCCGAACTCCTATGGCGGCCTTCTCCGGTCGCACAGTGTCGATCGCGCTCCTTTTTCTCCTTTCTTTCTGCCTCGCGGCGACGGCCGGCGAGATGACTTCGAGTCTGTTGATCGGAAACGCTCGCGTCGACATCATGATCGAACGAACTTCCCTGGCCGTGCCGGTGAACAACATTTTTCGCTGGGTCCAATCCGCCGCTGAGTCGGTAACGACCTATTACGGCCGCTTTCCTGTGCCTCGAGTCTTGATTCGGATCACTCCCTTCGAAGGAAGAGGTGTCCGCGACGGTATGACCTTTGGTGATCGAGGCGGGCGGATCACCATACGTGTCGGCAGCGACACTTCTCCTTCGGAGCTTGCCTCTGACTGGATGCTGACCCACGAAATGGTCCATCTGGCTTTTCCTTCCGTGGACGAAAAGCACCATTGGATCGAGGAGGGGATCGGCACCTACGTCGAACCGATCGCTCGCATTCGCGCCGGACACCTTGCGGCAGACCAGATGTGGCTAGACCTTGTCCGGGACATGCCCCAGGGGCTGCCTCAGGCCGGAGATCGAGGGCTCGATCACACACACACCTGGGGGAGAACCTATTGGGGAGGAGCGCTGTTTTGCCTGCTAGCGGACGTCGAGATTCGCCGCCAGACCAACAATGCGCACGGCTTGGAACACGCTCTGCGCGGCATTCTTGACGCTGGTGGTGACATCCGCAAGGAATGGAATCTCCAGAATGCGCTCGCGGCCGGAGACCGCGCGGTGGGCGTGAATGTTCTTCAACCCCTCTACGCAAAAATGAAAGACAAGCCGGTGAGCGTGGACCTGCCTGCCTTGTGGTCGCAACTCGGTGTCCAATCGGATGGCGCCAATGTCCGCTGCGACGATCGTGCCACACTGGCTGCGATCCGCCGGGCGATCACCGCGGCGGAATCCAACAGGGTCGAGGAGCATTCTTTGCTTCCCGGCCCTGCCGCAGTCTTTGCAGGGCGTGCCGTGGGGCCCCGCGTGATTGGTTTGGCGAAGTAAACCGCGACTCGGAGTAGCATATCTTCGTGACTAAGAAAACAGGACAACGGGCCGCTGAGTCGAAACCAGTGCGTGTGGCCATCGCGCAATCCGCTCCCGTCTACCTGGACAAGCAAGGCAGCCTCAGGAAGGCTCTCGATCTCATCCAGCAGGCGGCCAAGCGAGATGCAGGGCTGGTTGCGTTTGGAGAGACCTGGCTGCCGGGCTACCCCGCCTGGCTCGATGTCTGTCCCGGCGCGGCACTGTGGGAAAACGCTTCTGCGAAAGAGGTTTTTGCGAGGCTCAGATCTAACAGTCTCACCGTTCCCGGCGAAGAAGTGGATGCCCTCAGCGAAGTGGCGCGAGATCTCAAAATTGCGATTGTGATGGGGGCGAGTGAGCGAGTCGATGACGGTCCGGGAAACGGGACGCTCTACAACTCGCTTCTCACGATTTCAGAGGATGGTCAGCTCAGAAACCACCATAGAAAACTTGTGCCGACCTACACGGAACGGCTCGTGTGGGGGAATGGTGATGGCCGTGGGCTAGAGGCTGTGTCCACGGCCGTTGGACGCATCGGCGGATTGATTTGCTGGGAGCATTGGATGCCGCTCGCGCGCATGGCCATGCACAATTCCGGCGAGCACATCCACGTCGCTGTGTGGCCGACGGTTCACGAATTACATCAACTGGCCAGCAGACACTACGCCTTCGAAGGCCGGTGCTTTGTGTGGGCGGTCGGTTTAATGATGCCCGCCGCTGACCTACCTCGAGAGCTTCCACGCGGCGTCCCACCAACGCCAGGTGACGACCAATGGATAGAGCGCGGGGGCAGCGCGATTATCGGGCCCGATTCGCATTACGTTGTTGAGCCCGTGTTCAATCGTGAAGAACTCATCGTGGCGGATCTTGATTTCATGCAGATTGACCGTGAGGCCATGACCCTCGACGTCTCAGGTCACTATGCCCGACCGGACCTGTTTCGCTTCGAGAAGAAAGAATTAGTGTAGAGAGCGTTTGTAAGTTCACCCGGAAACGGGGCCGACGCGGCGAGCGAACACCTTTGATTGCAGAAAAGGAAAGAGAGAAACGAATGGAATTGAACTTTGCGCGCAAGAAACTGATCGTCATCGGAGGCACAAGCGGAATCGGGAAGGCCGTCGCCTCACTCGTGCTCAGCAATGGTGGCAGCGCTCTGCTGGTCGGCCGCCGCGAGGCCAAGACGCGGGAGGCGGTCCAGGAATTGGGTTCATGTGGCGAGGTTTCCGGATGGAGTGTGGACATAACGAGCGGTGCCGGACGCGCCAGTTTAATCGACCATCTACATGCAAAGCACGCGGACGCCACCTTGCTTGTGAATGCCGCCGGTGTTTTCGCTCCCAAGCCGTTTCTCGAACATACCGAAGCCGACTATGACCGCTATCTTGAAATCAACAGGGCCCTCTTTTTCATCACGCAATGTGCGGCCAAGAACATGGTCGCCGGTAAGCGCGGCGGCTCGATCGTGAATATCGGATCGATGTGGGCCCGGCAGGCCGTGCAGGCTACGCCCTCCTCAGCCTATTCCATGGCGAAAGCAGGGCTGCACGCCTTAACACAGCATCTCGCGCTGGAACTCGCCAATGCCGGCATTCGCGTCAATGCCGTGTCGCCCGCAGTAGTGAATACGCCAATTTTCGAAGGTTTCCTGCCGAAGGAACAGGTTCCCTCGGTTCTTCAGAGTTTCAACGCTTTCCACCCACTCGGCCGCATCGGGAACCCCGAAGACGTCGCGGAAATCGTCGCCACGCTACTGTCCGGCAAATCCTCCTGGGTCACGGGCGCCATTTGGGATGTCGATGGAGGGGTTATGGCGGGACGCAATCAATACGTCGCGTAACGCTCGACGGAGCGTAAACTTCATGGTGTTCGAGCCAAAGAACAATGCGATTCGACTTGCGAACAAGATTGCAAGGTTGTTCGCGCTTCGAATCACGATCCTGACATTTATAAGTATTCTGCTGACGCCATCGGCAATGCTCGCAGATTGCCAGCTTGGCTTTGAATCAGCGTCCCATCTTGATGCCGAAGAAGTGTTCTGAGCGCGACTTCTGCCGAATTTTAGAGGGAAACACCGGATCGCTTCGGACAACCCAACGACCGAAAGGAGTGGACTAGCAAACGCTCAGGTACCGTCGCTCCGAGCGGACAATCCTGCAGCGGACACGTACCTCCCAACCAACTCCTCCAGTTCCCCGAGATGGGAATACGGCGCCAATATGCAGTTTGCGTGCGTGTTTCCGGTGATCAGGAGAGAAATCCTGCGCTCAGCGTCCCGCTCAAAAAAAAGGATGGTCTTCTTGGCGGTCGCTCCAAGCAGATAGCCAGTCTCAAAACCCAGGCCGAACGAGGAGCCGGTCACCTCGGCGACGAACAGGTCGCACTGGGCGAGCCAGTTCATATCGCGCGCAAATATTTTCTGAGGAGACACGCTCCGGTCGGCCTCCCAAGCATCGTCGCTGACCAAGTGGCTTGTGAGCACTTCATGACCCAGAGATTGCAGAACCTCTAGAATTTTCTTGGCTGCCTCAATCGAGGAACGACTCCCGGCAACGGTGAAGCCCAAATAGATTTTCATACGGCAACAGAATACTTGATGCGCCAATGCCCGCCGCGCGGTTAATGAGATTCGCGACATCGCGAAAAGTTCCAGAGCCAACACGAGATAGCTCACTGCAAGCTGCCCAAATAAATTTGTTAGCGCTTTAAAGGGAACGCAGAACTTCCGAGCGGCGGAGAAGCAACCACGTATCGCGCCCCAAGGCATGAACTGCGGGGCCGACCAGGCTTGGAAACTTCGTCGCGACATGCACATCTCATCGTTTGTAAGCATTGCGAGGAAAATCGTCCGTATAAGCCAAGGTGGATGCGATGCAAGGAATCCTGCGAAGAATGATGAGACCAGCCGTCCTGGGCGCGTTGACACTGGGTACCGCACTCGCGCAGAGTCCGCCGCCAGCGCCAGACCCGACGAAAGCGCAAGATCGATCTGAGCAGCCGCAGAACGGGCAACAGCAACCCGTCGAGCAACATGACACCGTACACCCGAGGAATTCTAAAGACGATGTCGAGGCCATCGGCAATCGAAAGGTGGGTAGGGGCCCCAACTTCTATTCGTTGGAAAAGGAAATTGCGCTTGGTAAGCAACTGGCGCAAGACGTCGAGCGGTCGTCACGGAGTACGTAAACCGCTCTGCGTACACGGACAGAACAAAAGCAAAAAGGACAAACGCAGGGGACCACGGACACCACCGATGATGATCGGCCCACCTTGAAGCGCCGGCCGGATTCTCCCTGAGCTGATATTGCAGTTGTCAATCGGCATGTGGGAACCAGCCACTCACTTACCTGTTTAGCTGAAACCTTTGGGTTCACAGTGAATCCAATTTTTGACTTGGGCCAGACCCAAACTTTACATCCCGGGCGCCGGGGGGTCCGGCCAAATCCAAAGCCAGGAGCTTACTCACATGAATTGGGCTGCATACCTTCGTTGCAAAGTTTTAAGGTCGTTGTGGAACCGCAAACTTACGCTACGCGCCGCGGCTCTGATATTTGCGGGCGTCGCCTCGATTGGTACTGCGTACGGAGCGTTGCAGGCCCAGGATCGCGCCGGATTGGACAGCATCCTCGATGAGATAGCTGCCGGTCGTAAGGTGTCTCCGAGAGTGAGCCTGCCTCTGCAGGTGGGCTTCTTCAACGGTGCAACGGCGCTCTACATCACACCGGAAGTAGGCGTCGACCCAAATGCTCCGGCAGGGATCATTGCCGCCGCACATCAGGTCGCCGCAGGATTCAACTCCAACTTCATTCCTACGAACTTCGGGACGCTCCCCAACTCCCCGGCGGTGGATGACATCTTCGTATTCACCAACTTTACGCAAGGAAACGTCCTAGCCTCCTCACCTCATCCGGCGGGTCCTGCCAACACCGATACGAATTACTCGCCCTTATGGCAGGTCAGCCTCGTGGCCTGGAATTCTGGGCGCCAGGGACGCGTGCTGACATCGCAGACCGACATCACCGATGCGGCCGCAGCCGGTGACGTAACCATTACAAAGACGCCCATTATCGTGGAGTGCTCGGTCGTTTTCACGCCTGGGGGAGGACTACTTCCCGAGT
>Ga0209488_10003993_pt1 | contig 11644 bp, 7 predicted proteins | sample Rivendell_Oct201_8_FD_188349 | JGI IMG/M metagenome (GOLD analysis project Ga0209488, IMG submission 188349) | Vadose zone soil microbial communities from the Eel River Critical Zone Observatory, Northern California, USA -... | ecosystem: Environmental > Terrestrial > Soil > Vadose zone >... | reverse complement strand
GCCAGAAGCCCGCAGGGCTTATCTTGAACCCGGACTCCAAGTCCGGGTTTTTTTTGCCCTCAATCAGAACTGAACCAAATGGCAGGCAGGATACTCCGGCGCGCGGGCGACGTACCGACCCGCTCACTGTGGACGAAAATCAAGGACGTCGCGCTTACAGACGTCACAGTGCTGGCGCGTGGCGGCGCGATCCAGGGGTCGCTCGAGACGCTGGAGCAGATACTCCTCGAGGCGGACTTCGGCGTCCCCACGACGATGCGCCTGGTCGCGGAAATCGAGGGTCAAGCTCGGCGTGGATTCATCAAGACCCAGGAGCAGTTCCTCCGCGCGCTGGAAAGCGGAATCGAGAATTCGCTTCGCTCCGGCAACAGCGATCCGGCATTTATTCGTGCCGCGTCGGGACCAACGGTGGTGTTGGTGGTCGGGGTGAACGGGGCCGGCAAAACCACGTTCATCGGGAAGTTCTCGGACTTTCTGAAGGCGAATAAGATGTCGGTTCTGGTCGGCGCGGCGGACACGTTTCGCGCTGGAGCGATAGACCAGCTGCGCGCCTGGTCCGAGCGCACGGGCGCGGATTTCGTCGGTGGCAAAGCGGGCTCCGATCCAGCCGCGGTGGCGTTCGACGCCGTCGACGCCGGAATCAGTCGCGGCAAGGATGTCGTCATCGTGGATACGGCCGGGCGCCTTCACACGAGCGGGTCATTGATGGAAGAAATGAAGAAGATCGACCGCGTGATCGGCAAGCGACTTCCAGGCGCGCCGCACGAGACCCTATTGGTGCTGGACGGGACGATCGGACAGAACGCGGTCCAGCAAGCCAGGACTTTCTCCGAGGCGATCAACATCACCGGCCTCGTCGTCACGAAGGTCGACGGAACGGCCAAAGGGGGAATCGTCCTCGCTGTGCACGACGCGCTGAACGTGCCGGTGAAATTCATTGGGATTGGCGAGAAAGCGACGGATCTGGAGGCATTCGATCCGAAAGCCTTCGCGCACGAGGTGCTCGAAGCGTAGATGGCCACCGCGACGGAGCCGCGGAGCGGGAAGGTCTACCTCGAGATGCCCGTCAACTATCTCAAGGGCGTCGGACCACATCGCGCGGAATCTCTGCGCAAGCTGGGAATCGTGACGGCGCGCGATCTTCTATTTCACATCCCCCACCGCTACGAAGACGCCAGCACGATCAGTCCAATCGCGTCGCTCGAGACCGGCATGGACGGGACGATCATCGGCAAGGTGATCTCCAAGGGCATTCTTCCAACGCGGCGGGGACTGAGAATTTTCCAGGCCGTGCTCAAGGACGACAGCGGCATGATCGAGGCGTCCTGGCCCGGGCAGCCCTTCCTCGATCGAAGCATCGAGAAGGGCGACATCATGCTGCTGACGGGATCGGTGCGCTTTTTTCACGGGCGCCAGCTTCAGCCGCGCGAATACATCCACCTCGGGAAGGACGATGACGATGTAAAGGGCGGAAAAGTCCTGGCGGTTTATCCGGCCACCGAAGGACTCTCGTTCAAGGTAATTCGAGGAATAATCGATCAGCACCTCGATACTCTGCTGCCGCTCGTCAACGAATACCTGCCCGACGACGTGCTTCGCGCGGCTGGACTGCCTGCTCTGCGCGAAGCGCTCATGATGGTGCACCGTCCAAAGACTATCGCCGAAGGAACGCGCGGACGGGCGCGCCTCGCGTTCGAAGAGCTCCTCTTCGTTCACATACTTCACCGGCGCGCGAATGCCCTGAAGCGACAGAAGCGGAGCGGAACCGCGTTCGAGAATCGTCGCTTGCTCACGAGCGCGCTCAAGAACGCACTGCCATTCACGCTCACCAACGCGCAGACCGCTGCGATACGCGAAATCGTCGCCGACATGGCGAGCGATCGGAAGATGCACCGCCTGCTTCAGGGCGATGTCGGCAGCGGCAAGACAATCGTGGCGCTGTTCGCGGCGCTGCTGGCGATGGAGAACGGATATCAGGCGGCGATAATGGCGCCCACAGAACTGCTGGCCGAACAACACATGCGAACGTTGACGAAGCTTCTGGAGCCACTCGGAATCGAGCCGGTGCTTGTCACTGGAAGCATGAGCGCACGCGAGCGAAAAGCGGCGGCGGCGAAGCTCGCAGGTACGGCGCCGGTACTTGCGGTCGGCACACACGCGCTGGTGCAGGAAACCGCGGTGTTCGGGCGGCTGGGGTTTGTCACGATCGACGAGCAGCACCGGTTCGGAGTGGCGCAACGCGCCGCGATCTCTGCCAAGGGCGAATCGCCAGACGTGCTTCTCATGAGCGCCACCCCGATCCCGAGGTCGCTGGCGCTCACTGCTTACGGGGATCTCGACGTCAGCACATTGGACGAACGTCCGGCGGGGCGACAGCCGATCACGACCGTGATGCGCCCTGAGTCGGCGCGCGAGCGCATCCTCCAATTCGTGGCGCGCGAAACCGAGAAGGGGCGTCAGGCCTATGTGGTCTACCCTGTGATCGAGGAATCAGAAAAGACCGATCTCAAGGCCGCGACGACGATGTACGAGCAGCTATCGGCCGGTGCATTCGCGGGCCGAGTCGTCGCGCTGATTCACGGACGCGTCCCCGCGGACGAACGCGAGACTATCATGCGCGCCTTTCGCGATGGAAAAATCGATGTGCTCGTCTCGACGACAGTCATCGAGGTGGGAATCGACGTGCCAAATGCCACCGTGATGCTGGTCGAGCACCCGGAGCGATTCGGGCTCTCGCAGCTGCATCAGCTGCGTGGGCGCGTTGGTCGCGGCGCCGAAGCGTCCTACTGCATCCTGCTCGGCGGCGTCGGCGAAGAAGCAGCGGAGCGCCTGAGGATATTCGTCGAGACGGAAGATGGATTCGAGATCGCTCGCGCCGATCTTCGCCTGCGCGGTATGGGGAACCTCTTCGGCGAGGAGCAGAGCGGGGAGGCGACGTTCCGCATCGCTGACCCTGTAAGGGACGAGGAGTTGAACATCGAGGCCCGAGCCGCCGCCGAGCGGATCCTGGATCGGGATCCGGATCTCACCGCAAAGGAGAACGCGGGGATCCTCAAGGTGCTGAGCGGGCGTTATTCTCGTGCGCTCGAGTTATTCAGAGTTGGGTGAGCGGAGGTGCCGATCCACATGGGCGTCGCCCGAGAAGAAAACGCCAGCAGGATCGCCGGGTCTCGTCCGGGAAACTCCAACTGCGCAGCCGCCGCCTAGTTACTCGGATTCGCTAGCCGCTTCTTGATCCTATCCAGCTCGGCGTTTGCCTTTGCGAGATCCTCTTTGCTCTTGGCCAACTGATCCTTGAGCATCGCGATCTGCTCGTCCCTCGACCTGCTGACGACGACCACAGTGTCCTTGACCGCCGGTGTTGCAAGCGTGTCCAGCACAGCACTCTTCGGAGCGTTCGCTATTCCCTGGGCGACAGCCGCCGTTCGGCGAAGGACGATCGCCTGTTCGCGGTACACTCCGGCCGAGTCTGCTGAGAGGTAGGCATCGAGCGCGGCTATTCCGCCGTCCAGCGATCCGCGCTCGTTCGCGGGATCGATCAGATACGCCGCCTTCCAGAACCCGATCTCCCGTGACTCGGGTGTGCCCGGGTGGGTTCGCACGAACTCATCGAGGATCTTGTCCGCGGCGAAATAGTTGCCGGCGTCGACATCCTGACGCGCATACGTCATGGCCCGCGCCCAATCGCTTTGCACGGGACGTTCGATCACCTGCAGCTGCGCGCAGGCCGCGAGGGCCACCATTGAAATCAAGACCTGAAGAGCTTTCTTCATCCGCCGCCTTCTGCCGCTGTTATTGGCTCCGCTGGTGTATGATCCGTGCGCCTTTTCACGCCCGGTGGCTCGATCGGTAGCGTAACGACAAACGTTGTTCCCGCGCCAACCCTGCTTTCGACCGTCGTTTTGCCGCCGTGGGCCTCAACGATTTCTTTCGCAATCGCCAGGCCTAAACCGGTGCCCTTGCTGGAGGCCTGTGCCTGATTGTCGGCCTGATAGAACTTGTCAAAAATGTGGGGCAGTTGTTCCCGTGAAATTCCGGCTCCTGTATCCGCGACAGTAATGACAACCGCGCTGTCCACAGGAGCTACGGACAACGCAACCTTGCCCCCACGCGGCGTGAACTTGAAGGCGTTCGAAATGAGGTTTCCCAGCACCTCGTTGATCCGGTCTTCGTCCCAGTACACTTTTTCCGGAAGTCCTGGTCCATGCTCGACCGAGAAAGAGATGTCGCGCTGCTTGGCCAGGACGGAGAAAGAGCTCTCGAGCGTCTGCAGAAGCCGCTGAAGGTCAACCTCACGGACCTCGAGCTTAGCACCGCTCGCTTCGAATCGGCTTATGTCGAGAAGACGCTTCACCAACCTGGTAAGACTATTCGCTTGTTTACCGATCGTCGTAAGAATTTCCTTCTGCGTCGGCGTCAGCTCCCCGTAAATACCCTCTTGCAGGAGCTCGAGGTATCCGATGATGACGTTGATCGGCGTCTTCAGCTCGTGCGACGCAACGCCAACGAATTCCGCGCGCAGCCGCTCCAGCTCGGCCAGTTGCCTTGTCATGGTCTGATAGCTCGCCGCAAGGCGTCCGAATTCTGTCGCGTCACTCGGCACGAGGGCGATCTGATGAGTGAGATCTCCTTCGGCGATCGCGTGCATCCCGCGCTCCAGCTCGTCGATCGGACCACTGATCGACCGCATCAGCCAGATGCCGATGATCAGGGCGAGCAGAAGCGCGATTGGGAGGGCGCCGGCCACGAGTCGTTCCGCGCCGAGAGTCTCGCTTGTCGCGTCGGCAATGCGCACTCGCGTGCTCTTGCGAAGGGTTGTCGCGCTTGCGCCGAGCGAGCTGTCGACCGAGGCGATGGCCGGCCGTGTGCGCTGTTGCGAGATCATCTCCGCGACGGTGCTTCGGCCGGCCGAGGCCTGCTCGTATTCGTCACGCGTGGCGGAGCGAAGCGCGTCGAGGGAAGCACGGATCTGCGATGCCGACAGGCCGAGCCGGTATTGCTCGAGCGAATCTGACAGGGATACCAGGCCGTCGATCTCGGTCTGCATTCGTGCCGCGCTCTTCGAATCGTGAATGAACAACAGCGCGTCTTCGGCCCGCCGCGCATCGTCGGTGCGCTCACGAAACGATCCGAGCAGGAGCGATGCGGCGAATTCGCGGTCGCGCAGAAGCCTGCTCGTCTCGTAGAGATGCTCGAGTGACTTGAGCGAAAGCAGCAGCGGCACGATCAGAACCAGCGTGATCGCGAAGAGCCCCCACGCGAGGCGGGCGCGCAAAGTCATCTTGGCTTTTGTGATTGGGACAAGCGTGTAAAATTATCGCCTGCCGCAGGTAGACGGAACGGCAATGCGATGATAGTCTCGGGCTATGACACCTAATCGAAATGCATTCGTTACACAGGACCACTGGCTCGAGCGGGTGAATCTGCGCTCCATTCGGCCGGCGACAGAGCGCGCGGCGATTCTTATCTATCGACTGCTTCATCGTTGAAAGAAAAAGCGGCCCGCCTCGAATTGAGACGGGCCGCCCTTTCTACAAGAAAGAATCAGTAGCCCGGATTCTGTGTAAGACCCGGCACCACGTCGAGCTCGGCCTGTGGAATCGGAAGGATCGCTTGCGTCACAGGCACTGCGTTCAGTGCGAAGAAGGCCAGGACCTGGCCAGTTCTCACCATATCCGGCCACCGATCACCCTCGAACGCCAGCTCGAGACGACGCTCGCGTGCGATTGCGGCCAGCACTGCTGCCTGCGTACCGACCGGGTCGGGAGCAAGGCCCGCCCGAACACGCAACCGGTTGTACTCCGCCACCGCTTCGGGAAGGCGATTCAACTGTGCAAGCGCCTCCGCGCGGATGAGAATCACTTCACCCAGCCGGATGACATGTATGTCTTCGTCGCCGGTGGGATTCCGGAACTTCGCGGCGTACGTGCGTGTTCCTGCCCGGGAGATCGACCAGACTCCCCGTTTGTCCACCGGAGCGTAAAGGGCAATGTTGCCGCCTGACGCAGGATCGAATGCCGCGATGATTCCAGTGGCACCCGTTGTCGGTGCGACCTCGTACCGCCCGCCCAGTGCTTTCGGCAGGTAGTAGAAGCTCAGCGACTGCGCCTGGGTCGGCGTGAAGGTCACTCTGAAAATGTCTTCAGTTGTATTGTTGCCGGTCGCGTCGAACAGATCGCTGAAGTTGGGCGCCAGTACATAGCCCATTCCCTCGACTACGGCCGCCGCCGCTTCAGCTCCCGCCCAGTCCGCCTGATAAAGACGGACGCGTGCTTCGAGCGCACGCGCGGCGCCTAGCGATGCCTGTCGCGTTTGCGACCTGCCCGCAGTTATTTCAGTCTCGGCAAGAGTGAGATCGGCCAGAATCTGCGTATACACCTGCGCCGATGTTGCGCGGGTGATGTTCGCAGCTTCCGCCGCAGTCTTCACCGGCTCGAGCCGAAGTGGAACCCCGCCCCAAAGCTTCGCGAGGTTGTGATAATGAAGCGCCCGAAGGAAATGCGCCTCACCCAGTATCTCGTTCTGTTCGCCTGCATTGAAATCAGTGACGTTTGGCACTTTCTGGATGAGCTCGTTGGCGCGGTTGATTGCGTCATAAGCTCCGTTCCAGATCCCCGCCACTGACGTGTTATCGGCGCGCAATTGATTCGCGTCGGCATCCGCATAATTGTCGAAGGTTCCGACGAATCGCAGGTTATCGGAGAGCAGGTCGGTCCAGTCTACGATCGTGTGGCCGTAAAGGCGCGTGGACTGAAGCCCAGCGTATGCGCCCGCCAGTGCCGCGCGTGCACCGACCGCGTCGGCAATGGCCGTTTCAGATGGAACCGAGCTTGTCGGCGGCACGTCGAGCACACTGCTGCACGCAGTGACGCCAACCGCAGAAAGAAGTAGCAATAGTTTGATTCGCATGATTTGAGATATCCGGGGGTTAAAGTGTCGCATGAGACGAGCCCCTACCATTCACCGCTGACGCCCACCATGTACGTGCGGGCGAGCGGATACGAATAGAATTCGGTGCCGAGTGAAATGTTCGACCCGGATCCGTTGCTGTTGACGTCAGGGTTGTATCCCTTGAAGCTTGTCCATGTGTGCAGGTTGCGACCGGTGAGATACAATCGCGTGTTCTGCATCCCGGCGTGGCGCTCGAATGACTTGGGTATCTTGAAGCCAAGAGTGACTTCTTGCAGTCGGGCGTACGAGCCCGGCTCGAGGAATCGCGACGACGTGATGTACGCGAGCGAGTTTCCATCCCAGCTTGGCCTCGGCTCGTTCGTAATGTCGCCGGGCTTCTGCCACCGGGTCAGGACGTCCGTGAACTTGTTGTCGCGGAAGAAGCCGCCATCATCCGCAAAGGCGCGGATACCGTTGTAGATCTTGTTCCCGCCGCTGAACTGCAGCGCTGCGCGCAGGTCCAGATTCTTGAAGCCGAAGGAGTTGGTGAATCCACCCCAATAAGTCGGCTGCGGGTTTCCGATCACGACTCGGTCCAGCGCGTTGATCGAGCCATCGCCGTTTACGTCGTCATAGAGCGCATCACCGGTGGCTGGATCCACGCCCTTGAAGCGAATCGTGTAGAACGCCCCGAGAGGCTCGCCTTCGCGTACCGAATTGATGCCGTCGATTCCGCTCGTGAACGGTTGATGATTGTAAAGTGCGGTGATTTTGTTCTTGTTCGTGGAATAGTTGAAATTCGTCTGCCATGAGAAGCCACCGTTGCCATCACCGCGGAAGTTCTCCGTCGTCAGCTCGAACTCCAGGCCCTTGTTCTCGATGTTGCCGACGTTGTCGGTGAACGTGGTGAAGCCGCTGGTGGCGGTGACAGGCCGCGAGACCAGCAGATTAGAAGTTTTCTTGCTGTAGTAGTCGCCGACCAACCCGATGCGCCCTTCAAACATCGTCCAGTCGAATCCGGCGTCCTTCTCTTTCGTTTGCTCCCATTTCAAATCGGGATTGGCCAGGTTGGTGGGCGTAATGCCACCAGTCTTGCCGTAGTTCGCCGAGCCAAAAGTGGCGCGGTAAGTGTTGTTTCCGATGCCCTGGTTGCCCGTTACTCCGTAGCTGCCGCGGAGCTTGATCGAGCCGAGTCTGGACAGCTTGCTCAGCATCGGCTCCTGGGTAATGACCCAGCCGAGCGAGATGGCGGGAAAGTATCCGTACTTGTTGTTCGGACCGAATCTCGAAGAGCCGTCGGCGCGGAAACTGGCGCTCGCCAGATACCGGTCCGCCATGTTCAGGTTTGCTCTTGCGAAATAGGATACGAGGTTGTTCGCCCCACGGCTGGCGTCGTACACCGTTACCGTCGTGGCATTGCCGACATCGTGAAGCGCCGGGCTACTGAAACCGGTGCCTTCGACAAAGTTCAATTCAGTGCGATTCCGTTCCGTGCTGGCGCCGAGCGTGGCGATCAGATTGCCTCTGCTGCTTCCAGCCCACGGTGTGAGGGTGAAAAACCCCTCGCCGAGGAACCTGTTGCCGGTGTTGTATCCCGAGGAGGCGTCACCGCCGACTCCGCCGTTCTCGTCGACGACGAGTGGCGAACCCCAAATGCGCTCGTGAAGCACGAGCTGGTCGCCCGCGAATCGACCGGTGAACTGGAGCCAGTTCACCAGGTTATAACGACCCTCGACGTTGGCAAGCGCCCGCTGGGTCGTGGTCGGATTGTAGTCGTACGTCGCGATCGCCAGCGGATTCGTGTACTGGAGTCCATTGGAATCGTTGGTGCTGAACGCGCCTGTCGCATCGCGAATTGGAACATTCGGCTGCTCGGCGATCGAGTTAGGCACGATGCCGCTGATGGTATTGTCGCCGACGACTCGATAATTGATCTCTCTGGCGAGCGAGAGTGATGCCTTGAATGAAAGGCGATCGGTCGGATCGATGTCGATATTCGCTCGGCCGCTGGCGCGATTGTACGCCGAGGCGAGCGCGACACCTTCCTGACCAAAGTAGGATCCGGATATGAAGTACTTCACACGTCCACTCCCGCCTGTCAGTCCGAGATCGAAGTCTCTAACTGGAGCGGTGCGGAAAACAGCGTCCTGCCAGTCAGTGCTGACCTGATCAGCTACGCCGACTTCGAAACCAGTGGCCGCGATCTCCGCCGGGGTGTAACCGTCGTTCGTCATGCCTTCGGCCATGTACGCGACGTACTGTTTGCCGTTCAGCATCGACAGCTTCTTCTCAGCGTTCTGCCACCCGGTGTAGCCATTGAACGTGATTCGATTTGTGCCGGCGATTCCGCGCTTGGTCGTGATGAGCACGACGCCGTTCGAGGCGCGCGAGCCGTAGATGCCTGCCGATGCCGCGTCCTTGAGAATCGTGATCGATTCGATTTCGTCGGGGTTGAGTGATGTGACCGCCGTCAGGTCCTGTCCGCCCATTCCGACTTGGGAGAAGTCTCCAGACTGAATCGGCGCTCCATCCACGACGTACAACGGCTGATTGCTCGCGGTGATCGAGGAGGAGCCCCTGACGCGCACCGAAATGCCGTTGCCGGGATTGCCGGCGTTCTGCGTGACCTGGACGCCTGACGCCTTGCCCTGAAGCATTGCATCCACACCGGCTATCGGCGAGTTGCGAATATCGCTTGCGGATACAGTGGTTAGCGCACCGGTGACCTCGGAACGATTACTCGACCCGTATCCGATCACGACGACCTGCGACAACGTCGGAACTACGGACTGCAGTACTATCGCCGACGCCTGATTCGATCCCTCGCCGACGTTCACCGATATCGTGCCCTGCGCGAATCCGATGCGTTGAACTCTCAGCGTCGCCGGCCCGACTGGAACGCCCGACAGCGTGTAGACACCGGACGCGTCAGTCTGGGTCGTCCGATTCGTGCCGACCAGCTGCACCTGTGCTCCGGGCACTGGCTGCTGTGACGTCGCGTCAATGACGGTCCCGCGCACTGTTCCCGTCCCTTGCGCCGCGGCAATGTGCAATGGCAGAACCACCGCCATTGCTGCGATCACGATCAATTTCCAACCGATTTTCAGATTCCTCATCATCCCTCCTCCTCTTGGAGTAGCGTTGGCCATCACTTGCGAAATCATTCCTCGTCGTGCGAAAAACCATTTTCTAAATCGTTGCTGATTCACCGTTCCTGGTCGTGCCAATTGTCCTCCTGCAACACGTTCTGGTTCACCGCGACGGGAGCGTTGCCTCGCCCGTCTGCGGATCGTAGGTGCTCCCGGAGGGGAGCAGCGAAACACGAATGCCCACGGCGCCGAGAGATGCAGCTTGCGACTGCGTGACTCTCGAGCGCCGCGCGTCGAGTATCATCACCGAGCTTCTGCCCATTACTGTCCATTTTCCATCTGGCGTCACCTTGAGTGCAGTTCCCTCATCGATCCCCACGCCAAGCAGCGATGGCCGCTCGAGGACAACGCTGAACAATCGGTTTTCGCGCTGGCGCCGGATGAAGTGCTGATCGACGATCGCGTTATGAACGAAGCCAAGGCCCGGAACGATCTCGATTGACCGACGTGTTATGCGAGAGAACGAGGGGGAATCGACTGCGACGGTCATCCCCGGCCAGAACTGGTTGCCTGTTATCATCGAGTCGCTCATCACGGCGGCCCCAGCCGATGTGCCGCCGACGACGGCGCCGGCGCGAAAGCGATCGTGAATCGCGCGCAACGCGGCAGATCCTTGAAGCGCGGCTACGAGAAGCGATTGGTCTCCGCCTGGAAACCATATTCCGCTCGCCGTCGAAAGCTTCCGCACGACCGAATCGTCGTCAGCTTGCGCCCGCGTCACGTTGACGACGAACGAATCCGCGCCGAGGCTATCGAGCTCCGCTTCCTTTTCCGCTCCGGTGGATACCGCGTCAGAAGTCGCCATCGGAAGAATCGCGATGCGCGCCTTGCCCGGACCACCGGCGAGGTCGACGAAATGACGAACTAGCTCGGGGGGCTGGGATCCGCCGCCCACGATCAACAGCGTGCCCTTCGGTGCGTCGACACTCGGCGTGGCGATCAAGTGAGCGATGCCCAGCGAAGCGGTCGGCGCGCAGGCCGCCGCAAGGGTCACGAGAGCAACGCTCGCGATCTGACGCATTCCCGCGAGCGCACGTCGCCGCACTATTGGCCGCGACACGGCGTCCCTCCTTTCGAGCGGCATCACGAGGCAACTCCCGGCCGCCGGTCGTGCGTCACGATCATCGCGGCCGACGCGCCCAGCCGGCGCGAGATGCGATTCGCGGCGCGCACTAACCTGGGTGCCAGAGCGCGACGACGCTTGGGTCCGAGTCGTGTTCCCGGGCCATTGATGCTGAGCGCGGCAACGACCAGTCCCAGATGGTTGATGATCGGCGCCGCGAGTGCCACCAGTCCTGGCTCGAGCTCGTCGACGGCCACCGCAAATCCCTGATGCCGCACTCGGGTGAGCTCGCGCTCCAGCTCGGCCCGCGAAGCAATCGTGCGTGATGCGAACTTCGGGAAGCGGCTTGGCGATTGTGCGTCAGCGCTCAGCGCGAGAAGAACTTTTCCGGTCGATGTAGCGTGCGCCGGCCTCCGTCAGCCGTCGAGCTAGCAGGCAGCCCAACCCGAAACGGCCGGTGTTGTACTTCTCGAAGCTCTCCTTCGGCTCCTTGGTGAGGTCGAAAGCGTCGCGTTCTTTGGAATTGAGCAAGCGGTGCGCG
>Ga0209488_10003991_pt1 | contig 11647 bp, 9 predicted proteins | sample Rivendell_Oct201_8_FD_188349 | JGI IMG/M metagenome (GOLD analysis project Ga0209488, IMG submission 188349) | Vadose zone soil microbial communities from the Eel River Critical Zone Observatory, Northern California, USA -... | ecosystem: Environmental > Terrestrial > Soil > Vadose zone >... | reverse complement strand
GTCGCGGGCCTGCGAACCGGGCTCGAGCGATTGCGCGAACAGATGCGGCCGCCGGTCGTCCAGCCAGTGATCCCACAGCCGAATCGGCGAGGCGTCGAACACGCGCGCGTTGTACTTGCGTGCCCGCCGCTCGCTGGCGGCGGCGCGATTTGCCGAGTCGGTCAACGCACCGGGGTAGATCATGCTGGTAAACAGGATCGCCTTGCCGTCGGGGCGCCACAGCGGACTCGATGCCCCGGTGGAGATGTTCGTCACGCGCTGTGCCTCGCCGCCGCCAGTGAGATCGAGCACGTAGATTTGCGCGACGTCGTCCCCTTCGCGCCGGGCACTGAAGGCGATCCGGCGGTTATCGGGGCTCCAATCGACGCTACCCTCGCCGCTTTTCGTGTTGGTCAGGCGGCGTGGCTCTGCGCTGCCGTCACTCGGCACGAGCCAGAGATCGCTGACTTGCTCGCCTTCGGTATAAGACGGCTCGGTCACGCTGAATACGATCCAGCGGCCGTCCGGGCTGATCGCCGGTGAGCCGATCCGCTTCATGAGGAATACGTCCTCATGCGTGATGGTGTGGCGCTGCTGCGCTGCGAGCGGCGAGGACAACGCGATGATGAAGGCGAGGAACTGAATCGGGCGCATCGGTCTCATTCACGAGCTCCTGTAGACGTCGGTACCCAGATACTTCAATCCGGAATCTGGCATGAGCGTGACGACGGTGGCACTAGGTCCCAGCCGCTCGGCGATGCGTAGCGCGGCGATCACGTTTGCCCCCGAAGACGTGCCACCAAACAACCCTTCCTCCCGTGCCAGCCGTCTGGCCATCCCCTTCGCGTCGGCGCTGCTCACCGCAACGAGCTCGTCCACGAGCGACGGGTCCCAGAGCGGCGGGGTGTACCCGATACCGACGCCTTCGATATTGTGTGGCCCCGGTTGCCCACCCGCCAATACTGCAGATTCTCCGGGCTCGACGATCGCGACCGTGATGGCGGCCTTGTGCCGCTTCAGCACCGTCGCCACCCCGCGCGACGACGCGGCGGTGCCGGCGCTGTGCACGAACGCGTCGACCTTCCCTTGTGTCTGACTCCAGATCTCTTCGCCAAGCGGGTAATAGCCCGCGATACCGTCGGGATTGTGGAGCTGATCGGTCCAGTACGTCTTCGGTTCCGTGCTCATAGCCCGCGCGGTTTCCACCATCTCGAGAATCAGCTTCTTCGTGGTACGTCCTCCCTCGCTCGGTACCAGGGTCAGCTCCGCGCCGAGCGCGCGCATCTGATCCAGCTTCTCCCGGCTGAAGGCGTCGGATGTGACGATCTTGATCCGATAGCCTTTGACGGCGCAGATCATGGCGAGGGACGCCCCGGTGCTGCCGCCCGTCCCCTCGACGATCGTATATCCTGGCTTGAGCCGGCCGTCCGCTTCTGGCCGCGCGATCAACGCCTGCGCCATCCGGTCCTTCATGCTGCCAGTCGGGTTTTCCGACTCCAGCTTGACGAAAACCTGCGCGCTATTGGGAGGTACGACCTTCGAGAGGCGAACGAGGGAGGTGTTGCCGATGGCCTGGAGAAGATCCATCCCGCAAGGTACTTACAACCGGAAGAGGTAGCTCAGCTTCACGAACAACGCGTCGTCCGTCCGCTTCAGCCCGTGGAAGTGGAACGCGTCGTCGTCCAGCATGTTGCTGCCGTAGCCCGCGAAGACCACGGTGCCGGGTATGGGCTGATAGCTGAGCAGCGCGTCCACGTGAAACAGATTGGTGGTGCTCGCCGTCGAGCGCGTCACACCGCCCGGACCGGCAATCAAGATCGGCGCATTGGTGCGCGAGTCATCGCGCAGCGAATCGGTCTGGTCCTGGATGTACTGGCCCACAAGCCTGATGAACAGTGGCCGCGACAGCTGGTACTCGAGCTTGGCTCGAGCGACGCGGCCGACATTCGTCAGACTGCCGTCGGTGCGGCGATTGACCTGCTGCCAGAAATAGCTCAGGGAATTGCGAAACCGATCCGTGGGCCGGTACGACACCTCGACGCTCAGTAACAGCAAATCGGCCGATGCCCACTCAAAGAAATTCTCGTCGTGGCCCTGCAGGAAAAAGCCACCGCCGCTGAAATGCTTCCACTGCGGCGTGCCGATCTGCACGATGTACTCGCCGTTGTGGATCGTCGGCTGGCCGACAAACGGGATGGTGTCGAGACCACCGCCCGTCTTGGGGACCTCGAGCCGGTACGGAGCGTACAGGGCGGAATCGTAGCCGAATGACTCCACGAAATACCCAGCGCCGATGTCCCACCCGCCGCGCAGCGACGCGTTGCCGTTGAAGTGGAGCTTCTGGTCCTGAATGCGCCGGCCATGGATGAAGTTCTGATACTGCCAGATCCCGTCGACCACGATGTCGCCCGTGAATCGCTGCATCAGCGCGCCAGGCTTTCCGTACGTCGTGAAGCTCGGATCGACATACGCGTGGACGATGCCGTTGCGGCCGATGAATCCGCTCGCCGAGCGGAAGTCGTCGGAGATGCCGGCGAATGCGCTGCGCAGTCCCCAGATACGATGCTGAACCGTGAACTGCGCGAGCCACAGGGGCGCGGTGGTGGTCGATCCACCGGTGCGGGTGCGACTGCCCGCCAGCTGCAGGTTCAGTCCGTAGATGTCTTTGAACACGAGCCTGCTGTCCACCTCGGCGACACGGTTGTAGTTGCCGCCCTCGATCCGGTCCGTGTAGACCATGCCGATGCGCGATCCATGCCCGAGGCTGTGCTGCGCGCGCACGATGTTGAAGATCGGGTTATCGGCGCCGCTCGCTGAAGCGAACTTTTGGTCGACCGCGGACAGGAACCCGATGTCGGTCCCCGCCGCGTTGCCGGTGAGTTTGAACGCCACGACCGGCTGTACGATCCGGCGGGTATAGATCAGGCCCTGCGGTACCTGAAACAGCTCGCTGCCCTCGAGGAAGAACGGGCGCTTCTCGGGAAAGAACAGCGCGAGGCGCGGGTCGAACGCGAGCTGGCCGGCGTCCGATTCGACCTGCGAAAAATCAGGCTTGATCGTCCCGTTCAGGTTGAGGTTGTCGGTGACGCCCCAGCGCACGTTCCCGCCGATCTGCGGACTCCCCATGTCGTAGCCGTAACCGGACGCGGTCGGTAGACCGGTGGCCCTCCCGGTCGCTTCGGGATTGATGTCCACGACCAGGCCGCGGTGCATGCCGGAGAGGCCGATCAGATTGCCCGACTGTCCGATGAACGTCGCGCTCGCACGGCGGGCCGGGAACCAGGAATCCTCAAAGCCCGAGTGCTTGATCTGGCGAACGATGTTCAGGCTCCAGTCCTGCGGCTGCTTCGACTGATAGCGGAGACTCTTGAAGGGAATGCGGACCTCGACCTCGTACCCCCACGGCGTGAGACGACCTCGCGATTGAAACACGTAGTCCGGACTGAGGTCCGCCTGCTCGCGTCCAATGACCGCGCCGCCGATGAATCCACTCGCGGAGATGTTCGCTCCCTCGATCAGCGCCCCGTCTCCCTGCACGCCCAGAGGATTCACTGCAAACATCAGCGCCTTCTTGCCGTCGCGGAACGTGCCGAGGAGGATCTGGACGTTGTCGTCACCGAAGATCTGGTCGCGGTCGGCGAGCGTCGCGGTGGGCTGGCCGTGCAGCTCGTAGGCCCGGATCCCGAAGTAGATTGCGTTCGCCGAGTACCACACCAGGACCCGGGTCGAATCGATGGCGGGAACGCCGTCGTTCGGGGCGTATTGCGAGAAGCCCGTCAGCAACGCCGCGCGCACCCACGCCGAGTCACTCAGGTCGCCGTCGATCACCACCTCGGCGTCGAAGCGCGGGATCCGCACGTCCAACTGGCGCTCGCGACCGGAGTAGATTCCCAGGGAATCGGTTGCGGGCGTCACGCAGCCGAGCAGCAGGCACAGTGTCAGCAACATGGCCGATAAGTATGGCAGCAAAACGGCGGGGCCACCTACAGTGGAGAGTTAGGAACGTGTCACAACTCGCACTGACGTTTGTCGTCCTCCTGCAGACGCCTGCGAATCCACCACCACAGCCGCGGCGCGACATCCCCGATCCCGGCGTCATCGCCACGACCCAGCGCGTGGCCCCGGCGGGCGTGCAGAGCGTCTTCACGGACCGGGTGTTTGGTCTGCGATTCGGCAGTCGCCCCGAAGAGATCTGGGTGACCATCCACGGTGCGGCGTATCATCTCAGCTGGCGCGAGAACGCGGTGCTCAACAGCGCCGCGTTCGATGGGCGCGCCGGAGTACAGGGCATCGTCATCGACCCCGTGGCCCGCCGGGCGCTGATCACGAGTGTCGGACGCCTGCTCGCCGATGTCGCTTTGAGCCGAATCCCGGGATCCGACCGCCTGGCGCGTACGAAATCGGTCGCACAGATCTCCGCCTACGACGGTGGCGATAGCGCCGTTCTCCGTTGGACATCGCCCGCGCTCGGGGACTACATCGCGGGCTCGCCGGCGGTCGCTCTGCGCGCGAACGCCTCCGGCCATCGTGTGGTCGTGGTGCCCCTGCCTGCGAACGACGCGCTCGCGGTGCTCGACGCGGACAGCGGCACGCTGCTCAAGACCATTCCGCTCGGCGTGCTGCCCGTCGCCGCCGTCGTCAACACCGACGGATCGGTGGCGTACGTCTCGAACCTCGGCGGCCGCAAACCTACGGCGAGCGATCGCTCGGCCAAACAGTGCTGCGATCCGTTCGCCGAGCTGGTGCGCGTGGACGCTCGGGGCCTCGCGCAGCCCGGGAGCGTGACGCGTGTCGACCTCGTGGCCGGCACCGTGCGGAAGGTCATTCCCGTCGGTCGTCATCCGACTGGCATGGCCTGGGACGACCGCAATGACCGCTTGTACGTGGCCAACGGCAACTCGGATGCGGTGAGCGTTATCGACACGCGACGCGACAGCGTCGTGAAGACCATCGCGGTCGCTCCGTTTCGCGAGCGCAAGATCGGTTTGGCTCCAACAGGCGTCGCACTGAGCCCGGATGGCACGACCCTCTTCGTGACGTTGGGCGGCGTAAACGCCGTGGCCGTCTACGCCGTGCCGAGCGGTCAGCTACGGGGATTGATTCCGACCGGGTGGTATCCGACGACGGTGGACGTGAGCGAAGACGGTCACACCATCGCGGTCGGGTCGTTGTTTGGAGTGGGATCGGGGAATGGGCGGAGATCAGGTATGATGGGCCGTTACGTCCACTCCTATCGCGGGTCAGTCAACGTCATCGCGGAGCCGTCTGCCGCCGAGTTGGCGGCCTACACGACATCGGTCGCCCAGAACAATCGGCTCACGCTGCGGACCGACAGCGCTGTGCCCGTGCTCACGCCGCGTCGCACGGCCGCCGCGCGGGCGGTCCCGGAGCGTCCGGGCGAGCCCTCGCTGATCGATCACGTCGTCTTCATCGTGCGTGAGAACCGGACCTACGACCAGGTGCTGGGCGATATCGGCAAGGGCGCCGGCGACAGCTCGCGGGTGCAATACGGCCGCGATGTGACACCCAACGCACATGCGCTCGCCGAACGGTTCGTCCTGCTGGATCACTTCTTCGCGACCGGCGGCAATTCCGCGGACGGACACAACTGGCTCACGCAGGCCATGGAGACCGAGTACCCCATGTGGCCGCTTTACACTGGCCGCAGCTATCCGTCAGAAGGGGTGGATCCGCTCGCGTACTCGTCGGGCGGGTTTCTCTGGGAGGCCGCGCAGGCAAAGGGCAGGACGGTTCGCGTCTTCGGTGAATACGCCCCGTCGCCTCAGTGGGACAGCGACACGATCCGGACGTCGCTCCTCACGCAGTACCGCGATTCACAGCCTCATAACGCGGCCTACTTCCGGGCGGCCGTCGCCAAACTCTACACAACGCATTCTGAGATTCCGTCGCTCGATCGGGTGCTGGTCCGGGAATATCCCGGCTGGACGCTGACGGTTCCCGACGTCGTGAAGGCCGATATCGTGCTCGAGCACTTGCGCGAGTGGGAATCGAAACGCGCGATGCCTCACCTCGTGCTGATCCTTCTCCCGAGCGATCACACGAATGGGACTGACCCCGGCTGGTGTACGCCGAAAGCCTGCGTGGCGGACAACGATCTCGCGCTGGGCCGGATCGTGGAGGGGCTGTCGCACAGCTCGTTCTGGAAATCGATGGCGATTCTCGCGGTCGAAGACGACGCGCAGGATGGTGTGGACCACATCGACGGACACCGCACGGTGGCTCTGGTCGCGAGCCCGTATGCACGCCGCGGCGTGATCGATCCGACGTTCTACCATCAGCCGAGCATGGTGAAGACGATCGAGCTGATGCTCGGCCTGCCGGCGCTCAGCATGTTCGATCTCGTGGCGACGGACATGCGGGCGAGTTTCATCGGCCCCGACGAAGCACCTGACTTGACTCCGTACAGCGCCGTCGCGCCGCGGCAGTCGCTGTTCGAGGTCAACCAGCGCGTGGGAGCGATTACCGGCCCACATGCCGCGGAGCGCCGCCATGCGGCGCTGGCGTCGGCGCGGATGAACTTCCGCGATCCCGACGCCGCGCCATCGGAGCTGTTGAACCGCATCCTCTGGCACGACGCGCGAGGGTGGGGAGTGCCTTACCCTGAGGTGAGACACTCGTTGTTCTTCCCGATGGCCGTGGATCTCACAGACGACGAACGGGAGGAACGGGAACCGGCGCGGAAGCCCTAACGGCCGGGGCCCTCCGCGCGATCGCTACGCCGACCAGGCAGACCGCCCCGCCCAGAACGGCGATCGCGGTCGGCGCTTCGCCGAGAATCAACCAGCTCATCACGATCGTGATTGGCGGCACGAGGTAGGCCGTGGCGGCGACACGACCCGCGGATCCGCGCGCCAGCGCGTAGGCCCACGTCGTGAAGGCGATCGACGTGGGGAAGACGCCGAGAAAGAGCAGCCAGCCGATCCCGCTGAGCGGCGCCACGCGCCATTCCCGGATCAGTTCCGGTGCGTAGGGAAGACACACGATCGTGGCGACCACGCAGCAGGTCCAGGTCGCCTGGAGTGCCGTGATCCGATTGAGCACCGGCTTCTCTGCCACCATCCCGATCGCGGATGCGAGCGCCGCCACGAGACAGAGAATCACCCCTACGACCGACGCGTTGCGGGAGGACGTCGCGAGCCCGATCACCACGACGCCCGCGAATGCCAGCGCCCCACCGAGCAACAGATTCGGTGTGGTCCGCTCCTTTAGGAATACTGCGGCGAGTGCCACGATGAAGATGGGCGCGATCAAGACCAGCATTGACGCCGTCCCCGCATCGACCAGCTGCTCGGCCTGGTTGAGGACGACCTGATAGACGCCGAACCACAACAGTCCGGCGAGTATGAGGAGCGCCAGCTCACGCCGCGTCGGCCGAATCGTGGGACGAGAGAGCACCACCGCGCCCAAGAGCACACTGCCGATCGCGAGACGACCCAGCGCGAGTGGACCAGGCGAGAACGAACGGCCCGCGGCCCGAATGCCCACGAACGCCGCCGCCCAGAGAACGACCGAGACGAGCGCGGCGATGAGCGGGAGGTGTTTCCCCCGCGCGATTACCGCTCCCGCACGGAAACTGAGGACGTGGCGAACGCCGTCGCGCCGATCGAAATCAACGCGCCGTCACGGCCCAGCGACTGTACGCCAAGCACCATGATGACCGGGGCGTTCGCGCTCAGATAGGCGGCACCGGCGGTGCGAATCGTCTCGAGATCGGCCGCGCGATAGTTGACGACGTAGATCGTGAGCGCGGTAACGTCATGCGGCGTCGCGCCCGCTGATTGCAGCACGGCTCCGAGATTTGCGAACGCGCGCTCGGCCTGCGCGCGCAGATCGGATCCAGCGAGCGCTCCCGTACTATCGACGCCGAATTGCGGCGCGATGTAGACGGTGCGGCCGACACGCACCGCCTGAGAGCCCAGTGCCGGAGCCGCGACCGCGGGGGGCGTGGGCAACGCCGTCTTGATGTCCGGCGTCGCGGCGCCACGCGCCCCACCGAAGTCGCCGCGGAAGCCTGCCTCATTCCAGCGCAGCTGCTCCTCCCGCCGTTTTCTGTCGGCCGCCTGGTCTTCGCCCTCGCGCCACTTCTTATAGGCCTTCACCTGGTCGCCGTTCAGGATTCGACGGAGATCGCTTTCAAACCGATCCTGCTGGTCTTTCAGATCCTTGCCGATGTCCTGGACTCGCTCGGCGTAGAACATCGCGGCGGCACGATCACCGCCGTCCAGTCGTTCGTTCATTTTCGCGATCGCCGCATTCGCGCTATCACGTTGCGGACCGGTCGCGACCATGAACGAGTCGTATGCCTGCCGGTAGCGCGTCGACTGATCGGCGGTGAGGCTGAGCGTCACGCGAGCGAGTGCGGTATCGAGGGGTCCCGCCAGCTCGACGGTGGGAAGCCTCGGCGCCCTGGGTCCGTACTGGCCTGACTGAACCATGCCGCCGCCGCGACCATAGCCTTGTCCCCACGTGGCCGACGGTAAGAGGAAGAGTGTTGCGGCGAGGAACAGGTATGACGCCGATCGATTCATGACTGCGCTCCAGAAGACAGGGGAATGCAACGGGGGTGCTGGGTAAGACGCGAAATCCGGCGCCGTGTTAGCCCTTCAGTCGGGGAAGCTTGGGAGGTTTGCGTCCGTGGCGGACGGCGCCTCGCACAGGCACGCACTCGAGCGGCGTTCCCGTCCGCGCGCTTCGCAGGAGCAGCCCGCCGCGGCTCATGTCGCCGCGCCCCGCGAATGTCACCGGGAAGAGCAGGCGGTCCCCGAAGACGTCGAGGAGCGGCCCAACGTATTTGTCGGTCGCGACGCTGCCGAGCAACACGATGCGGTCGTCGGCTGCGAGGCCGCGGCGCAGCGCGGTCGCGTCTCGCACCAGAGGATCGCGGAACGCGGGCTCAGTCTCATCGACCGGCACAGTCGCCATTTTTCGCAGATCGTCGACGCGAATCAGCACGTCGGCCGGCAGGAGACCCCGGCCCGGCGCGATGACGAAGGGGCGGCCGAACGTCGTCGCGTAGGCGAGCTTCCCCCGGAAGTAGAGACTGCTCATGAACGAGAAGACTTCACCGAGCGTCGCGCCGCCGTTGGTCAGACGCGCCGTGATCGGGCTCGTCTGGCTTCGGAGCAGCATTTGCGCGCGAGTCCCCCCGCAGCTGGCGGGGGAAAGCAAAAAAACGGTCAACACCTTAACGCTCCATGTACCGCCGCAGGAAAAACATCGCCGCGCCAAAGATCACAATTATCACGATGATCCCGATGATACGGGGCATTTTGCCATGCCTCCGATGAGAAACTGGGCAAAAAATATTGCGTCACAAAATCTGGCTTCACATATTAACCCATGCTGGGCATCGGTGGTGGTTTCATCACCTTCGTAGGACTCTTCTACTTTATCGCCGAATACGAGCACCTGTCTGGCTGGAAATGGGCCCTGGCGAGCGCCGCGGTGACGGCGACCGTCAAAGGCTTGTTCCCCGGGTCCTTCATCCTGGTGCTGCCCGCTCAATTCGGCCTCTTCCTCGTGATGTGGTGGGCGCATATGAAGAATCAGGCCCAGCGCGACGTCGAACGCGACCAGCGACAGAAGGATGCGATGCGCGAGCGCCAGCAGCGCGTCACCCGAGCGCGGGAGGAAACCTCAGCGAACACCGATTGGAACGCGCAAGAGCGAGAGCGGCAAGCGGCGTCTGATGCCGCGGCAAAGGAGCGCCAGGAACGGGTGCGCCTCGCACGCGAAGAACGCGAGCGCGAGGAGCGCGAGCGGGGAACGGGAACCTAGGTCAGATCCGTCCCTGTCCCAACGTCCATGCCGTGGACATACCGAGCCCGATCCACAGCAGGTCCAGGAGTCCGAAGGTCGCCCCGAACAGAGCCCAGAATCCCAGCTTCGATAAGAACTCATCAAAATGCACGTGCACGAGGCGCTCCCGTTCCGCAAACGAGGACGCCTTGGCAGCCGTTACGGCTTCGTGGATCATCTGCTCTCGCATCTCAGCCCCGGGCCCGAAGAACGTCGTGTCGGCCGCGAGAGCCGGATGCGCATCGATGGTCGCCTGTAATTCCGGCGAGAACGACCGGTGCTCGGTCTTCTCCGCCAGGAATATCACGATCAACGACGCAGGATTGTTCGCGAGGTCCTGCCGCAAGATCGGTTGCAACGCGACGACGACGAGGACCACCTTGGCCAGGAACACGGTGACCAGGGTCAGCACCGCCGCGACCGCCCCGGTCGCTTTCGTGGGCGGCTTCGCGACCTTGGCCACCACGATCCCCAGCAGCCCGCCGACACCCCAGGCGGCGACGCCGACGGGGTGGTGCGTCACGTACACGAGGCCCACCCAGGCCACGATCACGCCGATGGCTGCCAGTACGCCCGTCAGGAGGGGCGATCCATCCGCCTGCCTGGTCACAGCCTGTCCACCGTAGACGCGCACCGTGCTCACGGCATACGATAGTGGGCGCCGTTCCGATTTGCACTACTGATCGTGTCGTGTGGCGCGGACCTGCAGTCAGTCGATCGTCATCATCACCGGCGCGTGATCGCTCGTTCCGACGTCGGCCTGTACGATGCAGCTGGTCGCGCGTTCGGCGATGGCCGGAGTGGCGAGCAGGTAATCGAGCCGCCAGCCGATGTTGCGGGCGCGCAGATTCCGCCACGGCGCCCACCAGGTGAACAAATTGGGATTGTCGGGATCGAACCGCCGTCCCAGATCCACGAGATGCGTGCCCAGCAGTGTTTCAAAGAGCGCGCGCTCCTCGGGGCGCTGTCCCACCGCGTTCGGTTTGCGCTCCTTGGGATGCACGTCCATTTCGGTCCGCGCGATGTTCATGTCGCCGCACAACACGAGATCCCGCCCTTCCGCGCGCAGGCGCCGCGACCACTCGGCCAGCCTGGTCACGAAATCGAGTTTGGCCGGATAGTCTTTGCCGCCGTTCGGCACGTACACCGACGCGATCACGAGATTGCCGTGCTCGACCTGCACGATGCGCGATTCCATGTCGAACGGCGGATGGCTAAAAACAGGGTCGACGGCAAAGAGGTCCTTGCGGACGTGTAACGAAACGCCGGAGTACCCCTTCAGCGTGTGCCAGTAGACGTGATAGTCCTGCAGCTGGCACTCGGCGGGGATCTGCGCGGTCGTGGCCTTCAGCTCCTGCAGGCAGACCACGTCCGGACGGTCCCGCTGGAGCCACTCGCACAGCTGCGCCGCCCGCGCCCGAATGCCGTTGACGTTCCACGTCGCGATTTTCACCCTCGAACGATAAAGCCTTGACGATGGCGCGGCACCCTTCGTATATTGCCATCCAGTTATGAAACCAACTAGTTATTCTTTGGACGCGATTTTCGCGGCCCTCGCCGATCCGACGCGTCGCGCCATCCTGGCTCGCCTCGCGCACGGCGAGGCCGCGGTCGCCGAGCTGGCGGAGCCGTTCGATATGAGCCAGCCCGCCATCTCGAAGCATCTCAAGGTGCTGGAGCGCGCGGGACTGATTTCCCGCGGCCGTGAGGCGCAGCGCCGGCCGCGGCGCTTGGAGCCGCACCCGCTGGCCGAGGCGACCGACTGGATCGAGCGCTACCGCCGGCTGTGGGAGGCGAACTACAAGCGGCTCGACGCCGTGCTGCAGGAGATGAAGAGCAAGGAGAAGAA
>Ga0209488_10003987_pt1 | contig 11650 bp, 10 predicted proteins | sample Rivendell_Oct201_8_FD_188349 | JGI IMG/M metagenome (GOLD analysis project Ga0209488, IMG submission 188349) | Vadose zone soil microbial communities from the Eel River Critical Zone Observatory, Northern California, USA -... | ecosystem: Environmental > Terrestrial > Soil > Vadose zone >... | reverse complement strand
AGCCGATTCATCAGGGCGGGTTCGCCTATATGTCGGGCGGACCCGAGGATGCACTGTTCGAGATCGCCGGCGACTACCCGCAGGAGCGGTTCAATCACGTGCATATGTGGCACGAGCAGCCGTTCTGCGCCTTGCTCTGGTACAAGAAGCACCTGAACGCGCCGGTGCGTCAGGGTTTTCCCGACACGGACCTCAACGAAAGCGATTGCCGCGTCACGCGCGGCGCCGACCGCACCTGGCCCGCGCTCAACCGCGAAGGCATGTTCCGTAGCCCGCGCGCCGGCGTCGAATTCGGCGATGTCGTGCTGACCTGGTACATGAACCAGGGCGACAAGCCGCTCGCCTCGAGCCGCGGCCAGATGCAGGACCATATCGGATTGAGCGTCACCGATCTCGATTCCTGGGTCGGCAAATTGCGCGGCGAGGGCGTCACGTTTCTTGAAGGGCCCTATCGGTTCGGAGAGACCCGCGCCGTCATGATCGAAGGCCCAAGCCGCGAAGCCATCGAACTCGTCGAAGTCAAATAAGCGGGAGCGCGTCATGGCGCTGACGGATCGGTTTGGGCTGGCGTTGACGACAGACTCGCCGCACACGGTCGAGAGCTACATCCGTGCCGTCGATCTGATGCTCTCGGCCAATGCCGGCGCCGAGACGCTGCTCGATGCCGCGCTCGACGCCGACCCGGACTTCGCGCTCGCCCATATCGCGCGGGGGCGGCTCTGCCAGGTGCAGGCGCGGATCCCGGAGGCGAAGGACGCCGCAACGCGCGCCCGCGACCTCGCCGAGCGGGTCACGCCGCGCGAACGCGGCCATATCGAGACGATCGCGCTCGTCATCGACGGGCTCGGCGCCCAAGCGATGGCGCGGCTCGAAGCGCATGTTGCCGATTACCCGCGCGATGCGCTGGCGTTGTCGCCCGCGCTCGGCGTCTTCGGGCTGTTGGGGTTCAGCGGCCGCGTCGACCACCACGAGGCGCAATTGGCATTGCTCCTGCGCCTCGCGCCGCAATGGGACGAGGATTGGTGGTTTCTGACCTATCTCGGCTGGGCCCGCATCGAAACGGGCGATGTCGCGACCGGTGAGCATGAGGTCGAGCGGGCATTGGCGCTCAACCCACACAACGCCTTTGCCGCGCATGCCCGGGCGCATGGCTATTACGAGGCGGGCGACGCCGAGAGCGGCGCCGCCTTTATCGAGGCGTGGCTCCCCGGTTACGACCGCCAGAGTCAGCTGCATTGCCATCTGTCTTGGCATCGGGCGCTGTTCGAATTGGCGTGCGGCCGGCCGGAGCAGGCTCGCGCGCTCTACGAGGATGCGATCCGCCCCGCCGTGTCATACGCGCCGCCTTTGTTCAATCTGGCCGATGCGGCATCGTTCCTGTGGCGCTGGAAGATCTACGGCGAGATGCCGCCACTCGACGATGCATGGGGCGAGGTCATTGCGCATGCCGCGCGAAATTTCCCGCGCGCTGGCATCCCTTTCGCCGATGTGCATGCGGCGTTGGCCGAAGCCGCCAGCAGCGACGACGCCGCGCTTGCAACGCGCATCGCGCAGCTGGGCGAATTGCTCGAAGGCGGGCGGCTGCCGCAAGGCGCGATCGTGCCGGCCCTGTGCGCCGGCGCGGCCGCATTTGCGCGCGGCGACTACGACGGTGCGACCGAGAGCCTCGGCACCGCTCTTCCGGAGCTGGCGCGCATCGGCGGCAGCCACGCGCAACGTGAATTATTCGAAGACACCTATATCGCCGCCTGTCTCCGCGCCGGGCGGGAGGATAAGGCCGCGGAGCGCCTCTCGGCGCGGCTCGAGCGCCGGCCTTCGGCGCGCGATAGCGGCTGGCTCGCAAAAGCGCCGGCCCGCTGAGCGAGCCGGCGCTAAATCTGCTTCGGCCTGGCTAGGCCCTTTTGCGGGCAGCGATCCGCCGGTTTGTTGTCCGGCGAGCGGACGTCTTCCGGGCCGGCGTCTTGCGACCGATTGCCCGGCGCGCGGTCGTCCTGCGGGCCGTGGTCTTGCGACCGGCCGTCCGGCGCGCAGCCGTCGTGCGAGCGGTCGTTTTGCGGCCGGTCGTCCGACGCGTCGTCGTCCGGCGCGGGGCGGTCCTGCGGGCCGCCGTCTTACGCGCCGTCGTCTTGCGCGCCGTCGTTCTGCGGGCCGTCGTCTTCCGAGCAGGTGTCCGGCGGGCAGCGGTCTTGCGAGTCGCGGTCCTCCGGGTAGCCGTCCTGCGGCCGGTCGTCTTGCGGGCCGCAGTCCTGCGGGTTGCCGTCTTCCGGCTCGCCGTTTTCCGGGTCGCCGGCTTGCGCCGCCGCGACTGCCCGCTTTCCGACATGGCGATCGCGATCGCCTGCTTACGGCTCTTTACCTTCCGTCCCGAGCCGCTCTTCAACGAGCCCTGCTTGTGCTCGTGCATGACCCTGTGAACTTTCCGTTTTTGCGTTGCGGTCGCCATGGGCGCCCTCCGTTCCTGTCACTTACCAAGCAATGATGTGCAAGCCGTGCAGCAGAAAATAGCCGCCACCCAGCACCACCGCCGTACCGCCGACAAACAAGGCGGGAACCAGCAACACAGGCATGACCATTCTCCTCTTATCTAAAAAGGTGTCGTCCCTGCCTGAAAATCAAACAAAGAGGATTGCGCAGTCGTTCCATTTCGCGACTTTGGTGATTTATGTCGGATAGCAGGAACAACTATGCCGGAACCGCCATTATGACGCGCTTGTTTTTCTCTGTGGCACATAAATGCTTGGAGCATGACGATGGATAAGCAGCGCATCGAAGGCGGTCTGAAAAAGGCGACCGGCACGATCAAGGAAAAGGCCGGACAGGTGACCGGCGACCGAGACCTCGAAGCCGAGGGCACGGTGGAAAAGGGTGAAGGCCACATCCGCAGCGGCATCGGCAAGGCGAAGGACGCGGTCAAAGAGATCGTCGGCAAGGACTAACCCTTGCCCCTCGCGTTTATACCGAGTACCCGCAGCAACCGATCGGATCAGCGACATGCGCGGCGTTCTTCTTTGGCTCGTCGGGATCCCGATCCCGGTCATCATCCTGCTGTACGTGTTTCACGTGATCTGACGCGAAACTGATACCGATTGCCGGCGGCTCCGCGCCGCCGGCGGGGCCGCATTGACAGCCGCCCGCCTCCCCTCGCAAGCTGCCGCGACAACGATTGCGGCAGCGCGCGGGAGGGAGCGATGGATACCGAACCCCAAAATTTTGTCGAATACGCCTGCGCCGACCGGATCGCGACGATCACGCTGAACCGTCCGGACAAGTTGAACGCGGTCAGCGACGAGGTGGTGCGGCAACTTGCCGAAGCCTTCCGTCGCTTCGATCTCGATCCCGAAGCCGAAGTCGCCATCCTCAACGGACGCGGCCGCGCCTTTTGCAGCGGCGCCGATGTGCGCCAGCGCCAATTGCGCAGCCGCGACGAATTCGAAAAGCTCGGCGGGCCGCAGGGCTGGGGCACCAACTCAGCCGATCTCTTGACGCACGCGGTCAATTGGAAGCCGGTCATCTGCTCGGTGCACGGCTTTGTGCTGGGGCTCGGCCTCGGGCTCATGCTCGAAAGCGATCTGATCGTCGCCGCCGAAGGCACAAGGATGCAGCTGACCGAGACGCCGCGCGGGCTCGGCGCGTCGCGCTATTGGGCATTGTTTCAGTATCGCGCCGCCGGCGCTTTTGGTGACGAGATCGCGCTGACCGGGCGGTTCTTCACCGCCGAGGAAGCCTTCAAGGCCGGCATCATCAATCGCCTCGCGCCGGAGGGACAGCACCTCGAGGTTGCGCGCGAGCTGGCGCAGCAGGTCGCGAAGAACCCGCCGCTGTCGGTGCGCACGACGGTACGCACGCGGCGCTGGTACATGGAGCGCCTGACCCGGGAAGCGCAATTCATGGCGGCGCCGTTCCGGCTGTACCTCACCGAGGATTTCCAGGAAGCGGCACGCGCCTTTGCCGAGAAGCGCCCGCCCGGCCCCTTCAAGGGACGGTAATGCTGACGTCGGTGCCGTCACTCTCCCTCTCCGCCCCCGGGGGCGGAGAGGGCCGGGGTGAGGTGGGGGATTGCCGTGCGCTGGCTAGCATAGCCCACCTCACCCTCCCAGCGCTTCGCGCCGGGCCCCTCCCTCTCCCCCCTGAAGGGCGGAGAGGGGCATATAAGGGCGGTGCCCCGTAATGGAGCGGGCGAACCGGCCGCTTGCCGGCGTGACGGTGCTTGATTTCGGGCAGGTCTATCAGGGCCCCTACGCGAGTTTGCTGATGGCGCAGGCCGGCGCCGATGTCATCAAGATCGAACCGCCGCAGGGCGAGCCGTTGCGTCGCCGCGCGCCACCCGGCAAAAGCACGACATTTCCGATCGCGATGCTCAACTCGAACAAGCGCGCGATCACGCTCAATCTGAAGCATGAGCGCGGCCGCGCCCTGCTCTTTCGCATGGCCAAAAAGGGCGATGTGCTATTGGAGAACTTCGCACCGGGAGTCATGGACCGGCTCGGCGTCGGCTGGAGCGTGTTGCGCGAGATCAACCCGCGCCTGATCTACGCATCCGGATCGGGTTACGGGCTCAGCGGCCCCGACCGCGACAACCTCGCGATGGACCTGACGATCCAGGCAGTCTCGGGGCTCATCGCGGCGACCGGCTTTGCCGATGGTCCGCCGGTTAAGGCCGGCCCGGCCGTTGTCGATTTCCTTTCCGGCATTCATCTTTATGCGGCGGTCGTGACGGCATTGTTCGAACGCGCCCAGACCGGCAAGGGAAGGCTCGTCGAGGTCGCGATGCAGGAGGCCGCTTACGCGACACTCACTTCCTCGCTTGAGGCGTATTGGCAGAGCGGCAAGGTGCCGCCCCGCACCGGCAATGCCAGCCACGGCAGGGTGCCGATCAACGTCTACCCGACCAATGACGGTTATATCGCGATGAACCTCGCGGTCGAGGAACACTGGCACAGCCTGCTCAAGGCTATGGGACGCGAGGATCTGCGCGACGACCCGCGCTTCAACAGCCCCGCCGCGCGGCTGGCGCACCGTGGAGAAACCGACGCGCTGATCGCCGCATGGACGCAAACTCTCGGGAAAATGGAAATTTTCGCGGTCGCCAAGCGGCACCGCATCCCGCTGGCGCCGGTGCGCGATGTCAACGAGGTCATGCATGACCCGGGCATGCATGAGCGCGGCTTTCTCGCCGAGATCGAGCATGACGAGATCGGCCGCGTCACGGTGCCGACTTCACCCTTGCGGTTTCACGGAGCCGACCCGGTGCCGCTCGTGCCGAGCCCGAAGCTCGGCCAGCACAATGCCGAGATCTATGGCGGCTGGCTCGGCCTGTCCGGAGCGGAGATCGCCGAACTCAAAAACGACGGCGTCATCTAGGGGGAGGACAGTCATGCCCTTGCTGTACGAGAAGCGCGGCGCGGTCGGCATCCTGACCTTGTCGCGGCCGCAGGCGAGGAACGCCTGGGGCGAGGATTACAACGCCGGATTAAAGGAGCTGTTGCCGCAGCTCGAAGAGGACAGCGACATCCGCTGCGTCGTTCTGACCGGCGACGAAGCGGGCGGCGCGTTCAGCGCCGGCGCCGACCTGAAGAACCCGAAAACGCATACCAGCGACTCGATCGCCGATGCGATCGAGGCATTGCCCAAGCGGCGGCGGCATCAGGCGATGAACCTGCTTGCCGATTTTGCGAAGCCGCTCGTCGCGGCGGTTAACGGCTATGCCGTCGGGATCGGCTGCATCGTCACTTATTGCTGCGATCTGATCGTCGCTTCCGAACGCGCCGAATGGCGCTTGCCGCAGGTCGCGCTTGGCATTCTGCCGGCGCAGGGCGGCACGGTGCGGCTCGCGCGCTGGATCGGGCGCGGCCAGGCGATGAAGGTTGCGATGGGGTTCCCGCTAAAAGCCGAGGAAGCCTATCGCATCGGCCTCGCGCAATGGCTCGTGCCGCATGACGAATTGATGGCGAAGGCGATGGAAGTGGCCGAGCACGTGGCCGCGCTGCCGCCGCTCGCCGCGCGGCTCGCGAAGGAGGCGGTCGCGTTCGGCATGGAGTCGAGCTTGCGCGAGGCGGCCAACGCCGATCTCTATCGCTTTATGGCGCTGGAATTGACCGAGGACAAAAAAGAGGCGCACCAAGCCTGGCGCGAGCGCCGCAAGCCGGTGCTGAAGGGCCGGTGAGACGCTGCTCGAAAAAGCGCGCCGGCCGTTAACGCATCCGGCCGGCGCGACTTTCATAAATCTTCATGTGCCGGCTTTGCGTGCCGGCCATCGGGCTCAATACCCGTAACCGCCGTAGCCACCATAACCGCCATAGCCACCATAACCGCCGTACCCGTAGCCGCCGTAGGGGTAACCGTAGCCGTAGCCGCCGTAGGGGTAACCGTAGCCGTAGCCGTAGCCGTACGGGTAGCCCCCGTAATAGGGATAGGAGGCGAGCGCCGCGCCGGCAAACAGCCCGGCGGCTACCGGCCAGCCCCAGCCCCAACCGCCGCCGCCGCCGCGGAAGCCCCGGCCGCCGCGGAAGCCGCCGCCACGGAAGCCGCCGCCGTGAAAACCGCCGCCGTGAAAGCCGCCGCCGTGGAAGCCGCCACCGCCACCCCCGCCCCCGCCCCGGTGCTGGGCGTATGCCGTCGTCGGCGTAATGGTAAACGATGCAGCCGCGACCAATGCGGCCGAGAGCGCGACTGCGCGCCCGGTCCGTTTAGCGATTTCGTTAAACCGCATATGGGTTCTCCAATTCTGGCTAACGTTATACGGCAGGTGGTCGCCGGTCGTGCCCGAGCAAGGCCGCGGACACAGATGTGACGAAAAGGATGATCGCTGCTCCGGCGGCAAATTGCCACCCAACCTTGGATAGCGGAGCCGGCCTATACGGTCTCGCGGGCGAGGCGGTCGGCGGTTTTGTCCAAACCGATGCGGGGGTGTGACACGGAGCCGAGGGCGGCCTCGATCTCGGCCACCGCCGCCGAAAGCGACGTCACGACGCCGTCCGCGGCCGTCACAACCACAGCGTCCGCCGATGGGAAATCGGTGCGATCCGGCCCCCACAACCCGATGATGAGCCGCGCCCGCCGGGCCCGCCGGCGGATGCGCCGCACGAGGTAGCGGGCGCGCGCCGGCGAGGTCGTGCTGACGAGCGACAAGCAGACAATTGCGGCGCCGCGCAACGGTAGACGATCGAGGTTGAAGGTCGACAGCGCGTCCGGCGAAAACACGACAGCGCGGTGGCCGCGCATGCGCAAGAGATGCTGCAGCAGCCACGCGGCCGCGAGATCGAGCTCGTTGCGCGCCGCGAGACAGGCGATCGGCGGCCCCTCGCCTTCCGACTCGTCGGTCTCGACCAACCCCTCCTCGGCGAGATTGTCGAGGATCGCGGCGAGCCCTTCAGCGATAAAAGCGCGGCGGTGGCCAGCGAGGACGCCCCGGTCGCTGTCGGCCTGCGCCAGCACCAATGCAGGCATCGCGACCTCGTCGAAAAACGCATCGATCGATTTCTCGCGGGCGAACTCCTCGGCCTGCTCGGTCGCCTCCTCGGGATCGCGCGCCAGGAGCCGCTGATAAAAGCTTTCCTGTAAGGAGAGGACGGGCTGATTGCCGAGCAGGATATCGAGAAAGCGCAAGGGCGGCAGATAGCGCCCGAGCACAACGAGGCACACGGTCAGTGGCGTCGCGAGCAATAGCCCCACCGGTCCCCACAGCCAGGTCCAGAAGGTCGCCGCCGCGACCACCGCGACCGAGGAAAGCCCGGTGGTCCGAGCATAGATCCAGGGCTCGATCAGATTGGCGGTCACGGTCTCGACCGCGATGAACAGCAGCACGGTCGAGAAAAAGACACCCCAGCCCGGGGATACCGCGATGGCGAGCGCGCAAGGCACCACGGCGGTCAACGGTCCGCCGATATAGGGGACAAAGCGCAACAGGACGCCAAGCAACCCCCAGAGCGGCGCATTCGGGATGCCGATGATTGCGAGCCCGATGCCGACCGGCAGCCCGTAGCAGAGCCCGACGGCCAGCTGCATCAGCAGATATCGGCTGACCCGCTCGGCGGCCTCGTTCATCGCGGCCGTCGTGCGGTGGAGGTCGCGCGCCCCCGCGAGCCGCAATAGCCGGTCGCGCAGATCCTCGCGTTTCAAGAGGATCATGATAACGAACAGCAGCACGAGACCGGCCTCGGCGACCGGCAGCAGCATCGGCCCGATAACGTTGCGCAGCAATTGTAAGAGCGCCGGCTCGTTCTGGCGGATCTCGACCGGCACCGGCGGCCTTTCGCCCGGCGCAGCAGCGCTCGGTGTGCTCGACCCGACACTCCCCTCGAACTGGCTGCCGAGATCGTGAAACACCTGGGTCGCACGGTCGAGAATGCCCGCTCCCGGCACGACGCCATGCAGCGAGCGGATCTTTGTGGCGATGTTGTCTTCGTATTGCGGCAGGTTGCGGGCGAAGGTGATGACCTCATCGCCGACCGCGGCGGCGAAACCGGCGATGACGATAAAGGCGAACAGCACCGTCGCGAAGACCGCCGCGGCGCGCCCGATCCCGCGCAGATGCAGCCAGCGAACAGCCGGCGCCAGCAGCAGCGCGAGCAGCATCGCGAGCGCGATGGGTTCCAGCACCGGGCGCGCAAAATAAAGCCCAGTCACGACAATCGCGCCGATGACGGCGCGCGCCATGCTGCCGACCGGGCTCTGCTCGGCGCTGTAACCGCGCTCGAACCGCGGCGGCGCCTCGCTGCTCTCGTCCTGCATCCGCCCCTCCACGAGAGGAGAACGGACCGGCGAAGAAACCCTCCCATGCGGGCCGGCATGGCAGGGATCGGAACGCGGCTTTGGTTGTTTCTCGCATCAAGCGGAGGTGGAACTGCGGGCGCCCCGATGAACGTGTTGCGATCAGGCGTTCCCGCAAGCCCGACCGCCGAAGAGAGCCGGGAGGAGGACGCGATGACAGTCGGCAGCGCCGTCGAGGGGCTTTCTGAAATCGAGCACCGGGTGCAGCTGCGCCGCGCGGTTATCGCCAGCACGGTCGGCACGACGATCGAGTGGTACGATTTCTTTATCTACGGCACGGTCACCGGGCTCGTTTTCCCGAAGCTCTATTTTCCGCAATCCGATCCGCTCGTCGGGACATTGCAGGCTTTCGCCGTCTATGCCGTCGGCTTTATCGCGCGGCCGGTCGGGGCGGCGATTTTTGGCCATTACGGCGACCGCATCGGCCGCAAGGCAGCGCTGATTGCGACCCTCCTCTTGATGGGAATCGCGACCTTCCTGGTCGCCTTTGTGCCGACTTATGAGCAGATCGGGATTTGGGGCGCGGTCATCCTGACGGTGCTGCGCTTTATTCAGGGAGTCGGGGTCGGCGGCGAATGGGGCGGCTCGGTATTGCTGTCGATGGAATGGGCGCGCACGAGCGCGCATCGCGGGTTTATCGCGAGCTGGCCGCAATTCGGCGTGCCCTCGGGCTTGTTCCTCGCCAATTTCGCCGCCCTGGCGATGAGCGAGATCGCCGGCGATCAGTTTCTCTCTTGGGGATGGCGGGTGCCGTTCTTTATCAGCATCGTGCTTGTCGCGATCGGGCTTTATATCCGGCTCGGCATTCTGGAAACCCCGATCTTCGCCCGTCTCGCCGCCGAGAACCGCCTCGAGCGCGCGCCGATGATCGAGGCGTTCCGCCGCCAGCCGCGCGAGATCGCGCTTTCGGCGCTGGCGCGCCTCTCCGAGCAGGCGCCGTTCTACATCTTCACCGCCTTCGTGTTCTCCTATGGGACAGGCGTGCTGCACAGTACGCGCGATTTCCTGCTGACCGCCGTCCTTGCCGCCTCATTCGTGTCGTTCTTTTCGATCCCGCTCGCCGGCCACCTCTCGGACCGCATCGGCCGCAAGCGCATGTACCTGATCGGGGTCGCGACGGTAGGCATCTTCGGGTTTGTGTATTTCGCGCTGCTCGACACGATGGTGCCGGGGCTCATCTTTCTCGCGATCGTGCTGTCGCTGATCCCGCACGACATGCAGTACGGGCCGCAGGCGGCGATGATCGCCGAGTGCTTTACGCCGAGGCTGCGCTATAGCGGCGCCTCGCTCGGCTATCAATTCGCCTCGATCATTGCCGGCGGGCCGGCGCCGCTGATTGCGACGGCGCTGTTCGCGGCCTATCACTCGGGTTATGCGATCGCCTTGTACATTCTGGCCTGCGCCGTTGTCAGCTTTATCGCGACCTCGCTGTTGCCGGACTACACCAACCGCGATGTGTCGCGGGAGTATGACGGCGTCTGACCGCGCTGTTCGTTCGAGAGCAAGGCTCGTAAGCGCCTCGTTGCTGGTCACGGCGCTGCTGGTTGCCGTGATCGGCGTCCCGCGACCCCTTTCAGCGCATCCGCTCGATGCCCTCTCCGCGGCGGAGATCGGCGCCGCGATAAGCGTGCTGCGCGCGGCGGGGCATGCCGACGCCGCGACCCGCTTCCCGTTGATCACGCTGGCCGAGCCGGACAAAGAGGCTGTCCTCGCCGGGGAGACCTTCGCGCGCAAGGCCTTTGTCGTCGTGCGGCAACAGCGGATTGTCTATGAGGGCGTTGTCGATCTCGCAGCCGGAAAGCTCGAACGCTGGGACGCGGTGCCGAATGTGCAGCCCGCGATCAGTCTCGACGAGCTGCGCGACGCGCAAAAAATAACGATCGCCGATCCGGAATGGCGCGCGGCGATGCAGCGGCGCGGCTATGTGTCGATCGATCCGGGGAAGCTGTTTTGCGCGCCATTGCCGGCCGGCTCCAGCGGCGATCCGAGCGAGCAAGGCCGGCGCCTCGTCCGAGTGACGTGCTTCGACGCCGCCGGCACAAAGAATGTCTGGAGCCGCCCGATCGAGGGTCTCCTCGCGATCGTCGATCTCGACGAGAAGAAGGTGATCCGGGTTGTGGAGACCGGCGCGGTCCCGGTCAGCCGCGAGACGCACGCGTTTCAGGGCGCATCGGCGACATCCGCGGTGCCGTTAATGACGGCGCTGAAAAATGCGCACGCCGCGCTCGAGGACGGGGTCGTGCGATGGCGGCAGTGGTCGTTCCACTACCGGCTCGACCGCCGCGGCGGTCTCATCGTGTCGCTGTTGCGCTACCGCGACGGTGAGCGCGACCGGCTCGTGCTGTACCGCGGCTCGCTCGCCGAGCTGTTCGTGCCCTATATGGACCCGGATCCGAACTGGGCGTTTCGCGCCTGGTTCGATGTCGGCGAAAACGATTTCGGCTTTATGGCGTCGCCGCTCAAGCCCGCCATCGATTGCCCAGCGGGCGCGGCGTTTCTCGATGCCGTGCTGGCGGACAGCCGCGGTGAGGCGCGCCTCGGGAAATCGGTCATCTGCCTGTTCGAGCGCGACACCGGCGCACCGTTGTGGCGGCATGCCGAGGGCGCCACTGCGAGCATCGCCGGACAGCCCGCAGCCGAGCTCGTGCTGCGGACGATCGAGAGCCTCGGGAATTACGACTACATCATCGATTGGGTGCTGACCGAAACCGGGATGGTCCGCATCGAGGTCGGCGCGACCGGGATCGTCATGGTCAAAGGCGTCGCAACGCGAAGCATGACGGATTCATCGGCCGCGAAGGACACGCAATCCGGCACGCTGGTCGCGCCGAACCTCGTCGCGGTCAATCACGACCATTTCCTGTCGTTCCGCCTCGATCTC
>Ga0209488_10003986_pt1 | contig 11652 bp, 10 predicted proteins | sample Rivendell_Oct201_8_FD_188349 | JGI IMG/M metagenome (GOLD analysis project Ga0209488, IMG submission 188349) | Vadose zone soil microbial communities from the Eel River Critical Zone Observatory, Northern California, USA -... | ecosystem: Environmental > Terrestrial > Soil > Vadose zone >... | reverse complement strand
GAGTGGATGCGGCGAAACACGCCAAAGACACTGAAGCCGCCGTCAACATGGGCATCAGCGCCAAACGATTAAATTCCGCGATCGATGAAGCCGAAAAATTGTAATTGCAAGCCGAACGGAAAAGCGCAGCGGCGTAAAGCCGCTGCTGCATAAAAAGCAAGAGAAACACTGAGCGCAGCGCAGCAAGTCCGGGAGCCGGCACAGTTGAAAAACGCGAAGGTTTTGATCCTTACAGACGATAGCGAGTTTGGCCGCCTGCTCAGCTCCTGCTGGCGCGCCGAACGCGCAGCACCTGCCATTGCGATTCTAAATAGTAGTCTTTGGAAAGCGCAGGATGCTGAAGCGTTTGACCTGGTGGTGCTGGGCCCGGTGGGTGAAGCAAATCTCTCCAAGATCCTAAGTACGTTGCATCCGGGTGTTGCCGTTATTTTGTGTGCTCCTGCGGATTCCCGCGAGATGCAGCAATTGCGTTCCCGCTACCCGCGGCTGCTACACGTGCCGTTGCGCGAGGATTGGACACAGACACTGCTACTGGTGGCGGGCGAATCACTGCGGCGGGTGCGTGCTGGACGCCAGGCCAAGCAAGCCATGTCTCGCGCGGCGCAAAGCGAACGCGAAGCGATCCTTGGTCGTTACATGGCGGAGATGAAGCACAACGTCAGCAACGCACTCACATCAATTCTTGGCAACGCGGAGTTGCTGCTGCTGGAGCCCGGTCAGTTGAGCGCGCAGTCGTTGCAGCAGATCAAAACCGTGCACAGCATGACTCTGCGCATCAACGAAATCATGCAGCGATTCTCATCGCTGGCGAGCGAGATGCGGGAGGCTGAGACGGCATCTCAGGCTGAGACAGAAGAGCTGCCGGAGAGCATCTCGACGCCCAGGTGAGCCGGCGCTTTAGGTCCGTAAGTGATTGAATTTACAGGCATTCTCGCCCGTCGAAACATTCCTATCAACTACCGCTAGCGTGGCCGCAGACGTGCATTTCTCTATCGTGGAGAAGTCCGGAGAATCTTGTGCTGTCGAAAAAAGTGCTCATCGTCGACGACTCACCCGCGCAAGTGAAGCTCATGCAGGGGCTGCTGGACCACGAGGGTTATCAGTCTTTTGGGCTGAACGATCCGCTGCGTGTCGAGGAGACGATTGCGTCGCTTCACCCCTGTTTGATTTTGCTGGACGTGGTGATGCCGGAACGCAACGGCTTCCAGGTCTGCCGCGAACTGAAAGGCAGCGCGGAGTTTCAGTCCATACCGGTAATTCTGGTGACTTCGAAAGACACCGCCAGTGACAAATATTGGGGCGAACAACAAGGCGCCGATGCTTACGTTACCAAGCCTTTTACACGTGAGGAGCTGTTGCGGGCTGTCCGCAGATTTGCCTGATTTTTATGAACGACGAATTCCAACTCGCGCCGCTTCCTCCCGATGCCGACACCGCAGAAATGCTGGAGGCCATCGGGCCGCTCGAAGAGCGCCCAGCGGAATCGCAATATTGTGTCTTCCGTAGTGGCCGCGAACGCTTTTGTTTGCCGGTGCTGGATGTGGAAGAAGTTCTGGAGTGGCCGATCGTGACGCGGCTTCCACTTGGCCCCAGCTACTTGATGGGAATTTTCAATTTGCGCGGCGCGATCGTTCCTTTGATCGATATTGCGATGACCGAAGGACGTCGGCCGGGCCTTTTGCCCAAGCACGTGGTCGTCGCCTCGATGCGCGTTGAAGGTAGCCATGAAGACTTGCGTATCGGGATCGCTTCGGACGAAGTTGTGGGCACGTATTCGGTTACTGCCGACGATTTGCTGCGTCAGGCGCCGGAAAACGTTCCGCACTGTATCGGTATGCTGCGGCACGACGATCGTTTGGCGCTGGTTCTAGATTTGTCGCGGCTGCTGGAAGTTTATCCCGGGCCATCGATTTAGGTTTTGCGTTGAGATTTGCGGTGTGATGCTGGCTCAGCCGGCGGCGCCGAAGCAAGCAGTAGTTTGGGAGGCAGTAATGAAATCGCGATTGAGTTCAACCGTCTGGACGCTGGTCTTCGTCAATGGGCTGGCGCTATTCGTTGTAATCGGACTGGCATTCCATGCCGGCCGCGAAGCCGGCGACAAGTCCCTGCTGGACTTCACATCGCTGCCAAGCGGCGCGAGCGGCGGCGTGATTCTGGCTGCACTGCTGGCGCTAGCCTTCGGCGGATTTCTCGCCTGGCGCCTGGGCAGCTCGGTGGTCACGCCGGTGCAGCAGCTCGCGGAATTCTCCGAACGGATCGCCGCCGGTGATGCGCGCGCGCGCGTTGACCTGCAATCCGACAATGAGCTCGGCTACATTTCGGAAAACCTGAACCGCGCCGTCGCCAAAGTGGCCAAGGCCAACACCAATCAGGAAGCCAGCGAAAATCTGCAGCGCAGCATCACTGAACTTCTTGCGGTGATCAATCAAGTGGCGCGCGGCGAACTGGCCTTGCGCGGAAAAGTGACCAACGACGCGCTTGGTAACGTCACCGATTCCATCAACTACATGCTCGACAACTTCACTAAGGTGCTGGAGCGCGTTCGCAAAGCGGCCATGGAGGTTACTGCCTGTTCCAACAATATTCTTGTGGCCGCCGACGAAATGCAGGCTGGCGCAACCCAACAAGACCAGGAAATCACTAACACCTCGAGCGCTGTCGAAGAGCTCACCGTCTCGATGAAACAGGTTTCCAACAACGCCGAAGCCAGCGCCGAAGCGGCGCGCCGCGCGCTAGACGCCGCTGAGCAGGGCAACCGCGCCGTTCGCGACACACTCGACGGCATGCAGCGCATCCGCGCTTCCGTGCAAGCCACCGCCAAGAAAATCAAATCGCTTGGAGATCGTTCGCTGGAAATTTCGGAAATCATCAACGTGATCAATGACATCACCGAACAGACCAACTTGCTGGCATTGAACGCGGCCATTGAAGCGGCTCGTGCCGGTGAAGCTGGCCGGGGTTTCGCGGTCGTCGCCGACGAAGTTCGCAAGCTCGCCGAACACTCCCGCAGCGCGACGAAAGATATCGCGGCACTCATCAAGGCCATTCAGGCTGAGACAAACGAAGCGGTCGTGGTCATGGAAGAAGGCACCAAGGAGGTGGAATCCGGCGCAACGCTGGCCGATCAGGCGGGACGCGCGCTCGATGCAATTTCTACCGTGGTCCGCCAGTCCGCCGAACTCGTGCAGGAAATTTCCCTGGCTTCGAAACAGCAGGTGCGCGGAACAGAAGGCGTCGCGCACGCCATGCAAATCATTTCCAACATCACCCGGCAGACTTCGCAAGGAACGCGCGGCACGGTGGCCACGGTCAGCCAGCTGGTCAAGCTTTCCGATCAGCTCAACGAAGCGCTTTCGCAATTCCGTGCGGCTTCCAAGCACGCGAAAGAGCAGGCCGAAGAATCCGACCGGCAGCCTGTGCCGGTGGGCGCCCATCGTTAATTAGAGATCGTCGCGTGTCTGTAATAGGCAATGAATTGAATCGAGAACGATGAGCGAACGCCAGGGCGGCCCAGTGAGCTTGACCGAACACGAATTGAGTGAAATCCGCATGCTGATCGAGGAGCGTACAAGCATTCGGTTCGATGAATCGCGCGAGCGGTTTTTCTCCACTCGTGTGCGCGAGCATATGCTCAAAAAGAGGCACGCTCGCGGCACCGACCTTCTTCGCTCGATCAAAAAAACCACGTTCGATTTTCAGGAACTGCTGGAATCGCTACTCACTCAGGAAACATCTTTCTTCCGTTATCCCAGTGTCTTCGAAGCCTACGAAAAACGAATCCTCCCCGAGTTGCACATCAGAAAGTTCTGGAAGAATCCTCGCTCGCTGCGCATCTGGAGTGCTGGTTGCTCCACCGGTGAAGAGCCATATTCCATTGCCATCACCGTTTCCGACGCGATTTCGTTTTCTGACGCGTGGAACGTCGAGATTCTTGCTACTGACATCGGGCGTCAGGCGTTGGCCATTGCCGAACGCGGAATCTATTCCGGCCGCAGCATTGCCAGCGTCAGCGAAAAACAGCTCGCCACTCACTTTCAGCCGGTCGAGGGCGGCCAACAAGTTCGCTCACGCCTCCGCAAAATGGTCAATTTCGTGCAGATGAACCTGACCAACAGCGTGTACGTCGGAAAAATGGACGTAATTTTCTGCATGAACGTCCTGATTTACTTTTCCGAAGAGCGCCGCCGCGAATTGGTGCAACATTTTTATTCCGTGCTCGAACCGGGCGGCTATCTTTTCCTAGGCCACTCGGAATCCATTTCCAAAATGCCGGTAAAGTTCCAGGCCATCGTATTGAACGATTGCATTTTGTACCGCAAGCCGACCGCGGAAGAGGTTCAGAAAGCTGAACTCGTGACCGAGGGGCGTGCATGAGCCCTCTGGACCGCGAAGCCGTGGAAGTTTTCCTCCAGGAAGCCTCCGAGCACCTGCAATATTTGCGGGAATACATTGGCGTGCTGCAGGAAATCGCTCCGCGTCAGGAAGATCTGGAGCGGTTGTATATTTCGGCTCACACCTTAAGCGGTACCTCGGCCAGCTACGGCTTCCCGTGTTTTTCTGAGATTGCCGGAAAACTCGCACACGTTTTTCAATACGCGACCAACGCTTCCCTCGGCGAGGATTTGCATGGACCGCTGACGGAGTTCCTTTCTGACGGCATTTCCCTGCTGGAAACCGATTTGCTGGAGATCAGCGACACCGGGCAGGAAGTTCTGGAAGACATTGCCGCGTTTAAGGAACGCTACCGCTTTGCATTTCCCGCAGAGCCGGCGCCCATCAGCTATTCGCAGCCTGCGATGCAGGAGTTCGAACCGCCCGAGAAGTTTCGCGATGTCGCCGCGGTCACCGGCTCGTATTTCGATGCCCTGCCCGAAGACGATGAAGTACCCGCGGAGATTCTGGAATTCTTCCAACCCGAGGCGGAAGAACATTTGCAGATCGTCAGCGATTGTTTGCTCTCGCTCGAGGCCAATCACAGCCCCGAGGAAATCAACAAACTCTTCCGCGCCATCCACACCGTAAAAGGATCCGCCGCCCAGGTGGGATTGAAGCGGCTTGGCGCCATTGCACATCGCGTGGAAGATTTGATTGGCCGGTTGCGCGAAGGCGAACTGGAACCGCTGCCCCAAGTCATCGATCTGTGCCTCGAATCTGTGGATATTCTGAAAAAGACTTTGCATAAGCAGTGGCCCGACGAAACCGAAATGCGCACTGGCGTTGATTCCCTGCTCAATCGCATCGCCGAAGTCGCGCCGATGGACGAAGAAGAAGAAGTTGCCGCTTCGAGCGAAGCGGCTGCAATCCAGGAATCTGGTCCGTCGCAAGCCAAGTCAACGGCTCCCACATCGCCGAAGAACAATAAAGGTTCCACGGCTGCCGCGGCCGCCAAGTCGGTTCGCATTTCGCTGTCGCGTCTCGACCGCATGATGAACACCGTCGGCGAGTTGGTGATCAACCGCACTCGCATGTTGGGCCGTGTGACAGAACTGGAACGTTTGCGCGATACGCTGGGCTTTTCGAAGGAACGCCTGCAGGGAAAAGTCGTCGAGTTCCAGGAAAAATACGAATTCAATCGTATCAATTCCACCCGTGGTCCGCTCTCACCCAGCACGACGCCGACGCCGCAAATGATCAACAACGCAGCTGCCGGCGACACCTCTTTCTGGAACGATTTCAGCGAACTGGAAATGGATCGTTACGACGACGTCAACATCCTTTCGCGCTCGATGACGGAAATTTCCGCTGACGTAAATGAAGTGCTGTCACAGATGGGCGGCTTCATCGGGCGCGTCGAAGGTGACATTGACGAATTCACGAAACTCGCGCATCACCTGCAGGACGAAATCACGGCCGCGCGCATGGTGCCGATCGGCACGTTGTATTCGCGATTGTCTCGCGCCGTTCGCGACGCCGCGAACTCCACCGGCAAACAGGTGGAGCTTGATCTCTCGGGCAGCGAAACCGAACTTGATAACAACATCATTCAGCAGATTTCCGATCCATTGGTGCATCTGGTCAGAAATTCCGTCGCGCATGGCATCGAAACTCCCGAGAAACGCCGCGAAGCCGGAAAACCGAACCTCGGCCGGGTCACGCTGCGCGCCTATCACCGCGGGAATCACATTTACATCGAGGTCGAAGACGACGGCCATGGCATCGCTTACGATCGCGTGCGGCAGAGCGCTGTAGATCGTGGTCTGGTCTCGACCGAAACCGCCAGCAGCCTGACCGAACGAGAACTACGCGAAATGCTTTTCCATCCTGGCTTCTCCACCGCGCCGATGAAAACAGAACTCGCGGGGCGTGGGGTCGGCCTGGACGTTGTGCGCGCCAACCTGAATTTGCTCAACGGCGAAATTGAAATTCACAGCAACGCAGGCACCGGCACGAAATTCGTCCTTAAAGTTCCTCTCACGCTGATTATTTCGCCGGCGCTGTTTGTGCGTTGCGGCGACGCGAACTTCGCTTTGCCTCTAGCAATCGTGGAGGAAATTCGTCGCCTGCGCGCCGATGAAATCGAAGACGTCGGCGGCAAGTTGCTCACCAAAGTTCGCGATGTGGTGACGGAAGTGATCCGACTGGATTCTTATCTCGGCCTTCCGCCGCTGGAACCGATCAACGGTTATTTCCGCATGGTGGTTGCCAACGCGGACAACCGCCAGGTCGGCCTGGTGGTCGAAGAAGTGATCGGCAAAGACGAAATCGTGATCAAGAACCTCGGCGAATATTTGCGCCGCGTAAAACTTTTTCCTGGCACCACCATTGCGCCTGACGGCAGCCTGATTCTGCTTCTGGATTTGAACCGCATGATCGCCAGCGAGCCAAGCGAACGCAAATCGATTCAAGCTTCTGCAAGCGCCGCGCGCATTTTCGCGCCCGGCTCTGCTGCTGTTGCCAAGGGCAGCATCCCCACCGACGCCATCGACCGCGTGCAGCACGAACGCGTGGTGGTTGTCGCGGACGATTCCATCAGCGTACGCAAATTCGTCGGACGCATGCTCGAGAAAAATGGCTACCGCGTGATTCTCGCCTCCGACGGCCTGGAAGCCGCTGAACTTATCGCGCAGCACGGCTGCCATCTGGTCATCACCGACCTGGAAATGCCGCGCATGACCGGCTACGAATTAATGGTGCAGTTGCGGCAGAGTCCTTCGACGCGCCGCATTCCCGTGATGGTGGTCACTTCGCGCGCCGGCGCAAAGCATCGCGATCGCGCTATGAAAGAAGGCGCCGTCGCGTTCCTTACCAAGCCGGTACAGGAAGATCAGCTTACCGACGCGGTCGAAAGGCTGATTGGCACGGAGGCGTCGCAACCGGTTGCGACCTAACCTCCCATGACTCCTCTCAACAAAGTTCGCGTGCTGATCGTTGATGACTCGGCTTTCATGCGCAAAGTCCTGGAGACGATCTTAGTTTCCGATCCGCAATTGCAGGTGATCGGCCACGCCAAGGATGGCCGCGAAGCCATTGCGCTGGCCGAATCTCTCAAACCCGATGTCATCACCATGGACATCAACATGCCGCACATGGATGGTCTGCAGGCCACCGCGCAGATTATGACCGTCAACCCACGCCCCATCGTGGTCGTCAGTTCCGAATCTAAAGACGGTGCCGCGAGTACCCTCAAAGCACTTGAGCTTGGCGCAATCGAATTTGTCGCCAAGCCCAACAGCGCCATCGATCTCGATATGCAGAGCATTCGTGAAGACCTTTTACGCAAAGTGAAAATGGCGGCGAAGGTACGGGTGGTTCGAACTGCCTCGCGTTTGGCCGCCGCCTTGCAATGCACTCCGCAAAACGGCGCTGCGCCGATTTCTCGTCCCGCTCCAATCGTCAGCCGCGCTTCTTCATCGATCGCAGACCAACGCTTCCCAGTCGTCGTTCTTGCCGCGTCCACTGGCGGACCTGCCACGGTAATGCGCCTGGCACCCGGATTCACAAAAGAGTTTCCCGCTGCGGTAATTCTTGTGCAGCACATGCCAGCAGCGTTCACTACGCAATTTGCGGCGCAACTTGCTGAGTTCACCGAAATTCGCGTCAAGGAAGCCGAGTCCGGCGACGCGATCCAACCCGGCTGTCTCTACATTTGTCCCGGCGCCCAGCATCTTCGCGTAAATCCGCTCGGCCGCATGCAACTGGATTCTGTCAGCGGCCGCATTGGTGGCTACCTTCCGAACATCGACGTCACCATGGAGTCGGTCGCAGCCTACGGCGGCGCGCTCTCCATCGCTGTCGTTCTTACTGGAATGGGCGCAGACGGCGCTCAGGGCGCAAAGGCCATCAAGAATGCCGGCGGCCACGTCATCGCGCAAGATGAAGCTACCTCCGTCATCTTCGGGATGCCCGCCGAAGCTATCAAACTGCACGCTGTCGATCAGGTTCTCGGACTCGATGACATCTACTCCGCAATCGAGAAGCGCGTCATCGCGCTCACTCGCGCCACTCCGGTAGGAGTGCGCTGATGAACTTCCCTGCGGCCGAAAAATCGCACCAGCCACGCACCGAGCAAATTATTTTGTTCCGAGTCAGCGGGCAGATTTTTGCAATTTCTTCCGCATCGGTGCAGGAAGTGCGCAGCGTGGACAACATCGCAGGCATGGCGCGCGATCTCCCAGAAAGCCATCTGAAAAAAGTTCGCCACAGCATTCGCCGCGGCGATCGCACGCTGTACATCGTCAATGCCGCGCTCCATTTCGGCCTGCAACCGCAACCGGCGTCACTGGTATTTTTTCTGCGCCGCACCCGGACGGCCCTGCTCATCGACGGCATCGAAAAAATGACCACCATGACGCGGCTTCAGGCGCTTTCGCACGCCTTTCAAGGTGAAGAACGTAATTGGTATCGCGGACTCACCGCCCTCGACCAGACCGTCGTTCCAGTAGTACATCCAGAAGGCTTTCTCTCGCTCGAAGAGTTGACATTGCTCGAAGCCGCGCAAAGCTCCGCCGATACACGCTCGGCTTCCGTCGAAAACAACGGGGCACACGTACAATGACCGTCGCTCCCGAAACTGCTCTGCAATCCTTCGTTCTTCTTCGTCTCGGAGAGCGCCGCTTCGCGCTGCCGGCGTCGCAAGTCGCCGAACTGGTAGCGCCCAGCCGCATCTTTCGCTTTCCGCACAAATCGCCCGCACTCGAAGGCGTCATTCTGCGCCGCGGACGCATGATCGCCATTTGCGACATCGCCGAACAACTCACCGGCAGCAGGCTCACCGCGCGCCGCTTCACGCTAATTGCCACGCGCAAGTACGAACGCCAGCTTGACTGGATCGCAATTCCCGTCAGCGGCGAATGCGAACTCATCAATGTGGACATGGTGCCGGCCAGCTCCAACGATTCTCCGCACGTGGATGGCTGGCTCTCGCACGGTGGCGAAGTCATCGAAGTCCTGCGTCTGTCGGCGCTCACTCCGGGCCCGGCGGAAACAACGTTGCCAGCGCCATTGCACGATTTCGCGCCGGTTTCAGGGTTTGTACTAACAAACCCTGATTCGAAAGAAGTCCGGTCATGAGTGCTTCCGGCCGCTCCGCCAAAATTCTCTTGATCGATACCAACGTTTATTTTTCCAAACGTCTCAGCGACGCGCTGAAGCGCGAAGGCTTTGAAGTTACCTGCAGCACTCAGCCCGCGTTTGCGCTCACCACGCTCGAATACGATGCGCCCTCCGCGATTGTCTGCTCCACCAACATGCGCGAAATGGGCGCGCTCGATATCGCGCGCATGATTCGTGCCGACGTCAAGAATTCCGCAATGCCCATCATCGCTCTCGGTGACGGCGGCCAACGCGCGCTGATGGAAGCATTCCAGGCTGGCTGTGACGACTATATTGACCGCGCTCGCCCGCCTGCAGTCATTGCCACTCACGTCAAAAATATCATCATCAGTAAAGCCGAAGGCTTTCAGCCCACGCAAATGCTCACGCAGTCCGACACCAGCCTCAGCGGAAGTCTTACTCATCACGATCTTCCCGGCGTCATGCAAATGCTTGGTCACGCGCACCAGACTGGCGCATTGCACATCAACTCCGGCGAAACTGACGCCTTGCTTTTCTTCGACGCGGGGGCGATCGCCCACGCTGAATGTGGCTCGCTGTTCGGCGACGAAGCCGTCATCCACATTCTCAAAAATTGTTTTCACAACAATTCCGGCGTTTACAAATTTGTTTACGGCTCAGCTTCCACACAGAGGACGGTTCTGCGTTCCGCTACCGATCTCATGATCGACGCCATGCGCGAGGTCGACGAATCTTCCCGTGACGATGCCGATCTCCAGCCAGCGGAATTGGCGCTGGTACAGGACCAATCTTCGGTCTTGCAGCAAAATGACGGCACTGAGGCCGCACATTCTGACGAGTTCGCTGCTCCCGCGAAAACGGTCGAGGCTTCCACAGTTGTAAATGAAGAAGAGCGCCCTTCGGTCCCGCAGCAAGCGGATCTTGCCGCCATCACGCGCTCGAATGAGGATTCTTCCGCTGCACAAACGGCTGACCTTTCCGTGGTGCCCGGTGACGAGGAACAACTCGCTGGCGCACTACAATTCGACGTTTCAGTACCCGCCCATCAAGACGACTTCTCCGCGATTAAGTACGCGCTTGACCGTTTTGCGAGCACCCACTCGAATGACTACTCCGCTGCCGCCGAAGCAACCGACAATCCAGATATCGCAACGTCACTGGACAACGCAGCGGAACCTTACACCTTTAACCAAGCCGCAGACGCGCCGGTAATCGCTGAATCCGCGCCACCGTCTCCCGTTGAAAACTCTGAAATTTCGGCCGCGGATGACCAATCGCTGGCCACACGTCCCGAGGAGGTGTTGTGAGCGAAACCATGCCATTCCCACCCGCTCCGGTGGAAACCGCCGCATCAGCGAAGCGGACGCCAACCGTCTATTTCATCGACGACAGCGCCACCATGCGCGAAGTCATTAAGATTGCCTTCCGTCGCGAGAATATTACCGTCATCACCGCGGGCGACGCCGCATCGGCGATCGCGCAGTTCGAACAAACTCCGCCCGACGCTGTCATCACCGACGTAATTATGCCCGATCAGGATGGCTACTCGGTCTGCAGCCAAATCAAACAGCATCCGCAATTCAGCGCGACCCCGGTGATTCTGATGTCCGGTGTCGTGAACAAAAGTGTCGCCGACAAAGCGGTTTCCGTCGGCGCCGATGAATTGATTCGCAAACCGTTTCAACCGCAAGACCTGATCGCGCGCGTCAAGAGTTTTCTCTCGCCGAAGTCCGAACAGCCCGCCGCTCCAGCCATCCCCGCGCCGCGCACCTCAAGTTCGCACGCGCTCAACAATTTTTTCGCGCCACCGCCCGCGCCGACGCCGGTTCCCGTTGCTCCCGTCGCGCAAACCGAGTCGCGCGCCGAATCCGCCTGGCCGCGCGCGCTTACTGACGCTTTCACGCCGCAGCCCCTCACTCTGCCGCAACCATCTCCGCTATCACACAGCCGGCAGCATTCTGTTCCGCCTTCTCACGCACCATCACACAATTTCAATATCGCGACTCCCAATCGCCCGCAAGCTAGCGCCACCGACATCCAAAAACTCAAAACCGAAATCTCGCGGCTGGAACTCCTCATCAAGAAGCTGCAAACCGAACTCCAGATCGAGCGCCAATACAACCAGGCCCTCGAACTCCA
>Ga0209488_10003985_pt1 | contig 11657 bp, 7 predicted proteins | sample Rivendell_Oct201_8_FD_188349 | JGI IMG/M metagenome (GOLD analysis project Ga0209488, IMG submission 188349) | Vadose zone soil microbial communities from the Eel River Critical Zone Observatory, Northern California, USA -... | ecosystem: Environmental > Terrestrial > Soil > Vadose zone >... | reverse complement strand
CCGCGGAAGGGTTCCGGGCGCCTGCGCGGAGGTGCGCACATGACCCGCGCTGATGATCAATAATGCCGCGGCGAGGGAGCCGCTCAGAACCCTGCTTGGAGGCATACGTGAGATTATCCTTTGTTTCTACCGCCATCGTCTTGCTCGCGCTCGGCAGCGCACCGTCCGCGCAGGGCCCCAACCTCAACCTCGTCGCCACGACGCTGCCGCTCGAAGGCGCGCCGCAGGCGATCCCGGGCTCATACAAAGTGACGAAGGAGCCCGCGTTCGGCTCGCCCAGTCACGTCGTCTTTCGCCCGGAGACGCCCGGCAAGGACAAGCTGCCCGTGATGGCCTGGGGAGACGGCGGCTGCGCCATCAACAGCGCGCGCTACTCGGGTTTCTTCACGACGATCGCGTCGCACGGCTTCCTCGTGATCGGCAGCGTGCCGGAGCCGAACGCCGAGCGCCGGCAGCAGACGGCCGACGACCTGAAGAAAGCGATCGACTGGGCGGAGAAGGAAAACACGCGCGACGGATCGCCGCTCAAGGGCAAGATCGACACCGCGCATGTCGCTGCCATGGGCCAGTCGTGCGGGGGGTTCATTTCGATCGCGATTGGCGCCGCCGATCCGCGCGTGAAGACCATCGGCGTCTTCAACTCCGGCATCCAGAACGGCGGCCGCGGGAATTTCCCCGGCGCCGACGCGCTGCCGAAGCTGCACGGTCCGGTGCTCCTCATCAACGGCGCCGAGCGTGACTTCCTGACGCCGGCGTCGGTCCAGACGTTCGAGCTGCTCAACCACGTGCCGGCGTTCTACGGCGCGCGTCACGGCGCCGGCCACACGGCGACCGTGGATCATCCGGGTGGCGGTGAATACGCGAATGTCGCGTCGAACTGGCTGCTGTGGCAGTTCAAGGGCGACAAGAAGGCGGCGGCGATGTTCGTCGGCGACAAATGCGATCTCTGCACGAACAGCAACTGGGACGTTCGCGCGAAAGGCTACCCGAACGCGCGAACCGAGGGTCAGCCAGGGACGTTCGATCGCGGGAGCCATCAGCAGTCGTGGCAGAACGCGGGTTACAAAGCCGCGCTCGCCAGCTGCAGGAATCCGCCGCAGGCCTTCGCGATTCCTGGTGCGGGAAACGCGGCGGCGGCCACCGCCGCGCCGCCCGATCCGGTGCTGCCGCCGCCGACGCCGATTCCGGGAGTGCTGGAGGCGGTACAGAGCTGGAAGGTCGTCTGGTCATGGCAGGGCAACAACGTCGACGGCCCGATCGCCGGTGACAACGGCACCGTGCTGTTCGCGAACAACGACGCCGGCGATGTGATTCAGTTCGATCCGGCGACGGGCCTCGCGAAGATCGCGTACGACAAGATCAACACCGCGGGCGCCGTCTCGCGCAGCAAGAACGGCGCGCTGTTTGTCGCCGAGCGTGGCATCGGGTCAGGCATCGAACAGCTCGAGCCGACGCGGAAGATGCTGGCCAATTCCTTCAACGGCGAGCCCTTCGAGTGCATCGGCGGCGTCGTCAACGATCTGACGGCCGACGCAAAGGGCGGCGTCTACTTCTCGGTCACCGGCGCGCGCGAGAGCGGCGTCTTCTACGCGAACCCGCAAGGTGTCGTCTCGCAGTACGGCAAGAACGTGCCGCTCGCCAACGGCATCATCCTCAGCCCCGACGAGAAGACGCTGTATGCGACCAACGGCGCGGTCGTCTTTGCGTTCGACGTGAACGCGGACGGGTCGCTGACCAGCCAGCGCGAGTTCGGGAAGCTGCAGGGCGGCGAGGGCGGCGACGGATCGGCCGTCGATCAGAAAGGCAACGTGTACGTCGCGACCGGGAAGTCGGTGGACATCTTCGCGCCGGACGGCAAGTTCCTCGGCACGATCCCCGGCCCGCAGGGCCTGCACGGCACGTTCTTCGGCGGCAAAGACCGCAAGACCCTCTACGGCATCGTCTTCTACGGGACGTGGGGGACGGCGAGCGCGCGAAACGAGATCATCGCGATTCCGACGATCGCGCAGGGCTATACGGGGCGGGCGAAGTAGCTCTTGGGACGGAATCAGCAGCTCGATGGTCCTAGCTAGGATCTGCGCCAATGGCCGAGCGACCGCGAGGGCTGTATGAGATTCTGATCACCAAACTTCTAGAGGGTGATCTTAAGAACCTCGGCGAGGGTCTTCAGGCAAAGCGCCACAACCTCCACGCAGCCGACGCTGCTGACCGACTGGCACTTCACCTGAGTCGGCTCGTTAGGAGGGCGCTTGATGGGATCGACGAAGACGATCGAGTAGGAGTTGGTCTCGATCTTGTTCACGATCTTCTTGGTCGAATCGATGCTGTCGCCAAAAAGGCGGCGGTGCTCGACGAGGCCCCGGTCAAGGACCAGACGGTTCTTGAGGCGATTCTGAAGAGACTGCCGGACGGCCGGAGCGAGGAAATACCCTCGCCCCAGACGCCATTGCTCGACACGACGCTCCTAACAAACTCACCGGGCGAGCCAAGAGTCGGGCATGAGGTCCTGACGGAGTTGTGTTCGGCTGATCGGATTGACGTCGTAATGGCGTTCATACGCCGGAGCGGGATTAATCCTCTCCTTAGCACCCTGCGAAGGCATTGTGAGAGCGGGCGAGAACTGCGCGTCCTGACGACCACGTACACAGGCTCCACGGAACAACAGGCCTTGGAAGTTCTCCGGCAACTTGGTGCCGATGTGCGGGTGTCGTATGACAACAGTTCGACTCGACTGCATGCGAAAGCTTGGCTTTTTCATCGACACTCAGGATTCTCGACTGCTTATATCGGCTCGTCGAATTTAACTCACTCCGCACAGATCACGGGGCTCGAATGGAACGTGCGGGTGTCAGCCGCGCGGAATCCAGACGTCGTTGACAAAGTGTCGGCAGTGTTCGAAAGCTATTGGAACAGTGGAGACTTTCGACCGTACGATTCGGAGGAATTTGCTGCTCAGGCGCAAGTCGAGGATCGCAGATCTTTCCTAACGTTCATCGAACTTCGGCCGGATCCCTTCCAAGAACGGCTACTGGAACAGATAGCGCTCTCGCGGAAGGGTGGACACCATCGGAATCTATTGGTGTCAGCGACGGGAACAGGTAAGACGGTCATGGCGGCCATTGACTACGCACGTCTGCAGGCCACGCTAAAGCGATCGCGCCTTCTGTTCGTCGCTCATCGAGAAGAGATCCTAAAGCAGAGTCGAGACACGTTTAGACACGCTTTACGCGACCACGAGTTCGGGGAACTCTGGGTGGGTGGACATCGGCCGAGTCGGTTCGAGCACGTGTTTGCGTCAATTCAGAGCCTGAATGCTACGGCACTTTCATCGCTAGCTCCGACCGACTTCGATGTTGTGATTGTCGACGAGTTTCACCACGCGGCCGCCCCTTCTTATGCTGGGCTTCTGAATCACGTTGCGCCAGTTGAACTGCTCGGCCTAACGGCGACGCCTGAACGAAGCGATGGCATGCCGATTCTTCAGTGGTTCGACGATCGAATTGCTGCGGAGCTTCGTCTGTGGGATGCAATCGATCAGCATCGTCTGGCACCGTTTGTTTACTACGGCATCCATGATGGTCTGGACCTTCGCGAAGTACCGTGGCGCCGAGGGCGTGGGTACGACGTTGATGGGCTGTCTCAGGTCTTGACGGCAAACGACGGGATCGGCCGTCATGTGATCGCGCAACTTGAGTCGCATGTGGACGACATAACAAGAATTCGTGCGTTGGGATTCTGCGTGAGCGTGCGGCACGCACAGTTTATGGCCCGGGTGTTTCGGGAAGCGGGTATTCCGTCGATAGCTGTCTGGGCGGAGAGTTCCGACGGTGAACGTGCGGGCGCGCTGAAGGACCTCGCCGCAGGCAGAATCAGCGTCTTGTTTTCAGTCGATTTGTTCAACGAGGGAGTAGACCTTCCTACAGTCGATACGCTCCTGATGCTCAGGCCGACTGATAGTCCGACGCTCTTCTTGCAGCAGCTCGGGCGAGGTCTTCGACGTAGTGAAGGCAAGACCGTCTGTACGGTTCTCGACTTCGTTGGCCATCACAGGAGGGAATTTAGGTTTGATCGGCGTTTCCGCGCTCTTCTTGGCGGAAGCCGAAAGGATCTTGAACAGCAGATCGAAGCTGGATTTCCGTTTCTGCCCGCCGGGTGCCATTTGGAGCTCGATCACGTCGCTTCCGAACTCGTATTGGAGAATATCCGTGCCGCCATTCCCTCCCGTTGGAAGGAAAAGGTGCGCGAGTTGCAAGAGATTGCAAAAGGAGACGATTCAATTACGCTCGGCCGATTCATGGAGGATAGCGGACTGGAGCTAGACGACGTGTATGCCGGTGGCAAGACGTGGAGTGACCTTCGAGGAGATGCTGGGCTGTCGGTCCAAGCGCCTGGTCCGCACGAGGAGGCGTTTCGACGTGCCTGCTCTCGACTTCGCCACGTCGATGATTTGACGCGCCTAAAAACGTACCAGCGGGTTCTTCGACACGATTCGCCGCCGGCAATCAAAGGCTTAGCGGAACATGAATGTCGACTGCTGAGAATGCTGGTCGCAACGGTCACTGAGCAAGCGTTAGATAAGTCAACCGGTTTGGCGGACGCGTTCAAGCTACTGTGGTCTCACGGGCAAGTCAGGGCAGAACTCGCTGCGCTATTCGAGGTCCTCGAAAAACGAATTGACCACCTGCATGTGCCCTTGCAGCAACGACGGGAGATTCCCTTGCAAGTTCACGCACAATACTCAAGGTTGGAGATACTCGCTGCGTTTGGCGTTGGGGACAAGGCGAAGGTGATGCCGTGGCAATCAGGAGTGTTTCCGGTGAAGGACGCACAGACTGATATCTTGGCGTTCACCTTAGACAAGACCAGCGGCGGGTTCTCACCTACCACCAGATATCGCGATTTCGCGATCAGTAGAGATCTGATTCATTGGGAGTCGCAGTCGAACACGCGAGCAGATAGCGAGCCGGGGCGGCGTTACCAGAACCACGTCGCCCTCGGGACATCGATCATGTTATTCGCGAGGCAAAGAAGGGGCGAGCCCTTCTGGTTCCTAGGTCCCGCGACGTATGTGAAGCATGAGTCAGAACTGCCGATGGCTGTCACCTGGAAGCTTCAATATCCGCTATCAGGGGACCTCTTTGCCCAATTCGCGGCGGCAGTAGCCTGACCTATCTGGGAAGCCGCCACTGTTCGAGTGTTATTTCCCCCTGCAACATCAGGCGGAGCTGCTTCGCTCGTTCGTCATCTACGCCGTACCATTCCGCCAGATTGCTGGCGTTGGCGACTTCACTGTCAGTCGGATCGACGATCAGCCGCTCGTCACCGAAGTCGACCGCGAACTGCTTCCCTGCCTTGTCTTCCAAGACGATTTCGACGTCAGCGTCAGCCACGTTGTGAATGCGACCGTCGTAAATAGCCTTCATCGGAAACCTCCAGACTTCGAGACGCCTCTCGCGCATAGCATACGTCGCAGCTCGGTCCTGTAGGTCTGATTCTGATTGACCCCGCCATAGCAGGTTGCCAACGTAGTAAGGGAATGTTAGATGAAGCGCTCCGTCTTGCGATCGAAAAGAAGCGCCTGATTCAGCTGAGCTACAAAGGCAAACTCCGCGTCGTCGAACCGCACGACTACGGTGTGTACAAAGGCGTCGCGCGGCTGTTCGTCTACCAGGTCCGCGGAGCCAGCACCACGCAGGGACGGGAAGGCCGCGGGTGGAAGCTGCTCGACGTGGAGAAGATCGCCGGCTGCATCGTGCTGGATGAAACGTTCTCCGGCAGCCGCGGCGATTACTACGATCAGCACCTTGGCTGGGACACGGTCTATGCTCGCGTGAGCCGCTGACGTACGCGACCATTCGATAGTTCAACCGCAAGAACCGGATAGCACGCCCTCTCCGTGACTGCCAGAATCGGCGGCACAGAGGGAATGCTCGTGTTTCAGATTTCACCGCTCAGACGCAGCGACTTCGAAGAACTCTTCCAACTGGACGATGAGGCGCTCGCGCTCCGTGGGGCGAAGCGGTACGTCGCGGACAAGGCGCCCGGTTTTCCGTGTCGCGTCAGCCTGCAGGACGCCGAGCCGGGTGAGCGTCTGATTCTCGTCCCGTTCTGCCATCAACCGGCGTCTTCGCCGTACCGAGCCTCGGGGCCGATCTTTGTCCGCGAAGCCGCGCTGACGGCGGCCGTCGCTCCGGACACGATTCCAGCGTTGCTCCGCTCACGGCTGTTATCGCTCAGGGCCTACGATGCCGGACACCTGATGATCGACGCCGACGTCGTCGATGGCCATGAGATCGAATCGCGCCTGGCGCAAATGTTCGAACGTGACGAAGTCTCGTACGCGCACATCCACTTCGCGCGGCCGGGCTGTTTCGCCTGTCGAGTGGATCGCGTGCCGTCTCAGGGCGAGACGACAGGGAGTCGATCGCGCAGGAGGCGCGCCGCCGCCGGCTGCTCACGCACCAGATCGTGGTGCTCCTGAGGATCTTTTCTCAGGTCGAACAGTTCCTCTGTCCCGTACTGCGGCGTCGCGATGAACTTGAACAACGCGTCGCCGTCGCGATAGAGGACGGCAAAGCGATTCGGCACGAAGTATGTCTGGTGATGCGTGAAGCGTCGGTTCGACGGCGAGGTCAGCGACTCGCCGGCCCAGGACGCGGGAACGGGCAGACCGAGGCGACTGAGAATCGTCGGCGCGACGTCGACCTGCACGCCGAACGTGAGATCGGGATACGCCGGGGCAGCGGCCGCGGGAGCCTCGTAGAGCAGCAGCGGAACGCGGATGTCCTCGTTGTAGAGATTCCACCCGTGCGCCCAGTGCCGCTCGCCGAGCCCCTCGCCGTGGTCGCCCGTCACCACCACAACCGCATCGTCTAAATAGTGCTTCGCCGACAGCGCGTCGAAGAGACGATGAATCATGCCGTCGGCCTGCAGCACCTTGTCGTCGTAGCGATCGGGCTTGTTGAGCTTCTCGAGCATCTTGTACGGCTCGAGCCCGGGACTGACGCGGTCGTCGGCCGACGTGAACACGTGCGACTCGGGAAACTGCACGCCGAGGTAATGCGTGGACATCAGGTGGACGTAGAAGAACGCGGGCCTGTCGGGCGAAGCCGCCGGCACACGCTCGAGGCCCTCGAGCACAAGCCGGTCGTCGTCCATCGTGTACCGCTTGGTCTCTGAGCCGTCGAACATAGTTCCGTCGGCGGCGTGATAGAAACGCGGCAGGCCGTTCCACGCGCGATGGTTGCCCGACAGCAGAAACCACGTCTGATAGCCCTGGTCGCGCAGGACGTCCTGCAGCCCGAACGTCTCCGCGCTGATGTCCGGAAACTCACGGCTGGCCAGCGTGCTCGTGATGCCGCAGAACGACTCCGAACACGTCGAGAACGCGTCGCGCACCTGCTTCATGCGCCCGCTCTCGACCATCTCCGACAGAAACGGGGTCGTCTTTCGCGAGTACCCGTACGTCTGCATCCGGTCGGCGCGCAGCGAGTCGACGATGATGACGACGACGTTCTTGCGGCGTGCGCCGGCAACGGCGTGCGGATAGGCGGCGCGAAGGGCGGCATCGCGTTCGGCGACGGCGTGGCGACGCTCGGTCGGCTCAAACGCGAATCCTTCAGGCCGGAAGAACGTCGAGACGAGCTCGTTCTTCCAGTACAGATTGTCCCGACCGGCCACGCCGGCGTCGATCGTCCCGGCAAACAGCGCGATCAGGACCAGCGCGGTCGCGACAACGCGAACGCCTCGCCACCGTTTCATCCACACCGCCGCTTCGTCGATCGACCGGCCCCAGCGCCAGAAGATTGACACGACCACGAGCAGCGTGCCGCCGCCAAACGCGCTGATGCCGACCGGACCGATGGGGAAGGGCTCTTTGCCCGACCACACGGTCGGCGCAAACGCCGACACGAGATGCGCCGTGATGTTGCGGTCCCATGACTCGTTGCTGACGAGGTTCAGGGCGTAGAGGTAGACCTGCAGCGTGCAGGTCAGCGCGAGGAGAATGCGAAATGTCTGTCGTGGGGCGCGAATCGCGCTGAGGCAGGCGAGCAGCGCGAGATCCCATTCCGCGACGAGCAGGATGTGGGTGAAGACGGCGCGTGGGTCGGAGCCGAACCGCCACGCGAACGCCGCCGCGGCAATTGCGGTGACGAGCAGGTGAGCACCGAGAAACACCCTTATATTATGGTCCGTCAGCCCTTCATCGACTGACGGACCCTTTCGTGCCCTTCGTGCCTTGAGAAGTCCTTCGTGCTCTTCGTGTTTAGAAGTCGTACTGGACGGTGAACTTCGCCGTGCGCGCCGTCAGGACCGGTGTCTGCGTGCCGGTCGGCGCGAGCCATGCGCCGCCGGGGATGAACGATTGATTCGGCACGAGGATCGTGCTGAGGTTCAGCGCGTTCAGCAGATCGAGCGCGACGTTCAACCGAGTGCGGCCGAAGCGCAGCGCCTTGCCGACGCGGAAGTCGATCTCGTTCACCCGATCGGCGAACAGATCGCCCGGCGCGAGCAGGTTCACCGTGACGTTCGGCGCGTTCCCGGACAGCGGGCGGCCGAGCGTCTTCGCGACGTCGGCGCTCGAGACTGTCCAGTTGGCGGCGAGCGGGACGCCGGGGCTGCTGGTTATGACGCCGCTGACGAGGACGTCGAGCTTCGGCACCGTGTACGTCGCCGTTCCGGTGTACCGCGTCGTGATCCCCGGCGCGTAATGGCAGTACGGATTCACCGGGCTGAACCCCGGCACTTCGCTGCCGGTTGAGAACCCGCCCGTCAATTCCGGCAGCTGCGCGCGCACCGAGCAGTAGTCCGTGACACGTGCGCCAGAACTCAGACCCGCCTGTATCTGGAAGCCCTGCTTCAGCCGCGCGGCGACGTTGACGTCCACGCCGTTGTACATCTGCGAGATCGTCCCGTAGTTCGCCGCGTACGTGCTGTACCTGTTGATCTGGCCGGACTTGCTGGGCACGAGGTCAAACAGGCCGGACACGACGTAGCCACCGCCTCCTGGCAGGCGCGGATCGGACGGCGCGGTGATGCTGAACGGCGTGTAGTCGGACGCGGCGACGGCAAGGTTGTCCGTGACGGTGAAGTTGTTCAGCCAGCGTCGCGTATAACCAACCGACACCGAGACGCGCGGCAGCAGTTCGTGCTGCACGGTCGCGCCGATGATCCAGTCGGACGGACGCGTGCCCCAGCCTTTCAGGATGGCCTCGTCGAACGACAGGCTGGGCGGCGCTGTCGGCGATCCGAAGTTCAGATCGCTGATGATTCCGCATTCCCCATTGGCCAGCGGGTTCTGCAGATCGCAGTCCGGCGAGAAATTCTTGATGGTGTCGGTCCACGTCCGGGTCACGCTCGTCGCCACGCGGCCGGACGGCAGGAGCGCCGAGTAGTTGCCGTTGCCGGCGACGGCCATCTCGAGATACCGGCCGATGTTGAGCTTCAGCGCGGTCTTGCCGTTACCGCGCAGGTCGTACGAGATGCCGAACCGCGGGTCGATGTCGTTGTAGCCGATGACGCCCTGCGTTTCCGGATACAGGATCGGGTTGGGCAGGAATCTCGACGGTCCGAGCTGCTGTGCCGGATAGTAGCTCCAGGCGTGGTCGTAGCGCAGCGCCCCCTGCAGCGTCAGCTTGCCGCTCGTCCACGTATCCTGCACGTAGAGCGCGTTCATCCTGACGCGGGTGTCCGTGAGATACGGCGGCAGGTTCTCCGTCAGTTGGTTCGGAATGCCGTTGTTGACGCGATAGGCAAGATTCGAATTGTTCGTGCTGGGGCTCCGCTTGTCCCAGTAGAACGCCCCGCTATAACCGGCCTTCATGCTGTGCGCGCCGGTCACGTACGTCGCCGACGCGTTCCAGCGGATCGGCTCCATGAAATCTGAGTTCCAGTTCTGCGCGCGGTAGACCAGGCCCTGAATGTTGCCGTTGGCGGGACAGCCGGCGGTGCACTGCTCGGTGACCGGAATCAGCGAGCGATCGTTGCCCGGCCGCTCGCGGCCGTTCCAGTTCTGCTGATACGCGGAGACGCCCGCCTCGAGGAGCAGACGCGAGGTCGTCGCCGACGTCCACCGCAGCGTTTCCATGCGCGAGTAGCCGCCCTTGAAGCCGGTGCCGCCTGCCACCGTCGCTGTTTCCGGCGCGCCGGCGGTCGGACCGGTGATGCCGCCGATCGCGGGGTTGTCGCTGAGGCGGTAGCTGCTCGGATCCCAGTAGAGGTTCAACTTGTTGCGCGGCGTCACCTGCGCCGTGATGCGCAGCGTCGGGTTGATGGATCCGGTCTGCTTGTTGACGACGTTGCGGCTGAGGTCCGGCGCGTAGAGCCACTTGGTCGCGTCGCCGGCGTTCAGGTTGTAGTAAATGCCGGGCAGCGTGTTGCCGGACGCCGAGTAACGCGTGTTGTAGAAGAACCAGATCCGATCCTTCTTGATCGGCCCACCGTTCGACAGGCTGGCTTCGGCGAGATACAGCGTTTCCTGCGGCGTCGTCATCCCGGCGGTCTGGAGCGCCGTCGTATAGTTGCTGCTCTGCATCCAGTTGGACATGCCCGAGCCGTAGAAGTGATGCTGGAAGCTGTTGCCGCCGCTCTTCGGAATGAAGTTGACGATCGGACCGCCTTGCTCCGACTCGCCAAACCCGCCCGCCGTCGTCATCACGACTTCCTGCGCCGTTTCGAGCTGGCCGTAGCCCGAGACGCCGCCGCCGTTGATCGCGGCGCCGGTGCCGAGGCCGTCGATCTGGCTCTGGCCTTCGTTGCCGCGGCCGCCGCGGCCGCCGAAGACAATCATGCCGGGACTCAGCTGCACGTTGACGGCGGCGCCGCCGGAATTCACCATCGACGGAATCAACAGCATGACGGCCGCGTACCCGCGGGCCGTGGGAATCGACTGCAGCATGTCCAGATCGAGCGTCTGCTGTTTCTTCGTCGTCTGGACGTCGACGATCGGGCTTTCACCGCTGACGGTGATCGTTTCTTCGAGGCCCCCGACTTTCAGCTCCGCGTTCGCGGCGGCGACGAAGTCGGCCGCGAGCACGAATCCTTCGCGCTTGACCGGACTGAACCCGGTGAGCGTGAACGTGATCGTGTAGGTGCCGGGACGGAGATCGACGATGCGATATTGACCGGTGCCGTCGGTGATTGACGATCGCACTTTCTCAATCAGCACGGGGCTCGCGGCTTCCACGGTCACGCCGGGAAGCACCGCGCCGGATGCATCCTTGACGGTGCCGGTGATAGACGACTGCGCGCGCGCGAGGACCGGGAGCAGGATAATCAGCGCGAGCGCGCCGCAGAGCCTGACGAGTCGCACCAGGAATCGGCTTTCCATCGTTTGCCTCCACACTTGTGAGTTGCCACGTGACAAGAGACCGCCAGCCGCCGGAGAATGAGTCGCGCCGTTTCCTGCGAAATCTCGAAAATATGGGTCATCTTACGTGCAGTCCAAGTCGAGTCAAGGCTTGTTTCTGCGCTTCCCGCCGGAAATAACGTGCCTCAACCGGAAATTGGATTGCCGCGCACATCGTTGAGCATGCGGGTTCGGTATAGCGTCGTTTTCACGAGTCTCGCGGCGGTGATGCTCCTGGCCGGCGCCTGCCAGCGGCAGAAGACCGGTGCAGCGCCGAACGCCGATGCGATCGAGATGTTCAGTGAGCGTG
>Ga0209488_10003984_pt1 | contig 11657 bp, 7 predicted proteins | sample Rivendell_Oct201_8_FD_188349 | JGI IMG/M metagenome (GOLD analysis project Ga0209488, IMG submission 188349) | Vadose zone soil microbial communities from the Eel River Critical Zone Observatory, Northern California, USA -... | ecosystem: Environmental > Terrestrial > Soil > Vadose zone >... | reverse complement strand
TAGGCATACAGCGTGCGCATGGCAACAGCGGGATCGACCGGCGATAAAGCAGTTCCAGCCGACCACAAGGCCGCGTTGGGAGTAACGGAACGGTCATAAATAACCATATTGCCGTCACTTTGGATCAACAGTTCAAACCGGCCATTGGGAGAAACGAAACACTGGCCATTTCCAAGCACGCCTGTCGAACCCGTCCCCGTCCCTACGTCACAGCCAGGATGGGTAATAGTGGCCCAGTTGAACTGTCCGTTTGAGGTGCCACTGTTCCAGGCAGATTTATAAATAATGATGCGCCCATCATCTTCCATGTCCAGTCGCTCGGCAAAAGTGCCGTTAGTACCGCTCATCCACAGGAATACGTTATTGGCGTCGTAAATACAAAAATTGCCATCGCCCTGAAGTATGGCATACGCGCCGGGATGTCCATAAGTGTTGGCACCCCAAGTGCCGATAGCATGGGCGATATCATAAATATAAAAATTTCCATCCGGGGCCATATAGAGCATGTATTGGCCATGCGGCGAGACAATGCACTGATTGGCATTGATCCTCTGGTTGATAACGAGATAGGTACCGATGCTGCACGATTGCGCCGGATACGATCCAGGAGTGGGAGCAGCGTAAGTTCCGGCGGACCACTTGAACAAGTACAACACCAAATTGCCGTCGTCCTGCATGAAAATTGACTGGGCATTGGTTCCTGCCGTGCCGGTTGACCACAAGGCAGTTGAAGCCGCATTGTAAACAACGAAGTTGCCGTCTTGTTGCATGGTGGCATGATTATTGGTCTGGACAGGGCCACCTGTGGGTTCGTCAACTTCTACCAGCCGTCCCAGCGCGTCTGAGCACGAGCGGCGTGGCTTGCCCGCTTCGTCGGTAGTTTGCGCGCAGTCTCCATTGACGGTAATGCTCGATGAGACGTTGTAGGCCACATGGCTGATGCTCCCGTCTTGCTTGGTGGTCTGCGTGACGCGATCGAGCGCGTCATACAAATTTGTGGTGATGCCATAAGTCGGGTCAGCGGTGGTGAAGTAAGGATTGCTGACCGTGGCCGGGTGACCGGCGGCGTCAAAAGTGGTATCGACCTTGGCGGTGCCAGCGGGTAGAACATGCTGGCCCTGATTGGCGCGGCCCAGACCGTCAAAAAAGTTGGTGGCCGAGTCACTCAAGGCCGTGGTAATCGACTTTGTCCGCTGCACGGAAAGCGGAAAGGTGTTGGGCGCGGAGAAAGTGAAGCTGGTTTGCGCCCGGCTGCCGCCATTGGACGGATCAGGCGCGGCCTGGGCCGTGGTGATGCGGAACATGGAATCATAAGCGAAGTTGCTGGTATGGGCCTGATCGCCGGGCGTGTTGCCGATGGCCTGTGCGGTGGCGTTTTCATTGGTCAGGCTGGTCAGGACTCCGGTATTGAAATCGTAGGTGCCACTGACACAATGCGTGACCGAACCGGTTTGCGGCGAGCAGGTCTTCGTAACGTAAGCCGCTGCGTAAGCAGAGTCATAGGTAAGCGTGGAGGTGTGTCCCAGAGGATCGATCTTCTGATACGGTTCTCCAGTGTCGTACCAGTTGGCATGGCTGGAGACGGCAGTGCCGCCTTTAGGATTGCAGGAACTGGTAGCGGCCAGCCAACGGGTGACGGTGGTCTGGTTGCCGCGCACGGGAGATGGATTGGGAGCTGCAACGTGCTGGGTGCCGATGGTTGTCGTGGTGAAATACTGGGCTTCATCGTAGCTGTAGTCGGTTTCAGCCAGCGCGCAACCGCTGCCGTCTTTAATCACCACCGACGCCGGAAGATCGATGAGGTGAGCAGTCAGATAGCGGCTGTCAATCTGCCACTGATACGTGGTGTCGGTTTCGCGCAGCAGCGCTCCAGGGGAGCCTTGCCCCAAGTCGTATTCGAATTCCTTAACCACATTGCCGAAGATTGAAGAGCCTGCCCCAAATCCCGCGTCATATTGCTTGGTAACCTGATTCACTTTGCCGCTGGGATTGAGAGTGGTCTTGATGATCGTGGGGACGACATTTCCCATCAGATTGTTTTCGGTCAAAAGCGTATAGGGCGCATATGTGGTATCCACCTGCTTCAGCGGCTGGCCACCCTGCAGCCCTTGAAAATACTTCGTGGTGGTTTCGTAGAATGACGTCATTCCATCCAGAGCGGTAAACAAGTGGACTGTATCGTTGCCGGATGGATCCGTCACGGTGTTTGTGAGATTGGTGCCCGCGGAACTCCAGTTGTATGTCCACTGGGAAGAATGGGAGTTATCGGTCGCGAGGGTCCGGGTCTTTACTGCCCTGCTCCAACCTATTGAGCCGAAAGGCGCAGGAATGAAGGTTGTGGTCCAGGTATACGCTAGGTGTCCGCCCGCCGGGAGGCCGACATAAGTGACGTCGCCATAGCTGTCGTAATCAAATGTCCATTTGCTGCCATCCGCGAGCACGACCGTGGCCAATTGCAAGAGTTGATTTAACGGGACGGCAGTTTGGCTGTTAGGTGCTTCGATAAAATTCGGCACGCCAAAGGCGGTCTGAATGGGAGTATACGCGTAACAACGCTGAATGGATTGCGTGGTCCCGTCGGGAGCATTGTAGTAAATCAAGTCGGCCGAATTGATGGCCCGCCCGCTCACACTCACGCACTTTGTCAGGTCCGGAGTACCCGCATTGGCCGGAGTAAAGCTAAACGGCATGCTTCTTCCCAAAGTGTCTGTGGTGAGCACCGGCGGCGTTGAAGATATATTCGTACTCCAGAAACTCATTTGATTGCCGTTAGGATCGGTAGCTTGCGTTGCGTAGGCAGCCTGAGGGCAGAACCCGTCGCCAGCGGGGCTACCGTCGATTATGATCTTGTAACCGCTTATGGAAATTCCCGTGAGCTGGCCAGGATGAAAGCAGTTGTGGAAATTCGAATAAGTCGAAAACACGCCTTGGTACTGGATTCCATTTCGGTCGGTCACGGTAACATCGTTCATTACCCCATTGATATCAGGATTCGAAATCGTCAGATGATAACCGGACGTATCCAGAGACTCGTATACCGTCGGGTCAGAGTAGGCATCCAGCGGTTGACCCGGGACCGGCGCGAACTGATGTACGGACGCATCCGGTCCGGTAACGCTGTACTGTTGCGTTGAGTAGAGTGTTTGTCCAGTTCCAGAGAAAGTTTTCACCAACGTGCGGCGAGCCAGAAGCCCTTCAGCGTTGATGAGCATCACGCCCGGATTATTCGAGTCCCACCAGCAGATCTGTCCCGTTGAACTGTTGGTGTCCGATTTGCAGTAGGTCTGCCAGCTCTTGGAAGTCACATATAAGGAATATTGCGGCGCGAACGCGCCCCGCTGCGCGAAAGCCGGCAGGACCGGTATATGCAGCATGAGGTTGCCATTCATGACATTCACGGTGTCAAGATGGCTTCCATCGTACGACCCATAATTCTTGAACCCATTTTCCAGACTGGGCGCTGCCTGGGCCAAAAGCAGTTTGCTGAACGCAAAGATAAAGACAGAAAGACATAGCAGCTTGGCTGGTTTCATGAACGCACCTTGCGGTAATAATTTTTTGCAGCTTGTTTCGCGGAAAATTCAGGGGCCGACTTCTTAAGGGGGTGGCTAGCTTTTATAAATGGAGATGAGCGAGGATAACAAGTGGCAAGTTTGTAAACAGCGTCAGAAAAACTTGGTTTTAGCGGGCTGCGGGAAAACATATGGTTTCGTACGCTTGCTTTGTCTAAAGATCCTTCGGCTTCCCCTTCGGCAGCTCAGGGTTTCGGCCTGCGGCCTCAAGCGCTAGCTTGGCCGTTTGGACATAGCCAGCACAGCTCAAAATGTACTATTTCGCGCTTGAGTCGATCAGTGAAATCGGCTAGGATGCAGTATCGAAACTATGTATCAAATAGTAACAATCGCGATAGGCGGAAAGACCCTAGATATTGGGATGGAACCGCAGTCGAGCCTTGGGATAACCCTACGCCAATCTGAGATGACATGGGATGAGCGGGGAGGGGTAGGGGAGGGTGGATAGGTTAACTAGAAAGTAATTTGTAGCATCGCCGTGATCGCCGACATCGCGCGTGATCGGTAGATCGGAAAAACTTACCGCAGATGGACGCTGATCAAAAGAAAGATTGCAGGATGGCCGGATTACTAAAAGTGGAAAAGCAAAACCTACGCGGTGAACACGAATAGACGAAGATCAGGAAGAGTGCCAAAGTCGCCCGAACCGGAATTGCCAAAAGTGCGCGAAAATCGCGAAGCACGTATTTACCGTGATCCAATGATGTAATGCCTGCACCCAAATTTCGGACCGGGTTGCATTTCAAGAAAAGGTCGATTTCGAAATAAGAACTTGCTCGTGCGTCCTGGTCCAAACCGCGCTCGTTATTGAACCAAGAAGAGTCAGGGCAAAACCCAACATTGCACCCTTATCCCACACCCCTGCGAATTTGCAGATGATCGTTGTAAGAGTGCCGGCCGCAACCAGAAGGAGTGCAATCATTCCGTGGGTTGAATGTCTGCGAAGCCATACAGCTCCGAGATTCATCAACATCAGCGCGATAAATAGAGGCTGGAGCCAGGGAGAATACGGAATCTGCTCCAAAGTGGCAACACCGGACATGCTCAGGTAGCTTGCCCAACAAGCAGGGCATTTGGGAAAGAGTGCCAGACCCAGAGAAGAGAGCGTGCCCCAAAAGTGCGGTGCGGTTGCATTCGAGGTGTGTGAAAGTGTTGTATCAGAATCAGCTTTGTGGGTTTGTTCGTTCAGTACCTCTTCGTTCAGTACCTCAATGGCGCGATCAACGATTCTGCTCTCATCCCAATGAATGCGTTCAAAGCAGGAGGCAATTCGACCCTCAGCATCCAGGACATAAGCCTCGATACGATGCCGATTCACCAGCGATTCAATGAAGTTCACGCCGAGCTTGAAATGCGAGCGGAGCGCAGAAAAAGCATTGGTCGCTCTTACCATGCGATTCCAGGCATTCATTTCCAGGCCGCGGCTTCTTCCATAACTGCGAAGGCGATCGGGAAGGTCGAACCCGGGATCATACGTAATGGCTGCGGTGTGTATTTTCCCAGCAAGTCCGCGCGCTTCCAATAGTTTTTGCACCCGCGCGAGTTTGGTGATGGTTAGCGAGCACTTCAGCGGGTTGTCGCAACGCGAATAGAAAAAGACAACAATGGACGGATGGCCGCGGAACAATTCCGGAAACGAGATAGCCGCACCGTCCTGGTCCTCGAAGATGATGTCCTCGACAACCGCGGAGTCGCGACGGAAGGTCCGTGCCCAGGAAAACACGCTCTGCAGGCCGCCTGGTAACGTGCAACAGCGCTCAGCGCTGCTCTCGTCACCTTGATCGCCAACGCGAATTGCCTTCACGGCCCTGTCCACATCCGGGAACAGCCTCCTGGGCAGGCCACCGTGAGGCGCACGCAGCAACTCCACTTCGTTCACTATGGCCTTTGCTTCCGGGCCGAGCCACGCCACAGTCGCAAGCAATTCGCGCACAGGGCTTGTGCTTGACGCTGAAGTCGCATATCCGCCATAGCTCTGGAGAGTGACAGGATCATCACGATAGCGCAAGTTGACGAGCGCGCGTATCACAAATGGAGCGAACGCGGAGGAGGGATTTGGATAAGAGCGCAAAGTCCGCGCCGCTGCTGCAACCAAATACGGATCATTGCCAGTCTCAAGTTCTTCGAGCACGTACAAGAGCGTGGCATCGGAAAGCCCGATGTGAGCCAGGGCTAGAAGTATCCAGCCGCGCATGCGGGCCGTAGTGGCAGTGCCACGCTGCTGAAAAACGGGGTGGTCCTCGCGCAGCAGGTCCGTCAATTCCTCGCGCCGGGCGGGGTCACCACACATTGCGTCAACAAGCGCGGCGAACTCGCCTTCTGAAAGCGCGCTCATGACTGCAAGATCGTGCATGCACTACCCCTAGCGGCCGTATTTCCCCAGGAACCGGCGAGCACTCTGTTTGAGCATGGTGGGCGCTTTGTCACTCAGGCTGTTGACCCGCTTCAGCAACGCAGCATCATCCGCAACCGCCTTGCCACCGAACTGCGTAAGCGCGGTCAGGCTTGTGGCCTGAATCTCTTTGTAATCGGATGGATCCAGTAATATCTCCCGCGCATGTTTCTGCAGTTTTTCAGGATCGATTGTCTGCAATGCGGCCGCGGAGATTTGGCGGTTCTCAGAAAGCTCATCTTTGTCGCGCAGTACCTTTTCGAACATTGGTGCGGAGTTGGTATCTGCGCCGAGCAACCGCAAGGCTTCCCGCTTGGCAGTGGGATTGGGTGGATTGTTCACCAGGGCACGCGCCACTGAGTAGGCTTCAGCATGAACATCATAGCTGAGCAGTTGCAAGGCCTTTTCCGGTGGCAGCAACGCCTTCTTGGGGTCCCTGAGACCTTCGAGAAGCTTTTCCTGCGCATAGCCATCTTTTTCACGCGCCAGCAGGCCAAAGACTCGCTGCCGGAGTTCCGGATTGGGGTCTGTGGCGACCGCGCGCAACGCGGCGATATAGTCATTATGGCAGGACTCAAAAGCAATGACGCTGAAGCTCGCTGCCTGGAGCGATTGGAGGGCCGCAAGCCGAACGTCGATCGCCTCATTTGGGTCGCGCAATATGTTTAGCATCCCCTGCAGGGTCTTATCGTCTTCACAGGCGGCTGTAGACATGTTCGCCAGGGCGGCAACCCGCTGCTTGACAGTCTTGCGCGAGTTACCAGCGACTGAGAGCAGAGTGCTGGCTGATTGAACGGGGGCAGCCTTTTGCTTCCGCGATTTCGCTACCTTCAGGGCCTTTCGTTTCATAGTAGTCTCCTCGTGCAATGCACCTCAGGCAAATGGCACATCATCGTAATCGAAGCCCAGCGCAGCCGGGGCGCTGACAGTGCCTTGATAGTCAAGACAATCCCTGACGTGCGTTTTTGCTGCCGGCGCGCTAAAGCAAGGTGATGTCGGCATGGGGCCGCCAGGGGCCGTGGGAGGACGTGTGCCACCGGTAATTCCGTTCCACGGCCACATCGTATCACCCAGATTGTGTCCGACCGGATTGCTGGGATTGCTGTCATACGACGCCGCCTGGACAGGATCGAAACGGCCGAGTTTCCGCTGCCACTTGGCCCAGAGCCTGTCTACGTTGCAGTGCAGCAGGAAGAACAGCGGGTCTTTCGCAGCGGTGGGAATGCTGGAGATCGCACCACCAAAGCTGACATGCGCGGAACCGTGCGGGTTCCCTTCCAAATTCCGGAACCTCCGGTACTGGTTCCCCAGAGCCAGCGTTTGCGCTTCAGTAAGCAGGCCGGGAGGAGCCGTGGAGGTGCTGAACAGCGGACGCCGATTGATGCCCTGAACGCCATCCGTCACCCAGAAACGCAGGGGGTTGGCCGGGTTAAATTGCACCGTTCCGAGTGGATCAGAGACGCCGAGAAAGTCGAGAGTGAAGATATTGGGCGCGGGTTTGTCAAAGCGCCAATAGGGCAACGAAACGCTCGGATCAATCGCCTGCAGCAACCGTTCGAGATCCAGGAGGTAAGCACGATGCCAGGGCAGGAAACCCGGCGCACCATGCGCCTGGGGCGAACTCACGGCAGTGTGCATGTCCCGGAAGTCGGCAAAACGGCCGGCGCCGTGATTGTTGAGCTGGGCAAAGGCTGCGACAAAGCGATCACGCTCTCCTGGAGCCAGAGCATTGGCATTCTTGCGAACACGTACCATTACTGGAACCGAGCCGACTACCGTGCCGCCGACGGCGGCCTGGATTGTCACGTCACCATTGTTGCTGCTCGGACTGCCAAACTTGCCGTCGACAAAGAACGGAACAGCTGTGCCATTGGTTGGCAGCGGCAGCGAGAGAGAGTTGGAGAACGGCCCCGTTGCGCCCTTGCGAAAAGCCACCGATCCCCCGCCAGCCGCCGGCTTGCCGCTGATTTGCACGTTGACAGTTGCACCAGTTGCGCCGGAAGCATTGGTCATTCGGATTCGACAGGGAGAAGGCGTCCACGACACAAATCGCGCTTGAGCATCTACGCTGTTGTTTATTGCCAACTCTACAATCATCGTCAATCCCTCCTGCAAGGTGTTTTGACTCTGGGGCAGTGGGCGTATTCAAAATTCCTGCCGTCCGTCAAAGGGTAGTGAAGTTAGGGAGTGCGACGTTACAGGAAATAAAACGGTATTTGCGCCTGGTTCCCTGTGACCAAGGCTGCGAGCCCAGTGCAAGCTCCTTCCGCCCAGTCAATCTGTGGCCACAGAAGTCGATCAAAAACACGGCTTACCACTTCGCCAGATTGCATGGTCTGTACCCGGACTATCGATCTCGGCATAGGTCTAAAAGTGTTTTGCAATCCGCATTCCAATAGGGACCGTTGAATAGTTCAAACAATGGCAGATGAGGAACATATTAAGATGCTCAGTCAGGAACTCGCTGCCTGGAAAGCTTGACAGTAAGGCGGCATGAAAGATGGGTTATTCCTGCGTCTGTACTGGACACTCGAGAACACTACAGCTAAGGTAGCTGCGGCACGGTGATAAACATAATCTGGCTGTATCGCGGACATCTAATGACGATCATGAATGAACGGCGAAACGCGGCATCAGCCAAGCTTCGCCACCGAAGCTATTGAGCGGGCCGCAGCACAGGATTCGCTAGACATCACCCGGTTCTTCCTGTTTCCCATGACATATAAGGCGAAGCCGCAATGGCTGCGGCTATATCAACAGGTTCCTGGTTTTCCGGAAGGCTCCTGTAGACCTTTATGTAATCGGAAAAAGTAGGGAATAATCCCTCGCGTTCTTCCAGCGGTTGGGTAGAACCTTCCGGCGCGGTAATAAAAGCGCAGAACTTTTCCAGAGTTTTGGCTTGCGGGTTGAACTGGTCCAGCCAAAGGAACTGTCCTTGCTCATTGATCTCCAGAAACCACCATCGCCCGTCCTTGTCCACGGCAAAGTCAACCGAACCGAAACAAATCTTTGCCTTCCGGGCAAACTCCAATATTCCTTTCTCAACATTGGGTGGCGTAGGAATGATCTCCACCCGGATATTGCCCAACCCTGCATCCTGTCGCCAATCGAGGGCCTTCTTAGGATTGTGCAGGGCAAACGAATAAACCCTGTGGCCCATGAGCACCATCCGGATATCGAATTGCTTGACTACCATTGCCTGATAAATGCCGGGAGCATAGGTGAGGACTTCATCTGACGGCAACTGCTCAGGTGTTAACTCGAAAGTCTGCGTCACTGACACGGAACCCTCATTCTCACGCTGCCAAACATGAGGACTGAATCCCTTGCCGATGGTCCTGTCGGGATTGTGGGCCACGAACTCCCGGATGCGGCTGGGTGAGTTCGACAGCAGAGCACCAGGAACTCGCAAGCCGCAGGCCCGGGCCAGATTTAATTGCACCGCCTTATTGTGGATAAAACGCGCGGCTGAAAACTTGTTGATGCACCAGACTGGAAGAGTTTCCAAGGTGTATGCAATGCAGTGGTAAAAGGAGCGATACTCCAGTTCGGCAAATTTCCTGTCGGCTTCCGATACGTTGGGATTGTGCGTCGGTTGATCAGGCCGGCGGATCCAGACTGCATCGCCCGGTTCTACTGTGAACGGACCCAGGGTCATCTTCGTCTGTGCGTCCAGGAGCAAAGAGGCTTGTTGCTGCTCAGTCCATGAAAGCCCGCCCCAGCAAACCACTTCATATCCAGCTTGTTCCAACGCCCATTTGACGGGCGCTGTGTGGTTTTCTTTTGCGTATGCGAAAACTATGACCTTCATTCGAGTCCTCCTCCTCTCAAATATGAGTCCGGGAAGCTGGTGCGGCCTGCGCTGCGCCACGCCACCGAAGTTAGCCGGCGCCAGCAGGGACCAATCACTGCAAGAACAAGAGAGGGCCGCCAACAGACAGCGGCCCTGCTGCGGTTAGTCATCGTCCCCGTCTGAGGCAAGGGTGCAGAACGTGGTGGTTACGTCTCTCATCGGATTTGTGAAAAATCCGCCAGTGATGGTTTCAAGCTCTTGCGGTGTTAAGTCCCGGGCGAGCTGACGTCCAAGCAATCGATTGTCCTGTTTTGTCGACATGATTTTTCTCCTTTATGAATTTGCTCCATTGCTGTTTACGTTCATCGTGTACCCCCACCTCCCGGTTTACTAGGCGGGATCGCACGCAACATCGACTATGGGACCATTTTTGTGAAGCGAGGTGCCATGGCATCCAGTGGTTCCACCCGCAACGTGCTGCACTTCTTCAGGCGACAGCTCGCGGGCGCCCCTGCGAGTCAGTACTCGGTTCGACATGATTTGCTGCAACATGATTTGCTCCTTTTTAGTGAAATGATTTTCTCTAACTCCGTTATTGATCAAGTTAAAAATCAGGGTTGGTTACCGAAAGCTCAAGGTTGCTGGCAAAGGTGTGGGGGCTGCTAACCATTGCCGGTTTTTGTCGCCAATTCCTTCGCTGGTAATCAACGAGCACCGCGCGACTCGATGCTCTGCATCTTATTTCTGACCTTTGCTGTAATGTCCTAAACAGAAGGAACCCGATTACGAGCAATACCAATCAGCTTAAAAAGAATTGTTCTCTGCTTCAATGCTTTCACTCCAATTTTCGCAATCGTGATTCCCAGAATGGGAGAGAGTTGATGCCATGGAGATAGAAAATCCTGGCCCTCTCTTAATGAATGGGTAAGGGGTAGTTTGGAAAAACATCGTCAGTTGAGAAGCTCATAATCGAAAGCTGCTACGGTCTGCCACTGCATTTTGCTAAAGGCTATCTGATGCAAAGCGCACCAGCACGTCATCTGGGGTTTGGACGCACCTCAAGGACAGGTCCATGTGGATTCGGGGGCGGAGTGACAGGCTCGAAGCTGGATTTTATGTATTCGTACGCACTCGTTTCGTAGCAAGGCAGAGGACTGCGTCTGCGATCCAGGTTCTCTCTGGGCACGTTGCGAGAATAGATCAAAGGCTCATGACGATTGGGCAGACTCCCCGCTGTTAACTGCGCGACCGTCTGGTCGCAATTCTGATCTCGCGAGGCTGAGACCTCGTGAACCAATGAGTAATCAAAGCCGGATTCCGAGAGCCGCGGTTCATACGGAAGGAAGGTGAAGACGAGCTTTATCAGACTCCACTCCTCCCGGCCAATCTCCGTTTCGGCAACGAACACTTCCTGGCTTTTGAAGAAAGAAGAGCGCGGGAGAGATATAGCTAAGGCAACCAGACGCACTCGCATGGGCGCTTTCTTGGGAGGAAAGGTCCAACGGAGCTGTCCTTCGGCGTGCCTGCCCGAACCACCAATACAGGTCACGGCCAGGAAAAGGAAGCCTCTAGTCCAGTTTTTCATCCTGACGCTAATCACGCTATGCTCGCTTGGGCTTGCCACATAAGCACTGAGCCTCTGCGCAACCAGAAATCGTTCCAACGATCCACCTTCTTTGGATGCTTCTTTGACAGACTAGGAAACTTGCGAGCGGTTGCCCGGCGACAACCCCGGAGAGCGCGCGATTGTTGAAAAAACGTCGGAGTACTAAGTGATGCCACTTAATTTCATTGGTCGGGGAGAGAGGATTTGAACCTCCGGCCCCCTGGTCCCGAACCAGATTCCAAGCCGTATTGAAAGCTATTGAAATTTGTTGCTCTTAAGTGATTGATATTAAAT
>Ga0209488_10003983_pt1 | contig 11657 bp, 8 predicted proteins | sample Rivendell_Oct201_8_FD_188349 | JGI IMG/M metagenome (GOLD analysis project Ga0209488, IMG submission 188349) | Vadose zone soil microbial communities from the Eel River Critical Zone Observatory, Northern California, USA -... | ecosystem: Environmental > Terrestrial > Soil > Vadose zone >... | reverse complement strand
GCTGCGGCAACAAGTGTTGCTGCGGCAACAAGTGTTGCTGCGGCAACAAGACTTCCGATTGCTTGAAGAACTGGGAATTAATCGTATCAAACACGAGGCCCCCTCCGAAAACGAAGGAGACGGTGCTTGGGCTTGCAAGCCTTCGGGAAATGGGGCGACCGCCGATGGCCCCTGGGACATTGTTATCGCTAATCGAGGCGGGGAGCAATGAGTAGTGCGCGATGGATATGTGATTCGATGACAGTGCGACGATCTCGGTGCGACTCCCTCTCCCCTCCGGGGAGAGGGCTGGGGTGAGGGGGGACGATCTCACAATAGATTTGGCCCCCCTCACCCTAACCCTCTCCCCGGAGGGGAGAGGGGACAGACCGAGCTTGCCGAAGCCGCAACTTCACACAATCGCTACTTCAACACATTGCTCGCTTCCGCGGCGGCAATGAGCGACTTCGCATCGTTCTCCAACAGGAACCCTTCCGTTACAGCCTTGCGCGCGGCGGCAGCGACCGCCGTTACATATCCCTCGTGCGTGGCGTAACGCTCTTCGAGCGACAGGCGCGGGTCTTTTGCCGCCAACCGCTCTGTCTTGGTCTTGGCAAATGGAATCATGCCACCCGCATAGTTGCAGCTCTTGCCCTGGTGGAACCCCGCAGCCGTGATGTTCCAGCCCAGATACGTGCCGAGCGGCGCCATGTGCAACACGACCGGCACGCCGCCTATCTCGTTGCCGTCGTGATCGACGCGCGGAACTTTCGTTTTGATGACGCGCTTGATGCGCGGCGGCACGATCGTCATCACGCCGGAGCCGTCATTGTAGTTGTATTCGGGTCCAAAATCATAATCGATCACCGGATTGATGAACCCGGTCGGCGCATCTTCGGGCAGGCCTGGCAGAGCGGGAAATCCCATGGCGGTCGCGGTCGGATCGACCAGATTGCCCTCGTGTAGCGTCGGATAGCGGCTCGGCGGAGGCGTTACGTCGCGCATCACCCAATTGCGGAAGTGCACGCGCAACGCATTGACGGTCTGGGTATGCGGCATCGGGTTGCCGGGGAGCGCGCCTTTGCCATAACCGATGCTCGGGCATGACGGCGCATCGAGCGTAGCCGTGCCAAAGCCGCCGCGACCGCCGCCGTGCTGCGTACCCGGAATATAGTAACGGCGTACGTTGGCGGGGAGCGGAATGTCGGCGTCGGCCGAGGTGCCGATCCATTCCGGTGTAAGCTTGAGGCCCCAGACCTCTGCCGCGCCGAAATGTTCGATGATCTTGGGGCACGTCTTCGTGGCCGTGCAGCGATCCAAAATGCCGCGTGCAGGGAGCCCGCGCACCGGATCGGGCCACGGCGACCACCATTGCGGGCCTTCGCTGCCCGGTTCGTACAGCTTGAGCACGCCATCCGGCACGCCAAAGCGCACGTTGAGCGCGATGCGCCGTCCCGCGATGATCGGCCATGCGCCGTCATAGACGGCGCGGCCGGCCTCGTCCTGGTTGAAGCCGAGATGCAGGAACGCGCGAATGAAATTGCCGGACTGCGAACTGCCGCGCGTGATCGTCCACGACACGCTGTCGGCGACCGGATTGGGCGTGCCTGCCTCATCTTGCGTCGCATTGCGGAAGAATGAGCCGACATCCCGGAAGGCCGCCATGCCGATGCCGAGTACCGGCGGGTCCTTGGACGTGAACACCGCTTGGTAGAGCAGCTTTGGATCGAAACCGTTCTTGAGGCAAACCTGCGTCGGGTCCGGTGTGCCCGGGAACGGATTCTCGTCCGTGCACCTGGCAAAGGCCCAATCGGTCGGCGCAATCGTGGCGGTCGCGCCGATGACGCCGTCGATGGTCTCGGACGCATGCGTGGTCAAGGTTGCTTGGGACGTATCGAGCTTGGCCGGCCAATAGGGCAGCGGATTGTTGTGCGTGATCATGGCTTGAGATTTCTTGCCCGCAGCGTTCAAGATCCGCGCCATGACACGGCCGGTGATCGGGGAACGATCGGGGTTCTGCGCCACCGGCACGATGACATAGTCGCTGTTGGGCCGACGCGCCGTCGCGCCGGAATTGTCGCCCTGCCAGCCGCTGGAGAGGCCGATGTCGCCGGTCGTGCGCTCTGCCGGCCCGATCGTGAGGCGTCCGCTGCGGTTTGGAACATCGTGCCACATCAACCGGCTCGCCTTCGACATGTCGATCGGCTTCACCAGCTGGAAGGTCGCGGTGTACTCCACCATGCCGCGCGCATTGCGGGGCGCCAGCGTGATGTCCTGGATGATGACATTGCGCGGATCGTATGGATCGAGTTCGCCGAAGGCCTGGCCGGACAGCGTTTCATATTGGCCGGCGGCGCCGAAACTCGCGCCGTCAAAGGCGGGCGAGATCTTGTTGTCGACGACGATGCGGGTCACGCGCGCGTCGGCACTCGATAGAGCCGCGACTGTAGTGAGTAGCAAAGTGATTGTCATCAGGCGAGTCATTGTGCCTCTCCTATGTGTTTCCTAATTCTCACCGTTGCGTCGTGTTGAAATAGCGCAGGTCTGGCGGTGCCTGGTCTTTCTTGACCGGCATCAGGAATCCATCCGCGCTTAAAAAGTATGAGTCCTTGCCGACCTGGACGTGATTATTTCCGGCGCTGCAGATGTTCTGGACGAAATCCGGCGCGTTGGTCTTCTTGTAGGTCTTGAGGACCGTCCAGGGATGCGTCAATGCATTGTCGATGGTGGTCATTTCGTCGTGCAACATGTCGGGATCGTTCTTGTCGCGATAGATACGCTCTTTGATGATAGTCTGGTTGTCCGAATGCAGCGGGTGGCCAGCATTGTCGAAACTGCGCGGCCCCATGAAGCCGCGCGTTTCTGCCTCGAGCAGATCGAACTTGCCGTCGCCGTCCTGGTCGGACCATTTGCCGATCGAATATCCGTATAAGGTCGGCTCGATGAAGTCCGGCCAGGCGCGCCCGTCGGTATAGATGCGACGCGGCATGGCCTGGGCGAAGATCACATGTGTGGCTTTGGGCGTGACGAGGAATTCAAGCCCCTGGTTGCCGGCCATTTCACGCGGCATGCCGCCCGGAAAACAGGAAAAAGTCTGGTTGCCGCCCTGCCCGCCGGCGGCCTGGTCACGCAGGCCGGCTTCGAATATCGCGCGGTATTCGGGCGTGAGCGGCGCCTCCTGGGCGCGTCCCGACAATTTGGTCTGGTCGTAGCGATTACCGCCGCGCGCGGTGAAACGCATCGGGCCGGACCAGTCCGGATAGCGTGACAGGTCATATTGCGATGCGGCGCTTGCCGGCGCCTGTTGGGCCTGCGCAGCATCGCCGACAATGAACAGCGCCGCGAGCGCCCCGATCGCACATTTGTCAAACATGGCTTTCCTCCCAGGAGACCAACCTACAAATCGACGCAGGAGATTGAACCGAAAAAAGTTCCCAGGAGGCTACAATATTTTTTGGCCCGTGTAGACGCCGGGATGCAAATTATGCAGGCCCGGTGACAAAGGGCCAGGGACAAGGGGCCAGGAACAAGGGGGCGTGAATCAAATTGGGGCGCCCTTTTGGGGCGCCCCAATCGACTTCCGGGGAAAACCCCAGTTAGTTACGGCGTCAACGAAGCCGCATAGGCCGAAGCCGCCAGGATGTCTGCCTCGCCCATGCCGGACACGACCGGCGCCATCATGGCAGTCCAGGCACCATTGCGGTTGCCCTTCTTCATGTCATAGAGCTGGCGCGCGATATAGCTCGGCGAACGGCCGGCGAGCGGAGGCACAGGGCCAATGCCGCGCAGGTCCATGCCATGGCAGGCGACGCAAGCCGTGATTTTGCCGCCAGAATCGGTATCGCCCTTCGTGGCAAGGTTCTCGCCCTTCTTGACGCTGCCCTTCGGCACATAGGCCGTGAAGCCGGACCGCGAATTGCGGTTGTATTCGGTTTCATGCGAGCTGATCGGGGTCTCGATGATGCGATTGCCGATCGGCTCTTGGCCGGCTTTCTCACCTTCTTCCACGAGCCACATGCCGGCCTGGGTCCGGACCTTCGGCGCGGTGTCGGATTCCACGACCTTGATGTAGTTCGGCGTGTACTTGATCGACGTGAAATACTTGGCTGCCGCCTCGATCTCCGCATCGGTCATTTTCGAAGCAAAGCCGGCCATCACGCCGGTATTGCCCTTGCGGATATCGGAGGTCTTGCGGGCGCCGTTCTTGAAGTCCCTCAGCTGCTGGACGAAATAGTCATATGGCAGGCCGGTAACGTTGGCGTTCTCCGGACGTCCGAAGCCGTTCGGATAATGGCAAAGGCTGCAGGCAAAGATGTTTGCCGCCTCGCGGCCCTTGGCGACGATTTCAGGCACCGGCCCGTGATCGGAAGGGAACCAGTCGGCTGGCCCAAACCGGTTAGCGACCTGGGCGCGCGTGAACTCCAGGTCCGAGCCCTGCACCTTGAGCTTGACGACGTTGTCCTGCGCCACCGGCGGATTCGGCGTGGGCGCAGTTGCATTCGGCGGCGGCGGTGCCGGGAAGCCGTAGGCCCACGGCATGGGCACATCCTGCGCGATGGCGGGAATTGCGGTCAGAGTTCCGATCGCCAATAAGGCGACAGTTCCGAGAAGTTTATTCATAGCCTCCCCTTTCAAGGTTTGGACGTGGTTTTGTTTCGAAGTGACTTGGTTTGGACGTAACTTCGTTTGGCTGTAACTTCGTTTGGCCGTAACACGGATGTCAGCGATACCTACTTTAGAACTCAAGTGAACATTGTACCAAACCCTCAGGGTGTTTGGGAATATCCCCCATGACGATTTCTAGCGCATTGGCTAATCGGTTCTCGGCCACCGAAATGCCTTGAATCAACGTTTTTCTGACACAATTCCAGGTAGCGCGAGTACCAGTTCACGAAAACGGTCGCCCCTTACCTCGAAATTGCGGAACTGGTCGAAGGAGGCGCAAGCCGGCGACAACAGCACGACGGGTTCGCCCCCTGCGGACACTTCCTGCCCCGAATCCAGTTGGGCATCTCTTAGCAGATCTTGGGCCGCGTCGGCGACCGCCTGGTCGAGCGTGCCGGACATCACATAGGGCACGCGACCTTCCAATTCGGAGGCGAAACCGGCTGCCGCCTGACCGATCAGGTAGGCCTTGCGCATGCGCGGAAAAAAGCCGCTGAGCGATGAAATGCCGCCGGTCTTCGGTTTGCCGCCTGCGATCCAATAGACATTTTCGAAGCAGGCCAGCGCCTGTGCGGAGGAATCCGTATTGGTCGCCTTGGAATCGTTGACGAACAGCACTTTGCCGACGCGCCCGACTTCTTCCATGCGGTGTGCCAGGCCGGGGAAGGAACGCAAACCCGCTGCAATCTGTGCGCGTGACAGTCCAAGCGCCAACGCGGCCCCGGTGGCACTTGCGGCATTCTGCGCATTGTGCCGGCCACGCAGCGAGGAGATGCGCCCCACATGAACGAAAGCCTCGGCGGCGGCGCTCGCCGCCCGCACGATCTGTTCGGCTTCGACATAAAGCCCGTCGGCAAGCGGCCGGCGTACCGAGACGCGCACGACGGTCCGGCCGGCGCGTTCGATGCGATCGGCCGCGGCTTGAGACCAATTGTCGTCGACACCGACGATAGCCGCCTTCTGCGCGCCGGCGACGAGGCGCTCCTTGACGGCCGCATAATGAGCAAGCGTGCCGTGGCGATCGAGATGATCTTCCGTCACGTTGAGCAGAATGCCCACGGTCGGATCAAGCGACGGCGCAAGATCGATCTGAAATGACGACACTTCAATGACATGCACGCGTCCCGCGCGCGGCGGTTCGAGCGACAGGATGGCGGTGCCGATATTGCCGCCGAGCTGGACGTCGTGTCCAGCGCTCGCGAACAGGTGCGCAATGAGCGCGGTCGTGGTCGACTTGCCGTTGGTGCCCGTGATCGCGATGAAGGGGGCATCCGGGGCGTGGCGCCGCCGCTCGCGGCAAAAAAGCTCGATGTCGCCGATCACCTCGACCGAAGACGCCTGCGCAAGGCCGACGGACCAGTGCGGCGCAGGATCGGTCAACGGTACGCCAGGCGCCAGCACCAGAGCGGAAATCTTCGACCAGTCGGCATGGCGTAGATCGGCCGTGGCAAAGCCCGCCGCAACTGCTTGCGCCATTCGCTTGGCGTCGTCGTCGCACGCCAACACATCGGCGCCGCCGGCTTTGAGCGCGTGACAAGTCGCGAGCCCGGAGCCGCCGAGCCCGAATACCGCGACTTTCCTACCCTTGAAAGTGGTGACTGGAATCATCGCAATTTCAGTGTCGAGAGGCCGATGAGCGCAAGCACGACCGCGATGATCCAAAACCGGATCACGATCTGAGGCTCGGTCCAACCCTTCTGTTCGAAGTGATGGTGGATCGGCGCCATTTTGAACACGCGCTTGCCGGTGAGCCTGAATGAAAGGACCTGAACAATCACTGATACGGCTTCGAGCACGAAGAGCCCACCAATCACCGCCAGCACGATCTCGTGCTTGGTCGCGACCGCAATCGTGCCGATCATGCCACCAAGCGCCAGCGATCCGGTATCGCCCATGAAAATCGACGCCGGCGGCGCATTGAACCAGAGAAAGCCGAGACCGGCCCCCATGACGGCGCCACACAGCACGGCGAGTTCGCCGGTGCCGGCCACATAGTGGATGTTGAGGTAGTCGGCGAACACGACATTACCGGCCAGATAGGCAATGAAGCCAAAACTCATGGTCGCAATAATGACCGGGACGATAGCCAAGCCATCAAGCCCGTCGGTAAGGTTCACCGCATTGCCGGCGCCGACGATGACGAGGGCGCCGAAGACCGGAAATCCCCAGCCGAGCCACAGGATGAGTTCCTTGAAGATGGGAAACGCCAGTGAACTGGCAAAGGGCTCGCGCCCGAGTGACATGATCACATAGCAGGCGAAGGCTGCGACCACGGCTTCGATCGAAAATCTCACTTTCCCGGAGAACCCATGATGCGTTTGCTTGGTGACCTTGAGATAGTCGTCGTAGAAACCGATCGAACCAAAAGCCAAGGTCACGCCGAGCACGATCCAGACGTAGTGGTTTGCCAGGTTGGCCCACAGCAGTGTCGACACCACGATCCCGAGCAGGATCATGAGACCGCCCATTGTGGGTGTGCCTCTTTTGGTGACGAGGTGCGATTGCGGTCCGTCGGCGCGGATCGGCTGGCCCTTGCCTTGCCGCAGCCGCAGGTTATCGATGATCGTTCCGCCGAACAGACCGACGACCACAAGGGCCGTGAACATCGCCCCACCGGTGCGCGTCGTAATGTAGCGCAGGACGTTGAGCGCCCCGATCACGTCCGAGAATGAGGAGAGCCAATAGAACATAAGTCTTCCAATAATAATGCGGCAACGAATGTACTAGCCAGTGCAGCATGTACTAACGACGCGCGTAGCGGCGCTCCAGAGACTTGACGATCGGTCCCATCCGCGACCCCAGCGACCCCTTGATCATCAAGGCGTCGCCCGGCCGTATGGCCTCGATCAGTCTAGGCTCAAGCGCCGAAGAAGTCTCCGCATAGCCGCCCCGGCGTTCGGAGGGAAGGGCCTCCCACAGGGCGAGCATGAGCGGACCACAACAAAACACTTTATCTATGGCGTGTTCGCGGAGCGGCTCCGCCAAACCGCGGTGCAGGTCGGCGCCCCGGGGCCCGAGTTCGAGCATATCACCCAAAACCGCGATGCGGCGGCCGCGCGGCCCGATTTCCGCCTGCGCCAGCAAGGCAATGCCGGCGCGCATCGAGGCCGGATTTGCGTTGTAGCTTTCATCGATCAGGAGCGCGCTGCCATTTTCGAGATCAAGCGTCTGGCGCGCGCCGCGCCCGGCCGGGGGCTTCATTTCGCCGAGCGCGCGTGCCGCCAAGGCGGGATCAACTCCGCTAAGCGCAACAGCCGCCAGTACCGCGAGCGAATTGAGGACAAGATGCTTTCCGGGTGCACCGAACCCGTAGGTGATGTCGGCGCCGAGAATGCGCGCCTCGACCGTCGATGAACTCGCCCCCAAAGACACATTGATCAGCCGCGCGTCTGCGCCGGCGTGCTCGCCAAACGTGACGATGCGGCCGACGCCGGCGTGGCGCGCGTTTTGTTCGAGGCGCGCGAACTGCGGATTGTCGCGATTGAGCACCGCCGCGCCGCCAGGTTCGATCCCTTGGAAAATTTCCGCCTTGGCGTCGGCAATGCCTTCGATCGAATCGAAGAATTCAAGATGTACGGGCTCGACCGTGGTGATGATCGCAACGTGCGGGCGTACCATGCGGGACAGCGGCTCGATCTCGCCCGGGTGATTCATTCCCATTTCGAAGACGGCGTATCGCGCGGAGGCAGGACAGCGCGCGAGCGACAGCGGCACCCCCCAATGATTGTTGTAGGAAGCGGCCGACGCATAGGTCTCGCCGCAGGCGCCGAGCGCAATACGCAGCGCCTCCTTGGTGCCGGTCTTGCCGACCGACCCGGTGACGCCAATGATCTTGCCGGCAAGGCGCGTGCGCGCCGCACGACCAAGCGCCCGCAACCCTTCGAGCACATCCGGAACGACGATGAGCGGCGCCGTTGCCGGAAATGCGTCGCGGCGCGATTGCGCCACCACCGCGACACCGGCGCGCGCCTTGAGTGCGGCATCGACGAATTCATGGCCATCCCGGCTGTCGCCCGTGATCGCAAAAAAAGCTTCGCCCGGCACGATCGTGCGGCTGTCGATGGAAATGCCGGAAATCGCATCGGGCAGCGGGCCGGAGCGCTCCAACGTCAATGCATTCGCGTTCATTGCGCGCGCCATGGCGTCGATCGTCCAAAGAGGTTGATCGCTCATGGACTGGTCCATCGTGCAGCAAAACGGGTTCCGGTCATACTGAATTTCTCCGTCGTGATGGCCGCGCATAGCCTATCGAGAGATCGGCGTAAACGCCCTGAGACCGTCCACGTCTCGCCGCACGGAGACGCAGATGCGCGACACAAGACCGGAGAAGACTTGGATAGGGCTGATCAATTCGATTGGGAACCGATGTCGTGCTCACGCCGAACCCCGTCGGCGCCATGCCATTCGCCGAACCATTTGAAACTGCAAAACAATCACCCGTTGGTTTCGTACTTGAAAAATGCCGCGTTAATTTGGGCGGACCGAATTCACCGACAAATCCTGCAGTGGGATCGCGTTGTAAAAAATTGGCCTGTCAATCGAGACCGGTGCGGCATTCGCTGGTATTCCACGCCGCCCTTGAAACTGTTGACGAATCGCACATTGGCTTCGTTCCGCAAAAAAGGTTCGGCGATAGGGCCGATCGTCCGAACACTCACTGGCGTTCCACGCCTCCATTGATATCGTTGATAAATCATTCGTTGGGTTCGTTCCGTATTCCGTAAAAAAATGCCATAGTTTCAAATGCAACCATCAGGTCGGTTGCGGGCCGCGGATGAGCGCGACCACAGCCGTACGAGACTGCGCGTTTGTTCCCCGCGTCATCGTGAAGGTGCCATCAGACGTGAACAATACACTGGCACCCTCCGGCGCGCACAATAGCGTCCGCAAGACGACAAAAGAGCCAACTATCGCTTCATCAACGCACATAACGTCATCAGAAACATCGAACGCAACCAGTTGTCAAGAACAAAAAGAGAACATGCCATGCAGCGCCGCCGCGACGGCCTCATGATCGCTGAACGGCAATGTCTTTGCCCCGACGATTTGGCCGGTTTCATGGCCCTTGCCGGCAACGTCATTCGAATTCGACGCCAGCGTAAATTTCCAACATCGGAATGTTGATGTCGAACGCAGGAATGTATGCGGGCTGCTGGATGTTCATATCTGCCTCGGCGAGGACGATATGACAGTTACTGCTGACGGGCAAATCCTTGTGCGCTTCCATTTGGCTCGCGTTCGATGCGACTTTGAAGCAAGCGCTGCCTGAATGCGCGCTCCGAACCCACCGCCGTTAGAACGTCCGCATTTATAGGGGCTTTGTTGCGCGGTTGGATGTGGCACATGAGGTCGATATACAGCAACGCGCAATTACTTCCGCAATCGGCGTATGATCCGACGGATAATCGCAAAGATTTAATGTACTAAATCGGTAGCGAATGACCCAAAGCGGACGAACTCAGTGCCGGGATGCTGCAATGCACTTGCGTTGGCGGCGTCGGATACACCAGGAGCGTATAGCCGTCCAAGGGCGCATGCACGACCGCCTCGGCGCCGATATTGCCGTCGGAGCACGGCCGGTTCTCGATGATGAATTGCTGACCAAGTCGCTCCGAGGGCCATTGCCCCGCGCGCGGCTGGATATGAATCAGCGTCAATCACGGCTCACACAAAACGGAGCGGGCCCCGTAGGGCCCGCGCGTTACTCCCGCATGTCGCAACAACCGCATCAACACTGCGCCTGGCAGCCCCAGTGCAAGGCACGGTGGAACGCCGGCAGATCGAAGGTCGACCCACGACGATCGTCGTCGAACAGCGTGGCGGCACCGAAATTAATCTTGCCTCCCACCAGGAAGGTATTCTGCGTCACGGTTGGAATGCCTGACTGGGCACCTTCGAGGTGGTCCTGGTAGAATCTTGCGAAGACACTGAACCGCGATCCATCCATCCGATATTCAGTCCCGACACCCCAGGTCAGGATTGTCAGCCCGAATTCAGGCGGATCCAATCTTTGGCTTTTGCCGTCCGCGAAAGACACCTCGCCGTTGACCATCCAGTTTCGGGTGATGAAATGACGCACCACGCCGCGCAGGAACCAGTATCTGTCGAGAGTACCGCAATTGCCATTGTTGAACTGGCCGCCATAGCCAGCCTGGCCATACAGTGTCGTGTTACCAACATAGTATTGTCCTTCGATCCCACCGAGCCCACCCCCATTGGCCGAGCAGTAACCACTCATCTGTCGTGCCTCCCGCAGCAGCTGCCACGATGATTGTGATTTGGCGCGTCGGATAAACTTGCGCCCGCGCGAAGCGCGAAAAGACTGGCAGCGCGGCAGTGCCCGCTGCCAGATGCAAGAATTTGCGACGGGGAAGTTTCATGACTGCGCCTTTCCGATGTGCCGACCACAAGGCGCCACGTCATCTTGACGTGGCGAAAGAGGCGCGCAAATCCATTGTATATTTTGTGCGATTGATTACCTGCCGGCGGCATCAGTGCTGTCAATTAATTAGAGCGAGAACTTCCGCACGTTCTCGTTTTATGGACAGCTTTCGGGCAAGCTCAGCGACTTGCCTCTGAGAGCAACCTATAGCGTTCAAGAACCAGTAAATATCCCCCGGCAAAGCCGGGGGCTTTATTTAAGGAGCCGCTCGAAGCGGCTATTTTGAGGTCGCTAACGCGGCCCCAGTAGTGGTGAGCCGCTTGGAGCGGCTACTGGGGTCGCTGACGCGGCCCCGAATTGCCGGGGCCACCTAAAGGTGGCGTGTCATTTCCACAGGTTCAGCTGATCTATATGCTTATCCTGTGTTTCCTGATTCTTGATGTATTCTCGTATCACTTCTTCATTCCGCCCAACCGTGGATACGAAGTACCCTCTGGCCCAGAAGTGCTGGCCTACGAAGTTGCGCTTCTGTCCGCCGTACACCCGAGCCAAGTGTATCGCACTCTTGCCTTTGATAAACCCGACGACCTGCGACACTGCATATTTCGGCGGGATCGATATCAACATGTGC
>Ga0209488_10003981_pt1 | contig 11662 bp, 11 predicted proteins | sample Rivendell_Oct201_8_FD_188349 | JGI IMG/M metagenome (GOLD analysis project Ga0209488, IMG submission 188349) | Vadose zone soil microbial communities from the Eel River Critical Zone Observatory, Northern California, USA -... | ecosystem: Environmental > Terrestrial > Soil > Vadose zone >... | reverse complement strand
GGAGCAGCGGGTTCCGTACCCGCCGACCGCGGGAATTCGGATCGCCGAGAGCCTTTCCTCCAGCTCCAGGCTCACCCCCGTGCTCGGGAGCAGCTCATCGGAGGCGCGTTGCGCGTCGTCGAGCAGATGCAGCGCCGCGTCGGCGTCGAAGGGCTTGGCGAGCAGAGCCGAAAAAGCGGCCTTGCCTTTTTCGACCTTGGGCCAGGGCGTATCGAGCAGGTGGTTCGACAGGCCGTGCACGCCCGGCTCGACGCGCGCCGCGTGGCCGCCCCGGTTGGAGAAGAAGTACAGCGACGCCGCGTCGCCGACGAGCAGGCTGAAGCCGTTGTAGTCCCTGGCGCGTTTTTCGATCTCTTCGAGATATTTTCCCGGCGTCGCCTCGCCCGTGAGGAAATCGCTCACGAGCGCGCCTCGCGAAGGGGCGCCGGTTTTCTGGTCCGCAGGATTGCGGTAGTTCGTCAGCGCGGCGAAGCGCCCTTGCGGCGTGATGCCGAGCCAGGTGCCCCCAGCCTCGAGATCGCGCCCGGCGAGAACTCCCGGATGGTCGTCCCAGAACGCCGCGGGCGCAGTCGGCCGGCCGAAATACTCGTCGCGGTTCGCAGCGAGGATCAGCCGATGGCGAGGGTGGGTACGCCAGGCGAATACGATCAGGCACATGACATTTAGAAGTCGAGAAAGACTTCCCGCTTGCGCGCGGATCCGGGGGCGAGCAGCGCCGCAAGACCGTGGCGCTCGGCAAGAGCGCCGAGCTCCGCCTCGAAGCGTTCCGCATCGGCGACGTTCTCGTAGATCTCCATCCACGTGGTCTCGTCGTCGCGGCGCCGCAGCAGCCGTCCGCCGATCCCGGCGATCTCGGAAAGCTCGCGCTGCATCGCGCCGACCGCCGCGCGCGCGCGCGCGGCATTCTCCGCCGGAACGCGATAGTAGATGTAATAGCTGAGCTTCACGCGACGGCGTAGGGCAGGGGGAGGAAGCGCAGCACTGGCCCGCCGGGAGATTTCAAATGCACGGTCGAGCCTTCGCGGCTCGCTGTCTGCACCACCGCAAGCAGGTCGTGGCCGCCCTCGGGCGAAGCTTCGGAATTGACGACCACCCCGCTCGCCTGGTCGCCGAGGTCCTCGCTGTAGAGCTCGTCTCCGGCGGCCGCGGCCGCGGCGACGTTGGCGAGGAACATGCGGCGCTTCACCCTGCCGCGGTGCTGGGCGCGCGCCACCACCTCCTGGCCGGTGTAGCAGCCCTTGTCGAAACTCACCCCGCCCAGCAGCTCGAAGTTGGCCATCTGCGGAACGAGCGCGTCCTGCGTCGCGGCGGTAACGAGAGGCAGGCCGCTGCGGATATCGAGCCAGCGCCACGCGCGCGCATCCACGGGCTTGAGAAAACCCTCGAGCCGCGGCCGAAGCACCGAAGCGCGCGAGGGCGTCGACGCAAGAACGAATCTTCCGTCCTTCAGCCTGATGACCGTGCCGGCGTCCGGGTGACGGGAAACTTCGTTCGGCTTCCTCGGAAAATCGGGAAACACGCCGCGAAGCGCGCCCTCCGCCTGCGGACCCGCCGCACCCACGAGCACGACCCCATCCGACGCGTCCGAAACCTTGACTTGGGAGCGCAGCACGAACCTCGAAATGTTTTTTTGCACGGCCGGAACGATGTCGCGCGACAGGGCCATGAAGAACCCGGCCTCTTCGCGCCACAGCAGGAAATTGGCGAGCATCCTCCCCTTGGGGGAGCAATAGGCGCCGTAGGCGCTCGAACGCAGGCCCACGTTCGCGACATCGCAGCTCAGCTGCCCCTGTAAAAAGGTCTCCGCGTCCTCACCGCTGAATTGGAGGACGCCAAGATGACCGAGCAGGGCGAAAACACTGCCCGACCGGGCGGCAGCAAGATCGGGATCCGATGTGCCCTCTGGCTCCGTATGGTGAAGAGGCAAGCTCATGTACCGCATTTATCCTCTTGCCCGCGAGTTGAGCGGCTTGTCCGCTCCAACTCGCGGAGTTAAACCGGCGGCCTCTTGGCCGTCCGGTTTAACGGCTATTATACGGGCCTAGTCAAGCGACCCGATTCGAGGTCCCCTTACCGATTCGATGCTGTTTCGAGTGAAGCTGCTGGTCCTGCTGGCTTCCGCCGCTGCAATTGGATTCTGCGGCTGGCTGCTCTGGTTCGCTCTATCTCCGATAGATCTCGCCGCGCCGTCCGTGGATTTCTCGATCCGCCCGGGCAGCACGCTGCGCGGCGCGACGCGCCAGATCACCGACGCCGGCGTGCTTGTGTCCGAGTGGAAGTTCAACGCGCTCGCGCGCGCCAACGGCGCGAGCACCGAAATCAAGGCGGGCAGCTACCAGGTGTCGGCGGGCGTCACGCCGCTCCTGCTTATCCGCAAGATCACGCGCGGGGATTACGCCCAGGCGGAGATCCGGTTCGTCGAGGGCTGGACCTTCCGCCAGATGCGCGACGCGATGAAAGCGCATGCCGACCTGACGCACGATTCGGCGGATCTCTCCGAGGCGGAGATCATGGCGAAGCTCGGCGCCCCGTATGGATTCGCGGAAGGGATGTTCTTTCCCGACACTTACGTTTTCGCCAAGGGCTCGAGCGACCTCGCCGTGCTCGCGCACGCCTACCGCACCATGCAGAGGCAGCTCCAATCGGCGTGGACCCAGCGCGCCCAGGATCTGCCGGTCACGGACCCTTACGAGGCGCTTATCCTCGCCTCGATCGTGGAGAAGGAGACCGGCCGCGCGAGCGACCGCACGATGATCGCCGGGGTGTTCGCGAATCGCCTGCGCCTCGGGATAAGGCTGCAGACCGATCCGAGCGTGATCTACGGTATGGGCGAGCAATTCGACGGCAACCTGCGCAAGAAGGACCTGGTGACCGATACGCCGTTCAACACCTATACGCGGCGCGGCCTGCCGCCGCATCCGATCGCGATGCCGGGACTCGCCTCGCTCGCGGCGGTGATGCATCCGGCGCAGACCGACGCGCTGTATTTCGTATCGCGAGGCGACGGCACGAGCGAATTCTCGCGCACGCTCGTCGAGCACAACCGGGCCGTCGCCAGATACCAGATGCCCGGCTCGCGCCGGCGGGCGCTGCCGTGAGCCGCGGCAAGTTCATAACGCTGGAAGGCATAGACGGCGCCGGCAAGAGCACGCATATCGGCGCAATCGCCGATTTCCTGCGCGGTCACGGCAAGGACCTCGTCGTCACGCGCGAGCCCGGCGGCACGCCGCTCGGAGAGAAACTGCGCTCGGTGCTGCTTTCGCAGACTATGCACATCGAGACCGAGGCGCTTTTGATGTTCGCCGCGCGCCGCGAGCACATCGCGCAGGTGATCGCGCCGGCGCTCGCCGCGGGGCGCTGGGTGCTCTCGGACCGCTTTACCGACGCCACCTATGCCTACCAGGGAGCGGGCAGGGGAATGGCGGCGGACAGAATCGCGGCGCTCGAGCGCTGGGTTCAGGACGGCCTTCAACCGGACCTGACCATCGTGTTCGATGCGCCGGTCGAGGTCGCGCTGGCGCGCCTGGCCAAGGCGCAAGCCGACCGTTTCGAGCGCGAGGGCCGGGGTTTCTTCGAGCGGGTCCGGGCAGGCTATCTCGAGCGCGCGGCCGCGGAGCCGCGCAGGCTGCGGGTCGTGGACGGCAGCAAGCCTTTGGCTGAAGTCAAAAAAGAAATCGAAGCGATCATTTCAACCCTCTGTTGATCGGCATGTTTAGCTGGCAGGATTCCGCCTGGAATGCATGGCTCCCCATCCGGGAGCGGCTCCCCCACGCGATCCTGATACGGAGCGCCGAGGGCTCGGGTGAATTGGAGTTCGCGCAAGGGGTCGCGCAGTCGCTTCTGTGCGAGAATCCGCGCGGTGACCGGCGCGGGTGCGGGGCTTGCCCGGCATGCGGCTGGTTTGCGCGGGGCAACCACCCGGACTTCCGGCTGCTCCTGCCGGACAGCATGTTGCCGGAGTCGCAAGAGGAGGGCGCTGAGCCCGGCAGGAAGGAAAAGCGCAGCGAGCAGATCCGCATCGAGCAGGTTCGCGAGCTCGCCGGTTTTCTCGCGGTCGGAACGCATCGGGCCGGGCTTCGCGTCATCGTGATCTACCCGGCCGAGGCCATGAACGCGAACACCCAGAACGCGCTGCTCAAGAGCCTCGAGGAACCCCCTCCGGAGACGGTCTTTCTGCTCGTCAGCACGCAGCCCGACCGGCTGCTCCCCACCGTGCGCAGCCGCTGCATGAAATTCACGCTGCCGCTTCCGGATCCGGGGCAGGTTGCGCGCTGGCTGAAGGAGCAGGGCGTCAAGCAGGCGGCATTGGCGGGCGCCGGGGGAGCACCGCTCGCCGCGCTGAAGGCCGCCGAATCCGAATCCGAACGCTTGCGGTTCATAGAGGGTCTGGGAGATCCGGGTTTCGATCCGATCGCCCTTGCCGAGACGGTCCTGCGCGTTCCGCCGTGGGACCTGGTCGGGTGGCTGCAGCGCTGGAGCTACGATCTGCTCCTCGCCCGCGTCGCCGGCCGGATTCGGTATCACGTCAACCACGAAGGGCTTATCGCCGATACTTCACGAAGCTGCGAGGCGGCCGATATCGCCGCCTACCTGCGCCGGCTGGCGCAGGCCCGGGCGCTGGCCCGGCATCCGCTCAACGCGAAGCTGTTTGTCGAAGACCTCCTGCTGCAGTATCAACGGTTGATCAGATCGTGACCGAAGCGTCGCCTTTGTCGAAGGCATTTCCCGGATTGGTCGACTCGCACTGCCACCTGGATTTTCCGGAATTCGACGGGAAGATGGCCGAGGTGCGCGAGGAAATGCGGGAGAACGGCGCGACCCACGCGCTGTGCATCAGCGTCAATCTTGAAGGGTTCCCCAAGGTCCTGGGCCTTGCCGAGAGCTACGACAATTTCTTCGCGAGCGTAGGCGTGCATCCGGATCACGAGGACCGCGCCGCGGTGGATCCGGCGCGGCTGGCGGAGCTTGCCCGGCACCCGCGCGTGGTCGCGATCGGCGAGACCGGCCTCGATTACTACCGCGTGAGCGGCGATCTCGAGTGGCAGCGCGAGCGCTTTCGCGCCCATATCCGCGCCGCGCGCGGCTGCGGGAAGCCCCTGGTCATCCACACGCGGAAAGCCGCCGAGGACACGCTGCGCATCATGCGGGAGGAGGGGGCGGCCGAAGTCGGGGGGGTCATGCACTGCTTCACCGAGTCCCAGGAGGTCGCCGAGGCGGCCGTGAGCCTGGGGTTCCACATCTCTTTCTCGGGGATCGTGACTTTCAAGAACGCGGGGGCTCTGAAGGAGGTGGCGCGCAAAGTGCCCCTGGATCGGCTGCTGGTCGAAACCGATTCACCCTACCTCGCCCCCGTCCCGCATCGCGGCAAGACCAACCGGCCGGGTCTCGTGCGTCACGTGGCGGAGGAAGTCGCCCGCCTGCGCGGCATGCCGCTTGAAGACCTTGCTCGGGCGACGACTGATAACTTTGTGCGCCTGTTCAAGCCTCCGAAATAGAGCTAGAAGTTACCTTAGGTACGAGGTACAAGTACCGGGTGTAATGAGAGTATTCTGTGTGCCGGCGTATATTATGTATTTTACATAATACACATATGCGACAAAATTACTTATCCCCGGTCTGTATCCTTCGCTTGAGGTCCCGGGCCAGGGCCGAGTCGAGCTTCTCCAGGCGCTCGAGCGCCATCCGGGCTTCCTCACGGTCCCCGATCCGGGCCAGCGCCGACCCGAGTCCGAACCATCCCCCCGCAAATTGCGGTTCGAGGCGCACCGCCTCCCGGTACGCGGCGATGGCCCGGTCCAACCGATGGGTATCGCGGTAAGCCTCGCCAAGAAGAAAAAACGTGACAAAGGAGGTGCGGCCGATGGCACTCGCGCGCTCCAGGGTCCGCGCCGCCTGCCCCGGCTGCCCGGCCAGCCGCTGAGTCTCGCCGAGCAGAATCCAGGCGCCGATGTCCTCCGGGTTGCGCTGGATTACGCGCGAAAGCGCCGAGGACGCCTTCGGATACTCGCCGCTGCGCAGCCAGGCGTAGCCCGCGACCACCCCCCAGTCGGAACCTTCGGGATCCCGGCGCTGCCGTTCCTCGGCGTAGCGCAATAGCCCGTTCCAATCCCGCCCCCGGTTGAGCTCGGCGATCCGCTCCCGGTCCTCGAAGCTGTCCCCGCGCCCGGATAGCGCGGACGCAGGGAGCGGATCGATCGGGGGTCCCGCCTCCTCCCGTGCGGAAGAGAAGCCGCCGCAGCCGGAGAGCGAAGCCGCAAGGGCCGCGGCGAGCGCGAGGAAACAGAGGTCAAACCTTGTTCTGATAGACGTAGGCCTGCTGTTTGATGTCCGATTCCCGGGTGCGCTTCAGGTGCTCGGGGTCGAGCTTCCTGTCCCACCACAGGGCCCGCCCCTTTTTCTGCTCCTGGACGATGTGCGGCTTGTCCCGCAGCAGCTCCCGGATCATTCGGGTGAGATCGGATTCGTAGGGTTGCGCCATGGCTGAAATTATACGCTCGCGCGGGCTACCGGCCCCCAGGTAAAGCACCCCCTTGCCAAACGGACGTATACTGTATATAAATACACTGATACGGAGGCCCCATGACCGAAGAGCTCACCCCCAAGCAGCGCAAAGTCCTCAACTTCGTCCGCAAATCCATCCAAAAGACCGGTTTTCCGCCCACCCGCACGGAGATCGCCAAGGCGTTCCGCTACAGCTCGCCCAACGCCGCCCAGGAGCATCTGCGCATCCTGGACAGGAAAGGCGCGATCGAGCTGACCCCGAGCGCCTCGCGCGGCATCCGCCTCACCGAAGAGCCCGGGCTGCCTCTTATCGGCCGCGTCGCCGCGGGCAGCCCCATCCTCGCCGAGGAGCACGTCGAGCGGCACTGCCAGGTCGATCCGGCCCTGTTCCAGCCGCGCGCCGACTATCTGCTCAAGGTACGCGGCATGAGCATGAGGGACGCTGGCATCCTCGACGGCGACCTGCTCGCCGTGCACCGCACGCGCGAGGCGCGCTCGGGCCAGATCGTGGTGGCGCGGGTGCACGACGAGGTCACGGTGAAGCGCCTGCGCCGCCGCGGCAACAGCATCGAGCTGCTCCCCGAGAACCCCGAGTTCAAGACCATCGTCGTCGATCTGCGCGAGGACGATTTCGCCATCGAAGGCCTCGGCGTCGGCGTGATCCGCAGGCCTCTTTGACGCCCGCGTTTCCGCAGGCCGCGGTCCATGGCGGGCACGCCTTACTCTTTCGCCGCCCTGCTCGAGCGCCCCGACATCTGGCGCGGCGACAGTTTGAGCCGGGCCGGCACGCCGGCGGTTCCCAGCGGATTCCCCGAGCTTGACGCCGAGCTTCCCGGCGGCGGCTGGCCCGCCGGAACGCTGACCGAGATCCTGCCTGCGCACGAAGGCATCGGCGAGCTACGCCTGCTCGGCCCCGCGCTCGCCGCCCTGTCGAACCGGGGACTGCGGCTCGCCTGGATCGCTCCACCTCACCTGCCGTACGCACCCGCGCTTGCCGCGGCGGGAATCGATATCGCGATGCTCGTCATCGTGCGCACCGCCTCGCTGAAAGAAACGCTCTGGGCGGCCGAGCAGGCGCTCGCCGCGAATGCCTGCGGCGCGGTGCTCGCCTGGCCTCAAGGGGCGAAGTACGCGGAGCTGAGGCGCCTGCAGATCGTCGCCGAGGGCGGCCGGGCACCCGCTTTCCTGTTCCGGTCCCCGCAAGCCGCCGGCGAATCTTCTCCTGCGGCCCTGCGGATCGCGCTGGGCACGGCCAAAGAAGGGTTGGGCCCCTTCCGCATCGTTATCGAAAGCGGACTCGCGGTGCACGTGCTCAAGCGCCGTGGCGCCCCCCTCGCCCGCCCTATTCTGCTGCCGGCGATGCCGCCCGCCGTGCGCGGCAAAAATCATCATGTGGACCGCCATCCGGTTGCCCCAGCTGCCGCTCGATATTTTCTTGCGCGGCTCGTCCACGCCTGAGCCTTTCGCGGTCGAAGAGCAGCACCGCGTTTTCGCCTGCGACCGCAAGGCCTTCGCGCGCGGCATTCGCGCCGGCATGACCGTTTCGGCGGCGCTCGCTCTCGCGCCGCGGCTGCGCGTGGCACCGCGCGACCCCGCGGCGGAGACCGAAGCCCTGCTCGGCGTGGCCGGCTGGGCGGCGCAATTCTCACCCGGCGTGGCAATCGAGTTTCCCGACGGCGTGCTGCTCGAAGTCTCGGGCAGCTTGAAGCTCTTCGGCGGCCTGCAATCGCTTCTCGAGCGCCTGCGCCGGGGACTGGCGGAAATGGGCTGGAGCGCGACGCTCGCGGGCGCTCCCACGCCGCGCGCGGCTTTCTGGCTCGCGCTGGCCGGAAAACAGGAATTCATCGATTCGATCGCCGGACTCGAAGCGGCGTTGGCCGCGCTGCCCGTGGGGGTTCTGCACTGCGGCGATGGAACACTCGAGGCGCTCGAAGCGATCGGCGTGCGCACGCTCGGCGAGCTGCGCGCATTGCCGCGCGAAGGCGTGGCGCGGCGCTTCGGACAGAGGTTGCTCGACGAGCTCGACCGCGCGCTCGGGCTGCTTCCCGATCCGCGGAATTTTTTCATCCCGCCGGCGCGGTTCAGGGCGGCGATCGAGCTTTCCGCCGAAGTCACCCAGGCCGAGGCCCTGCTTTTCGCCGCGAGGCGGCTGATCGTCCAGCTCGCCGGGTTCCTCGCCGCGCGCTCGGGCGGCGTGCAGCGCTTCGTCCTCAGGCTCAAGCACCGCGACAGGGCCGCCATTGAAGTCGCGATCGGCCTGGTCGCGCCCTCGCGCGACGCCGAGCGCTTCACACTGCTTTTGCGCGAGCGGCTTGATAATGTCACGCTTGCCGAGCCGGTGCGTGAGATCGCGTTGCAGGCCGACGACATAGTGCCGCTTGCCGGCCGCAATCTCGGGCTGCTGCTCGAAGAAGGCAAGGCGGCGGGTGACTGGGAGCATCTGGTCGAGCGGCTGCGCGCGCGGCTCGGCACCGAAGCAGTGTGTGGTATCGCTGGCCGGGCCGAGCATCGCCCGGAGCGCGCCTCGGCACTTGCCCCCCTCGTTCCCCTCCCCCTTTCAGGGGGAGGGTTAGGGTGGGGGTTTGGTGAAAGGCCTTTGTGGCTGCTTGATCGCCCGAAACCGCTCGAAGAAATCAGCGCCGTGCCGCATCACGAAGGGCCGCTCGAGCTGCTCGCCGGCCCGGAGCGCATCGAGTCAGGTTGGTGGGACGGCGACGGCGTCGCCCGCGACTACTTTATCGCCCGCATGCAGAGCGAAGCGCTCGTGTGGATCTATCGCGAGCGCAGCGGCGAAGGCGGATGGTACCTGCATGGATTGTTCGCCTGAGCACCGGCTTGACGAATGTTTTCTTCTCTACCCGAATACACCGAGCTGCATTGCCTCAGCAACTTCACTTTTCTTCGCGGCGCTTCGCATCCGGAGGAACTGGTGCACCGCGCCGCCGGACTCGGCTATCACGCGCTCGCCATCACCGACGAGTGCTCGTTGGCAGGCGTGGTGCGGGCGCATGTCGCGGCGAAAGAGGTCGGTTTGCCTTTGGTCATCGGCTCGGAGATACGGCTGAACGATGGGCCGAAGCTCGTGATGCTCGCCACCGACCGCGAGAGCTACGGCAATCTTTCCGAGCTGATCACCCGCGGCCGGCGCCGGAGCAAGAAAGGAAGGTACTCGCTCGCGTGGTCCGATCTCGACGGCGGCTTGCCGGGTTGTCTTGCGCTGCTTATTCCCCCTCACCCCAGCCCTCTCCCAAAGGGAGAGGGAGAAAAACACGCGTGCTCGATCGCCGAGCGCTTTCCCGGCCGCGCCTGGATCGCGACGGAGCTGTTGTGCGGGCCGGATGACCGCGCGCGTCTCGCCGGGTTGCGCGAGCTGGGCAAGGCCTCCGGCCTGCCGCTCGTGGCGGCGGGCGACGTGCACATGCACGTACGCTCGCGGCGGCCTCTTCAGGACACGCTCACCGCGATTCGCTTGGGCAGGCCTGTGCACGCTTGCGGCCACGCGCTCCATCCCAACGCCGAGCGGCATCTGCGGCTGCGCGTGCGCCTGGCGCAAATCTATCCGGCCGAGCTGCTCGCTGAGACCGTGCGCGTCGCCGAGCGCTGCAGATTTTCCCTGGATGAGCTGCGTTACGAATATCCCGAGGAGCTCGTCCCCGCCGGCGAAACGCCTTCAAGCCATCTGCGCAAGCTGACCGAGAAGGGACTAGCGTGGCGCTTCCCGAACGGCGTCCCGGACGAGATACGCAAGCTGATCGAGCATGAGCTCGCGCTCATCGCCGAGCTCAAATACGAGCCTTTCTTTCTCACCGTCTGCGACGTGGTCGAGTTCGCGCGCGAGAAAAAAATCCTCTGCCAGGGACGCGGCTCGGCGGCGAACTCCGCCGTCTGCTACGCGCTCGGCATCACCGAGATCGACCCCGCGCGCATGAACGGGCTGTTCGAGCGCTTCGTCTCGAAGGAGCGCCACGAGCCACCCGATATCGACGTCGACTTCGAGCACGACCGGCGCGAGGAGGTCATCCAGTACGTCTACGACAAGTACGGCCGCGACCGCGCCGCGATCGCGGCCACCCTCATCACCTACCGGCCAAAGAGCGCGCTGCGCGATGTCGGCAAGGCGCTCGGCCTCGATCTGGACCAGGTCGACCGGCTGGCGAAGAACCTCGCCTGGTGGGACGATAGGAGCTCGCTTCCCCAGCGCATGCGTGAGGCAGGGCTAGCTCCGCGCAGTCCGGCGGTCCAGCTGACGATCGAGCTTGCCGTCGCCCTCCTCGGCTTCCCGCGGCATCTGTCCCAGCACGTCGGCGGTTTCGTCATCTCGCGAGGGGCCCTAGAGCGCCTGGTGCCGATCGAGAACGCTGCGATGAAGGACCGCAGCGTCATCGAATGGGACAAGGACGACCTCGACGCGCTCGGGCTCCTGAAGGTGGACGTACTCGCGCTCGGCATGCTCTCGGCCATTCGTCGCGCGCTCGACCTGATCGGCGCCTGGCGCGGGAGACCTTTCGCTTTAGGCGACATTCCCGCGGAAGATCCGGAGGTATACAAAATGATCCGGCACGCCGACACCATCGGCGTGTTCCAGATCGAGTCGCGGGCGCAGATGAGCATGCTGCCGCGGCTGAAGCCGAAGGATTTCTACGACCTCGTGATCGAGATCGCGATCGTGCGCCCGGGACCGATCCAGGGCGACATGGTGCATCCCTACCTGCGGCGGCGGGACGGGATCGAGCCGGTGGAGTATCCCAGCAAAGACGTGGAGAACGTGCTCAAGCGCACGCTCGGCGTGCCGATTTTCCAGGAGCAGGTCATGCAGCTCGCCGTGGTCGCAGCGGGTTTTACGCCCGGAAAGGCCGACCAGCTGCGCCGATCCATGGCCTCCTGGCGGCGCAACGGCGACATCGAGCGCTTTCGCGAGCCGCTGATAAACGGAATGCTGGAACGACGCTACACCCGGGAATTCGCCGAGCGCATTTACAGCCAGATTCTCGGTTTCGGGGAATACGGCTTTCCGGAATCGCACTCGGCGAGCTTCGCGCTGATCGCCTACAGCTCGGCCTGGATCAAGCGCTATCACCCTGCCGCGTTTCTCGCCGCGCTTATCAACAGCCAGCCGATGGGTTTCTACACGCCCTCGCAACTGGTGCAGGCCGCGCGCCGC
>Ga0209488_10003980_pt1 | contig 11664 bp, 14 predicted proteins | sample Rivendell_Oct201_8_FD_188349 | JGI IMG/M metagenome (GOLD analysis project Ga0209488, IMG submission 188349) | Vadose zone soil microbial communities from the Eel River Critical Zone Observatory, Northern California, USA -... | ecosystem: Environmental > Terrestrial > Soil > Vadose zone >... | reverse complement strand
ATGCCTGCCTCAAAGAGTTACACACGAAAATCAGTCCGGAAAATATCACTTCGTACTCGCTCTGCGGCTACTCCCGGGGTGGTGTCGAGGTGTACAGGTACCGGAACCTCGCGCAGTGGAAGATCCTCGGCCTCATCGATCCGTCGGCGCCAACGATGGGTGGATTCCCGGAGACGGTGCTGGACAGTGTCAGTCACAAGATCCGCTGTGTGTACTGGGTGCCGAATTGGGGGAAAGACGGTTACGGCGGTAGGATTCCCAGTTTCGCCAATCACTTGCGGGATCTGAAGGTGAAGATGAAGGAGCAGGCGACAGAACACCGGTACATGCCCTCGTTGTTCTTTGCTGCGTTCCGATCCGACCTTCTGGGCTAGACGCCGTCCTCAACCCGCGCTTTCACTGACAGAAATTGCTTTTTGTGTAGGCTTCTGGACGCTCTATGCGTCGAATTCTTCGCGGCGACAAAGGCAGCACTGCGCGTTCCAAAAGACTACTTGTTGAAGCAAAGGCTGGGCCTGAGATGCCGCGTCAGGGCAACCGATTTCACCCCGCGCCTCCGCTTGAGGTACACTCTGAAGTTTGCGAATGCACGCCCTGAAGCGTCCGGGCGGAATCGCTCCAAACATGAGCCGAATCGCTGCCATTCTTCCCGCGGCCGGTATGGGAACGCGCATGGGCGCGGAAACGCCCAAGCAGTTTCTGGAGCTGGATGGAACGCCGATCGTGATCCTGAGCCTGCGGCGGATCGCGGCCTGCGCGCAGGTTACGGACATTATTGTAGCGACGCGGGCGGATGAAGTGGGGCGGCTTGAGGAACGGATCAAGCGGGAAAAATTCAAGCAGACGGTGCGGGTGGTGAAAGGCGGAGATTCGCGGCAGGATTCCGTGGCCGCGGCGCTGCGGGAAGTGGCGAGCGGCACGGAGATCGTGCTCGTGCACGACGCGGTGCGGCCGTTCGTGACGCCGGAGCAGATCGCGCGGGTGATCGAAGAAGCGCGGCGGTGCGAGGCGGCGATTCTGGGCATTCCGGCGATGGACACGGTCAAGGAAGTGAAGCGCGCCAGTTTGCCGGAGGACGTGGCGTTGATTACGGGGACGGTCCCGCGGGAGCGCGTGGTGCTGGCGCAGACGCCGCAGGCGTTTTCGGCGAAACTACTGAAAGAAGCGTTTGCGCGAGCGGCGGCCGATGGGGTGAATGCTTCGGATGAGGCGGGACTCGTCGAGCGCATGGGGCACGATGTGCACGTCGTGCTGGGCTCCGAACGGAATATGAAAATCACCAAGCCGGCGGATATGGAATTGGCGCGGTTTTACCTGGAACGCGAGCGGCAGAAGGCATGAGCACGCGTTGCGGAATCGGCTATGACCTGCACCGGCTGGCGGAGGGGCGGAAACTGATTGTCGGCGGGATTGAGCTGCCTTTTGACAAAGGACCGGTGGGGCATTCGGATGGGGATGTGCTGGCGCACGCGATTTGCGATGCGCTGCTGGGGGCGGCGGGGCTTGGCGATATCGGGATGCATTTTCCGGACACCGACGCGAAGTGGAAGGGCGCGAACAGCATGGTCTTCCTGCAACATGCGAAAAAACTGCTGGATGAGAACAAATTCGCGATTGAGCATGTCGATGCCGTGGTCATCACTGAAAAGCCCAAGCTCGGACCGCATTTTCCGAAGATGCGGGAGGCGCTGGCGAAGGCGCTTGGCGTCGGCGTTGACAAGATTCATCTCAAAGCGAAGACCAACGAAGGCGTCGATGCGATCGGGCGGGGTGAAGCCATCGCGGCGCATGTGATTGCTACGTTGGTTTCCCGCTGAATTGCCGAAACTGTGCTTGTGGGGGCGCAGCATCCTGCGCCCCCACGCTACAATCCCCTTAATGGTCCCTGCTGATCCTTCTGACGCTCCTGCTGCCGCCGCGAATCCCTTCACTGGTGCGGACGTTCTTGCCATTCTCCGCGAGCGCGGTTGGCTGGCGGCAGAGGCATCGCCTGAGCAGCATGTTTGGTGCGAACGGGCTGCTTCGATGCTTGGAGGGCATGCCGCTGACCGCGCTGCCCTGGCCGATCTGCTCGGCCTAGTTTTTCAATACGACGCTCGCGAAATTATTTCCAAGGTCGAAAGTCATGTAGTGCTTTCGCGCTATGCGGCGCGGGGGGTGCTCCGGCAGTTGGCGCTGCTGCTTCTGGATGGAGCGGCGCTGACATCGGAAAGATTTAAGGAGATTGTTACGGCATTGAAGGATGGGATGGAATTGCGCGGGCGCGAGCTGTTTCACCCCATCCGACTGGCGCTGGCGGGGCGCGCGGGGGAAGGCGAACTCGACCGAGTTCTTTTGTTGCTTGATGAGGCTGCGGCGCTTTCCTTCACCGTGCGTGTAAAATCCGCGCGCGAGAGAATTATCGAGTTTTGCTCGACGTTGGAGTAGTTTCGTTATCGAAAAGGGCGCAGCATGCTGCGCCACTACAAATCAGGAAGGAAAAAAATAGGGCGAACTGAAGTTCGCCCCTACAACAATAGAGGAAGGCAGCATTGGCTCCCCACAGAGAATGATTCCTTGGCTTTCAAGTGCGGAACGGCGACTGTAAACTCTCTACTTCATGGATAAGCTGACTGGCATACACGCTGTTAAGGAGGCGCTGGAAGCACGGCGCCCGATTGATCGCATCGCGATTGCGAAGGGGCGGCAAGACACGCGGGTCGAGGAAATCGTGCAACTGGCGCGCACGCAGGGCGTGCCGGTACGGTTCGAGGACCGTGGGCAGCTCGACCGCTTGGCCAATTCGAAAGATCACCAGGGAGTGGTGGCGCTGGCAGCAGCGCGCGCGGCGGCGACTCTGGAAGACATACTGGCGAATGCCAATGCAAGTGCGGGGCAAAAGGGATTGATCGTATTACTCGATGGCGTGGAAGATCCGCACAATTTGGGAGCGATCGTCCGAACGGCGCTGGCCGCTGGCGCGCACGGCGTGGTGATTCCCGAACGGCGCGCCGCAGGACTCACGGATACCGTCGCGCGAGCTTCGGCAGGAGCGCTGGCGCATCTGCCGATCGCGAAAGTGACCAATCTTGTGCGGACAATGGAGGAGTTGAAGGAAGCGGGCTATTGGCTCGTGGGCCTCGACGAGCAGGGGGACAAGAATTATACCGAAGTGGACTACACTTCGCCGGTTGGGATCGTGCTCGGCAGCGAGGGCCAGGGGCTGCATGAGCTGACGCGCAAGAGGTGCGATTTCGTCGTTTCGCTGCCGACGACCGGCCCGGTAAAATCCCTCAATGTTTCCGTCGCCGCGGGCGTTGTGCTCTTCGAAGCGCTCAGGCAGCGGCGGCGCAAATAGTATTTACGCTTCTTCGATGTCCGCGGACCAAGACACTTCAAAGCCTTTCTTGATGCTCATGTGCACCGGGCAATAATCCTCGTGGTGAGCAAGCGCGCGGTCTGCCTCAGGGCGCTTTCCCTTCGGAATTTTTAGTTTGTATCGGAGACTGACGGCGGCGATGCGAAAGAACTTGTCGTCGCCTTCGATGCGGCCTTCGACCTCGGCTTCCAAATTGTTTGCTGCGGGGATTCCGCGCGCTTCCAGCGCGCCGGCAAGTGTGCCGGTCAGTCAACCGGCGAGCGCGGAGATGACGTGGTCTACGGTGGTGGGAAGCGGTGCCGCGTCTTTCACGCCGTAATATTTGGCGTAGCCGCCGTGCACGCCAAAATGAAGCGGCTCCGCGAATCCCTCGATGTACGCCTCACGGAAAGGCCTTTTCTTCTGGACCAAACGGATTTTGGCGGTGTGAACAAGTTCGCCCATGAATTCCTCCCTTCCAAACAGATGCTTCAGAAAAGGAAAAGATGCAAGCGAGGCCGCCGGCCGCTATTTGTCGTATTGGATTAGGGAGAAGACATCGAGGCCGTTCAGTTTGGCGCGGCCATGGAGGAAAGTTAGTTCGACGGCGAAGGCACCGCCTTCGACGATACCGCCGAGTTGCCGGATGAGCTTGGCCGTGGCGGCGGCGGTGCCACCGGTGGCGAGCAAGTCGTCGCAGATGATCACGCGCTGGCCGGGCTTGATGGCGTCTTCGTGGATTTCGAGGGTGTCGGTGCCGTATTCCAGGGAATAGGTGACGCTGGCGGTTTTGGCGGGGAGCTTCTTCGGCTTTCGAACGGGAACAAAGCCTGCGTTGAGCCGGTACGCTAGAGCGGGAGCAAAAATGAAGCCGCGCGCTTCGATCCCCGCTACCACGTCAACGGTGCGACCGACGTAGTGTTCGCAGAGCCGGTCAATCAGCATGTGAAAGCCGAGCTTGTCCTTCAGCAGAGTGGTCAGGTCGTAAAAAAGAATGCCCGGCTTGGGGTAGTCAGGCACTTCGCGGATCAGCTTCTTTAGATCGTTCATTCGAACGTCTCCCCTTCTTTCGATTCACTCTAATTCACTTCGTTCAAGCGCTGGGATTGATCACGAATCCGCCCTCATACTGCGGATCCGGAGTCGCGGTTTCTTCCTGAACTTCGCTGATGTTGGAGAAACGTGGTCCGCGCTCCAGCAAGGCACGAAATTGCGCGTGCTGCTGCGGCGCACCCATGGCAAATACTTCCACGCGGCCGTCACGGAGATTTCTGACGAAACCGTGGATGCGCAGTTTCTCTGCGGCAGCCTGGGTGAAATAACGAAAGCCCACGCCCTGGACCATTCCCGACACGAAGTACCGCTTGGCTAGTTTAGCGTCGCTCACGAAGCGTCAAAATTGTAGCAGAGAGCTAAGATTTCTTCCCGGCCGCGCTGCCCGGTTCGTCTTGCTAGGGGCGCGTGCTCGGAGTGCGCTAGACTCTTGGTTCGGCAGCGCACGTCAGGCTGCCCAAAGTGGAATTGCGCGCATCCAATTTCTTATGAGCCAGGAAAGATTTTTTCGGTGCTACAGATACTTCTCATTCGTTTTGCCCTCCGTTGTATTTCTAGTCGTGTCCGCAATCGCGGGAGCGCGGCTGCAGGCGCAGGATGCTCCACAGGGACCGATCGCTCCGCCGCCGGAGCATCACGTCACGCGGATCGGGAATGTATCGGAGCCGGAGGCGCCGCCATCGCTCCCCGAGGCGGAAATCGTCAAGCGGTTCTCGCAAAAAGAAGACGAGTACATCCTGTCGCGCACGCACTACACCTACCGGAAAACGATTCGAATCCAGGAGTTCGGGGCGGACGGGCAGCCTTCGGGGGAATTTGTGCTGGTGAGTCAACCCGCCCGGGATGTGGATGGGAAGCTATTCGAGAAGGTAGTCGAAAGACCTCGCTCCACGCTCCAGCATCTCTTTCTCAGGTCGGAGGATCTCGAAGGCCTCCAGCGCATTCCCGCGTTTCCACTCACTTCAAGCCAGCTTGCGAAATATGACTTGAAATACCTGGGCAAGGAGCAGGTGGATGAAATCGATTGCTACATTTTTCAGGCCAAGCCAAGAATGGTGGAACGCGTCAAGGCTTATTTCGACGGCATCGTGTGGGTGGATGCTAAATACTTGGAAGTCGTGAAAACCTACGGGAAATGGGTTACCGATCAGGGCGATTTGCACACGATCGCAGCTCTGCCGTTTAGTTTGTTCGAAACCTATCGCGAAAATGTCGACGGAAAATTCTGGTTCCCGAGCTACTCGCGCTCGGATGACACGCTGAATCTGAAGGGGTTGGAGATTCCCGTGCGACTGGTCATCAAGTGGACGGAGTTCAAACCCATTCCCAGCGCGCCGCAAACGCCCGTGCAGCCGGCTCCTACACTTTCTCCGAAGCCATAGGCGCGTTCTCCAAAAATATGGGTCCGCTAGCGGAGCAATCTCTTCAGAACGTCCGGCAATTCCTCGAGCGAAGCGATCAGAAACTCAGGCCGGGCCGCGCGCAGACGCTTTTCCATGGGGAAAGGGCCGAGGACGCCAATTGCGCGCACCCCGGCGCGCCGGGCCATCTCCACATCCTGTGGCGCATCGCCAACATAGACGCACGAGGAGGGATCCAAATTCATCTGGCGTAAAGCCAGGCGCAGCGGCTCCGGATGCGGTTTTTTGCGCACGGTGTCTCCGCTGCAAACGCGCGCCGCAAAAAGCGTTGTCAAACGAAACTCGCGCAGTTGACGGGTGACGCGGTCGCGATCGCCACTGGTGACCAGGCCAAGAGGATGAGCATCGCCCAGTCTAGCCAGGATGCGGCGCGCCCCCGCGATCAGCTTCGGCCGGTGCATAGCATAGTGGACACGCCACGCGCGGTCCGCATCTTCCCAGCGCTTCCGCGGCAACCGGGCGGCGCGATAAACCTGATACCAATTCGGCGAGTAGTTTTTCTCAAGCTCCTGGAGCCCCCACGCGATACCCATCTCCTTGAACATGGCCAGGTACGCTGATGTGTCGGCGTGGTATGAATTAATGAGGGTGCCATCCCAATCGAAGAGAACTCCTTCAACGCCGTGTTTTCGTTTCGCGGGCATGGTTGTTCAGAGTAGCAGAAAGTTGGTGAAGGTCGAATTCGGTAGAGTGGAAGACGGATGGCGGGAGCAGTCTCGGGAGTTAGTTTGAATTTGGATCGGTGTGTGAGACTTACGGTTTGAGAAAACGGGACGGCATGCGATCGTCGCGGTCAAACTCAACATCATCGAAGGCTGCGGCGATGCCATACCAGCCGGGCATGGCAGCGGCTTCTGCTCTGCATACACGAGCCAAGGTTGCGACGACGACATTGCCGAGGCCCAGAGGTCTGCTTACCAGCACGATTTCCAGCTCGATCGAGGCGCCGACCGCTAGTTGCTTGGGGCAAAGAAAATAGACGCCGGTGGAGCTGATGTCGCGAGTGACGAGAGTAATCGGAAATTCCTCGGGCACTCCGCCCGTATTGCGAAGGCGCAGCGGCAGGTTCAGTGTGGCGCGGGGGTATTCCCGATGTTCTGGATGTACGCCGACGGCGTGCGTGGGCACGCGGACGAAACGCCGCGGCTGCGCGGGGACCAGAAGCGGCGCCAAGTGTAGGGCAGGGAGGCGTGGCGCGTCCGGCACCGGTTGCGATACCGGTGCAAGGTTGCGAGTCTCCGCGGCTGTTTTGGCTGGCCACGATTCGAATGGAGTTACGCGTTTCGTCGCGCTCATCTTGCCCTCAGAGACGACACTTCGCGGTCGCTGGCTAAGGCCCAACAAAACAAACTGCCAAACTGACTTTCTGGAATTTCCCCGTCCACACTTGTGCGGTGTGGAGCGCTAAGATGGCACTAGTCGCGTCCAGCGTCAACCTGTGGAAAACGGCGGAAGTGTCCTAACTTCAAACACTTAGTAATGGTACCGGAACCGACCCACTACATTCTGTGGATTCCCTTAGAAAAGGCTCTACCAATATGGTGCTCGACAGCGGGGTCCGGCGCATCTATTCATTGGAAGTCAGTTCAGGTAAAAAAATGTCCACGACGACAGCTGAAACGCAGCACGCAGTGGGAACCGGTGGGCCCCTTTCGCATACGCCTGCGCGCACCACGACTCTGGTTCTGGTGGCCTTTGCGGCCGTCTATGTCGTCTGGGGTTCTACTTATTTAGCGATCCGCATTGGGGTTGAGTCGTTTCCGCCGCTGATTCTGGCCGGACTGAGGCACTTTACCGTCGGCTTGTTTCTATACCCGGTTCTGAGGAGGAAGACCGGGATCAGTCCTACGGTCGCACACTGGCGCACGGCAGTCATTGCCGGCGCTTTGTTGCTATTCGTCGGCAATGGCGGCCTGAGCTGGGCGGAACAGACCGTGCCCTCTGGCATCGCGTCACTCCTGGTGGCCTCAGTGTCGCTCTGGCTGGTGATCGTGGACTGGCTTCGTCCTGGTGGTGTTAAGCCCGTTCCCAGGGTGGTCATGGGGCTCCTGATCGGATTTGCGGGGCTTGCGCTGCTGGTCGGGCCGGCGCATCTGGGAGGTTCAGAGCGTGTCGATCCACGAGGCGCTGCGGTGCTGGTGTTCGCCTCTTTGGCTTGGGCCTGCGGTTCGCTCTACTCGAAACATGGTGGGATGCCCAGTTCACCGATGCTGGGCGTGGCGATGCAAAGCTTCGCGGGTGGAGCAATCCTATTGATCGCTGCGCTGTTCGCCGGAGAATTTCGCGGGCTGCATCTTTGGGCGATCTCGCTGCGCTCCTGGCTTGCGATCGCTTACCTCGTCGTATTCGGGTCGGGAATTGGCTTTAGCGCGTACATCTACATTCTTCACAAGAGCACCGCAGCGCGCGTGGCAACGTACGCGTTTGTGAATCCGGTGGTGGCGCTGTTCCTGGGCTGGTTGATGGCTGGCGAGACCATCACGCTGCGCACCGTTCTTGCCGCCGCGGTCATTCTCACCGCGGTCATTCTGGTAATCACGGCGCCGCACCGGACGCCGGCGCCAGTTACTGTTCCGGTTCCAGCCCCCGGCGAAATCTGATCGCTCGCTATTTTCGCCCGCGCAGCGTTCTTCATTTTGCCGGAGGTTTCCGGATAGATTTGCATTTCCGCTTGCGCTACTTTTAGCGTGTCGAACATGAGCAACGCACAAACCAATTTCGCACAGAACATTTCAGCGCACGCCGCCGCGAGATACTGGCGGGCTACGCTGGCGCGCGATTCGCGAGCCGATGGGAGCTTCGTGCTGGCGGTGCGCTCGACGCATATCTATTGCCGGCCGTCGTGCCCGGCGCGGCGGCCGCTGCGGCGCAACGTCACTTTCTTCCGCACGCGGGAAGAAGCAGAGAAGCAAGGTTACCGGCCGTGCTTGCGTTGCCGCCCGAATGAAATTTCAGGTTCCGTGGCGCTGGTGCAACGCGCCGCCGGCCATCTTGCCGAGTCTTCCGAAGAGGGCGTCCGTTTGGGAGCACTGGCGAGGCGGTTGGGGACCACGCAGGCGACACTGCGGCGCGCCTTCCTGCAGGTGACGGGCGTAAATCCGCGCGAGCTTGCGGAAGCGCTGCGCATCAAGCGTTTCAAAGCGATGCTTCGCGCAGGCAGGAGCATTGCCGATGCGCTGTACGAGACAGGGTATGGCTCATCCAGCCGCGTCTATGAGCGCAGCAACGCACAGCTGGGCATGACGCCGGCGACTTATCGAAAGGGAGGACAGGGTATGAGAATCGGATACACAATTGCGAAATCACCAGTGGGGAAAGTTCTGGTGGCCGCGACGGAGCGCGGCGTTTCGGCCGTTTATCTCGGTGATGCGGAGAACACGATGATCGCCGAACTGCGGGAAGAATATCCACGGGCGGAAATAGCGCCCGCCACGGATTCGTTCCAGCGCTGGGTGCGGGAGATAGTGCAACGAATCGAAGGCAAACAGCCTCGATTGGAACTTCCGCTTGATTTGCAGGCGACAGCGTTTCAGCGGCGCGTTTGGCGGGAACTGCAGCGGATTCCACGCGGCCGGACGCGCACGTATTCGCAAGTTGCGAGGTCTCTCGGCCAGCCCAAGGCCGTGCGGGCGGTTGCGAGAGCCTGCGCCACAAACCCCGTGTCCATCGTGGTGCCGTGCCATCGCGTCATTCGTGAGGACGGTACGCTTGCCGGCTATCGCTGGGGGCTTTCGCGCAAAGAACAATTACTGGCGCAGGAGCGCGTGGCCGGGGACTAACCCATCGTCTTTTTAGTTTTTGAAACCAGAGAACCCGCGAGATTCAATAGATGGGAAGAGTTTAGAAATTACCCTCGGGGCTTTTCTACCTTTACACTCTTCGGCCAGTCGGGCTTGAATTTTGCATCGCTGAGCTTCAGATTCTTCATCACGTGGGTGTAATGGGATAGGAAGTAATCGTCGGAGCTGGTCTCGAAAAATTTCTGCTGCACCGGCAGCCAAGATGCTTCGTCGATCCACATTCGAATTCTGGCGATCTGGCTGCGCGCCTGTTCGGACTTCGGCGTCAACTCCAGCACGACGGTCTTGCGGCTGTCGAACTCTTCCTCTCCGATCAGCGTCAGAACGTAGTTTTTCTTGAGCGTATCGCCTTTCGTTCCAAATCCCAGCGCCAGATACTGGTCGGCGAATGCGCGGTGCTTTCCGATGTTGTATTCCTCGACGCGATTGATCTTAGGCGTGAAAATGAAAAGCGAGTCGCCGTTTCGGAGAATCGTTCGCGGATCGGGCTTCTGGAAATCGATGCGCATCTTCTCATCGCGACGCACGAAAATCTGGCCGGTCTCAGTCGAGGAATCCTTCACAACCGCGGTGTACTTGATGTGTTCGATGTCGGCGGTCAGCGTGTGAAAGTCCTGCGCGGACTTATCCATCATGCTCAGGACGCCCTCGAGAGTCCAATTTGCAGCGGTCTGCGCGGCGAGCAGTCGAAGCCCGTCTGCGGCGCAGGACAAACCAACCAGGGCGAGGAGGAGAAAAGGTAGACGTCTCAAACGTGGCCTCTATCCAGTAGAGTTGCGGGGTTCATGCAAGCCCTCGGAATCGTAACATATACAAACAGATGCACGAACGCGCCACAGAGGTATCTGGGAACAAGGTCTTGGCCCCGGTCAGAACGGCGGCGAATGGTGAATTTCCACCTGGTAGGCAATTACCGTGCCTTGTTCATCGCGCAGCGGTTCGATGTTGGCGATGGAGAAATTCCCGTTGTGCAGCTCGGGCAGCGCCTCTTGCAAGGCGGTGTGCATGTCGTTTTGAAGCGCGAGTTTTGTCGGGGGAGCGAGGATGCGCGCATCCACGCGATACTTCAGGCGGTTTCCCTCTTTCGAAATCAATTGAACCTGTCCGGGTGTGACCGGCGCTCCGCTTTGCGGTTTATCGCGGAACCAGTTCCGTGGCGTGAGAAGCACGAAGACCAGAATCAGAATGACCGCGACGTCATACTGCCACGTGCCGCGCTCGTAGGACCAGAAAAACGTCCGGGAAAGAATTTGGCCAAGGCTTGCCATATCAATCCGCGGGCACCCCGTCGACGATGACTCCATCGCGCATGTGCACGACGCGGTCGAAATACGTGGTTGCTTCCGGGTTGTGGGTGATCATGACGATGGTTTGGCCCAGATCTTTGTTCAGTTGCCGGAGCATCTGCAGCACGATTTCCGAGTTTTTCGAATCCAGGTTTCCCGTGGGCTCGTCGGCGAGGAGAATCTTCGGCTCATTGATAATCGCCCGCGCGATGGCCACGCGCTGCTGCTCGCCGCCGGAGAGTTCCGAGGGTTTGTGATGAAGGCGACCCGCCAGACCGAGCATCTGTGTCACGACATCGAAGCGGTGGGGGTCAAAACCGTCGCCGTGAATAAACTGCGCGATGGCGATATTTCCTTTGGCTGTCAGCGTGGGGAGCAGATTGAAGCGCTGAAAGACGAAGCCGATTTTGTGGCGGCGCAATTTGGTGCGCGCGGCGTCGCTCAGTTCGGTGAGGTCATTCCCGTCGACCAGCACTTTGCCGCGGGAGGCTTGCGCCAGGCCGCCGATCACATACAGCAGCGAAGACTTGCCGCAGCCCGAAGGCCCCATCACGGCAACCGATTCGCCAGGCTGGACCTCGAAATTCACGCCACGCAATGCCGGGACTTCAACCTTTCCCGCGCGGTAGAGCTTCCACAAGTTTTCCGTTCTGAGTATCGGCTCCACGCTCTTTTTTCCCTGGAAAATCAGCCCTTTGGCAGGTTCTTGTATTGTAGCTGCGATTCCCATTCGTGCCTAGCCATACCGCCAGCTTCGCGGTCCTTTC
>Ga0209488_10003979_pt1 | contig 11668 bp, 9 predicted proteins | sample Rivendell_Oct201_8_FD_188349 | JGI IMG/M metagenome (GOLD analysis project Ga0209488, IMG submission 188349) | Vadose zone soil microbial communities from the Eel River Critical Zone Observatory, Northern California, USA -... | ecosystem: Environmental > Terrestrial > Soil > Vadose zone >... | reverse complement strand
GGTGCAGATGTGCGCGGTCATCGGCGTACCCGACGAGCGCTGGGGTGAACGCGTGCATGCCGTGATCGTGCTGCGGGACGGTGCCGTCCTCGATGCCGAGGCCGTCATCTTGCATTGCAAGGAGCACATCGGGGGCTACAAGTGTCCGCGCAGCGTCGAATTCCGTGAGGCGCTGCCCGTGTCGGCCGCGGGCAAGCTGCAGAAGGCCAAATTGCGTGAGCCCTACTGGGCCGGGCGCGACCGTCGGGTCAACTGAACCCGTGCCGCAGAGTGCAGACCATCCCTAGTGACGGAATCTGTCGGCGGCACGCGAACCATCAGGCGTTGTCCGAATTCAGGTAGTACGCCGCGGTGGCGCCGAGGTTGGCCTTCGCACGGCGGAGTTCGTCGCGTGCGATGACCCAGAGATGCACCTCGTCAGGCCCGTCGACGAAATGCAGCGCGCGGCCCCAGGTCCACAGGTATGCCAGCGGCGTGTCGGGCGTCAGACCCATCGCACCGAACACCTGGATCGCCCGGTCGAGCACGCGCGTCTGTAGGTTGGCTGCCACCAGCTTGATGGCAGACACGTCGACCCGCGCGGCCTGGTTGCCCTGCTGGTCCATCCACCACGCGGCACGCAGCGTCAGGAGCCGGGCCTGGTCGATCTCGACGCGCGAGTGGCCGATCCAGTCCTGCACGTTGGCGAAGTCGCTCAGGTGCTTGCCGAATGCCTTGCGCGTCAGCGCGCGCTCGCACATCAGTTCGAGCGCGAGCTCGCACTGGCCGATCGTGCGCATGCAATGGTGTACGCGGCCGGGACCAAGACGCGCCTGCGCCAGTGCGAAACCCTTGCCTTCCTCTCCGAGCAGGTTCGACACCGGCACGCGCACATCCTTGAACACCACTTCGCAGTGACCCTCGGGCGCGTGGTGGTGCATGATCGCCACGTTGCGCACGATGCACAGGCCGGGGGTGTCCATCGGCACCAAGACCATCGAATGACGGTTGTGCGGGTCGGCGGATTCGTCGGTGACTCCCAACACGATGCACAGCTTGCAGTTCGGGTGCAGCGCCCCCGTGGTGAACCACTTGCGGCCGTTGATCACGTACTCGTCGCCGACCCGGCGGATGCTGGTGCGGATGTTGGTCGCGTCGGCCGAGGCCACATCGGGCTCCGTCATCGCGAAGCAGGAGCGGATCTCGCCGTGCAGCAGCGGGGTGAGCCAGCGCCCGGCTTGGTCTGGCGTGGCGAACATGTGCAGCAGCTCCATGTTGCCGGTGTCCGGGGCACTGCAGTTGAACACCTCGGAGGCCCACGGGAGACGGCCGATGATCTCGGCCAGCGGCGCATATTCGACGTTGCTCAGCCGGGTGCCCGGCTCGCCGGGCCGCAGGCCGGGCAGGAACAGGTTCCACAGCCCCTCGGACTTGGCCTTGGCTTTGAGATCATCGATCAGCGCGAGCGGGTAGCGCCCGCTCTCGGCGATGCGCAGGTAGTCGTTGTTGACCGGCAGCGCGTGGCGCTGCATGAAATTTCGAGTGCATTCCTGCAGCTCGCGTACTGTGTCGCTGTAAGCGAAGTCCATGCTTTTGATTCCCCCTTTGCTTCAACGGGCGATTGTTCGACAGGCGCCGTCGATCATCTCGACCGCATGGCGCGCGAAGGCCGAGCTCAGCCGTCCGATATCCGCGGCATTGGCGGAACTCGCCGATCCGCTCTTCGCGCGCGCCGCGATGCCCTCGAAGATCACCGCCAGCCGGAACAGAGACATCGCGGCGTGGAACGGGAGCAGCGGACCGAATGCAGGCGCGTGCGCCTGGTAGTGCGCGAGGTACTCAGCTTCGGTCGGGATGCCCAGTGTGGCAAGGTCAAGGTCACACATACCCATGTGCTCGTCCGTGCGCAACCGCCAACCGAGGGCACTGTAGGCGAGGTCGGCCAGTGGATGACCCAGTGTGCTGAGCTCCCAGTCGAGCACCGCGACGACTCGCGGCTCGGTCGGGTGGAACATCAGATTGCCCATGCGAAAGTCGCCATGGCTGATCGTGGTGGCCGACTCGTCCGGTACGTTTTCGCCCAGCCAGACGATGAGACGGTCTATGTCGGGAATCTCGCGGGTCTTCGACAGCGTCCACTGTTTTGACCAGCGCGCGATCTGTCGCGTGTAGTAGCCGCCGACGCGGCCGAAGTCGGCGAGGCCAGTCGCTTGCCAGTCGACGTGATGCAGCTGGGCCAGGATCTCGGCCATCGCAAAGTACATGGCGCGTCGTTCGGCCGGGGCGACGCCCGGCAGCGAGCAATCGTTGAACACCCGACCCTCGACCCGCGCCATCACGTAGAACGGGCGGCCGATCACGTCCGGGTCGATGCACAGCGCCAACATCTGCGGCACCGGCACGCTGCTGGTTTCCAGCGCATGCATGATGCGGTGTTCACGGTCCACCGCGTGCGCCGACGGCAGGAGGGGACCCTTCGGCGGCATCCGGAGCACGGTGCGGTGCGTCGGGTAGCTCAAGAAATAGGTCGGGTTCGATTGCCCGCCGGAGATCCTCTCGAGCGCCGGCTCGCCGTCCAGCTCCGGTATGACTCGACGGAGGTAAGCGTCGAGCGCGGTCAGGTCGAAATCCGAGAAGACCAAGCTATCCATATCGCCAGTGTCGCCCACTCTTGCCGGAGGAACATCATCCTTTCGGGCTAGGGCGAAAGTTTTCGCCAAGCACCGATTAGAGGACTGCTTGCCCGAGAAATAGCCTGTTTGGGTGAGGCGTACTCGAGGGCCTCCATCCAAATTGATCCACGGCGCTACGGGGTTGCCGCTTCAGGAGACATCCATGACTCGACCAGTTTACATTTTCGACGCCATTCGCACGCCGCGCTCCAAGGGCAAGGCGGACGGCAGTTTGCATGAGATCAAGCCAGTGAACCTGGTGACGGGCCTGCTCGTCGAGATGCAGCGACGCCATGATCTGGACACCTCGCGTGTCGATGACGTGATGATGGGCTGCGTGGGCCCGGTCATGGAGCAGGGTTCAGTGCTGCCCAAGATCGCGCTGCAGAAGGCGGGGTGGAACGAGGGTGTGCCCGGCGCGCAGCTGAACCGCTTCTGCGCATCGGGCCTGGATGCCTTCAACACTGCCGCAGCCAAGGTGGCTTCGGGCTGGGAGGATCTCGTCTGCGCGGGCGGCTACGAGAGCATGAGCCGAGTGCCGATGGGCTCCGACGGCGGCCCCTTCAGCGAAGATCCCGAAACCGCGTTCAAGTCCAGCTTCGTGCCGCAAGGCATCGGTGCCGACTTGATCGCCACCCTCGAGGGCTGGGCCCGCGAAGACGTCGACCGCTTTGCCGTGCGTAGCCAGAAGCTCGCCGCGAAGGCGCGCGACAGCGGTTGGTTCGATCGTTCCGTGGTGCCGGTGAAGGACGAGAACGGCATCGTCGTGCTCCAACGCGACGACTTCATCAAGCCCGACACCGACATGGCCACCTTGGCCAAGCTCAAACCCAGCTTCGATTCGCTGGGGAAGATGGGCTTCGATGCTATCGCCCTGGCCAAGTACACCGACGTCGAATCGATCAACCACGTCCACACGCCGGGCAACTCCAGCGGCATCGTCGACGGCGCCTCGCTGGTGATGGTCGGTTCGGAGCCTATGGCCAAGGACCTGGGCCTGACCCCGCGCGGCCGCGTGATCTCGACCGCCCTGGTCGCCACCGATCCCATCATCATGCTGCTCGGCCCCGGGCCGGCAGCGCGCAAGGCGCTCGCCAAGGCCGGGCTGACGATCGACGACATCGACCTCGTCGAAATCAACGAGGCCTTCGCGTCGGTGGCACTGCGCCTGCAGCGCGACCTTAACGTGCCTGACGAGAAGCTCAACGTCGTCGGCGGTGCCATCGCGATGGGCCACCCGCTGGGGGCCACCGGCGGAGCGCTGGTCTCGACGATGCTCGACGAACTGGAGCGCCGCAAGCTCAAGCGCGCGCTGATCTGCATGTGCGTTGGCGGCGGCATGGGCATCGCCTCGATCATCGAACGCGTCTGAGGAGAAGATGATGAGTGATTTCAAGTACGAGAAGGACGCCGACGGCATCGTCGCGATCACGATGGACATGCAGGGCCAGAGCGCCAACACGATGAGCGCCGCCTACCTGCCGGCCATGAGCGGTGTGATCGAGAAGCTGCATGCCGAGCAGGACCTCAAGGGCGTGGTCTTCGCCTCGGCCAAGAAGACCTTCTTCGCCGGCGGCGACCTGAATGATCTGCTCAAGGTCGAGCGGGCCGACGAGGCGACCTTCGCGATGGTGGAGCGGAACAAGGCACCCTACCGCGAGCTGGAAAAATTGCAGGTGCCGGTCGTCGCCGCCATCAACGGCGCTGCGCTGGGCGGCGGCTTCGAGCTCTGCCTGGCCTGCAACCACCGAATCGTGGTCGATGCGCCGCATGCCGTGGTCGGCCTGCCCGAAGTCACGCTCGGGCTGCTGCCGGGTGCCGGCGGTGTCGTGCGCCTGACTGCGCTGATCGGCCTCGAGAAGGCGATGCCGCTGCTGCTGGAAGGCAAGCAGCTGCGCCCGGCCGAGGCCTTGAAGCAGGGCCTGGTGGATGAAATCGTGCCCACCATGGCTGAACTCGTGCCGGCCGCCAAGGCCTGGATCAAGGCGAACACGGCAGCGCACACGCAACCGTGGGACCAGAAGGGCTTCAAGTTTCCCGGAGGCGGCGCCGTGGCGCCCAACATCCGCCAGATTGCCACTCTCGCGCCGATGATGCTGGTGAACAAGACCCGTGGGTTGATGCCCGCCCCCGAGAAGATCCTGGACATCGCGGTCAATTCGATGCGCATGGGCTTCGACGCCGCGCTGCGGTCCGAAAGCCGCGGGCTGACCTCGCTGATGCCGACCAAGGAAGCAAAGGCGGCCATCACCACCTTCTTCTTCGGCATGCAGGCCATCAAGGCGGGCAAGGTGCGGCCGGCGGGCGAGCGTTGGCGGGCCAGGAAGTCGGCCGTGCTCGGCGCGGGCATGATGGGCTCTGGCATTGCCTGGGCGCACGCCGGCAAGGGCCTGCCCACGGTGCTGAAGGACATGACGTTGGAGAAGGCCGAGAAGGGCAAGTCTTACTCCGTGCAACTGGCCGACAAGGCCATCAAGCGCGGCGGCATGACCCAGGAGGAGAAGGCCGCCCTACTCGGCCTGATCACGCCAGCGACCACCGATGAGGCGTACCGGGACTGCGACATCATCATCGAGGCCGTGTTCGAGGACATCGAACTGAAAGAACAGGTCATCCCGGCGAGCTTCAGGATGCTCGGTGCCTCCGGCATCTACGGCTCGAACACCTCGACGCTGCCGATCTCGATCCTGGCCGAGAGCTGCCCCGACCCGACGCGATTCATCGGACTGCACTTCTTCTCGCCGGTCGATAAGATGAAGATCGTCGAGATCATCCTGGGTAGGAAGACCAGCGAGGAGACGCTGCGCAAGGCCTACGACTACGTGCAGCAGATCGGCTACATGCCGATCGTCGTGAACGACTCCCGCGGCTTCTTCACCTCGCGCGTCTTCGGCACCTTCATGGACGAAGGGTTGCACCTGATACAGGACGGCATGACCCCGGCGGCCATCGAACGTGCGGCCTGGAAGGTGGGCATGCCGGTGGGCCCGCTGGCGGTGCACGACGAGGTGTCGTTGGAGCTGACGCGCAAGGCCATTCTAACGCACAGGAAGCTCGACGAACGGCTGGGCGTGAAGAGCGGCATCGGCGCACACAACACCGCCACGCTTGCGATCAGCACGGCGATGTGCGAGCTCGAGCGCGGCGGTCGCCACTACGGCGGTGGCTTCTACGAGTACGCCGCCGACGGCGGCAAGAAGCTGTGGAGCGGCCTGTCGCGGTTCAAGCTGCGCGATGCGCAGGTGTCGATTGCCGACGCCGAGGACCGGCTGCTGTACCGTCAGGCCATCGAGACATTGCGCTGCCTCGACGAGGGTGTGCTGCGCTCCGAGACCGAAGCCAACTTGGGCTCCATCTTCGCGATCGGCTTCCCAGCCCACACCGGCGGCGCGCTGCAATTCATCCGCGGCATCGGCACCGCGCATTTCGCCGCCCGTGCGGCCGAGCTGGCGCAGCGCTACGGCGAGCGCTTCGTCATCAAAGAGAGCGCGCTGGAAAAGCTGCGTCAATCGAAGTCGTTGGAGGTCTGACCGTGATAAATCGTCGCATCTTCAACCATGAACACGTCGCGTTCCGCGAGTCGGTCCGCAAGTGGGCCGCTGCTGAGCTCGCACCCTACAGCGAGCAGTGGCGTGCCGAGGGCATGGTGCCCAAGTCGGCCTGGAAGAAGGCGGGCGAACAGGGGTATCTGTGCATGTGGGCCGGCGAGGCCTACGGCGGCGCCGGCATGGAGGACTATCGCTACGACCAGATCCTCATCGAGGAACTGTTGCACGTCGATTCAGGGTTTTTCATGGCCTTGCACAACCGCGTCGTCGGTCCGTACCTCAATAACCTGGCCACCGACGAGCAGAAGGCGCGTTGGCTGCCGGGTTGCGTCTCCGGCGACATCATCCTGTCGATCGCGATGACCGAGCCGGGCACTGGCTCGGACCTCGCCGGCATGAAGACGCGCGCCGAGGACAAGGGCGACCATTGGCTGCTCAACGGTTCGAAGACCTACATCTCCAATGGCCTGATCTCAAACCTGTGCGTGGTGGCGGCTCGTACTAGCCCGGACTCGCCGCATGCGGTAGGCCTGTTCGTGGTCGAGGAAGGCATGCTCGGCTTCAAGCGCGGGCGCAAGCTCAAGAAGCTCGGTCTGCACAGCCAGGACACGGCCGAACTGTTCTTCCAGGACGTGAAGGTGCCCAGAGCCAATGTGCTGGGCGAGCCGACACAGGGCTTTCGCAACCTGATGCTCAATCTCGCCGAGGAACGCCTGACCAGTGCGGTCGGGAACGTCACGCGTGCCGAGCGGGCGTTCGAAGTAACCCTGGTCTACATCACCGAACGGAAGGCGTTCGGGCGCCCCATCGGCACCTTCCAGAACTCACGCTTCAAGATGGCCGACATGCGTGCACGCATCGACGCCTGCTGGGCCCTGGTCGACCATTGCGTCATGGAGCACGTGGAGCGCAAGCTGACTAGCGAGACCGCTGCCGCAGCCAAGCTCTACGTCTCCGAGGTCGAAGGCTGGGTGGTCGACGAATGCCTGCAACTGTACGGCGGCGCCGGCTACATGGACGAGTACGAAATCTGCCGTCTCTATGCCGACGCCCGCATCAGCCGCATCTACGCCGGCACGTCCGAGATCATGAAGGAGATCATCGGCCGTGGTCTGGGTCTGGACGACCGCAAGAGGGGTTGACATGAGCGGCCCGTTGACATCGCTGCGCGTGATCGAGTTCAGCGGCATCGGACCCGGGCCGCTGGTCGGCCAGTTGCTGGCCGACCTCGGCGCCGACGTCGTGACGGTGGATCGGCGCTCGGCGAAGGCCGATCCGGCCGACGTGAACCGGCGCAACAAGCGCTCCGTCGCGCTGAACCTGCGCAAGGCCGAAGGTCTCGCGGCCGTGCGTTGCATGCTGGCCGGTGCGGACGTGCTCATCGAAGGGTTCCGTCCCGCGGTGATGGAACGGCTGGGTCTGGGTCCGGACGCTTGCCTCCGCGCGAACCCCCGCCTGGTGTACGGCCGCATGACCGGCTGGGGGCAGACCGGACCCCTGGCACACACGGCCGGCCACGACATCAACTACCTCGGCATCACGGGTGCACTACACGCCATCGGTCGGCCCGAGGAGCCGCCGGTGCCGCCGCTGAACCTGGTGGCCGATTTCGGCGGTGGGTCGATGTTCCTGGTATTCGGCATTCTGGCGGCCCTGTTCGAGCGCTCGAAGTCGGGCCACGGTCAGGTCGTGGATGCGGCCATGGTCGATGGCGTGCCGGCGATGATGGGTCTGTTGCACGGAATGCTGGCTCGCGGCCTGTGGTCCGAGCAGCGGGGCCGCAATCTGCTGGATGGCGGCGCACCCTTCTATCGCACGTACCGGACCGCCGACGGCAAGTACATTTCGGTCGGGGCTCTCGAGCCGGAATTCTTTGCAGAACTCGTTCGCCGCGCGAGCCTGCCCGAGAGGGAGATCGAGATCCGGAACGATCCAAACCAATGGCCGGATATGCACGCGCGTTATGCCGAGGTGTTCCGCCTGCGTACCCGCGACGAATGGACGGCCCTGTTCGAAGGCAGCGATGCCTGCGCAGGCCCGGTCCTCACCTTCACCGAGGCGGCCGAGCACCCGCACAACGCCGCGCGAGGCACCTTCTTCAGGCAGGATGGCGTCTTGCAGGCGGCACCGGCTCCTCGCTTCGGCCGGACGCCGGCTGCAAGGCCACGCCCACCGGGTGCGCCGGGTGCCGACACCCATACCGTCTTGGTGGAAAGCGGCGCGACGGACGAGGAGCTCCGGCAGTGGGAGGCCGCGGGCGGTCTGACCTGATGCTCAAGAAGCGTGGGGCGGGGGCAGGGGAACGCCGGCTTCGCGGCGCTGTTTCGCGTGAGGCCCCTGAAGCGACTGATAGTCGATCAGCTGAGATTGGGTTCCGCCAAGATGCGACAGCATAGCCCGCATAGCTCGGTCGCTGTCGCGGGCTTGGATCGCATTCAGAATTTCCTCGTGCTCGCCAAAGGAGTGATAGTCCGAAGGGGGGCCCTCCGCGCGCTTGACCAAATTCCCCCACACGACGAATCGTCGCACACCATTGAGTAGCCGTTGAATTTCCACCAGCAATACATTTCCCGTGGCCTCGGCGATCAGGTTGTGAAACCGCCAGTCCAGTTCTGCATAGGCATCCCAAGTCGGTGCGCGCCGCATCTCGGAACAGAGCTTGCGCATCTCGACGAACTGGGCCGATGTAGCGTTCAATGCCGCAAGGCGTGCTAACTCCGGCTCCACGGCTCTGCGCGCCTGCATTGCGGCAAGCGGGCTCGTTCGTGCTGCGATGTCTTCGCTGTCGGGCCTGGAATCCGTAGGCGGATGAACGACGAATGTCCCCTTGCCGACATGCCGCTGGATTTGCCCCTCCGCTTCGAGGACAGCGAGGACCTTGCGCAATTCGGCGCGACTCACACGAAACTTCTTGGCCAGTTCACGTTCGGGCGGCAATCGCGCGTCTGCACTGAGGCGAACGGCACTGAGCCAATGCCGAACTGTTGAAGTTAGGTGCGCGGCTTCCATCGTACTTCCATCGTCCTCCCAGCTGCTGTCCGGCTCAACCATAATGGTTGCCGACTCTAAGCACAAGTATGCCGTCGAGAATAAGGACTGCCGCTCCCTGCAAGTTCGTCGGAACATGAAGCGGTACTCTTCGCAATAGCGCGCCGAGACCCCCGAAGGCGCCGCGGCAGCGATGCGAGAGAATCTAGAAACCACCGCCAACCGCTCCCGGCGCGGGACTCAAGGTCGGCGGCGCCCTTGCGCGCACCTCGACATCTACAACACATTGTTTTTGCGAGATTTACGCGCCACATCACGCTTGCATAATTAATAGTGGTACTGATTGGTTGAATTGGTACAATTGGTTTTTTACGACGCGAGAGAGACCTATGCAGACGGATTTCGCCACGCAAAAGAGCGACTTGACGGCGCCATCAAAATCATCCTCCGGCCCCGCCATGGATGCGGAGGGACCATCACCGATGGATCATAAGATTGTCGAGATTGTCCCGCCGGGCCCCGTCGATAACCCCCGCGCGCATTGGCCTGAGAAGTTGCGCCGGGAATTCGATGAAAACCAATTCAGCGGCGCCGTCGGCAATGTGCTGGTCTCGGAAACCGACAACGTGCGCGTGTGGCACCTAAGTCTGCCTCCCGGCGGATGGCTCACGTTTCACCGGCATGTCCTCGATTATTTCTGGACGACGCCCTCCACCGGCATCGCGCGCGGCTACTATCAAGACGGGCGGATCGTCGACGTCTATCATTATCCTGGAGAGACGCGGCATTTCCGCCACGGCAAAGATGAGTACTTCGTCCACGCGATCGAAAACGTCGGCGACACGGAACTCATTTTCGTGACCGTTGAATTCTTGCGGGGAGACAATCCGCCGATACCGTTGGCGGACGACGTCAAACTCGCGCTTCGTCGACCCTCGCTTGCATCGAGTTGCGATCGATGAGTGAACGACTACGCGGCGTCATTGCCGCAATCGCGACGCCCGTTTCCGATCGAGGTCAGCCGGACCTCGGTCGATTCCTAAGCCGGGCGGAGCGCCTTCTGAACTCGGGATGCGATGGATTGAACGTGCTCGGCACAACCGGTGAGGCGACTTCCTTTTCGTTGGCACAGCGACGTGCCGTGATGAGCGCGGTAGCCGGCTCGGGGCTGTCTCTTTCCCGAATGATGGTCGGCACGGGAGCCGCAGCGGTGGAGGATGCGGCGGAACTTACCCTCGAAGCCGCCGCACTCGGCTTTGCGGGCGCCCTAGTCTTGCCGCCGTTTTATTACAAGCCGGTATCCGAAGCCGGAATCTTGCGCTATTTCGAACGTATCGTTGAGGCGACAGCAAGGCAATCGATCGGTCTGTATCTCTACAATTTCCCGGCTCTCGCGGGAGTCGCCTACACGCCCTCGTTGGTTGCTCTTCTGCGCGGACGTTTTGGCGAGCGCATTCTTGGACTCAAGGACTCCTCGGGCGATGTTGCTTATGCCCGCCAGATCGCCGCACTTTCACCGACATTCGATGTGTTTCCGTCCAACGAGGCGAACTTGCTGCTGGCCCGCGGCAACGGGCCTTTTGCTGGATGCATCTCGGCCACGGCCAATATCAACTCAGCCGATTGCGCCCGCGCCTATAAGGACGGCGACGCGACTGCGTTGGCACGCGCAGTAGCGATCCGCTCGATCTGCGACGGCCTCCCGCTCGTGCCCGCCGTGAAGAGCATGGTCGCGTACTTGGAAGATGATGAGGCCTATGCTCGCGTGATGCCTCCCTTCTTGACCCTCGCAGAAACCGATCGCTTGCTCTTGATTCAGCGCTACCATGCGGTCGAGGACGCCGCTTCCGGGGCGACGAGTATGGTTCATTGATCATGGCCTATATAATTCCAGAGCCGCCGCGCGCGACGATCCCGGTTGAGGGATCGCACGAACTCTTCCCGGTTCGTCGAATTTTCTGTGTCGGTCGCAACTACGCCGAGCATGTCCGCGAAATGGGCGGCGATCCGAATCGAGAGCCACCCTTTTTCTTCACCAAACCGGCCGACGCGCTGGTACCGATGGGCGGTAAGTTGAGTTTCCCGGTCGCCACGAAGGATTTGCATCACGAAGTCGAACTCGCGGTGGCGCTCAAGGGAGGCGGCCGGCAACTATCCGCCGATGCCGCACAAACGCTGATCTTTGGCTATGCCGTGGCGTTGGACATGACGCGGCGGGATCTGCAGGCAGAAGCGAAGCGGCTCGGTCGACCTTGGGACATGGCAAAGGGCTTTGACCAATCGTGTCCGATCAGTGCGCTTCGGCCCGCTGCATCTGGATCGACCGCTTTGCGCGGCGAACTGCTGCTGTCGGTCAACGGCGAGATGCGCCAGCGCGGTGACCTTTCAGACATGATCTGGTCGCCGAGCGAATGTCTCGCGGTTCTCTCGACCCTGGTCGAACTGCGTGCGGGAGACCTGCTGCTGACGGGAACGCCGGCG
>Ga0209488_10003978_pt1 | contig 11674 bp, 9 predicted proteins | sample Rivendell_Oct201_8_FD_188349 | JGI IMG/M metagenome (GOLD analysis project Ga0209488, IMG submission 188349) | Vadose zone soil microbial communities from the Eel River Critical Zone Observatory, Northern California, USA -... | ecosystem: Environmental > Terrestrial > Soil > Vadose zone >... | reverse complement strand
GTTGGCGCGTCGTCGCGGCTGAGTCCTCGAATACAGAAATCCGCGATGAAATAATTTGTCAGATAATTTCTAGTGACTCAGTTTGGTTTTGCAGAGACCAAAAGCTGCCCGTCCCAAGAACGCGCCGTTCACCGAGAACGTTCTCCTTGAACGGGTCTCTACGACCGCCGTTAACACGGATGGTTTTGTAGAGGACTCGCCGTCCCGTGTTTTTCGGGGCGGAGAGGGCACGCTTCTTTTCAAACTCAACCAAAACCAAAATTCCAGCCAGCATCTATGGGTCTTTAGCGCTTATTATTTCGCGGTATTCGAACAAAAGAGAAAGGGCCGGCTCGATTGAGCCGGCCCTGGTCGATTACTCTAGACTGTAGATTCGACCCTAGTTTCGATTGTCGTCGTATTCCTGCCGCCGCATTATTGCTCGGCGACTTGATACGATGCATCCGAGGAAGAGGTATCGAACAATACAGCTTTCGTCGGCGAAATCAGATAAATGATTGTACCGGCGCTTCCTCCCGTATTGATCGTCCCTCTACCGTTCACATCAAATGCTGAGTAGGTGGAGGTGAAGGTTTGGTTGCCATTGAGCGACGTGCCCGTGCTATCGTCGCTGGTTCCCGAAACGTTACTGCCTGCGACGATGAATGTTGCGACTCCCAACGAGTTGGAAACGTTTGCATCCGCTGGGTTCACTGTTCCGAAGAAGAAGGTCTTCGGTGCATTGAGGGTGGTTGTGCTTCGTGGCTCAAAGAAGCCAAACTCAACCTGGTTGTCGGTTCCCAGAAAGAACCCTTTGTTAGCGCCTACGAGATAAAAGATCGGGCTAGTCCCTCCTCCGCCGCCGCCCAACGTCACGCGGCCATTCGACGCGACGCTAACTGTTGCGGTATTGGTCTGGTCCACCTTAAGGGTTGTGCCATCCCATTGATGGTTGATAGAGAACGAGAGATTCCCGGAACTCGGAATAGTGATAATTCCAACCTGTACCCTGGGCACGAGATTGGGTATCCCCACGGACGCAAGGACGCTGCTGCTGTTAACCGCGCCGATTGTCGAGAACGGATTTCCAGATTGCTGCATTATGGTCCCGGTGTACGGAGCGCCAGGATTGAGGCCGGTTAGTGGATCGAGACTTATGTTCAAGAGGTCGGTTGCCGAGACTACGTAACCGGCGCTAACGCTACCTCCTGAACCAACGGTAAACGTCAATTTTGCGCGTCCCGTTGTGCCGTCTATGGCGTAGGTCCCTGTAAGGGCTTGGGCGTTTGTTGCGCCAGCACCGCCGTTCATGTTGCCGTGGTCGTTCGTATCGATGAAACCGGCGGTTATCGTCCCGGCAGATAACAACGCAGACCCTGCAGCGGCGAACCTACCTCCGGTACCGGCCGGTGGAGAAACTAATCCAAAAGCGTAGTGGCCGTTGACCTGAGCCGTCGAGAAGGCGGTCGGGTCTTGTTTTCTGAGCACTCCCGATCCCGTCGTGCCTGTGGTGTCGAACTCGATCAGCCGTCCCTTGGTCGCCACATTCGAGACAATCGAGCCTAGGGAGAATCGGAAGACGGAGGTAACTGCAGAGCCTCCTGATCCAGTGACTATAGTGAGGCACCCGCGATTGTCCGTACCCATTGTGTACGAGCTGCCCGCAGAGTTAATTGTGAGAGGCGTTGCTAGTGTCGTGCTACCGGAGACTCGGTTGAAATCTTCTACTCCAACGATGGTCGCGACGTGTCCCGCGCCATCGGCGTTGAAGACTCCGCCCAATGCCATCGCTCCGTCCGAATCAAACCCGGACATAGTGAACGCATACTGGCCGTTTAAGACGCCCAGGTTGCCACCTGTGGGGCAAGGTGCAGTGGCCGGGCTGATTGTGATCGTAAGGCTCGCTGTCGCCGTGGCGCTATTGGAATCCGTAACCGTCACGGTGAAGGTAGATGGTCCGGTGACCGTTGGCGTACCGGTGATTGCCCCGGCAGAACTTAGGTGCAAACCGGTGGGGAGGGTGCCAACCGTTACCGCCCACGTATAGGGATTGATGCCCCCAGTAGCCGCCAAGTTCGTCGCAGGATAGGGCGCTCCGTTGGTTCCAGTCGGCAACTGGTTCGATGTCGTCGTGACGGAGAGAGGCAACGGGGCACCGATCGTCACCGTGTATGCCTGCGTCCCGTTCTGCGGGGGATTGCTTGTATCCGTTACCTGGATAGTGAACGCGACGTTGCTTTGCTGCGTGGTCGGCGTGCCGCCGATCGTTGCAGTCGCGTTGTTCGAGGTCAGAATAAGACCCGCGGGGAGGGTGCCGACACTCACACTCCAGGTAAATGGCCCCAGTCCGTTGGCCGTGAGGACCTGGTTGTACAACGTACCCACATTACCGTTTGGAAGTGTGCTGGGGCTAATGGACGGTGCGGGTGGCAAATTGATGAGGATGCTGAGAGCCTGCGTGATCGATTGTGTAGGATTGCTCGTATCCGTCACTTTCACGGTGAAGTTCGCAGTAGTATTGGGCCCGAGAGGCGTACCGGTGATGTGTCCCGATGCGTTCATCGCAAGGCCAGGCGGCAATGTGCCTGCGCTGGTGCTGAACGTCAAGGTACCGAAACCAGTTGCCACAACCTGCTGGCTATAGGCCGTCCCCTCGACACCAGCCGGCAGAGTCGTCGTCGTGATGGACGGCGGAGCTGGCAAATTGATGAGGATGCTGAGAGCTTGAGTAGCGTTTTGCGGGGTCACCGTGCTCGAGTCCGTCACTTTGACCGTGAAATTTGCCGTTCCGTTGGGGCCCGTCGGAGCTCCACTAATCGTTCCAGAAGAGCTGAGAGTCAGTCCGGGAGGAAGTGTTCCGGCGCTCACTGTGAACGTGAGTGCACCCGCGCCGCCTGTCTTGGCGATCGCTTGGCTGTACGCAGTGCCTTCTACGCCCGCCGGCAGCGTGGTAGTTGTAATAGCTGGCGCTGCGCTGACGGTGATCGTCAAGGTTGCCGTCTTCGCTGTGTCAGAAACCGACGTCGCCGTGATCACGGCCGTGCCCGCAGCGCCGTTCGCGCTATAGCTCGCCGCGGTTGTGGATGTGTTGCTTAGTGCGCCCGGACCGCTCGTCAGAACCCATGTGACACCTTTGGCAGCGGAGTCGTTCGCGACCGTCGCCGTAATGCTGACCGCTTGTCCCTGGTCAACTGCCTGGGTCGCCCCCGTGGATAGACTCACTGCCATGCCCGAGTTAGTCGAGCAGCCGGACACGAAGAAGATAGCGGCCAAAGTCATGATTCCAAATAATCCTGCAGACACACACCTACGAAGAGATCGAAAGTCGCTTAGCATTGCGGCTATCCTTTGTGGCCTAAATTGTTTCAGGGAGAAGGAAGAAATCGAGCCTGAAACCGGGCCGGGAGATTCAAGATGGTTGACCCCAATGGTCGATGGCAGTTTACGCGTTCACTAAATAGGAACAAGTGCCAGATTAGACAACTCTAATCTGGGTGTGCCCTATCAAGCATGAAAGCTATTGGAAAGATCAACCAGAGAGTAAACCATCAGCGGGCGGGACAAGGATGGTACACTTGATAACATTCAGAGGTTTGGGGTTGTGGCGATCATGGCCAAGAGCAAACGCAAACCTTCAAAATTTACCGCGGGACGCGAGGCCCGACGTCGCGCACGGGAAGTGGCTGGGCCGCCTCCTGCGGAGCGCGTCATTCCTGACAAGCGGCTCAAACCACCCAAACATAAGAAAAAATTGCTGGAAGATAGCGGGCGATAGAGGTGCAAGGCTGCCTTAGCGCATTTGTAGCGCCCGCCTTCAGGCGGGCAGTTTGGATGCAAGCACATGCTCACCTGAAGGTGAGCGCTACAGAACCCTCAGACCTCTCGCGCAGTTTCTGAAATTTCGCTACGGCTAATGAATGTGGCGCGTTTTTTTCTGCATGTAATCCATCAGCAGATATTGGCCCAGCGTGTAGGGCGTGGTGAAGTAGGCTTTGCCGCGGCAGAGCTCGGTTACTTTCTGCACGAAATGAATCAGGCTGTGGTCGCTGGCCAGCATGAAGGTATTGATCAGGATTCCCGAGCGGCGGCAGCGGCCCACTTCTTCAAGCGTCTGCGTCACGACGAGAGGATCAAGTCCAAACGCGTTTTTGTAGATGCGTCCGTCTTCCAGCGTGAGCGCGGAGGGCTTTCCGTCCGTGATCATGACGATCTGCCGCATATCTTTTTTCTGGCGGGAGAGGATGCGCTGTGCGAGACGCAGGCCTTCGCGCGTGTTCGTGTAATACGGTCCCACTTGCACGCGGGCCAGTTCGCCGAGCGGAACTTCTTCGGCCGAATCGTGGAACAGGACAAGATGAAGCGAGTCGCCGGGAAACTGCGTGCGGATGAGGTGCGAAAGCGCCAGAGCCACTTTTTTCGCCGGAGTAAAGCGATCTTCGCCATACAGAATCATGCTGTGACTGCAATCAAGCATCAGCACAGTCGCGCAGGAACTCTGGTATTCGGTTTGATGCACCATGAGGTCCGGATAGTCGAGCTCGATGGGAACGCGCGCGCCGTCGCGGCGCACGGCATTGAACAGGGTCGCGCTGATATCCAGATTCAACGTGTCGCCAAATTCATACGCGCGCGAAACGCCGCCGGATTCAACGCCCGTCGAGAGATCGCGCGTATCGTGACGCCCAAAACTGCTTTTCCCCAGCGACGCCATCAGATCTTTCAGCGTCTTGAAGCCCAGAAAATCAATCGTCTTGTCAGTGATTTCAAAGCGCGCCTCGGTTTCACGATCGCGACCTTGCCCCACTTGCCCGCGCGGCATTTTTTCCGGCGGTCCGGTAACTTGCGGCTGGCCCGTGACGTACCCCTCTTGCATCAACTGGTCCATCAACTGGTCGATCAGCTCCTTCATTTTGGCGGACTGCTGCTCGGGCGTGCCGTCGAGCAGATCCTGCAGTTGCTGGTTTGGCATCAGATCGCCCTCTTCGAGAGCGCGCTGAATGGCCTGGCGCAGGGCTTCCATCGATTTTTCCGGGTCCATCTCGGAGACGCCGTAGAATTGCGATTCAAAACCGCTCTGCAGAAAAAAATCGGAGAGACGCTTCACGAGTTCCTGCAGATCGACGCCGCCGCCCGGCTCGCCCTTATATTTTGTGTAGCGGATGTATTTCACGGCTTCTCCTTGCTCAACTGCTCAACGAATCCGAAAAACTTAACACAGAGTACTCAGAGGGCCACAGAGGGGCACAGAGAAATCCGTCCCGCTGGCTCGGTCGCACGGCTGGATGTGAATCGCTGCTCAATTGAACTGTCTCCGTGGCGGACGCGGCGACTGCTCGCGCGGTTCGGGCGCTTTCGGACGCTCCGCATGGAATCCGCGCTCTTCGTTGCGGCTGATGCGTTTGTGCGCCCACAGGCCTTCGAGGATAAATTCCGCCGCCGCGGCCATTCCGGCGGGGCCGCTGCGGCCATCGGCGTCCAGGCGCCCGATGTGCTCCATCAAGCCCTGAATCCGTTTGAGCTGCGTGAGCGCCTCCGCGGCCGGAGCGCTCTCTGGAACTTTCAGTTCGCCGCCCAGCTCAAACCACTGCACGACAGGTTGTAGATTCGCGCCCTCCAGATATTGCGTAAAAACTTTTCCGACGGCGCCGCGAATCAGCTCGCGCGCAATGTTCTCCGCGCCACGCAGTTCGCCTTCATACTCGAGCTCCATTTTTCCGGTGATGGCCGGAAGCGCCGCGTAAACATCGGCAATGCGCGCAGCCGAGCGGGACTCATGATTGCGAACCGCGCGCTGCTCCGCGTTGCTCACCACACTTTCAAGACACGCAATGGGCAAACGCTGGCTGACGCCCGAGCGGCGGTCGACACGTTTATCGTCGCGCGCCAAAAACGCCGTTTGCTCGACCACTTCGCGGATATAGCGGGGAACTTCCACGGTGGTCTGGCCGCCATTGCGCGCCACCCAGGCTTCCTGAGCAGTAATGGCAACGCCTTCTTCGACCGTGGCGGGATAGTGTGTGCGAATTTCCGAGCCGATGCGATCCTTGAGCGGCGTGATGATTTTTCCGCGCGCCGTGTAGTCGTCCGGGTTGGCGGTGAAGACCAGCAAGACGTCGAGCGGCATGCGCACCGGATAACCTTTAATCTGAATGTCGCCCTCTTGCATGATGTTGAACAATCCCACCTGAATTTTTCCCGCAAGGTCGGGAAGTTCGTTCACGGCGAAGATGCCGCGATTGGCGCGTGGTAACAGGCCGTAGTGAATTGTGAGTTCGTCACCCAAATCGCGTCCCGAGCGCGCCGCTTTGATTGGGTCGACGTCGCCCAGGATGTCGGCAATGGTGACGTCCGGCGTGGCGAGTTTTTCAACGAAGCGTGCGTCACGCGCAAGCCACGCGATCGGCGTGGCGTCCCCGCTTTCAGCAATCAAGTCCCTGCAGGATCGGCACAGCGGCGCTTGCGGATTGTCATGAATCGGGCATCCGGCGATGTAGGGAATTTCTTGGTCCAGAAAGTCCACCAGGCCGCGCAGGATGCGGCTCTTGGCCTGGCCGCGCAATCCGAGAAGAATAAAATTATGGCGCGCCAGAATCGCGTTGGCGATTTGCGGCAGTACAGTTTCCTCGTATCCATGAATCCCAGCGAAAAGCGGCTCTCCGGCATCAAGCTTCTTCAAAAGATTGTTGCGGAGTTCTTCCTTGACTGTGCGGCGCGGTGCCTCGGGCGCATAGCCCGGAAGCTTCCGCAATTCGCCGAGCGTTGCGGGTTTTGAAGTCATTGGGGTCCCCTGATTTGTTTCACAGAGCTATTATATGCCAGCCCGCAAATTGCTGCAGGATTCCTGGAAAATACGAGAATTCAAAATGGTTCGTGGCCTTTAAGTGTTGAGGGAGATATTGGCGGCGCCGGCGTCCCGCCGGCGTTTTTATGCGCCCAAGATAAAAAACGCAGGCCTTTCCTGCATCAGGGTAAACAGGATGCCCGCGCCACGGAAGACTATCGAGGCCACTATAGTCCCTACAACGCGCCGTGGCCGTTTCCTGCCGCTTTGCCTCGAACATGATCGCGCTTTTGCAGCTGCGGATACCACTCCGCGAGACGCGCGGCCAGGCGGCGTTGCCGATCAGCTTCCGAGCGCGATTCCAGAAGCGTTTGCCGGAACGCCACGTCGAGCGGCAATTCGGCGGCGACGAAATATGCCAGGGAAGTGCCGCCCTCATCTTCAAAAGGCGGCGGATCCTCGTCATAAAGCACTCCATGACATTGTTCGTAAAGTTTTCTGACCTGCTCGGAAACGCCGGCGTCAATCCCTGAAAAATCTTCAGTGAGATATTCGACATCGGCTTCGAAATAGGCCTTATCGCTATGCGTTCGGATCAAATGAAACACTTTTTGACCGACCGCTAGGATGTCGGAGCGGCCATCCTCGTATTCATTCAATGTTTTCACAATCATCGCGGAGCAACCGGTCTGCGCGAGGTTTTCGTCGCGCACGTACACGATTCCGAACACAGAACGCGTTTCGATGCATTGCCGGGTCATCAATCGATAGCGCGGCTCGAAAATATGCAGGGGCACCGCTTGCCCGGGGAAGAGAACCAGGCCGAGCGGGAATAGCGGGATGCGCGTGGCACTCATTTATCGTCAGGATACCTTCGTGGCGGAGGATTGAAAATGAAATTGCATGTGTTTTGAGCGGTTTCTAGGATATTGGCTGCTCTTTCTTCAGGAATAGGGTGTCGTACAACCACCCTGCGGCCACGCCGCCCGCCAGCGGGCCAATCCAGTAAACGCCGTGATTCGTCCAATGAATCGCGGCGAGCGCCGGACCAAAGGCGCGCGCCGGATTCAATGCCGCTCCCGTGAAAGGACCACCGAAGAGCGCCTCCATGGTGATGGACAATCCGATCGCGAACCCCGCAACCTTATTGAAGACGCCAAGTGCGTCGACGCAAGTGGCAAAGGCAACGAAGACCAGGAAGAAGGTCATAATTCCTTCGAAGAGCATGCCGTTCGTGCGAGAAATGCCGCTGGCCAGGTCCGGAGTGCCGAGTTGCACCGCAGACCAAACATCGAACGGGAGAAGAATCCGCAGGGCATACGCCGCAACCGTAGCACCAGCGAGCTGTGCGGCCCAAAAAGCGAGCATATTGATTGTTGAAAGTTTGCGAGTCACCCAGAAGCCGATTGTAATCGCCGGATTGAAGTGGCCTCCGGAGATGTGCCCGAGCGACGTCACCATGATGCCCATTGCCAGGCCGTGGGCGAGAGCGATGCCCAGTAATCCGATGCCTGCCTGTCCACTCGTGCGAAGGAATTGATCGGCACAAATTGCGCCAGCGCTAAAGAAGACCACCGCAAACGTGCCTGCGAATTCAGCCACAAGTTTTTGCGGCATTCTATACACGAAACCGCCTCCGGAGCGGACAGACACGATAACACGGGAGTTTCTTGATCGGGGAACGCGATTCCAGGGGAGGCGAACATACTTTCGCCAAGTGTTTCCCAGGTGCGCTGCTTCACATTGCTGTCATTTGGCGGCGGGAAAAAAAGCTCTTGACATATTCCTATATGGGAATGTATTGTAGGCGCATGGCACGAGCAGCTACTACGTCGGACGTTTTCAACGCCGTCGCCGAGCACTCCCGGCGGGACATACTGAACTATCTCGCGTTGCAGGAGCGCCCGGTGGGAGACATTGTGGCAACCCTGGAGCTAGCCCAGCCATCCGTTTCAAAACACCTTCGCGTTCTACGAGACGTGGGTCTGGTTCAGGTGCGCCGCGATGGCCGCCAAAAGCTGTATCGCACCAACGCCGAGGCGATCCGGCCTCTGCACGAATGGACCAGCACATTCGAACGTCACTGGCAACAGCAGTTGATTCGAGTCAAAGAACGTGCCGAGGCAAAAATGAAGAAAGTCCGGCCAAATTCTAAATCAAGGAGCAACCATGATCCTAACAGCACAGAGCATTGAGGATTTGACGCTGAATATTACTCAGGAAATCCGTGTCCACGCACCGCTGGAAGTTACGTTCGAGACGCTGCTCGAAGAACTTGGGCCGCACAACGAAGTTTTGGACGGTACACCGATGCCCATGAAACTTGAGCCATGGCCAGGGGGACGGTGGTACCGCGATTTGGGCAATAACAACGGACATTTCTGGGGACACGTCCAGGCGATCAAGCGGCCAACGCTGCTCGAAATCAGCGGACCTCTATTTATGTCCTATCCAGTCGTGTCGAACCTGCAGTATCGGTTGTCGGAAGCCGACGGTGGAACGCTGATCAAGTTCCAGCACACGGCGCTTGGATTGATACAGGAGAATCACAGAAAAGGAGTGTCGACCGGCTGGGCCCACATCCACGAGCGCGTCCGCAAGCAGGCGGAGGCCTTTCGTTCGCGGCAAGCGGCATCGCACTGAGAACGGAAACATAGTCTGGAACAGTAAAGAGACTTGGCAAAAGCAGCACAAGTTCAACGTAGTTGATTCACAAAAATCAAACGGAGAAAAAGGAGACGGTAAATCATGGAAACGAAACCCACGCACGAACAAGCACAGCTTCACCTGCAGGTCTTTGAAATGCGACGCGAGGCCCGTATGCGCCAGGGACGCGAGTGGTACTTTAAAAACTACGTTGTGGAGAATCTCGACGACGCCATGCGAATTGCACCGCCGGGAACGGAAACCGGGGCACTGACCTCAATGGTGCTCAGCTATTGGGAGCAGGCGTGCGCGTTGCTCAACTACGGACTGCTTCACGAGGACCTGTTCTTTCAGACCAGCGGCGAGTTTTTTGGAGTGTGGATGATGGCAAAGCCAGTTGTTCCACAATTGCGGGAGAAGTTCGCGAATAAGCAGTTCCTCGCAAACTTGGAAAAAGCTGCGCAGCGCTATGAAACCTGGATCGAGAGCCGGTCACCTGGTCACATCGCTGCCATGGGCCAGTTCGTGAAACAGATGCGCTCTCAGACTGCAACGGCAGCAAGAGCTTAAACAGGAGTGAAGAGTGGGAGCGACGGGCCCGCGATCTTGGAAGCGAAGAGTGCTTCCGAGATGCGGGCTCGATTCGTTTGCCGCTTCTTAGCGAGTGCTTGCGCTCAACGGCACGCCGACTGGCGTGAGCCAATTGTGGCGGTCAGGGCGCGCGCCAGTGAGAATGGCGAAGAATTCTTCCTGCAGCGCCTTGGTGATGGGACCGCGGGAGCCTTTGCCGACCTTAATGCGATCGACCGAGCGCAACGGGGTGATTTCAGCTGCTGTGCCGGTGAAGAAAACTTCATCCGCAATATAGAGCATTTCGCGAGGAATCATTTGCTCACGCACTGGGATTTTCAGGTCCTCGCACAGAGTCAGGACCGTACTCCGCGTGATTCCTGGCAGAACGCTCGACCCGATGGGTGGAGTAATTAAGGCTCCGTCCATGGCGACGAAAATGTTTTCGCCTGAGCCTTCGCTCACAAATCCGTTTGTGTCCAGCGCAATTCCCTCGGTATATCCGTTGGCGGCCGCTTCCATGTGAATCAGTTGAGAATTCATGTAGTTGGCGGCTGCCTTGGCCATGCTCGGCAGAGTATTTGGCGCCATGCGATTCCACGAGCTTACGCAGACGTCCACGCCGTTTTCAATCGCTTCCGGCCCGAGGTAGCGTCCCCATTCCCAGCACGCCATGTAGACCTCAACCGGCACGGCCGTTCCGCCAACGCCGATATCGCCATAGCCGCGCAGTGCGATGGGACGGATGTAGCACGCATTCATCTTATTGACGCGTACCAGTTCCGCGGCGGCGTTGCAGAGGTCATCGATCGAATAGGGCCACTCGATGCGATAGATTTTGCCGGAATTGATCAGGCGCTCGAAGTGTTCGCGCACACGGAAGATTGCCGGGCCGTTCTTGGTTTCGTAGCAGCGGACGCCCTCAAATACGGCGGAGGCATAGCTGACGCAGTGGGAAAGGACGTGAATAGTGGCATCTTCCCAGCGAATCAGTTTGCCGTTATGCCATATTTTTTCGGTCGGTTTCATGCCCATCGGCGTTCTCCGCACGGCCAAGCAATATAAATCTTATTTTGCCGTAAAATAATTATAGCACACGGTTCTGCAGCCGATTTGGGGAGTGATTCTTTCTAAAAGCCAGGCGGCCAATATGGACGGGGATGCTTAACTTGCGAGATATTCAGCGGGAGGGCATTGCCGGGTCAGGCGGAGACGTCCGCTCGATTGTCTGGTAGTCGCTCATGGCGCGGGCGCGCACGTGCTCGTACTTGTTTTCCCAAATGCCTAGCAAAATGAAGGGAATGATAGCGCCAGCGGCCCAAAGCTTGGCGCGACGCGGCGTTTTAGCTTCCGGTTCCCAGCGAAACAATTGTGCGGCAACGACGAAAGCGATGATGGTGCAGCCAATCATCGAAGCCAGATCCAGTCCGAGTTCCGAGATTTTCACGGGATCGACAACAGACATGGACTGTTGTAGCCCACTCACCAAATAGGTTGCGGGCAGGAAATAGGCTACTCGTTGAATGGCTCTCGGCAGACTGGGGAAAGGAATGGTCGCGCCGGAAAGGAACAAGAATCCAAACCACAAAATCTGGTTGATGATCTGGGTCTCCTGCATCGTATTGGTAACACTGGCGATAACGAGCCCGAGCGTCGCAAAGGTAACGATGCCTAGAGTCAGCAGGGTCGCGACCGCAA
>Ga0209488_10003977_pt1 | contig 11675 bp, 9 predicted proteins | sample Rivendell_Oct201_8_FD_188349 | JGI IMG/M metagenome (GOLD analysis project Ga0209488, IMG submission 188349) | Vadose zone soil microbial communities from the Eel River Critical Zone Observatory, Northern California, USA -... | ecosystem: Environmental > Terrestrial > Soil > Vadose zone >... | reverse complement strand
ATCGACAATACCGTTGCGAGTGGTAACTATGGCGCGCATGTTCGATCCGAAAGTCTAAGGCGCAGATATTGCTATCTGCGCCCTGTACAATTATTCAAGGATCCCTTTGGCAGGATCTGTAATGAAGCCGATGGCCTCCTCAGATCACAGACTAAAAAGTCTATGCTACCTTAAGTTGTCCCGCCTTTAGCAGCTTCAGTCTGCGGTTTATTCGGTTGCGGCACAACACGCAGATAAGGCTTTAGAGTCTTCCAACCTCCGGGAAACTTTTCTTTGGCGGCCTCGTCACTAAGGGAGGGGACAATGATCACATCGTCGCCGTCTTTCCAGTTCACGGGCGTGGCCACGCTGTACCCTGCAGTCAGCTGTAATGAATCGATGACGCGAAGGATCTCGTCAAAGTTGCGGCCGGTGCTGGCCGGATACGTAATCATCAGCTTGACCTTCTTGTCGGGCCCAATTACGAACACGGATCGCACCGTAAACACATCGCTAATCTCCGGATGGATCATGTCGTAAAGTTCGGCGACTTTATGATCCGGATCGGCTATGACCGGGAAGTTCAGCGCCGTTCCCTGGGTCTCACGAATGTCCTCGGCCCATCGCTTGTGCGAATCGGTCTGATCCACGCTCAAACCAACTACTTTGACGTTGCGCTTATCAAATTCCGGTTTTAGCCGTGATGCTTCGCCCAACTCGGTGGTACAGACCGGAGTGAAATCTTTTGGATGAGAAAACAAAACCGCCCAGCTATCGCCGATCCATTGGTGAAAGCTGATCGGCCCTTCGGTGGTTTCTGCGGTAAAGTCTGGCGCCACATCGCCTAAACGTAATGCCATGATTGATACTCCTTCTTTCTTTGGAAGTCAGTTAGACCCCGGGAGGTCACTGCCAGTTAGATTGTTAGTTTGACTGAGGGACTATGATATCTAAACTGTGGGCAAGTCAAGGGAGCCGGAGCGCCGACTAGACGACCACGATGGCCATCTTGTTTTTGTTTGCCAGGGCCAGCATTTCTTCGCGGTCGAAGATTAAAGTCTTGCCGGCAGTCAGACAAATGCAGGTGGCTCCCGCTTCGCTCATGGTTTCAATCGTGGGCAAACCGACTACGGGCACATCAAAACGCATATTTTGATCGGGCTTGGCAATCTTGACGATGGTCAGCCGGCCAGAAACGAGCTGGCCCGCCCGGCGGATCACCGCATCGGTCCCCTCCATGGCTTCGATGGCAACGCACGCGCGATCGCGGACGACGATAGTCTGACCGAGATCGAGCCGGGCGATTTCGTTCGCTATCTCGAGGCCGTATTCGATATCCGCGCGCTCGCGTTCGTCTGGTTTGCGCTTGCTAAGATTGCCTGGTTGAGCCAACTGGTCCCTGAGGAAGCAGGTTGAATCGATCAATTCGATTCCTTCACTAGCGAGCTCTTGAGCCACGGCGCCGATCAAAGCCACGGTGTTGCGACGCGGGAGTCGCAGCAGCATCTTCAACATTCGCACGTCGGGAATCGCGCGGCTGAAAATCTGCACGTGCTTAACCTGGCCGGCCATGATCACTTTATCTACGCCGGCGGTTTTGAAGAAACGGATCATCTTGCCGAGTTGGCCGATGCCGACCCAGGTCAGCTGCTCAGCAAGGAGTTCAATTTCCGGATCGGTTTCTTCACGAATGGCGGCTACAGCTACCGACACACCTGCGCGTTTCGCCCCTTCCAGCACAAGGAAAGGAAACTTGCCGTTGCCTGCTATTAGGCCAAGCTTCATAGCTTTCGATTGACTCCCGGGTGGCTCAAGGATGAATCTTACCGCAGAGGACGCGGAGGGGTTTCGCAACGGACGCAGAGAAAAAACGCGTTCCCTTTCTCGCGCTCCTTTTCAGGTAGAAGTTTACTTAACGACGCCACGCTTCGAACTCTCAACAAACTCAACTAACTCTTTCACCTGTTCCGAGTCTTTAATCTCGTCGCGAATCCGATCAAGCGCCTGAGTAGTGTTGAGCTTCGCGGACAACAAGAGATGAAAGGCATGGTGAAGGGCAGCAATCGTCTCTCGCGAATAGCCGCGCCGGCGCACCCCGACTTTGTTCAGTCCGTAACATTTCGCATGATTGCCTACTGTGAGCGCAAACGGCAAAGCATCTTTCACCACGACCGAATAGCCGCCGATATAGGCCTCGCGACCCACCTGACAGAACTGATGCACGCCCGAGTAGGCCCCGATGTTGGCCCCGTCAGCCACAATCACATGGCCCGCGAGAGTTGCTGCGTTGGCCATGATTACCTGATTACCAACCAGGCAATCATGCGCGATGTGCGCTTGCGCCATTATGAAGCAGTCATCGCCGGTTTTTGTGATCCCGCCGCCGCCAGAGGTGCCGCGATGAATCGTCACAAACTCGCGAATACGATTACGCCGGCCAATTTCAGTTTGCGAATCTTCACCCGCAAACTTTAAATCCTGAGGCGGCAGGCCAATCGAGACAAACGGGAAAATTTCGGTCTCGTCCCCAATCGTAGTGCGCCCGTCGATCACCGCGTTGCCGTGGATGTGCACGCCCTCGCCCAGCACCACTTCGTCGCCGATTATGGTATACGGACCGACGCGGCAGTTCGCTCCTATGCGAGCGCTGGGACTAATGACTGCGGTCGAATGGATCTGCATTGAGGATTCCTGGCGCGGATGGCTTTGAAAGGACGGAGCACTCATACCTATGATTTCGGACGGTCCGCGATCACGCTCATGAGTTCGGCATCAGCACATAGTTGGCCATCAACTTTTGCTTCGCCGCGCATACGCTGAATGCGGGGCCCAAATCGCAGGGCGGTGACCTCCAGCACCAGAGTATCGCCCGGGGTTACGGGCCGGCGAAATCGCGCTTCTCTTATGCCGGTGAAAAGAACCAGCTTCTGATCGCGATCGGCAATTTCGCGCAACGCCAGGATAGCCCCACATTGAGCCAGCGCTTCGATCACCAACACTCCGGGCATGACCGGCGCTCCAGGGAAATGACCCTGGAAAAAGGACTCGTTAATACTGACCTGCTTAATACCGACGATACGCTGAAGCGGAGTTAATTCGATGATTCGATCAACCAGCAGGAAGGGATAACGATGCGGCAGAAGTTTTTTGATGCCTTCGGAATCGAGGACCGTTTCCATGAGCTTCCCAGAATTGATTGACGTGGTTCGATCGTCACGTCCAGTTAAGAGCGTCGCGCGTGCCGGTCACTTTGGCGGGGTCGCCTGGGCCGTAGCCGGATTCTTCAGGTTGTAATCGCTAATGAACGCGTTGGTGAGATTCAAGCCCTCAACCACGTAGAGAACCGGAGTCTGGCTAGCGTCAATGATCAGCGTGATACCACGAGCCTTAGCATAGGCATCCAGGGCCTTGCTGATGTCGTCCTGCAGTGGTGTGAACATTTCCTGATAGCGCTTTTGATATTGCGCTTTGGCATCTTCGCCCTTGCGGGTGTACTCCCTCTTTTGCTGATCCAGGGTGTCGATCCTGGCCTGGATTTGGGCCGGAGTTGCCCCCCCCGCCTGCTGCAGCTTAGTGATTTCGTTCTGCTGGGCCGTGAGTCGCTGTGCTGTTTGGGTGAGGTCGTCCTGGACCTTCTGAAACTCGCCGTTCAATCTATTCAAGGTAACGGTAAATCGCGCAATGCCGGTCTTCGGATCCTGAAACTGTTCCGAGTAGATCACAGCCATCTTACTTACCGGCACGTTGACAGTCGTCGCCGCAGCCGGGGCCTGCGCGAAAACCTGTGAGAACGAGATACACGCGACGAAGGCGAACGCAATTGTTAGAGTAGTTCTATTCATTCCCAATCCTCAACCAGCTCTCAACCCTAAAGATGCGGAGACGCGCTCTGGTCGCACCTCCGCATCATCATAGCTTCATTAAAAACCTGCGGCTATTCCTTCGGGGTCAAGGACGCAGTCGCAGGGTTCTTGCTATTAAACTCAGTGATGAACGGGCGGGTAATGTCCAGAGATTCTGAGGCACTTACAATTCCCTGGATCTTGGTCACATCCAAAATCAGAGTAATGCCGTGGCTCTTGGCGTAAGCGTCCAGGGCCTTACCGATGTCATCATAGATGGGCCCCAGAACTTCCTGCAGTTTTTTCTGATATGCCGCCTGCGCATCTTCGCCTTTGCGCTTGAACTCTGTCTTCATCGCCTCAATCTTGTCCGCTTGCTGCTGGGACACTCGCGCGTCCTGAAGCGGCTGAGCCTTAGTGAGATCGGCAGTGGCCTTTTCAATCTGCCCCTGCAGGGTTTGCAGCTCGGCCCGGCGCGGCTGAAACTCGCCATCGACGCGTTTCATTGTGTTAACCAGGCGTGTTATGCCCGTCTTCTCGTCCGCGAACTCATCGGTATTGACCAGAGCGATCTTGGTTTCCGGTAGGCTTCCGGCCTGGGTAGGCGCGGGGGCAGCGGGTGTTGAAGTGCGCGGCTGGGCAAAAACGGACCCGACGCTGACGACCGCTAAGAAAGCGACTGCGGCTATCGCACGAAATATCTTCATAACTTTATTCGTAATGCTCCTTAAATTTTTGAGAGGCGATTTGACCCAACCTGTTAGTTGTTCATGCCGCCCGTTTGGTTTGCTTGTTTAGCAACCCCATCTCAGGGTCAATCAATCGGCTAAAAAGTGCGGCCTACGCTGAAGCGAAAGACACTCTTTTTCTCGTTTAGCCCAAAGAAGAAGGGAAAACCATCTATGACCTGGTTCTTCCGCGCGTTGGGATTATAAGCATAAATAAGACGAAAAGGCACGTTAAGAATGGGAATTTGGAAGCGAACCTCGGCACCCATACTGCTGCGTATGTCGGTGAATTTCGCGAACAGACTTTGATTAAGTCGGACCACAGTATTTGTTTGCGCATCGCCACGCATAAACACCGGGAAGAAGCCAATCGGCAGACCCAAGCTATTGACTGGCCCACCCAGGTGCTCATCCAGCTCATTCTGCGTAACAATCCGGTTATCGTGCGCGATGAGCGCATTAAGGCCTCCGCCGAGAAATGCCAGGTTCGAGAAGCTGCCACACGCCGCCAGCGAATTCAGTGTGATGCCTGCCACTCCCAGACCAGTTCCGCCGAAACTGGCATCGAGTCGAGGACACCGGATAGTGCCTATGGTGCTTAAGAACGGTTGGTCGGCGATGAACTCGCTCGAATAGCTCTGTTCACGCTTAGAACGCAGATTAAAGGCTGAGCCGACATCGACGAAAAACGCGCCACCAACGGTGCTGCCGAATATGGGAAACCGGTATTCGAAGTTACCCAACATCTGAGTGTCGGCTCCAGTCGCGGTGTAAGCCCGGGGCAGTTGCGCGATGTTGCTGCCGGTCGCTCCAGTAAAGGTGCCAATCGAAGCGAAGGCCTGTGACAAGCCCGGAATTGCAGTAGGCGTTCCGTTAGGGCTCGTGGCCACCACCACGTTGCGCGAAGTGATGAAGGTATCCAGCGGTGTCTCGGGACTGATAGATCGGACGTTGTATCCGCGGATGGTGAACTCGTCACCGAGGAAAAAGCGCTCGTAAATCGGCACTCCATCGACGAAGGCCAGTGAATTCGCGTTCCTTATCTTGGCCGACGTGGCAAAACTGCCCGTGGTTCCCGCCAGAATGCGGAAGCCAAAAACCTGCGGGTGCTGGGACTTCTTGTTTCGGACTTTGTAAAATTGAGTAAACTCGAGCGTCGGTTCGTAGGTGCGCACATCACCGCCGAGTCCGGACAAGTTTGCCGCCAATGACAATGAGCGTCCCGCCGTAGGATCGATACTCGCGTTGCGAGTGTCGTAATTGAACGTACCGGTTATGCGACTGGTAAGAATATTGGGCTGACGATAGATCACCGGAATGAACTGGGATGTAGTACCAGTCGTATTAACCGGCGGATCCTTGACGCTCGACTGTGCCAGTTGATACGAGAGCCCGACGCGCGAAAACTGCGTAAACGGACGCTTCCGATAGAACTCAGACAAAGGCGCGCTGGCAAAAATCGAAGCGCCGATAGAATTTCGAGTGAAAAGATTTTCGCCGTTGCCGTTGGTCAAACCGAGTGTCGAGTCCAGGAAACCCTGCTGCGCGGTAGTGTTCTGTGAAAGGAAGGTTCCTTCACCGAAAAACTTTTGTGAATAGGCGAATACGGTAAAGCCTCCCGTGACCGGACGGTTTCTAATGTACGGTTCGGTGAATGAAAACTGGAACGATCGCTGGCGGTTGCCCGCGGCCAGGTTAAGCGAAAGAACTTCACCGCGACCAAACAGGTTATTGGTTGAATACTCAAGTCCAAAGAAAGATCCACCAATTCCTGAAATGCCTCCGTTAAAGGAAATCTGCTGGCGCCCTTTCTCTGAAACCTTTACCGTGACATCGACCAGGCCTTCTTCTTCATTGGTGCGATAATCGGCGTCCTTATCCTTATCAATCGGATTGAAGTAACCGAGTTGGTTCAATCTGGTCACTGAATACTCAAACATCCCCTGGTTATAGATGTCGCCCTCGTTGATGAGCACTTCGCGACGGAGCACGTTGTCGCGCGTAAAGGTGTTGCCGGTAAACTCCAGCCGGCGCAGCGTAAACTGTTTTCCTTCATCAATCGTAACCAGAAAATCCGCGACGCCTTCATTGGGATTCTGCGGATTGTCTTTGAATGTCGGAGTGACTTCCGCGGTGTACTGGATAAATCCCTGCTGGCCGTAATACTTCTTGAGGTTTTCATACAACGCCTTGCTGAGCGCCTCGCCGTTCGCAACCTCGCCTTTTTGCAAGCCGATGATTGCCTTAATCGCCGCCTCCGAGAAGATTGAGTTGCCTTCGACTTTCAGTTCCCCGAGGCGGTAAAGCTTTCCATCTATGATTGGGACTGTGATTTTCAGCGAGTCGTCGACTGACGATAGAAAAGGCAACGGCAGAATGGGAAAGCCGGAACGCCGAGGGCCAAGGCCGGTGATCACAGGCTCACCGTGACGGGCTTGCAAGTAGCCCTTGGATTTCATGTAGTTGTCCACCTGGTGGAGATCGTAATCCAGTTTTTGGCGATCGAGGATGTCCTGTTCCTTGAAGCGCGAAATCAGCCCGGCTTCTTTGACATACTTCATCTGATCGCGCAGCTTACCGCTCTTGAAGACCTTGCTGCCTTCAAACTGAATTTCGGCCACACGAACGCGAGCTCCTTCGGTTATCTGAAAGGTAATCGCGACCGAAGTTGTCGACACGTTTTCCCGGCCTTCCGCGATAGTGGCATTGGGATGACCTTTGGCCGCCAGCAATTCTTTCAGCACCCGCACGGCGTTGCGAACCTTGACCGGATCATAGATAGCTTCTTTCGAAACTCCGACGCGCCGCTCGCGGAAAGTCTTCAGTACGTCTGACTCCGATACGCTTTTCAATCCTTCGAATTGAATGTCGCGGATAATCGGGAGTTCCCTGACATAGAAGGTCACCCTAATTCCGCCCCGAGGCGCGACATCGGTAGTTACCTTCGTTTCAGTTTTCTCGAAAAAGCCGAGCGCATTGAGGGTCTGTAAATCGCGCGCGACCTGTTCCGCGTTATATGGATCACCCGGACGGGTTTGAATGTAGTAGAGAATGTCGTCTTTGCGCAGACGACGGTTGCCCTGGATATCTACTTCCTCAACCAGCTGCTGCTGCGGTTGTTGAGCCCGCGCGCGACCAGCGACAAAAAGAGAGGCAGTGCCAATGGCGATGCTCAGAATGGCGAGCCAAACGACGCGATAAGAGTGCATAAATGACGGTTCCCTTAGAGGTTTCTCCGGGAAATCTACTCAGCGTATGAAAAGTTAAGCGCTTACTTCAGGAAAACCGTAACACAAACTCGCCGCGGTTGCGCTGTCTGGGGAGCACTTTGATTCACAGCAGGCTCCAGCCGTTGCCAGTTTCCAATTTAGCAAAGTGGCGCATTATACCGGGAAAATAAAGCGAAAGTCCAAAACGCATTTTTTGTTCGGATGGAATTGTCGGGTTGGTAAAAGAGAGCGGGAATCTGCAGTTCAGGGGGTAAGGAGCAAATCGCTCGATTGCTCGAGGCCGGTTTCGTCGATGGTGATCGAGCGGAAGTTCAACTCGTCGCCATCAACAAACATCTCGACCAGGGAGGCTTCGCCCAGATGGCCCTGGATCAACGCTTCTGAAAGAGGATCTTCCACGTACTTTTGCAGGGCACGGCGCAAAGGACGCGCGCCATAGGAACGATCCGCGCAGGTCTTTTGCAGGATCCAGCGTTTAGCGTCATCGGCCAGGCGGACAATAAAGCCGTGATTGGACATCGTGCCGTTGATTTGATCCACCTGCAGTTGGAGGACGTCCAGCAATTCTTCATCGCCTAATTCATCGAAGATGATGATTTCATCCAGCCGGTTAATGAATTCAGGATTGAAAGTCTGCCGGACGGCAGTCATTACCATCTCTTCCAACTTGGTCCGGGAAACATCGGCAGAGCCCTGGAATCCCATGGCGCCCTTTTTCATGATGAAGCGAGCGCCGATATTCGAGGTCATTATGATAATTGCATTCTTAAAATCGATCGTATTTCCCAGCGCGTCGGTAAGAATACCGTCTTCAAAGACCTGCAAAAGCACATTGAAGATGTCGGGATGCGCTTTTTCGATTTCATCAAACAGCAGGACAGCATAAGGAGAGCGCTTCACCCGTTCGGTCAACTGTCCGCCTTCTTCATGGCCGACATAGCCGGGCGGAGAGCCAATCAACTTCGAAACCGAATGCTTTTCCATGAACTCGGACATGTCAAAGCGGATCATCGACCGCTCAGTGCCGAACAGGAATTGGGCCAGGCAGCGGGCCACCTCGGTTTTACCGACTCCGGTCGGTCCGAGGAACAGAAACGATCCCACGGGCCGGTGCGGATTCTTCAGTCCGGCGCGCGAACGCCGAATGGCCCGGGCCAATGCCGAGATCGCGGGCCGCTGAGAGATCACGCGCTTGTGAAGTTCGGCTTCGATACGGAGGAGCTTCAGTGATTCGCCTTCTTTCAACGAGGTAATTGGAATTCCCGTCCAGCGGGCAATCACTTCTTCGACGTCGGCGCGAGTGACTTCAGCCATCACGATCGTGTCTTCTTCGTCTTCAATAGGAGCCTGCGCGCGGCCGTATGTGGCCCGCTCCCATTCGGTCAAAGACGCGGTTAGCGCATCCATGTTTCCCTGCTCAGCTCTGACCCGCAGCTTGACCCGGGCGCCCGCCTCATCGATTACATCGATAGCTTTGTCAGGCAGAAAACGGTCCGGAATATACCGAGTTGATTGAATGACGGCAGCTTCCAGGGCTTCCTGCGTGTAACGCACCTGATGAAAACTCTCATAGCGTTCACGCACGCCTTCGAGAATTTTGATTGCTTCCGCTTCCGAGGGGGGCGGCACTTTGACAGACTGAAAACGCCTTTCGAGCGAACGATCCTTTTCGATTGACTTACGGAACTCGGCGGGTGTGGTGGCGCCAATACATTGGATCTCGCCACGCGACAGCGCGGGCTTTAGAATGTTGGCTGCATCCAGAGATCCTTCCGCCGAACCCGCGCCGACCAGCGTGTGTAGCTCGTCGATAAAGACGATGTACTGAGGATTCTCGATCAGCTCGCGCATGATTTGTTTCAAGCGCTCTTCGAACTGGCCGCGATACTTTGTGCCCGCCACGATTAAGCTGATGTCCAGCGATAGAATTCGCTTGTTAGCCAGAAAAGAGGGTACTTCGTCGCGCACGATGCGCTGAGCCAGACCTTCAACGATCGCGGTTTTCCCGACGCCGGGTTCGCCGATCAGCACTGGATTGTTTTTGGTCCGGCGGCAAAGAATCTGCACCAACCGCTCGATCTCGCCGTCGCGTCCGATCAAAGGATCGAGCCGATCGTTTGACGCGTCTTCGGTCAGGTCGCGGGAAAACTCGAGCAGGTGCGGAATATCCTTTCGATGACGGGCGTCGCCTCCCGTCTGGCGCGCGATCTCGTCGCGCACTGCGGCCAGTCGCAGCCCGCGCTCAAACAAAATCTGCGCGGCCATCGAGCGCTCTTCGCGCAAGAGTCCCAAAAGCAAATGCTCTGTCCCTATGTGGCGGTGCTGCAGTCGATCAGATTCTTCGTGCGAGTAATGCAGCACGCGCTTGGTCTCCGGAGCCAGGGGCAGCTCGACGGAAGTGGGAATGCGTTCACGCAGCAGCGTGCGGCCTTCGATCTCTCTTCTAATGGATTCAATGGTAATTTGGGCGCGGGGAAAGAAGCGGCCCGTTAAGGTCTTATCTTCGCGCATCAAGCCGAGCAGAAGATGCTCAGGCTCGATCGCGGGTGCGCCGAATTGCGACGCCTCGTAACGGGCAAAGAAGATCACCCGTCGCGCTTTTTCAGTATAGCGTTCGAACATTCGCTTTCCAGTCTCTCTGAAATTGCCGAGCGTTCCTAACCGGAAACCACCAACGCGCGGGCATTATAGCGCAATGCTCAAAAGGTAAGAAGCTTAAGTTTTCGAAAACGGTGAGTTACTCCAGCCCAAACACCTGACGAACTGATTTTGCCGGAACGCGGCAGTCGATCCGAGATTCGAGTTTAAAGAAAGAGAGCGGCGAGATGAAGTCCTCGCCGCCCTCTCGGCTGGCCCATATTCTGTACGAGAAAAACCAGCGGATTCAATCGTGGGCCGGTGGTAATTGAACAGCTGGTCTGATTGCTTTCTGTCCCAGAGCCGCCCTCAGGTGCAGGGCCATTGAAGGATATGCACCGGCCGCTAACCATCTGACGTGAACGGAAAAACCTTTGTTACCTCATATAAAGCTTCAGTACAAAGCCCGCACCGATCGCGCCTCCGGGACCTGCACCGGCCCACCAAACATCGACCCGATACGTTCCAGGACGCACTTCGTGCGGTCCACTGCCAACTTTTTGAAAAAAGTTTGCGGCTAACATGTCAACATCGCGTTCCGCCTCTAAAGCGACAGCCGGACTGGAAGTACCAAAGGGACGCTCAAAATGTCCGACCATGTGGCGCGGACCGGCCAATGGAGGGTTCGTAGGAGGGAGAAAAGTCAGAGTCACCTGGAACAAAGCCATGGGCGACACGCCGTATAGCCGCCCGTTACCCACGATGGCGCTCAGATGAGCATCAAGGCAGGTGCCGGGAGCAAGGCTCACCTTCGTGCTTAAAACCGGAGTCTTGTCAAAACGCCCGCCCTCGCCCCCACCTGGGCTGGTGAAGTAATTGGCTGGGGTAAACTTCAGATTCTCATTTCCGATGTCGATCACTCGCGTAATTGGACCGGTGCAACCGAGCACCGCGGGCGCCGCGTCTTGAGGCGCAGCGTTTCTGGCCCGGTCCAGCTCTGCTTTCGAGAAGGTCTGGCGCTCCTGCGGCTCCTGTGCCCTTACGCCATTGTCTGATATCAGCAAGACGGTCAACGCGACCAAAGTAATGAGCCAGAGTACATGTCTATTGTGCTTCATTTGTGAGTCTCCTTCTTCTTGCGGTTGGGCAATGTGAGTTGCCCTTACTGCACCAACTGACAGACGCTTTCATCAATGGCCATCACAACATGCGTCCGGGAGGTTGTGAGTGCAGTGAGGTCCTCTTACTTATCAATGATGAAAAGGGGACATCTATTTCATTAGCCAATCAAATAACAGTCACACCGAACGGTATCCCCG
>Ga0209488_10003976_pt1 | contig 11679 bp, 10 predicted proteins | sample Rivendell_Oct201_8_FD_188349 | JGI IMG/M metagenome (GOLD analysis project Ga0209488, IMG submission 188349) | Vadose zone soil microbial communities from the Eel River Critical Zone Observatory, Northern California, USA -... | ecosystem: Environmental > Terrestrial > Soil > Vadose zone >... | reverse complement strand
ATGACTGGTCTCCATAATCCCAGTGGAGATGTTGAATCTGATTCGCGCCGTCATGGGAATCCACAATCGTCGATTCAACCTTTTCGTCAAATGCTCTAGAGGACACATAATCGCCGATATGAGTTTACACTATTTCGGGTATCGGGTAGTCCGATGCGGCTATACGTTCCAAATACGACGGCTGACTACGGCTACGATGGGGCAATCCATACATTCAACGAAAACGGCGAAGTAGAGAATGCTCAAATATTCGTTCAGCTGAAGGCCAGCGACAAGATCAAAAGGTCGGCGGATGGGAGTACGATCCGCTTCCGCATTGAAAGAAAGGACATTAGGTTATGGCAGGACGAACCGTTTCCGGTGTACTTGGTTGTCTTCGATGCAAAGACTGAAAGAGCATATTGGCTGTACCTCCAACGGTATTTTCAGACGAACGAGATAAGGGTCGCTACAATGCGAGGAAATTCGATAATCGTCGGAATTTCCATGAAACGAGTCGTGAACGCATCCACAATGCGCCGGTGGAGAGCGCACAAACAAACGCTTCTCAAAAAACTTGGAGCGATCAATCATGCCTGATGCAATTAGCACAAGGGAAATGGTCAAGGCTCTAAGAGGGATAGGATTTGTCGAAGCAAGTCGGCACGGCAGCCATTTAATGCTTCGCCATCAGAAAACCGGACTTCTCGTAACCTTGCCGACGGATCGCGCATATGTACCGCTGGTCTATATGCGTGCCATATTGCAGCAGCTCATCAATTACAGGATAGAAACCCCCGAAGAACTTCGACGGGTTTTCCACATACTTGAACCAAGTCTTTGATTGGTGCATCGCTTGGACGCCAACCTATTTTCACGGCGCCCGCTGTGGTCGCGAACCCGCTCGCAGCTCCGCGGCGGCATCGAGAACGGCACGGATGATCTTGTCGTAGCCTGTGCACCGGCAGAGGTTACCGGCGAGCCAGTAGCGCGCCTCGGTCTCCGTCGGGTCAGGATTGCGATCCAGCAGCGCCTTGGCGGCAACCAGTATTCCCGGCGTACAGAATCCGCACTGCAGCGCCGCATGTTCCAGGAATTTCCGCTGCAGCGGATGCAGCTCGTGCCCGCGCGCCATACCCTCGACAGTCTCGATCGCGCGGCCATCGGCCTCCACCGCAAGCATCAGGCATGAGCAGACCAGGCGCCCGTCAACCATCACGCTGCAGGCGCCACAGTCGCCCGAACTGCATCCCTCCTTGCTACCTGTCAAATTGAGCGCGTCGCGCAGCACATCCAGGAGCGAGAGCTGCGGCTCGCACAGGAATTCCGCGGGCTCGCCATTGATCGTGGTCGATACGTGGTGCTTGCTCATCGTTGTTCCCTCATGGACGTTCTTTTGCGCGCTGGAAGGCGATCGTCGCCGCCCGGCGTGTCATCACGCCCGCTACCTTGATCCGGTATTCGATCGTCCCGCGCTTGTCGTCGATGGGCTTGCAGGCGCGCCGCGCCGCTTGATCGAGCCGCTCGAGCGCCATGGTGTCGAGCGCGCTTCCGATCAGTGCGGCGGCGGCATCCGCAACCAGGAGCGCGGTCGGGGCCACGGCGCCCAGCACGACCCGAGCGTCCGTGCAGACACCACTGGGGTCGAGGGTGACACTGACCCCGGCACCGACCACTGCAATGTCCATCTCGGTCCGGGGGATTAAGCGGAGATAGGCGTCCGCCGACCGGGGTGGCCGTCGGGCCAAGTGAAACGCGACGATGAACTCATCCCGGCCGAGCGAGATGCGTCCCGGACCCGTGACGATGCTTTCCACCGGAACCTCGCGCCGCCCATTTGCGCCCGCGACCACGCAAGTTGCGCGCGCCGCGATCAGCGCGGGTACGCTGTCGGCTGCCGGCGACGCGTTACAGAGATTGCCTGCAAGCGTCGCCCGCCCCTGGATCTGCGTTGAGCCGATCAGGTTGGCAGCCTCGACCACACCGGGCCAGGCCTGCCGTAACGCTTCGCACTCGCCGAGCACAGCACCGGGCGTGGCAGCACCGATGACGAAGCCGCCATCGCGCTCGCGAATGCCTGACATGTCGGGGATCTTCTTGATATCGACGATCAAGTCGGGCTTCGCCCGGCCGGACCGCAGCTGAACCAGGAGATCGGTCCCACCAGATAGAACTTTCGCAACGCCGGAGGCTCCGGCGAGCATACGAACGGCCTCCTCGACCGTCATCGGGGCAGTGTAGGCGAGCATGGGGGCGGCCCTCATTGGCGCTAACTTTGGGATTGTAGCCCAGATGTAGGGCCATAGCGCTTCGCGCTACGTTCTGCAACCGCGCTACGATTTACCTGCGGCGGCGATAGGCACTGACCGTTGACTAGCTACGCGATGCAGAATAGCGTTCGTTAAATTATGATTGTTCAAAAATACGGTGGAGTTTGTCTCGAAACTCCCGAGCGCATAAAACAAGTTGCACAGTCCGTCGCAGCTCTCGCCAAGCAAGAGCGCGTGATTGTGGTGGTATCTGCCATGGGCAAGACCACCGATGATCTCGTTCGGTTGGCCTATCAAGTAAGCCCCCATCCCAATCGCCGCGAGCTCGATATGCTTCTCACCACCGGCGAGCGCATCAGTATGGCGCTGATGGGGATGGCACTCAACGACCTTGGCTGCCGCGCGATCAGCTTTACCGGAAGCCAGGCTGGCGTAATGACCGATGGCTCGCATAGCAGTGCGCGCATTGTGGACGTGCGTCCGGTTCGTCTGCAAGAAGAGCTCGATCGCGGTCGCGTGATCGTTCTGGCGGGTTTTCAGGGCGTAGACCCGGTTACGAAAGAGATCACCACACTCGGACGTGGTGGAACCGACACCACTGCCGTCGCTATGGCAGCGAAGTTTCATGCCACTCGCTGCGAGATTATTAAAGAGGTCGACGGCATTTGCTCCGCGGATCCGAAAATCGTACCTGGTGCACGCACCTGGCCGCGCCTGACCTATGCAGCGCTTCGAGAAATGTGCTTTTGGGGCGCCAAGGTTCTGCACTATCGCTCGATCGCGTTGGCGGACGAGCAACAGGTAAAATTGGTGATCAAAAAATGGGGTTCGCCGCTGGCGACTGAAATCGTTCGAGAGGACAAAACCATGGAGAACTGCAAAATCCTGTCGGTCAACTCCCACTCTCGCATTGAGCAACTGAAAATTGAGGCGCCACATTTGAACGCCGCCTTCGCCCAACTAGATGAGCACCTGACTGAGCATCGTCTACCCAGGCCCCAGATGCTCTCATCGAGCTTTGATCACCCGGCCGCAAAGGTGGTCTTCGCTGGAGATACCGATGCGCTCGATGCCCTGCTTCGAACGCTGCAAGATCATAAGTCGATCAAAACTGTGAAAAAAGCGCTGAGCTCCATCTCGATCACCTGTCACGGTTCGGTGGCCACCGATCTCGGCTCACGTGTCATGCTCTCACTTGCGAGTGAGAGCATTTTTGTAGATCAGCTTTTGTTTACACCAATGTCGATCACGGTCTGCGTACCGCCCGAGCAGCGCGATCGAGCGATACAGACTCTGCATAAGTTGATGGGGTAGCGCCCGCGAAGCCGGTCCCTTGCTGAGTGCGGCCCTGTCGCTCGCGATTGTCCTGCGGTAGTCTAGCCGCGGTTTTGTCGTCGGCGATGGAACCGCTTGCGTCAAATACAGGCTGCCGTCACGTCGTAACAATATAACCAATCCAAACGCTCCTTTACGCGCACCTGTTGCCATTCGTTTTTTACTGTGGCCGCGATCTGACATTCATTGGCGAGCACGGGGCTGAACACTTGTTTTCTGTTCTCCTGCGATTTCCGAATGACCAAGGCGGTCCGAGCTCTTCGAATCTCTTCATACCTTGCAAATGCGAGCGACGGGAACTCGAAATATTTCTCCAGGCAGGCCGCAAGAGCATAGGCGTCCTCGATGGCCATGACCGCCCCTTGCCCCAGGAACGGAAGCGTTGGATGGCAGGCGTCTCCCAGCAAAGTGATTCGCCCGTTGCTCCAGCAATCCAATGGGCGACGAGTCATGAGGGCCCATTTGAACGGCGCTTCGATATTCTCGATCAACACCTGCACATCCCGGTGCCAGCCACGAAAATCGTTCGCCAGCTCGTCAATTGTGCTCTCGACCGCCCATGATTCGATTTGCCAGTCATCGCGTTCAACGATACCCGTGAAATTCATGAGCGCGCCGCGACGAACCGGATAGTGAAACAGATGGCCGCCTGGACCAAGCCAATTGGTTCCGACTTGGTAGGGAAAATTCCGCAGGATCCGCTGCGCAGGTACGATACCGCGCCAGGCCACGCAACCCGTGAATTCTGGTCTATCAACACCAAAAATACAGTCGCGCACCTTCGAGTGAATTCCATCGGCTCCGATCGCGTACGCTGCGCTCGAAACCTGACCCGTGTCGAACTGAACCTCCACTTGTTCTTCGGATTGGGTTACGCCCACGCACTTTGCACCCAGCTTGACGACACCTGCCTTCAGATCTCGAACGGCTTCGAGAAGAATTCTGTGCAGGTCTCCGCGGTGCATCATCATGTGGTGAGCGCCATAGCGCTGGACAGAGGTCGCGCCGAGCTCGAACAAACTCCAGGTCTCCCCGGTCTTCCAGTGACGCAGCTCTCTTCTGGCCAGCTCGACCCGCACGTGCTCGAATGCTTGTTTAAGTCCTAGCGTATCGAGAACGCGCGTTCCATTTGGGCTGATCTCGATGCCTGCGCCAGCGACCCTGAACTCCTTGGATTGCTCATAAACTTCGACGTCGATACCGCGCCGAAGAAGCGCCAGGGCAAGCGTGAGGCCGCCAATGCCCCCGCCAACAATTGCGATCTTGCGCAGATCGTAGCGATGCTTCCTGTTCATATGATAAATCAATCAGGCTTGATGCCGGCAGCCCTGATCACCTTGGCCCACTTCTCCGTGTCGTTCACGATAAGCCTGCCGAAATCGGCAGACGACATCGTAAGCACCGTATCGCCAAGCCGTTCCTTGATCTTGGAATCGGCAAGCCCTGCATTGATCTCGCGATTGAGCAGCTCGATGATTTTGACGGGCGTGTTTCTTGGCGCGCCGACTCCGAACCACGCACTCGCCTCGAACCCAGGCAGAAACTCACTCATGGCTGGTACGTCCGGCAACTCCCTCCATCGCATCGCAACGGTAGTCGCCAGAGGACGCAGACTGCCGGCCTTGACGTGCTCGATCGATGAGGAGATGCCGTCGAACATGACTTGGACTTGCCCCCCAATCAGGTCGGTCAATGCAGGCGGTTGGCTGCTATATGGCACGTGGACCATATCGATCCCAGCCATCATCTTGAACAATTGGGCACACACATAGGGCGACGTCCCTTTGCCCGCTGACGCCATGCTGACCTTGCCGGGATTGGCCTTGGCGTAGGCGATGAGCTCTGGAACTGTCTTCGCCGGAAGTTTCGGATTTGCTACGAGGACAAGAGGAACGCGGGCGATAGCCGCAACCGGCGCGATGTCACGAATAAAATCGAAATTGAGTTTTTCGTACAGTGTCGCGCTTATTGCGTTGGTCGCGCTGACCAGGAGAAGTGTGTAACCGTCAACGGGTGCCCGCACCACGGCGGCGGTACCGATATTGCCGCCAGACCCCGGTCGGTTTTCAATGACGAATGGCTGACCAAGCCGCTCCGACAACCATTGCCCGAGCAATCTTGCATATGTGTCCGTAGGACTGCCCGCCGTGCCGCCGACAATCCAGCGTACTGGGCGTGTCGGATAGGCTTGCGCCATCGCCCTTTGCGCGACGATTGGGGATAATGCCATTCCGGCTACCAGACTGAGGAATTGACGGCGCTCGAGTGTCATTGGCGGTCACCCTGGAATCGTGGCTGCGAAAACAAATCCCTGGTAATTGTGCTACGGATAGATTTCCAATATCAAGTTGCTATGGAGCCATAAACAATTGGAATGGGCAAAAATTGGGACAGACCCCGATTTCTTAGAAGGGGCAGCACATGCCATGGGACGAAAAGGTCAAACGTCGCCTGAAATTGCGCGACCTGGATATCCTGATGACGGTCATTCAAGCCGGCAGCATGGGAAAAGCGGCCGATCTTCTCAATATTTTTCAGCCGACCGTATCGAAATCGATTGCCGATCTGGAACATACGCTGGGAGTGCGCCTGCTCGATCGGAATCCACAAGGCGTCGAGCCGACACCTTATGCGCTAGCGCTCATCAGGCGCAGCGCGGCTGCGTTCAACGAACTCAAGCACGGCGTGGAGGAGATCGAGAATCTCGCCGATCCCGCTTCTGGAGAACTTCGGATTGCCGGTACCGAAGCCATGATCGCAGGCGTGTTTCCGGCTGTGATTGATCGGCTGTCCCGGCAATATCCGCGTATCGTCTTTCGCGTCAGGCAAATTTCAACGGATTTGCCGCAGTATCGGGCGCTTCGTGAGCGCGAGATCGAACTGATTGCCGGAAGGCTGCCTCTGCCTCAACTGGCCACGGAAGACGATCTCGAGGTCGAGGTACTGTTCGATGATCCACTCGTCGTGGCGGCGGGTGCGCAGAGCCGTTGGTTGCGTTCTCGCCGAATAGGCTTGGCGGAGCTCATCGATGAGCCTTGGGTATTTCCTCCGCCCGAGCAATTCATGGGCGCGCTGATTACCGATCTCTTTAATTCCTGTGGTTTAAAGCGTCCAAAATATGGAGTCGTGTGTGCCTCCCTTCATATGAATGATGCCTTGCTGGCGACCGGACGGTATCTGGCGATATATTCGGCGTCCCGTCTCCGATTGAGTCCCAAGCGGCTGTCCCTCAAGGTATTGCCGGTCAGATTACCGGCGCAATCCAGCCGTGTTGGAATTGTAAGGTTGAAGAACCGGACACTGAGTCCCATCGCTCATCTCTTTATCAAAGGCATGCGCGACGTTGTGGCGGCACTTGGGAGCGAAAAGTCGCGACGATAGGAAACTCCGACCGGCCGCATGCGGCTGCTTGCATTTCCGCGCCAGCCGCGCGACTTTCAGACTCCCCATTCGTAATTCCGCCGCCCCGGAGGCAAGCCATGCAAGATGTCCCCACAAAAACAACCTCAGCACCGTTCAAATGGGTAGGGACACGGCCGGTTCGTCCGGACGGCGTGCCGAAGGTGACGGGACGCGCGCTCTATGGATCCGACCTCACGATGCCCGGCATGCTGGTTGGTCGCATCCTGCGCTCGCCGCACGCCCATGCGCGCATCCGCTCGATCGATACCGCGCGGGCGGCTTCGCTGCCCGGCGTCAAGGCGGTGGTGACCTCCGCGGACTTCCCGGAGCAGAAGTTCGAATATTTCGGCCCGGAACGCGTTGCGCAGAACTACTGGCACATGACGCGCAATATCATGGCGCGCGAGAAGGTCCTCCACGAGGGCCATCCGGTCGCTGCCGTGGCGGCGACCAGCAAGGCCATCGCCGACCAGGCGCTATCGATGATCGAAGTCGACTACGAAGTGCTGCCGCATGTCATCGACGTCGATGAGGCGATGAAGCCGGATGCGCCGCTCCTTTTTCCCGACTTGATCACCCGCGGGGTCGAGCCGCCGCCGAAGCCCTCTAATATAACGAAGCGGGTCGAAAACAAGCTGGGCGATCTTGACGCCGGTTTCGCGGCCGCCGACGAGATCGTCGAGATGTCATTCAAAACCGCGCCTGTGCACCAGGGCTATATCGAGCCGCAAGGTTGTGTGGCCCGCTACGACGCCGACGGACAGGGCGAGCTCTGGAGCTCGAGCCAGGGGCATTTCATCGTCCGCGCCTACACGGCCGCGCTCACCGGAATGAAGCTCGGCGACCTGCGCGTCTATCCGGCGGAAATCGGCGGCGCATTTGGCGGCAAGACCGTGGTCTACATCGAACCAGTGGCCGTCATGCTCGCGCGCAAGTCCGGCCATCCCGTCAAGATCGTGATGAGCCGGGAGGACGTGTTCCGGGCGACCGGCCCGACCTCGGGTGCATCCATGACCGTGAAGATCGGCGTCAAGCGCGACGGCACGATCGTCGCCGCCGACGGGCTCTTCAAGCTGCAGGCCGGCGCATTTCCAGGCTCGCCGTTCATGAGCACGTGCCTGTGCGCGTTTGCTTCCTACGACATCCCCAATGTCCGCGCGATCGGTTACGACGTGGTCAGCAATCGCCCGAAGGTCGCGGCCTATCGGGCGCCAGGCTCGCCGCTTGGCAACTTCGCGGTGGAGAGCGTGCTCGATGTCCTGGCGCAGAAGATCGGCATGGACCCGCTGGAGCTGCGGCTCAAGAATGCCGCCCGGAAAGGGACCCAGATGCTCTCCGGCGCCAAGCTTTCGCACGACGGAATTGCCGAGACCATGGTGGCGCTGCTCAATCATCCGGGCTATCGGGCGCCGCTCGGCAAGAACCAGGGACGCGGCGTCGCCTCCGGCTTCTGGTTCAACGGCGGTGGCGAATCCAGCGCCACCATGCACGTCAATGAGGACGGCACGGTCGTCGTCGCGACCGGCAGCCCCGACATCGGCGGCTCGCGCGCCTCGATGGCGATCATGGCGGCCGAAACGCTCGGGATCGACTACGACCTGGTCCGCCCGATCGTCGCCGACACGGCGTCGGTCGGCTATGCGCATCTGACCGCCGGATCACGCGTCACCTTTGCGACCGGCATGGTCGTGGTCGAAACCACCAACAAGATCATCAAGGAGCTGTGCGTGCGGGCCGCCAAGATGTGGGGCGTGGACCCGGACGGTGTGGTCTGGGAGGACGGTTGCGCGAAGCCCGCGAGCAGCAATGTGGGTGACTTCCAGCCGCTGTCGATTAAGGAGATTGCCGCCAAACGGCAGCAGACCGGCGGGCCGCTCGTCGCCGCGGGGTCAGTGAACCCGGCCGCGTGGGCGCCCGGCGTCACCACGCAGTTCTGCGACGTTGAGGTCGATCCGGAGACCGGCAAGGTGACGATCTTGCGTTTCGTCGCCGCCCAGGACGTCGGGCGCGCCATCCACCCGAGCTATGTCGAGGGCCAGATCCAAGGTGGCGTGACGCAGGGCATCGGCTGGGCGCTCAACGAGGAGTACGTCTACGATTCGCTTGGGCGCATGCAAAACCCGGGCTTCCTTGACTATCGGATTCCGGTGGCATCCGACCTGCCGATGATCGAGCCGGTTCTGGTTGAGGTGCCGAATCCTGGTCATCCGTACGGCGCCAAAGGCGTCGCCGAAGTCAACATCTGCCCCCCGATGGCCGCCATCGCCAATGCGATCGAGCGCGCCGTCGGCAAGCGGCTGACCGAGCTACCGATGTCGCCGCCCAAGGTGCTCGCCGCGATTGACGCGGGCCATGGGTAAATTGGGGACAGACCCCGATTAGAAAATCGGGGTCTGTCCCCGATTTCGATTTCGAAGGAAGGAGGCCCCTCCCCAGCGGATTCCCTTGGCTGCATTCGTTCGGACTCACGGATAACCGACGCGGACTACTGTGGAGAGAAAATATGCAAAGCAGCGAGCTTCGTCTCGGACACGAGGCGAAGATCCGTTTACCCAATGTCGATGAGGTGCTCGATAAGGGATATGCGCTCCATGCAGCGGACGACACCGCGCTTGCCAACACTGAGGCGCAAAAGGACGCGCGCTGCATAATTGAAGAATTCAGAGCGCTCAAGCCTCGCAACGACACCGAGGAGGCGTACCTCTCCGCTGCGAGGGGAATCGTGCTCGGATTCGGTCGCGCGATCTCACGACGTAAGCAGCAGTGGAGCCAATCGCTTGAGGCCGCGCTCGTCGAACGCGAACAAGCTGTCGAGCATATGCGCGATGCGACGAATCAGAATGCGTGGCTGGTAACCTTCATCTGGAAAATCATGCCGATGATCCTGCTGTTTCTCACCGGCATTGCGGTGACGCAGACGTCCAACTATCTCCCGGAAGACGCGACCAGGACGCTGACGTGGATCATCTCGCTTGTTGTCGGCGGCATCTTTGCGCTCATCGGACGACTCATCGGCACGTGGTTCCGCGATATGCGCCGCAACGCGATCGAAGTGAGGTACAACGCCCAACTTTTCCGCGCGCACATTCTTTACGAGGAAGGGAAGGCGAAGGAACTCCGGTATTATCGAGCGCGCATGTGCGAAGCATGGAAGCAGTACACTGGCGAGGAATTTCCGCGCACAGCTTCGTATGAAATGGTCATGGCCGGCGATATCGAGACACGCAAGGAAATCGAACGGCAGCGCGTCTCATACGGCAATCGCACGACCCTCTGGCTTATGCGCCGCTTGGCGCGCCTCTTGCGCGGGAGGCGGAAAGGCGAAATCGACGAGGAAAAATCATCTTCCCCGCAAATGCCCGCTCGGCCATCCCTCGGCGGTAGCTAGTGGGCTGCATCACCTAACGGATAATTGGGGTGGGACATCGGTCCCCCGATGGCCGCCTTCGTCAACGCGATCACGCGCCGTCGGCACGCGGCCGACCGATGTCGCCGCCCAAAGTGCTCGCCGCCATCGACGCGAGTGCGCCAAATTAACGAGTGGACGAGGGTCGTTAGGCATTGATGCTGGCCGGTAGGGGCGGGTTTGAAACGCGCCCCTACATGAGCCCCGCCCCGTGCACAACCTCAACCACCCTGTTTTTGCATTTGCATATCGTTGCTATTCTGGCCCATGGCGTCCGGATGTCGGCGTCCGGGTTTGACAACTTTCCCGGTCCTGCCATACTGCTCGGGCTCAGAAAAATAGGTGACTTAGAATCCTAACGGGCAATTAGTGATTCCTGTGGAGGGACGCCTCATGTCGCGCAATTATTCTCTACCGATTGTTGCCTTAACTCTGTTGTCGATCGGCGCAGTGGCGTGCGGCAGTGCCGCCGCGCAGGCACCGGCGACTCAGGGTCAGGCCCAGCCCCGATGGAGCCACCAGGACTGGCCCTCGGGTCACTACAAGGTGGTCGAAGGGTGGCCCAAGCCGTTGCCGGACACTCGTCACTCACACAACGGATGGACCTGGGGATCCTTTGGCGGCGTCTACGCAGAAAGCCCCGACCGGATCTGGGTCGCCATGCGCGGCGAACTGCCGCTGCCGCAGGGCGCCGCTCCGTGGACGCCCTATTCGCAGCTTACTCCTTCCCGCGGGAACTCCACGGGCAACGGGGATGGGTTGACGGCAACGTGCCAGCCGGAGGCGAAGCGGGGATGGGAGCGCCGCTACGAGCACTCGATCTTCGTGCTCGACAGCCAGGGCAACATGGTGGGCGAGTGGCCGCACCTCGACCAGCTGTTTTCCCAAAATCCCTGCGGCCGGGGGCCGCACCAGATCAAGATCAGCCCCTACGACAAAGACAAGCACGTCTGGATCATCGACGACCAGCTCCACATGATCTACCGCTTTACGTACGACGGTAAGCTGGTTCACAGCAAAGGGCAGGTCGGCGTGCGCGGCCGTGGGCCGAACACCTTCGACCGGCCGACCGACATCGCCTGGCTGCCCGACGGGACTTACTTCATCACCGACGGCTACGGCGGCAAACGCGTCGTCAAGTACGACGCGAACGACAACTTCGTCATGGACTGGGGCCAGGCGCCCGCCGATCCGAGGAACCCGGGACCGAACGAGTGGAATACGGTCCACAGCATCGCGATCAGCGCCGACCGCCGGCTTTTCGTCATCGACCGCGGACATGCACGG
>Ga0209488_10003975_pt1 | contig 11685 bp, 10 predicted proteins | sample Rivendell_Oct201_8_FD_188349 | JGI IMG/M metagenome (GOLD analysis project Ga0209488, IMG submission 188349) | Vadose zone soil microbial communities from the Eel River Critical Zone Observatory, Northern California, USA -... | ecosystem: Environmental > Terrestrial > Soil > Vadose zone >... | reverse complement strand
GTGCGACAGAAATATTCTCCGCAAAAAAGTTCATCCAGGCAGATAATTTGCGCGCCACGCTTGGCTGCTTCGCGAATTTTGCCGATCGCACGATCCAGATTAGCGCTGGCGTCCTTGCTGGAACTCATTTGAATCAAGCCAACTGTAAATTTATCCGCCATGCGGAATATCGTAACACGCAAGGGCGGAGATTTATCGCCAAGGGCCGAGCGCAGCATGAAAAAGTGTGAAAGTTCTTTGACGAAGCTTGCGAATAAAACGTAAGATGCGTCACGGCAATCCGCTTGCGGCATTTATCCACAAGAAATATTTTGTAACGTGGCATTTATTTCGAAAAGTTCAGGAGTGTAATGGCAAAGGCAAAGAAAAAAACTTCGGGCGTCAAGACAGTTACCGGTCGGATTCTACACGATCCGGTCAAGGATAAGTTGCGCCCGATTTTTCCACTGGACTTGTCGAAGTGCAGGACCATCGACCAACTGGTGCGCGCGATGGGCGACACCGCCTACACCGCCCGGCAGGTTGGCGACGCCGCGGATGTGCTGGAAGCGATGGCCCGCGACAAGGATTGTTTCGTGGTCATGACGCTTGCGGGCGCTCTGACCGTCGGAAAAATGGGACTGGTATTTTGTGACCTGATCGAAAGCGGCATCGTCAAGGCCGTAGTGTCAACCGGCGCACTAATGGCTCACGGGCTGGTCGAAGCCACTGGTCTTTCACACTTCCGCTACGATCCCTCGAAAATGGACGACAACGAATTATTTAACGCCGGATATAACCGGGTGTACGACTCGCTGGAGCCGGAAACCAATCTGGATCACGTGGAAGAGGTGGTGGATTCGATTCTGGAGCAGTGGGATGATAAGGAAATTGTCTGTAGCTGGAAGCTGCATCGGCGCATCGGCGAATATCTGGTGAAAAATACCAAGGGACGCGGAATTTTGAAATCTGCGTACGAACATAACGTACCGGTTTTTGTGCCCGCGTTTTCCGATTCGGAATTGGGAATTGATTTTGCGCTGCATAAATTCGGCAGGCAGCGCGACAAGCGACCGTTGCTTCGCTTTGATCCTTTCGAGGATTTCGAAAAGTTTGCTGACATCATGATGGCCACAAAAAAGATGGGAATTTTTACGGTTGGGGGCGGCGTGCCGCGCAACTGGTCGCAGCAGTTCGGAGTTTACGCCGAATTGATGGCGCGCCGCGGCTACAAAAATCTGCCGCTGAAACGCTACGCTTACGGCGTGCGAATTTGTCCCGAACCAGTGCACTGGGGCGGGTTGAGTGGAAGCACCTACACCGAAGCTGTGTCCTGGGGGAAATTTGTGCCGCCGGAAGAAGGCGGAAAACTTGCCGAAGTTTTTGAGGATGCGACCGTTGCACTACCGCTGGTAGTAGGCGCGGTGCTGGAACGCATTGGATACTTCAATAACAAGGATTAGAGATCAGGAACAAAAGGATTAGTGAAGACGCGCGGGCAGCCAGAATGATACGGGCTGATCTACTCTCTATGACTTTGCTTGGAATTGGCCAGGAAAAGTTAGTCGTCTTCGCCAATGAGAATTGCGGCCCCGAGAACGGTAGTCCACAGGCCGCGCTTGTCTCCGACCGCGGATTGCGTGACGTTCAGCGTGCGGACGATTTTATTCGAAATGCGATAGACCTCTTTTTTTTCGTCCCACGACAAATCTGGATCGAATTCCACGTTCAAAGTAGTCGCGAGCATTTCCGCCGCGAGCTCTTCCGCATATTCGCCGGCGATTTCTTCGCTCTCGCCGAAGGAATGATGCTCCGAGAGGTAGCCGTACATCGTTTTATCACTGGGCAGCGCCAGTCCGATGCTGGCCGCGATCAAGCGGTGCGGCTCTTTCGTCGAATTTTCGCTAATCACGGTAAACGCGACTTGTCCCGGCTTGATGTGCTTCAATCCTTCGCTGCGCGAAATCAATTTACAGCTTGGCGGAAAAATCGATGAGACGCGCACGATGTTACACGCGGCAATGCCCGCATTGCGCAGGGCAAGCTCAAAACTGGAAAGCCGCTCACGATGTTTACCGACGCCTTTGGTCAAGAAGATTTTCTTAGCGACAAACGCCATAGTGCCGGTACGCGGCCTCCGTGTGTGAAGTAGTGACGAAGATTTTAGTGCTGTGGAAAAGTAACAAGAAGGGTATCGAGTGTCAACGTTAAACGGCGTTGCAACACGAATTTAATGCAGCGAAGAACTGTCCTTCAGTCTTTCGCAACATGTTGCATCAGTTTTCCCAGCGGCTTGCAGATTGCCAGAAGTTTTCCCAGATCGTCCGAAGTAAATTCCGAGCCGGCTTCGGCAACCGCGGCTGCTTTGCGGCTGATTTGAATCACGCCGATCACTTTGCCCTCCGCCAGGATCGGCGCGCTAATAATTCTTTGGATTGCCGATGCGTTCAGCGATTCATCCTTGACGCCTTCGAAAACGCTGGCGTGACGAACCGTCGCGAAATTATTGACGATTTCCGGGCGGCTCTCGCGCACCGTGCGCGCGGCCAGCGCCGAGGTACTGGAAAGCGGGATGTGTCCGACGTTACGCAAAGCCTGCGGCACCAGAAAATATAGATGACGCCATTTTTCAGAGACAGCAAGAATTGCGACCTCATCCGATTTCACATGCAAAGTTTTTGCGATGCGTTCGGCCAGCGCAGGAATGGAGAGTTCCTGGTTCGATGCATCTCCGAGCTTGAGGCTATTGGCTAGTATTTCGAATTCGTGTACGAGTTTTTGGCTCATGAGATTGGATAAAAATGATCTGGAGTGGAAGGTCCGGTGGGACCGCCAGCAATGATTGCAACCTGTACGATAACAAATGCCAGGTGTACGGCAATGGGTTAATCGTTGAAATTTCCGAAAAAGTAAAAGCAGTCCAGAGATCGCGGTGCGATTTTGCATGGCCGAAATCAACTGCTATACTTTTTGTGCTGCAAGTGAGAACTTTCCCATGTTGAACTCGATTGAAGTCGCGGGACACGGGCAGCGGAGAGGGCATGTCCGCAACGACAACCCGGCCTGACAGCAGTTATCTCCTCAGAAAACTCCATTCCTTGAGCGGTTTGATTCCCGTTGGCGCGTTTCTGGCCGAACACTTTTGGTCCAACAGCGCTATCCTGGTGAGCGCGCAAAAGTACGATAGCGTTTCGCAAGAGCTGCAGACCATTCCGTTTCGGCCATTTGTGGAATTATTTCTTATTATGCTGCCGATCTTATTTCACGGCGGCTATGGCGTTTACATCTGGTTGAACGGAAAGTCGAATGTTTCGCAATATCCGTGGGTTAAAAACTGGCTTTATACATTTCAGCGCTACACCGGCCTGATCGCGTTCGTATACATTGGATGGCATGTTTACACCGAACGCTGGTTAACCCACGGCCGATCTACGTACGACACCGTCTATAACGATTTGCAGAATCCCTGGTATCTGGCGTTTTTCGTAGTGGGCGTTCTCGCGTCGTCCTTCCATCTGGGCGTTGGCATATGGAATTTTCTTTGCAAGTGGGGTTTGGCGGCAACAGTTCGCGCGCAACGTGCCGCAGGGCAACTCGGTGCCTTCGTAGGATTCGCTTTCAGCTTGATGGGAATTCTGATCCTGATCAGTTTCCGTTTTGACTGGCATCCGTTTTCTTCTTACATAACCCGATGAGACAACCGAAAATCATCGTAGTGGGCGGAGGACTGGCCGGACTGATGGCCACCATTCGCGTTGCCGAATCCGCCGTGCCTGTCGATTTGTTTTCCATCGTACCGGTAAAACGCTCGCACTCGGTCTGCGCGCAGGGCGGCATCAACGCGGCGAAAAATCAGAAAGGCGAAGGCGATACCAGCGCCAAGCATTTCGACGACACTATCTATGGCGGTGATTTTCTGGCCAATCAGCCGCTGGTAAAAAGAATGTGCGAAGCGGCTCCCGGAATTATTGATCTGCTGGACCGCATGGGCGTGATGTTCAATCGCACTCCGGAAGGATTGCTCGATTATCGGCGCTTTGGCGGCACTCTTTATCACCGCACCGCGTTTGCAGGAGCGACGACGGGTCAGCAGCTTCTTTACGCGCTCGACGAACAGGTGAGACGCCACGAAGCCCAAGGAAAAGTTAAGAAATACGAAGGCTTCACATTTTTGTCCGCTGTTTTGGATGATAGCGGAGTGTGCCGCGGAATCTGCGCCATGGATTTGCGCACTATGGAAGTAAAAACGTTCGCCGCCGACGCCGTAATTTTCTGTAGCGGCGGAATCGGCGCGATTTTTGGCCGCTCGACAAACTCCGTGGTGTGCACGGGCTCGGCGCAATCGGCGCTTTTCCAGCAGGGCGTGGACTACGCCAACGGCGAATTCATCCAAGTCCACCCGACAGCGATTCCCGGCGAAGACAAACTCCGCTTGATGAGCGAATCGGCGCGTGGCGAAGGCGGCCGCGTATGGGTGCCAAAAAAAGCCGGTGACACGCGTACCGCAAAGAGCATTCCAGAAAACGAGCGCTTTTATTTTCTGGAAGAGTGGTACCCGAAGTACGGAAACTTGGTGCCGCGCGACATCGCCACCCGCGCGATTCATCGCATCGTCTATCAGGAAAAACTCGGCCTCGTCGGCCAGGCCGCGGTGTATCTCGACGTCACCCACATTCCGCGCGCGACGCTGGACCGCAAGCTCGAAGGCATTCTGGAAATTTACGAAAAGTTTTTGGGCGTTGATCCGCGCGAAGAACCGATGAAAGTTTTCCCCGCGATGCACTACACCATGGGCGGTATATGGGTAAATCCCGAAGATCAGGCGACGAATGTCGCCGGAATTTATGCGGCCGGCGAGTGCGAATATCAATATCACGGCGCGAATCGCTTGGGCGCGAACTCTTTGGTGTCCTGCATCTTCGGCGGGGGACTGGCGGGCCCGGCTGCGGCCAAGTATGCGAAGAATCTGGAAAAGGGAAGTGATGCGATCGAATCCAACGTCTTTGATCGCGAACGCCAGCGCCAGGAAGCCTTGAATCAGACGCTGATTTCCCAAGACGGCAACGAAAACATCATGGCCGTCTGGCGCGAACTCGGCGAAACCATGACCGAGCACGTCACTGTCACGCGCATCAACAAGAATCTGGAAATCGCTTACAACAAATTACTCGAACTTGATCAGCGATTCCGCAGAGTAAATCTAAGCGACCGCAGCAAGTGGTCCAATCAGACGCTAAACTTCGCGCGCGAGTTGGGAAACATGTTGGTTCTCGCGCGAGTCATTACCATCGGCGCCCACGCCCGAAACGAATCGCGCGGCGCGCACTATAAGCCGGATTTCCCTGACCGTGACGATGCCAATTGGCTCAAAACGACGCGTGCGAAATGGGCGAACGGCGAAATCCAGTTGCATTACGAACCCGTCGACATTTCGCAGATCACGCCGCGGCCGCGCAGGTATGACGCGGTGAAATGACGATGGGCCTGATCGCTCCGAGCGCGCGATTTGAAAAAGCTGTCATCCTGAGCCCGCTTGAGGCGGGCGAAGGATCTCAGTAATCGGTTTGGCAAGGACTTTATGGCTGAAAGACAAGTCATCGTAAAAATTAAGCGACAAGTAAGCCCGCAAGGCGCGCCGTACTGGGAAGAATTCGCGTTGACCTGGCGGCCCGCGATGAACGCGATCATCTGCTTGCGCGACATCGCGGGAAATCCCGTGACCCGTGACGGCAAAAAAACCGCTCCAGTTTCGTACGACTCCAATTGCCTGGAAGAAGTCTGCGGCTCGTGCGCGATGCTCATCAACGGCAAAGCACGCATGGCTTGTTCGGCGTTGGTTGATAAATTGGAACAACCTATTCGGCTGGAGCCGATGTCGAAATTTCCCGTAATCCGCGATCTCGCCGTCGACCGGCAATTCATGTTTGACAGCCTGAAACGCGTAAAAGCGTGGATTCCCATCGACGGTACCTACGATCTTGGCGAAGGGCCGCGCGTCGCCCCCGAAACCCAGGAAAAAGCGTACAAACTTTCCACGTGCATCTCCTGCGGCAATTGTCTGGAAGTTTGTCCACAAGTTACCGGCACTTCCGCCGGAGATTTCGTCGGTGCCGCAATCATCAACCAGGTGCGCCTTTTCAACATGCATCCCACTGGAGCGATGCACGCCCACGAACGCATTGGCGCGCTGATGCAACCCGGCGGCGTACATGATTGCGGCAACTCGCAAAATTGCGTGAAGGCGTGTCCGAAAGAAATTCCGCTCACCGAATCCATCGCCGAAGTGAATCGTCAAGCGTGGAAACAGGCCATACTCGGCTGGCTGATAGGGTAGAATCTGCACTCGACATTTTTGATTCGGTCCAGATTGTCGAAGGGCCCAAGGAGCTAATGATGCGCAGCCGCCGCGCGTGTTTGTCGTTGGTTTGGTTTTTGCTGTTCTGTTCATTGTCGATTGGCCCGGCCCGCGCCGATGAAATCGCCGAACGGGCGCGCAAGCTGCACTTTTCGTCGATCGTTCTTGACACTCACGATGACACCACACAAAGATTTTTCTCTAAGGATTTCGACATTGCCAAGCGCAACGCCGACGGCAGCATCGACATTCCACGCATGCGCGAAGGCGGCATGAACGCGATTTTCTTTTCCATCTGGATTGACGGGCGCATCATGGGACCGCCCGCAATCCAGAAAGCGCTCGACCAGATTGACGCTGTACACGAAAACGTTCGCAGGAATTCTAAGGACATGATGTTTTGCCGCACCGCTGATGACGTGCGCCGCGCGCACGCGCAAGGCAAAATCGCCGCTCTCATCGGAGTCGAAGGGGGGCACATGATTGGCAACGATATCCGCATGGTGCGCATTTTCGGCGATCTCGGGGTCCGCTACATGACCTTGTCGCATTTTTACAACGACGAGTGGGCGGATTCCTCCACCGACAAGCCCGCGCACAACGGCCTCACCGACTACGGCAAGGACATCGTCCGCGAAATGAATCGTCAGGGAATCATGGTGGATATTTCTCACGTCAGCGACAAAACTTTCTACGACGCGCTGGAAGTCAGCAAGGCGCCGCTCATGGCTTCGCACTCCTCATGCCGCGCACTGTGCGATCACGTTCGCGACATGAGCGACGACATGATCAAAGCGCTGGCTGCAAAAGGCGGAGTGATTCAAATCAATTACGAAGTGAGCTTTATCGATCAGGCTTATAAGGACGCCTCCGACAAACTTTCCGGCGGTGTGGTCGCCATCTTTGACCAGTTGAAAAAAGAGTGCGGAGACGATGAAGGCTGCATGGGCAAGAAGATGAACGAGATGCACGACAAAGCGGTTGCTGACGGAAAACTGCCGCACGTCAGTTGGGAAAGAATCATCGATCATATCGATCACGCCGTAAAACTCGTCGGCGCCGATCACGTTGGCCTCGGCTCCGACTTCGACGGCGCCAGCATGCCGGAAGGTATGGAAGATGCTTCCAAGCTGCCCAAAATCACCGAGGCCCTGATGCGCAGAGGTTACAAGGACGCGGACATTCGCAAAATTCTTGGCGGCAACCTCCTGCGCGTGATGGAGCAGAACGAAAAGGTCAGCCGCGAACTGCAAGCGCAGTAACGAACGCATGGTCGGAAGGATGATAAATGATCAGTGTTCTGACGCGCGTCGCAACGGTTGCACTGGGAGGATTGCTGGTGACCTCGGGCTTGGCAGGCGACAACATTTCAGAAAACGCCAGGAAGCTGCATTTCTCTTCCATCGTGGTGGACACTCACGACGACACTACGCAGCTCATGCTCGATACAAAATTTGATTTGGGAGCGCGTCAGCCGAAGGGCAGCATCGACATTCCGCGCATGCGCGAAGGCGGCCTGGGTGCGATTTTCTTTTCCATCTGGATCCCAAGCAAAGTTACCGGTCCGACCGCAGTGCAAAAAGCGCTACAGCAGATTGATGCCGTGCGCGAGCAAGTACGCGAACACCCGAAAGATCTTGTGCTCGCCACCAGCGCTGAGCAAATTCGTAAAGCACACAAAAACGGCAAGATCGCCGCGTTGATGGGTGTCGAAGGCGGACACATGATCAACAGCGATCTCGGCGTGCTGCGCAAATACGCCGCCCTCGGTGTGCGCTACATGACCCTTACTCACAGCGGAAACGACGAATGGGCGGATTCTTCCACCGACAAAGCGGTGCACGGCGGACTCACGGACTTCGGTAAAAATGTTGTACGCGAAATGAATCGTTTGGGAGTGATGGTGGATATTTCGCACGTAAGCGACAAAACCTTTTATGACGCGTTGGAAGTCAGCTGGGCGCCGCTACTTGCATCGCACTCTTCCTGCCGCGCGATTTGCGACGCTCCGCGCAATATGAGCGACCAGATGATGAAGGACCTGGCTGCGAAGGGCGGAGTGATTCAAATCAACTATCACGTCGGATTTTTGAGTCAGGAGTTTCGCAACGCGGAAAAGGCCGATCCCAAGATCAATGAAGCGATCGCCGAGGAAGTCGCAAAGCGATGTGGCAGCGACGGCAATGAAGGTTGCATGTTGATCGAAGGCGACCGCATCACGCGCGAATATGTCGCAAAAGGCGTCTTGCCGCGCGTGGAGTACACGAAAATCATCGAACACATCGACCACGCCGTCAGAGTTGCGGGGATCGATCACGTCGGGCTGGGCTCCGATTTTGACGGCGCCAATATGCCATACGGCATGGAGGACGCATCCATGCTGGCAAAGATTACCGAGGCGCTGCTGAAAAGAGGCTATTCCGCTAGTGACGTGAAAAAGGTTTTGGGCGAGAATACCTTGCGCCTGATGACAGATGTCGAACGCGTGAGCAGGGAAGTGAACGCCAACAAGTAGTGGATAACCTGGGGAACGGAGAATCCGTATGAAAGTAAAAAATAATATCGCGGGTTGGGCCGCGATCCTGTTCGCTGTCGGAATCAGTCTGGGTGGCTGTACGAAGCGCGAGCCACCGGCCGAGCCGGTGGCAGAACAGCCAAAAACGGAACCGCCCGCCCAGCCATCTGTGCCCCCGTCCGAGACCAAACCGGTGCCCGGCGCTTCGACCAAGCCAGCCGAGCCCGCCCATAATTACGTCAAGGAGCTGCTGGCTCCCGCGAAATTAAAAGAAAAAGCTCCGGAAACCTACAAAGTGAAATTCGACACCACACGCGGCGAATTCACGATCACAGTTACCCGCGCCTGGGCTCCTCTCGAAGCCGACCGCTTCTATAATCTCGTGAAGCATCATTTTTACGACAACGCTGCTTTCTTCCGCGTGGTCCCGAACTTCGTGGTGCAGTTCGGCATCAGTGCAAGCCCTTCGGTGAATTCTGCCTGGCAGCATGTGTCCATGAAGGACGATCCGGTCGTTCAGTCCAACAAGCGCGGCACCATTGTGTTTGCGCAAACTTCAAATCCGAATTCGCGCGGCACGCAGGTGTTCATCAACCTGAAAGACAATACGCCACTCGATCATTCCGGCCAGGGTTTCGCTCCCTTCGGCATTGTTGATGGCAAAGGCATAAACGTTGTGGAAATGATGTACGACGGTTACGGCGACAGCGCGGGGCCAGATCAGGAACAGTTGGAAAAACAAGGCGATCCTTATTTGCTAAAAGGCTGGCCGAAGCTCGATCACATCAAATCCGCTACCTTGATCGAGGCGCAATAAATCGCAGAATTTCGTAGCGTCAAAGCGCCGCCGATCAATTCTGACCCGGCACCGCGATTTCTAAAACTTACTCATTTTCATGGACCAGCAAACCGACGTAGTTCCTTCGCAGCGCGCGCCGCTGGATAATTCTGTGTACCTGATCGCGGCACTCGCCGTATTTGTGCATTTCTTGTTCAACTCAAAATATGGCTATTTTCGCGACGAACTTTATTATGCGGCGTGCGGCGAGCACCTTGCCTGGGGCTATGTTGACCACGCGCCGCTGGTCGCTCTGGCTTCGCGCGTCAGCCGCGGGCTGTTTGGCGATTCGTTGTTTGCTCTGCGCCTGCTTCCGGCGCTTTCTGCCGCGCCGAAAGTGTTTCTTGGCGGCTGGATGGCACGCGAAGTCGGCGGGGCTCGCTTTGCGCAATTCTTCGCGGCGCTTTTGGTTTTCCTGGCGCCGATTTATCTGACTTTCGATAATTTTCTTTCCATGAATGCGTTCGAGCCGGTGTTCTGGATGGCTTGTGCGGCGATTGTTCTGCGGATTCTGAATGGCGGTAGCCCGCGGCTATGGCTACTTTTTGGAGTCGCCGCAGGAATTGGAATTCTCAATAAACACTCCATGCTGTTTTTCGGATCGGGCATTGCAATTGGTCTGCTTCTGACGTCGGCACGAAAACAATTTGCACGAAATGAAATCTGGATGGCGTTGTTCATTGCTTTCCTGATTTTTCTGCCCAATTTGCTTTGGGAAATTCGCAACGGCTATCCAACGATTGCGCTGTTGCATACGGTAATCGGCACCAAATACTCGACTGTTTCTCCGCTAACCTATGTCGGTGAACAATTTCTTTTGCTGAATCCGCTCGCCGCTCCGCTTTGGCTGGCAGGTTTGTACTTTGTTCTTTTCGATCGCGAAGGCCGAAAATATTCTGTGCTCGGCTACGCGTATCTTGTCGTACTGCTGGAAATGATTTTGCTGCACGGCAAAATATATTATCTGGCCCCGGCGTACATCATGTTTTTGGCTGGCGGCGCAGTCTGGTGGGAGCGAAAAATATTTGTGCGCCCCGGCGCCTGGCTGAAGCCGGCGGTACTGGCTCCGATCATCGTTTCTGGAATTATTGCCGCTCCGCTAGCCATGCCAATTCTTCCTGTAGCCACCGCCGTAAAATACTGCGCGTTCTTCGGCGTGCGGGAAGTGAAGGTAGAAAATGTTCCACTGAATTCGCTGCCGCAGCTTTTTGGCGACATGTTCGGGTGGCAGGAACAGGTCCAAGCGGTGGCCCACGCCGCGCAATCGCTGCCGGCTCACGAGCAATCGCGCATGGCGCTGCTCGCCTACAACTACGGCGAAGCCGGTGCGATCGATTATTTCGGCAAACGTTATGGTTTGCGAAAAGCGATCAGCGGACACAATCAATACGGCGCGTGGGGACCGCGCGGGGCCACGGGAGATGTGGTCATCGCGATAGGATTTGCAAAAGCAAGATTGGACCGTGCATTCGGCGATGTGCAGGGTTTTGAAACCATCAGTCCGGAATACGCGCTACCAGAGGAGTCTGGCCTGACCATCTACATTTGCCGGCAGCCCCGGCAAAATCTCGCCGACTCTTGGGAACAATGGAAGTATTTGGATTAATAATTTGAGCGCATAACGGCTTCGCAGGCGGCTGCATCCAAACAACTGCTGAAATGCATCAGTTCGTTGCGGTCGCAAGGATTGGTATTGACACCGCGAACGATGCCACGTACCCTTTTTAAGTAATGAAAATGTCTCGCCAAACTGTGTGTTGTTGCTGCGGCTGCTGTAGCTGTCGCGAAAAACACATTTCTGGCTTGAGGCTGATGCGGATCTAGAACCTCCGTAGAAAAAGAAATTCCAAAGCCCACGTGCCAGAAAACCTGGATACGTGGGCTTTTTGCTTTTACGGGTGATTTTTGGGAAACGGGTTTCAGGGTTGTAGGTACCAACCCTGAGGCAAAAAAAGGAAAGCGTGAAATGGCTGAAGTAAAAGAAACCAAAGCGCAACG
>Ga0209488_10003974_pt1 | contig 11688 bp, 14 predicted proteins | sample Rivendell_Oct201_8_FD_188349 | JGI IMG/M metagenome (GOLD analysis project Ga0209488, IMG submission 188349) | Vadose zone soil microbial communities from the Eel River Critical Zone Observatory, Northern California, USA -... | ecosystem: Environmental > Terrestrial > Soil > Vadose zone >... | reverse complement strand
GCGACCTGGTGACCCCGGACCTGATTCTGCTCGATTTGAATCTGCCGCGCAAAGATGGACGGGAGGTGTTGGCCGAAATCAAGAGCACCCGGGAGCTGGCCACGATTCCAGTGGTGATATTGACCCGCTCGCGTGCAGAGCTGGATGTGGTCTGCAGCTATGAGCTCAACGCCAACTGCTACATCGCCAAGCCGATTGACTTTGAGCAGCTCCAAAACGTAGTCAATTCAATCCAGGATTTCTGGTTCAGCGTTGTGTTGCTTCCCAGCCAACGATCTCGCGAGCCGGCCTCATGACCTCGAACGACCTCCCCGGTGCCGCCGACAGCAGGGCCGATGTCATCGAACGTGAGCTGACCGAGTTCAGCTACATCGTCTCGCACGACCTTGCGGCGCCATGCCGACACCTCTCGCATTTCTCGCAACTGCTGTTGCGCGATATCGGTGGCAAGCTCACTGATTCCCAGCGAACTTACGGCAGCCAGATCCAGGCCGCCGGCGAAAAATGTCAGGCGATGCTGGAGCAGCTGATCCCGTTCTCACGTGTGCAGACATGCCCGCTGAACTGTGCATCGCACGATGCCGCCTATCTGGCGCGATCGGCGCTCCTGCAGATCAGCCGGGAGGTGCATCAGGCCGAAGCCGATGTGTCGATTGGCATGTTGGGATCTGTGTTCGGCGACGACAACCTGCTGACCAAGGTGTTCAAGTAGCTCATCTTGAATGCGACCAGGTTCCGTCAGCCCGACCGGCCGTGTCGGGTGCGCGTTCTCGCCGAGACCGCCGACGGTCGTTGGGTTGCCCGTGTCATCGATGAGGAAATCGGCCTGGACTCCGCCTATCACGAAAAGGCATTCCGAATGTTCTGGCGACTCAATCCAGATGACGCCGCAGGCGGCGTCGGCGCGGGCCTCGCCATTGTCAGGCGCATTGTCCGCCGACATGGGGGCGAAGCGCGATTCGTCCCTGGTGCGGCCGGTGCTTGTGTCGAGGTTGAGTTGCCTCTTGCGCGGAGCGCGATGTGATGGAAAAGAAAACCTTCCTGGTCGTAGACGATGATCCCGCGGAACGTTCGATCCTGGCGGACACGATCAAGGCTACCTTTCCGGGCGCCGACGTGCGGCAGATGGGAGATCCCGACGAAGTGCTTGGCCTCGTCGGCGAATGCGAGTTTGACTGTGTTCTCATGGACTACAACATGCCGCAGATGGACGGCTTGGCGCTGGCCAAGGCGCTCCGTGCGCTTTCGCCGTATCTCGCGCTCGTCATGGTCACGGGCGTCGGCGACGAGACCTTGGCCGCGGACGCGGTGCGCAGCGGTGTTTCCGACTATATCCCGAAGTCCCGTATCAATCCCGACGCAGTGCGCCGCGCCCTCTCGCGTGCCATTCATGAGAATGTACTGGCGCAAACGATTGCCGAGCAGCGCAATGAGCTTGAGAGCTTTGCCTATGCGCTGGCGCACGACTTCAAGCAGCCCATCCGCCAGATCAGGACGTTTACCAAGCTGATCGAGAACGAGCTGAAACCTGGCGATGACCAGGATTTGCAGCAGCATCTGACGTTTCTGAGCGAGGCTGCGCGACGATTGGGGAATCTGGTCGATGTGATGGCGCAATACACCTTGTTGAGCAAGGTTCCCCAGCTCGGCGAGGTCGATCTCGCAAAAATCATCAGCGAAGTGCGTGAAGCGGTGACTGCTTTCATGGCCGAGCGGCGTGCGGAGGTTGTCACAGCCGAGTTGCCAAGAATCCGGGGCAACGAGACGTTGATGATCCAGGTGATCCAGAATCTTTTAGTCAATGGAATAATCTACAACAAGTCCAGGGTGCCGCGCGTTGAAATCAGCGGTGAGGTCAGGGACAGCCGCTGCCTCATCGCGGTTCGCGACAATGGGATTGGCATTGAGCCGCAGTATCTGAACGAGATTTTCACTCCCTTGAAACGTCTGCACCCATCGTCGGAGTTTCCCGGCACTGGTCTCGGCCTCACCCTCGCGCGCAAGGCCGTGGTGCAGCAGGGCGGCAGGATCTGGTGCAGGTCCGAGGTGGGGAAAGGAACGACTTTTTATATCGAATGCGAATATTGGCAGCCGAAGGTGGAGCTGCGCGCCGCGATGTGACGCGGCGCGCATCGTCGCCCGCAGCCGCTTAGCGGGCGCTATGGATAAATGCGGCTGATCTTGGAGCCCTCGAGGGTGAGGTTGTACATCAGCCCCTTGGAGTCGAGAATGAAGCCGACCACCGGATTGGTGATCTTGTCGGTGTCGATCGAGCCGCCGGCGCCAACCGCGATCAGCACCACCGAGCCGTCAACGCCAACTCGCCAGCCGTCGATGCGCTGGAAGTTTCCGAGCGCCTGCGGGGTCATGAACATGATGATGACCGAGCGCGCCTGCGCGCCAAGCTGGAAGCCGATCGAGGCCGAGAGCACGTTATAAAAGGCAACCGTGCGGCCGCCGACCCGCATGGCGCCCTCGCCATATTCGCCGCCGACGCCGAAGCCGGCCTTGATCACGGTCGGAAACACCAAAACGCCTGCCGCCCGCGCGGCCAGCCCCTGGCTGCCCGGAACCTGATAGAAGAAGCGCTCGAGCGTGGCGCCCGCCGAGGCGTTGATCTCGGGGCCGTTCGCGGCCTCGCCCTGCGTGCTCGTCTGCAGCAACGCGCCCGCGCTCACCAAGCCAGTCAGCACTGTCCGCCTGTCGATGCCCATGATTTGTCCCTCTGTCCCTCTAAGTCTCTATCTGATCGGTCGTTATTGACGGAGCGCGGCATAAGCCACCCGCGACCGGCGCTCCGGAGTCCCCATGCCGGCAAAGTTACACGGCGCGGCGGAAGGGGGCAAATGAGGATCAGGGCGGTGGTAGTTTTTTAATGCCGGTGTTGTCCACACGCTTCAGTGCCTCATCCACACGGACACCTGCGATGATGCGCGCGGGGGCGATTTCGGCGAGCGGCACCAGCACGAATGCGCGCTCGTTCAGGCGCGGATGCGGCAGCGTGAGGTCGGGCTCGTTCAGAACAAGGTCACCATAGGCCAGGATATCGATGTCGAGCGTGCGTGGTCCCCAGCGCTGCTCATGGGCACGGTCCCGCCCGAAGGCGCGCTCGACCGCTTGGGCGCGCGCTAGCAGCGCATGTGGGGTCAGCGTGGTGTCGACGGCGATGCACAGGTTCACGAACGGTGGCTGATCTTCGACGCCCCAGGGCGGGGTCAGGTAGTCGGAGGAGCGAGCAAGCAGGCGGACGTCGCTGCGCTCGCAGAGCATCGCGATCGCGCCCGCAAGCGTCGCACGGACCTCTCCGAGATTGCCGCCGAGCGCCAGCAGCGCCTCAGCCATGGCGGGCGCGCGCGATGGTAACACCGATGTCGGCGAAGGTGGCGGCGATCGGCGCATGCGGCTTGTGAACGGTCACCCGCACCGCCGTCACTTCTGCAAAGCGCGCGAGGATCGCATCGGCGACCGCGCCGGCCGCGGCCTCGACCAGCCGATAGCGCTTTGAGCAGAACGCCCGGCTCGCGACCTCGACAACCTGGTCGTAGCCGACCGTGTCGGCGAGCTTGTCGGAGTGCGAAGCAGCCGCAAGATCGATGTCGAGGACGAGGTCGAGCTTGAAGGTCTGCCCAACCTTGGCCTCATGTTGCATCACGCCGTGATAGGCATGCAGCGAGAGGCCGGAAACGAAGATGGCGTCGGTCATCGGGCCTCCCGAATGGCATTCGCGACGCGCAAGGCCTGTAGGGTCTCGGCGACGTCGTGGGTACGCACGATGGTGGCGCCACTTTCGACCGCAACAAGATGGCTCACGATCGAGCCGCCGAGGCGCTGATCGGGTGGCGCAGGCGATATCGAGTCGATGAAGCGCTTGCGCGAGGCGCCGATCAGAAGGGGGAGGCCGAGCGACTTGAGCTCGCCGAGCCGCGCGATCGCGGTGATGCTCTGCTGTGGCGTTTTGCCGAAACCAATGCCGGGATCGAGCACGATAGTGTCGCGCGCGATGCCGGCGCGCTCCGCAATGGCGAGCGAGCGGGTGAAGAACGCCGTGATGTCGGCCATGATGTCGATGGCCGGATCGGCGGCGTCGCGATTGTGCATGATGATGACCGGCACGGCGTGCTCGGCGACGACACCCGCCATGTCGGGATCGCGCTGCAGGCCCCAGACGTCATTGACGATGCTGGCGCCGGCTGCGAGCGCCGCGCTCGCGACGGATGCTTTCATGGTGTCGATGGAAACCGGGACGCCGAGCGCGATGACCTCAGGCAGCACCGGCGTGAGCCGCCGCAGCTCCTCCTCGCGCGAGACAGCGGCCATGCCGCCATAGGGGCGGGTGGATTCGGCGCCAATGTCGAGGATGTCGGCGCCCTCGGCGGCGAGCCGGCGGGCATGCTCGATCGCGCGTTGCGGATCAAGAAACCGGCCACCGTCCGAGAAGCTGTCAGGTGTGACGTTGACCACACCCATGATGACTGGGCGGCCACGGCCAAGGAGCCGTGCCAGCAAGCCGGGCGCCGGTTGCGCGTGCGTGCCGGCGGAATCCGGTGACGACGTTTCTGGGCGGGCTTTGGTCACGGTCGTGGCTTTGCGCCGGTCTGCCCGGGCGAGTCAAGACGCGCAACCACGCGCGCGACACCCGTTAACTAAGACGGCGCGCTAATCAAATGCGGTGGCGAGAGGCCCCCGATGGGGGCCTAGTGCGGCGAATTTGAAGTTCCTGCAGCAGTTGCCGCAAGCTCGTTCAGGAACTTCAAATTCAAAGCCGCACTAGAATCATAGAGTTGCTAGTGTTCCTTTGTTTCCGAAGTTCGCATTGAGCGTGCCGCAATGTCAGGCGAACTTCGGAAACGGAGCACTAGGCGTCGACCCTCCGGCGGCCGTTGCGTGGGGCTTCGGCTTGATCCTTGTAGCTGATCTTGAGCGGGAGCTTCTTGGCGTGCTCGATCCAGCGCACGACCAGCTTCTCGGGCGGGAGGAAGCGCACGAGCCTCTTCCTCTCATTGGCCTCTGCCATTGCGCGTGCGAGATTCTCGGGCTTGCGATAACGCAGCTCCCGCACCGTATCGACCCCCACTTCCTGCAGCAGGCCCAGATAGCCCTTGCCCATGCCTTTGATTCGCATGTGGTCGCAGGCGTTGGCAAATCTCAGCAGGCGTTTCTCGTCGATGCCGCACCTCTCAGCCAGTCGCCGGCGCGCCTTGGGACTTTTTGCCTCGTCCAGGAGCCGCTCTGTCGTGCGGATGCCCAGCGATCTGAGGGTCTTGACCTCATCCGCATCGAGTCCGTCGATGTGGGTGATTGGGTAGCTCGTCATCGAATTCTCCTCACTATCCCCGTCGATCCGCATTCCTGCCGATCCGTCTGCGCCAGCTGGCGTCAGACGAACTGACCAAGGCCAGGGATCGCGCCGACGATCTCGCCGATGACGTCTTCACCAGCTTTCTCGCGTGCGAAGGCAATGGTCTCACGGGTCACAGCCTGGACTTGGCCCATGCTGAGACCGACTGACATCATGCGGGTTCCCGCCGCTAATACCCCTCCGCCAAACATGCCAGTTCCCTCGTCGGGCGGAGCCGCCGCAATGGCCTCATGGGCTCCCGGCATCTTGGCCAGGAGACCTTGGACCTTTTCGGCGGGTCCTTCCTTTAGCAGGAACTGTAGAATAATACCGACAGCCTTCTGGGCAGTCGCCTGATCAATGCCAATGTTGGCAACCAAGCGTCCAATCAGCTCGTCCATGCCCAAATTTCCCCGAAGGCCTATTAGCGATTGTATGGGGCGGAAAGGAGGGCGGAAACCAGTGGGCGATTGGCGCGTTTACGAATATGGCAGTACGTTGCAATAATACATCAGTATGAAAGTGGTACAACGGATTGAATTTTGGTGCATTTGTGAAATGTCACAAACTTGACGCAAACCGTTTTGTTCTAAGGCGTTTTGTGGCCTGGAACAGGGCGCCTGGATGGCATAGTTAGCAATAGTACTGAACCCACAAACGCCGTCGATAGACCAAAAGGAAGAGTTAACCGCGCAAGTTCGTCCCTACAGCGTTACCGACATAAAGTAGAAAAGCAGTGCTATAATTACTGAAGATGCGAGGCCAATGAGAAACGGCAAAAAGACCTCGTCGGGCAAGGGGACCTCACGGCCAGGACTTGCGGACCTGAAGAAGCGGTTTGTGGCTGTAACCAATGGGTTAAGGGCGCCATGATCACATTCTCCAATGCACGAGTCATCGTTGTAGCCGGATCAGAAACGGGACGTCCACTTGTGCATACTCTAACGCGCATGGGACTAGAGGGCGTTAGCCTGGTTGCAAATCCAGACCAGGCTCGACAGCTCTGCTCCGCCAAGCGGGCAGACGCGTGTCTGGTGGTATTGCCACATGAGGTGCCGGACGAAGCACCGCAATGGACCGCGGAAACGGGTGCGCCCGGGCGCGAGGTGGGCATCCCCTCCTTGCTGCTGGCCCAGGTTGTCACTCCTTATGTCAGCAGGTCTGCCAAACGGGCCGGTTACGTGGCTTCGGTCCCTGCTGATGTGTCGTCGCGCCTGCTCTATCGATGGATGGGCGCGCTCCTGCAGAAGCAGCGGCGGGCTCGTGACAATATGAACGAGCGGGGCCGTCCCAGGGTCCCGCTTGCCGACGCGATGAACGCGCTCAACCACGACGCTTGGGGCGGCAAATTTAAGCTGCAGTAGCCGCTTACAATTCAAATTACGGTCAAAAAACGCGCGCCTGCTGTCGACCACAGCAGGCGCTGCTGTTGACGGTTTGGCCATCCGGACAAACAATGTCCGCCGATGCAGCCGGATCTCAAAGGCGTGCGATGAGTGACCAGGACGACGGAACTATTTTCGTTGGCCGCAGCCAGAAGCCGGAAACGCTGTCGCTGGCACTGGCCAATCGGCACGGTCTCATTGCGGGCGCGACCGGAACCGGCAAGACCGTGACCTTGCAGGTGCTGGCGGAAGGCTTTTCCAACGCAGGCGTCTCCGTCTTCGCTGCCGATATCAAAGGCGACCTCTCGGGTATCGCCGAGCGGGGCGACGCCAAGGAGGCGTTTGTCACCCGCGCCAAGAGCCTCGGCATCGACTATGAGGTGGACCGGTTCCCGGTCGTGTTCTGGGATCTGTTCGGCGAGCAGGGCCATCCCATTCGGGCGACGATTTCCGAGATGGGGCCGCTTTTGTTGTCGCGTCTCATGGACCTCAACGAGGTGCAGGAGGGTGTGCTCAATATCTGCTTCCGCGTCGCCGACGAGCAGGGGCTTCTGCTCCTCGACCTCAAGGATATGCGCTCGATGCTGGGCTACATCGCCGAGCATGCATCGGAGCTGACAGTCGCGTTCGGCAACGTGTCGAAGCAAACCGTCGGCACCATCCAGCGCCAGCTTCTGGTGCTGGAGAACCAAGGCGGCGCGAAATTCTTCGGTGAGCCGGCGCTTGCGCTCAAGGATTTCATCCGCACCGATCGTGACGGCCGCGGCTATGTCAACATCCTGGCCGCCGACAAGCTGCTGGAGAACCCGCGGCTGTACGCGACGTTTCTGCTGTGGCTGTTGTCGGAGCTGTTCCAGGAGCTGCCCGAGGTCGGTGATCTCGACAAGCCCAAGCTCGTGTTCTTCTTCGACGAGGCGCATCTGTTGTTCACCGATGCGCCCAAGGCCCTGCTCGACAAGATCGAGCAGGTGGTGCGGCTGATCCGTTCGAAGGGCGTCGGCGTCTATTTCGTGACCCAGAATCCGCTCGACGTGCCTGACAAGGTGCTGGCGCAGCTCGGCAACCGCGTGCAGCACGCGCTGCGCGCGTTCACGCCGCGCGACCAGAAGGCGGTGCGAGCGGCGGCGGAGACGTTCCGGCCCAATCCCAATCTCGATACCGCGACCGTGATCAGCGAGCTCGGCAAGGGTGAGGCGCTGGTGTCGTTCCTGGAAGGCAACGGCACGCCGTCCATGGTCGAGCGCTGCATGGTTCGTCCGCCGTCCGCGCGCGTTGGGCCGGTGACGCCGGAGGAGCGGCGGGCGATCATGATGACGAGCCCGGTCAAGGGCAAATATGACGTCGCGATCGATTCCGAGTCGGCCTATGAGGTGCTGCTCAATCGCGTGCAGAAGACCGGCTCGACCTCGGCGCCGCCGCCCGGTAGCGAGCAGCCGTCGTCGGGCGGCGTCGGGGGCTGGATCAGCGGCATTGGCGCCGCGCTCGGGGGCGTCTTCGGTACCAGCCGCCCACGCGGACAAAAGCTGACGGTCGGCCAGTATGTGACGCGCGACGTGACGCGCTCGGTGGTGAACCGGGTGGCGGGCAAGGTCGCGGGCGACATCGGCAAGTCGATGGCCGGCTCGATGGGCAATACCATCGGCCGAGCGATCGTGCGGGGAACCCTGGGCGGCCTGCTGCGTCGGTAGCAGGCTTGGTGCCTGCGCCGCGTCCCATTAAAGTCATCTGATCGAGAGCCTTTGCAGGCACTTCCGGTGCCCGCTGTGGCCGCACCCTTCCACGATCAGCAGGCATTCGTCATGACATCACCTTCCAGCACGCTCCCCGCCGTTCTCGAACGCATCGACGCCGACCTCGACAAGAGCCTCGATCGGCTGTTCGCGTTCCTGAAGATCAAGTCGATCTCAACCGATCCGGCCTACAAGGACGAGTGCCGCGCGGCGGCCGAGTTCGTTGCGCGCGATCTCACCGGCATCGGCTTTGACGCAAGCGTGCGCCCGACCGAGGGGCATCCGGTCGTTGTTGCCAAAGGCGACGGCGGCAATGGCAAGAGCCCGCACGTGCTGTTCTACGGCCATTACGACGTGCAGCCGGTCGACCCGCTTGATCTGTGGGAGGAGCCGCCGTTCTCCCCGCGCATCGCGACCACGCCCGACGGCCGTAAGATCATCGTGGCGCGCGGCGCCTGCGACGACAAAGGCCAGGTGATGACCTTCGTCGAAGCCTGCCGCGCCTACAAGGCGGTCACCGGTGCGCTCCCGTTGCGGATCACGGCCATGATCGAGGGCGAGGAGGAGTGCGGCTCCGCCCATCTGTTCGGCTTCGTCAAGGACAATGCGCGCGAGCTCAAGCACGATCTGGCGCTCATCTGCGACACCAGCATGTGGGACACCAAGACGCCAGCGATCACCACCTCGCTGCGCGGGCTTGTATACGAGGAAGTGAAAGTCACTTGCGCGGACCGCGATCTGCACTCTGGCCTGTTCGGGGGCGCAGCGCAGAATCCGCTGCGTGTGCTCGCGGGCATTCTCGGCGCGATGCACGACAAGAACGGCAAGGTGACCATCCCAGGCTTCTATGAAGGTGTGAAGGAGCTGCCGAAGGACATCAAGGCCGACCTCAAGCGGCTCAAGCTGACGCCGAAGGATTTTCTCGGCGAGGTCGGCCTCAAGATGCCGGCCGGCGAGAAGGGCCGCATGGTGATCGAGCAGATCGCGACGCGGCCGACCGCCGAGATCAACGGGCTCATCGGCGGCTATACGGGCGAGGGCGCCAAGACCGTCATCCCGGGCCAGGCTACTGCGAAAGTGTCATTCCGCCTGGTCGGCGCGCAGAACCCCAAGAAGGTGCGCGACGCCTTCCGCAAGTTCGTGCGCGATCGGCTGCCGAGCGATGCCAAGGTGGAGTTTGCGAATTTCGGCCTCGCCCCGCCGATCCAGCTCTCGTACGACAACCCGGCGGTGGTGAAGGCGCGCGCCGCGCTCGCGGCCGAATGGGGCCGCAAGGCGGTGACGGTGGGCGAGGGCGGCTCGATCCCGATCGTCGCCGACTTCAAGCGCGTGCTCGGCATGGATACGCTCATGGTCGGCTTCGCGCTCGATGACGACCGCGTGCATTCGCCGAATGAGAAGTTCGACCTCACGAGTTTCCACAAGGGCATGCGCAGCTGGGTGCGGATCCTGGCAGCGCTGGCGGGGTGAGATAGCGCGGCTGTCGCGCCATGATCAGGCCGCTCGCGGCCTGATCGCCTTGCGCTGCGCGCCGATCAAACGCCGACGCTGCATGAATTCATAGTCGGTCTGCGGGATTGCTGTTGGTCAGCGAAATTTCGAGGCAAGCCATTGAACGATGCGGTGCGGGAGCGCCGCGGTCTTCCGCTTCCAGGCGTCAGGATCGCCGCTCAGGTCGCCTGCGTAAAATGCGCCGTACCAGTCGCAATGCAGGCATCGGAACAGATACACCGTGGGTCCATCACCGTCGGCCCGCAGTGTCTGCACGGTGTCCGTGGAACGCACGGCCGCTCGGGGATCATCGCCAGCGCAGCCGCGAACCGCAAATTGGGCTGCGGGCGGCAATTGGAGATAGCGGTCGAAGTCGACGTCTCCAATATAGGCGGCTGCCTCGCCATGATGATCCATCCACACTTCCTGCTGGAGGCAAAGGAACGACGGTGTGCGCTGTTCGAGCTCCGTGCGCGCCTCGGGTGACATCTGAGCTTGCGCCTGAGCAGACAGGTAAACGGGGGTCGCGAATCTCGCATTCAAGGTTCGGGCCGCCGACCCGTCGGCAATGCACCAAGGGCAGATCTCTTCGCCATTCTCGAATCCGTAGTTGTCACTGCTATAAGGTCCGACATACGCGTATGCGCGGCTGCGGCGACACACAGGGCATACGAAGTCCTCGCGCTCCACCAGCATCCCGGTTGCGACCGGATCGGGGTGATAGCGAAAATGCGGCAGTGGCTCGTCGACCAAAAGTCTCTCCTTGAAAGAAAAGCCTGCGCGCGCGCCCCGCACGACCAGGCGTCTAATCCAAATAAGGCGGATTTTCGCCGCGCACGCGTCGATGGGCAGCCGACTTCGCCATCCCAACTATGATGCTTGTCCGCGCCGGCGAAGCTGAGCCCAGATGATCGCATGCAATATCAGCCAGAGCGGCACCAGCACGGTCGGCACGAACGACCATGGCAGCTGCTGCATCGCCTCCGAGCCGGGCGCAGTGTGGAACACTTGCAGCGGCGAGCCTTCTGCCGAGGTTACGCCGAGTGCGATGGCGAGCACGAGATCGGCGATGCCGAACAGGTTCCACGCCGCAATGGTGCCGGTGCGCTCTGCGCCTGGCATGGCCGCAAGGCGCATCATCGGCAGCGCCACGATACCCGTGATGATGTCGCCCCCGGCGGCGAAGTAGGGAAACGGGCCAGCGAGCCGCCCCTCTGCGGCGAGCAGGAGGAAGAAGACAGCAAGCACACGGCCCACATTGAGGCCGATCATGGCTTGCATGGGTATGCTCAGCATCGCTTTGCGGGCCGCCGGCCACGCGGTTGCAACGGCCGCTGCCGTAAGCGGCAGGGCGACGAAAATCCCGATGAGAGGAAACGGTTGCGAGGTGGCGACCACGCCGGCCGCGGCGGCCGCGGCGCACACGCCAATCCACAGGCCCATGATCGCCGAAAGCGCGAGCTTGGCGCCGCGCGAGATATCCAAGAAAATCGTCAACGCGCTGGTGATGAACACCATGAGGCCTGCGGTCCCAATGGTGCCAGCCAGATCAAGCATGGCCTCCTCCTCCTGCTGCGGGCTAGCACGAGATGAGATGAGTTTGAATCGCCTCCAGTTCCGCTCGTCCCCGCGGAAGCGGGGATCCAGTTCTTTGGCCGAGCTCTCGGCCGCTGGATTCCCGCTTTCGCGGAATGAGCGGAGATCGGTTCAATGGCGGTGCAAACCTAAATTCATCCCGCTCTAG
>Ga0209488_10003973_pt1 | contig 11691 bp, 9 predicted proteins | sample Rivendell_Oct201_8_FD_188349 | JGI IMG/M metagenome (GOLD analysis project Ga0209488, IMG submission 188349) | Vadose zone soil microbial communities from the Eel River Critical Zone Observatory, Northern California, USA -... | ecosystem: Environmental > Terrestrial > Soil > Vadose zone >... | reverse complement strand
AGACGCAGACGATCGATAGCCCGGCGCTCGACAAGATGCTGTCCGTGAAGGAGGAGGGATGAGTCCCGGCATGAAGCCGAGTCTGAGCCGCTACTATCCGCCGTTGCTCATCACGGGAATCCTGATCAGCGCGCACCTGTCGTTCGGGATTCTCGAAGGCTACTCGCGGACCGGCACGGCGATTCTCGTCGCGATCGCCGCTGAGCTCATCATGGGCCGGCTGACGTACGGCAAGTGGCCGCACCCTGCGAGCGCGTACATCACCGGCATCAGCGTCGGCATCCTCGTACGGTCGCCGTTCCTCTGGGCGTACGTCCTCTGCTCGCTCGTGTCCATTGCGACGAAGTACGTGTTCCGCATGAAGGATCGCCACCTCTGGAACCCGTCGAACTTCGGCGTCAGCGCGCTCCTGTTCCTCGCGCCGGCCAGCGCCTCGGTGCTCAGCATCCAATGGGGCAACGTCGTCTGGCCGATGGCCGTGATCTGGGTGCTCGGCGCCGTCATCGTGTGGCGCGTCGGCCGCCTGCACATCAGCGCGACTTACGTCGCGTCGTTCCTGCTGCTGTCGCTCGTGAGCAGCGCCGTGACCGGCAACACCTGGCTCGCGACCATCGCGCCCGTCACCGGGCCGATGTATCAACTCTTCATCTTCTTCATGGTGACCGACCCGAAGACGACAGTGCGTTCGAAGACAGGGCAGTGCGTCGTCGTGTTCCTGGTGGCGCTGGCGGAGATGTTCCTGCGGCTGAACGAAGTGCTCTACGCGCCGTTCTACGCCCTGTTCCTCGTCGGTCCCGCGTCGCTCATCGTCGACGAATGGCTGCGGACACGTGGCGTGCGTAGCGTCCGGCTTCAGCCGGACGTCGCCTGAGCGTCGGTAGTGTCCGCCTTCAGGCGGACTTCGGTTGCTTTCGTAGTGCAGACCTTCAGGTCTGCGGAGGACGTCGATCCAGCTTGGATTGACAAGGACGTTGCCGCGTTGAAACGGCAATGAAAGCTGGCAGGCCTGAAGGCCTGCACTACTACTGCTACGCGGACGTCCGCCTGAAGGCGGACGCTACGTACAGAAGAAGAGCTGCAGGCTCGTCTGTACCTCGACGGGCATGAATCCTGCTGGCGGGGGCCGGCGTGTCGGGAATCTCCCTGGCGCTGTGGGCGGTTCCAGTCTTCTGTCTCCTGGTCGCGCTGCTCGTCGTGCGGCGGATTCGCCGCTCGTCTGCGGCGAGGAAGCTCGACGCTGGCGCCGTCAGCGAGCAGTGGATCGTGCAGCACCGGACCGGTCCGGACCCTCATCAGTAAACCCGCAGCGTTCGAGCAGCGTGTCAATTGCGCCAGGCGTGGCGTGAAGTTTTGACGCGCTCGCGATCAGGTCCTCCGCGAGTGCTGGATACCAGTCCCGGCGCGAGCGATCGCGGAGCCCGGCGATATCGAATGGTTCGATCGCGGCATCGATCATTGTGATCAGCTCATCGCGCGCGCGGCCCTGTGGCGACGCCAGGGCGATCGCGCAACAGGCGTGTAACGCGGGTCCGAACACGGGATGCGCGTGGAGGAGAAATCCCGGCGCGAGCTCTGGACGATTGAGGCGACGCGCGGCTTCGCTGAAGCTGGCGGCGGCGAAGTAGAGCAAGGTGAGCCGCTTGAAAACGGCGACGTCGCTCATCGAGTTGTAGAGGGCGGCGACAAGCATCTCGGTCGCGTCCAGCTCCGCCAGCGTCACGCGCTCGTATTCCCGGAGCGCCCCGTCAATCGGCCCCGCCTCCAGGATCTTCAGCAGCCGATAAATCCCAAGCAGCGTCAGCGGGAATCCGGTGGACAGCAACGGATCGATCACGCCCGCGGCCGACGGCAGCAGCGCCCAATTCGGACCGGCGACCTGGGTCGTGCGGAATGCCAGCTGCGGCGAGTGGACCCACGGCGCGACGACGCGCGCGTCTTTGAATTGATCACGGACGGAGGGAAGCGTGTCGAGCACGGCGTCCCACAACGACGTCCGGCTACCGCCTTCGCCAAGGCTCCGGCGAGTCTCGCCGAAGCGAAGCGGAGGCAGAAAGCCGGACGCTACGGGCGTAGTCAGTGCCGCGCCGGCGCTCGTGATGCCGTTGTTGAATCTGAGCACCCAGATCCAGCCACCGGGGAAGATGTGATGGAGTGCGGCGTCGTCTGGCGGGTACGGATGGCGGCCCTTTGAGGGCCGCCCCACATCTTGTAGAGGGCCGCCGGCATCCCACCGCGCAACGTTTTCAAAATGCGTGTAGATGCCCTGTGTCGGCGGGAGCCATCGCAATGGCGGCGCTGGCAGGTTCAGAGCGCGGGCGAGAAACCCTCGCGGGCCTGAGGCATCGACGACAAACGACGCGTTGATGCGGATGGCCTTGCCGTTGCGCGTGCCTGACAGCGACGGCCGCGTGCTGAGGTCCACGTGATCGATGGAGGTCTCGTCGAGATAGATGGCGCCGGCGGCCTCGGCCTCGCGGACGAGATTCTGATCGAAGTCGGGGCGATACCAGTGCGTGTCGCCGATCTCGTCGTGGGGACTGGCGGCCACCATCAGCTGCCGCGCATGCGACTCGTCATCTGCGAACGCCTCGCCGGGCCGATGGAAGAAGAACGTGAAGCCGCGCTTGAGCCCGCCGGCGACGTCAGGACGCGATCGCTGCCAGGTCCCCCATTTCGAGAACACGCGAAGCTGGGGGAGGTCGTAGGTGTCCGCGAGCTCCTCGAGGAGCAGGTTGGCGAGCGGCGTAGACGACTCGCCGATGACGAAGCGGGGATGCCGTCCGCGCTCGATGATCGCAACGCGTTTGCCGCGCCTGAGCAGCGCCAGCGCGGTTAGCGACCCTGCGAATCCCGAGCCGACAATCGCCACATCGACATCAACCCGCATCGTCCGCCCACGGGTCCAGGAGAATGCGGGGGCTCGGGCCTCGGGTCTCGCGTCTCGCATGAGCGAGTACGAGATCGTAGCTTCGTAACACGTCGTCCGAAGTGGGCGGGCGGAACAGATTCTGTGCGATGAGCGCTTCCATCGCGCCGTTGCCGCCGCGGGCGGGAATCAGCGAGATGACCGAAGCGCCACACTGTTCGGCGAACGCGACCGACCGCAGCAGCCAGCGGTCCTGCTCCTCGTGCGGGACGAACGGCGGTGAAATCATCAGGAAGACGCGGAGCGAGACGCCGCATCGCCGAAGATCGGCGGCGGCACGCGCAAAGTCGTCGGTCGTCATCCTTTTGTTCAGCGCGTCGAGTGCCGCCGGATGCACGGTCTCGAGCCCCATCGCGACCTCGAGCGCGATGCCGCCGAGCGCGTCGCGAAAAAGAGCGACGCGAGGTCCGATGAGCGACGGATGGGATTCGACGATGACCTGATCGAGTCCCGAGGCCCGGGCCGCGATCGCCGGGTAGTCGCTCTCCGGCACCGCACGCGGATCGAAGAAGTTCGACGCGTTGTAGAGCTTGATACGCGAGATGGTCTCACCGCGCTCGCGCCAGACCGTGCGCGCCGCTTCGACTTGCCAGGGAATCGCGCCGGCCGGCGTGTCCTCGCGGGTCGTGAAGCGCCAGAGATCGCACATCGCACAGCGCCACGGGCATTCGCGTCCCGTCAGGAACACCGTCCCGACGCGTGCGACCGTGCCCCGCTCGGTCGGCTCCTCGTCCACTGAGAGATTCTGAAAGCGCCACGGGTCGTGGATCGGACGGGGACCGCGAAGGTCGATGATGAACCGATCGCGCTCGGCGGGCGTTCCCGGATAGGACGCGATGTAGTGCATTTGAATGATGGGACCCCGGCGGACGTCTGCCTATACTAGTGCACCGCACTTTCCATCATGAGTCGAACCCTGTCGCTCTTCTCGAGCGCACGACATGCGGCCGCGTTCTGGATCGGTTCGGCCGCCGTGACTGCCGGCACGCTGCTCCATCTGCCCATGTTCTGGATGGGGAGGGCGACGGGATTCAGGCTGGCCGGGATGCCGATGGACACCGGCATGCTCGTCGGGATGGCGTTGATCGTCTTCGGGATTGCGGCGGCGGCGTACGGCTTGCGGCCCGAGCTCCCGCGCGAGCGCGCCGCCGCGGCATCGATCACGCAGCCACCGGATGCGCCGCTGACGAAGGCCCACTGGATCCAGATGGGCATCCTCGCCGTCGCGCTCGTGATCGACGTCATGAAGGCGGGGTCGCTGGGATTCGTGGTCCCCGGCATGCGCGCCGAGTACGGGATCGATCGCGCCACCGCCGCCATGTTGCCGCTCGTCGCGCTCCTCGGCACCACCTGCGGGTCATTTATCTGGGGCGCGCTGGCCGACGTCTATGGCCGTCGCGCGTCGATTCTCCTGGCAGCGGTCATGTTCGTAGGCACGTCCATCTGCGGCGCGATGCCGTCGTTCTGGTGGAACGTCTTCATGTGCTTCATCATGGGCATGGCCGCGGGCGGCATGCTGCCGGTGGCGAACGCGCTGCTCGCGGAAATCATGCCGCCGAAGCATCGCGGATGGTGTCTCGTGCTGCTCGGGGGCATCGGCACGGTCGGCGGCTATTTCGTCGCGAGCGCCTCGTCGGCGCTGCTGCAGCCGGTGTTCGGCTGGCGGATCATGTGGCTGCTCGGGTTGCCGACCGGTCTTCTGCTCATCGCGCTCAGTCCTTTCATGCCGGAGTCGGCGCGTTTCCTGCTGCAGATGGGGCGCATCGACGAAGCGCGCGAGACTTTCGCCCGCTTCGGAACCGTGATTACAACAGGTCCGGCAACGCCCGCGGCGATCCCGGTGCGCAAGCCTGACGAGCGGGCGATGGCCGGCGCGACCATCGCACTGACCCTTGCGGCCCTGGTGTGGGGACTCGTGAACTACGGCGTCCTGCTCTGGCTCCCGGCCGCGCTGGTCGCTGAAGGACGAAGCGTCGCACTCGCGAGTGAGATCATCGCGCGCTCGACGCTCATCGCCGTTCCGGCCATTCTGGTGGCGGCCTATCTCTACAGCACCTGGAGCACGAAAGGTGCGCTCGTCCTGGCGATCGGCATCACGACGCTCGGGCTCGCGGCAACGCTGCTTCGCGGCAACGGCGCGCTCGCGATCGTCTCGAATCCGGTCGTCTCGGTATCGCTGCTCGTCGTGGGCACCAGCTGGGTCATCTCGTTCCTGCTCCCGTATACGACGGAGAGTTTTCCGATCCGCCTGCGCGGCCGCGCGACCGGGTGGGTGGCCGGCAGCAGCAAAGCCGGCGGCGTGATCGCGCAGGGCCTCGCGTCGCTGGCCCTGGTGCCGAGCCTCGGGCTCGCCGCTGGTGCCGTCGCCGTCCCGGCCGTCCTGTCGCTCCTGCTTGTGGCCGTCTTCGGTCACGAGACACGCGGGCGAGACCTGCGCGAACTCGAAGCGGCGCGCACGGTTGATCGACTGTAGAATGCAGGCCCAAGGGGGAGTGATGGCCAAACTCGCGACCGCAGGGAACCAGAAGAAGATCCTCAGCAACCAGGCGAGACTCGAGCGCAATCAGAAGCGCATCATCGCGAACCAGCTGCGCATTCTCAAGAAGCTCTCCAAGTAATTCGAGCGACGGTTTATCACGAAGGCACGAAGAGGAACACGAAGACCACGAAATCAACTTCCTACAAGAAGTTCTTCGTGATCTTCGTGGTCGTTTTCGTGCCTTCGTGATGTACAGGCGGGTCGAGTTAGCTGGAGTACAGCGAGTGAAAAGTACGGCGGTACTCGAGTTCTGACCCGCTGAGACGCTCGCGCATTGCAGGCGCGGGCATTGCGCCATGCTGGAATCGGCGCTTGGGGAACACGGGCATGTCGATGCCTGTCACCGCCTTGACGCCGCGGCGGACGATTTCGCCCTTCAGCGAGTAGAGCGTCGGCACGTCGTACTGCGTCAGCGCCGCGAACGGAATCCCCTCCGCCACTTCCATCACGTCGGGCCGCGTGTACGGGCTGAAGCCGTCGAATCCGTGGTGCCGCGCCGGCGCGTAGGTGCGGACGTAGCTGCGGCTCAGGCCCCCGCTGTAGGTGAGTGAGTGCTTGATGCGGCCGACGCCCCAGCCCTCCTGGTACAGCATCAGGTTGTCCACGACGCTGCGGATCGTCAGCTCGGTGTTTTCTTCGATCGGGTAGTCCTTCAGGTTCTCGTCCCCGCCGTCGCCGTCGGCGATGTGCCGCCACTCGGGATACCGCTCGCGGATGCCGCGGAACAGCCGCAGGCCCATCGCCGCGCACTCGACGTCGAGGGCCTTGTAGTCCTCGACCACCTTGATCGTCTCGCACGCGTCGAGCTCATCGGCCTTCGCGACGATCTCTTCGAGAAACAACGAGAGACCGGTGGAGGAGAGAAACGTGCGCGCCTGATCGAGGTCCGGTCCGTCTCCGACGTTGAGGACGAATGCTTTGAGCCGCTGCGGCGACATCCCGAGCGCGAGCATCGTGTGATAGACGACGAGGAAGACCGACCCGCTGTCGATGCCGCCGGAAAATGCGACGCCGATCGGCGCGCGGGCGTCGCGTGCGTCGATCGCCCGCAGCCACTTCGCCGTTTCAACGGAGAGCGCGCCGATATAGCGGCGGCCGATCTCGTCGAGATCGCCGGGTTGCGAGTCACGCGCCGGCGTGAAGAACCGCGTGTAGGTCGGCGACGGATCGGGACAGCCGAGGAGCTGCAGCTCGACGACGTGGTGCGCGGGCGCCATGCGCGTGTAGCTGGGATGAAACTGGGCGTCGAGGCCGTCGGCAGCCAGGGCGCGGTGAATCGTGTCGATCCGGTCGGCCACGTAGAGCGCCGGCCCCTCGTGCCGCTTCGCCAGGAAATACCGCAGAGGGCGATCCATCGACCGCGCCATGCGAACGGTGATCCCTTCGGACGCGACGAGCGCAAACGACCCGTCGATCGCGCGAACGGCGGCGGCATCGCCGTCGCGCACGCGCGCGCGCGCCTCGTCGAGAGAAATGCCGGTGAATGTGTTGACGGAAGGGTCGAGCAGATCGACCACGCGGCTGACGTAACGCTGCATGGGTTCAGATTCTATGGCGTCTCGGGTACCAGTGCACGGGGACGCTTTGCGCCGGCTCGGCCGGCGCCGGCGCCTCGGGCATGCGCACGGTTGGAAAGAGCTTGGTCTCGAACCCGTCGAAGTCGCGCGCCCACTCCTTGTGGTTGTAGGCGCACACTGGCAGGCAGATCGAGCAGTAGTCGTGCTTCGCGAAGTACGGAAAGCAGCGGCCCGTGTCCACCATGTAGCGGTCGTAGCCCAGGTGATCCTTGCCGGCCGAGGGACTCCGCTCGTCGGGGATGGCGTCGGCCGGACAGAACTTCCGGCACGCCCGGCACGCGTCGCAGAACTTCGCGATGCCGGCGTCGATGGGATGGTCAATCGCCAGGGGCAGCGACGTCGCCACGCTGCCCATCCGGAACAGCGGCCCGAGCTGCGGGTTGATGATCGACCCGTGGCGTCCCAGCTCGCCGAATCCGGCTTTGAGGCCGATGGGAATGTGCAGCAGGTCGCTGTCGCCGATCGGGTGCTCGACCCGGCACGCGTAGCCGAGCGATCGGATGTAGGCGGCAAAGGCGATGACGGTTTCGCCGAGCGTGAAATAGACACGCAGGCACTCGATCGCGGCTTCGCGCGACGGCACCACCTGAAACTCGCGCCACCGCATTGCCTGGCCGACGGCGATGGCGTAGCGCTCGGTGACGGTCCGTCCGCGATAGATGTCCGACGGCTCGATCTCACAGATGCCGACGATGTCGGCGCCGAACTCGAGGGCCTGCGCCTTCAGGTGCGCGGCGGCCTCTTCAGGCGACGCGAACGCGCGCCGCACCGGCGCCACTTCGCCGTCGAAGCGCGCGTACTGGTCGTTGTAGATCTTCTTGAGGAGATCGTCGGCTTGGTCGATGCGGATGGTGCGCCCGCCGGCGGACGTGTACCACTGCTCCCACGCGAACGGCGGCAGATTTCCGGCCATGCCGTGGGCGACTGGCTACGACGCGCGTTTCGCGACCGCTTTCGCGCCGCCGGGACGCGCCTGCGGGAACACGTGCCAGACGCTTTCGAGGAACTTGCAGACGACAGGCGAGGTCTCGCCCTTGCGCCACGCGATGCAGATGTCGAGCGTCGCGTCCGGATCCGACAGCGGCACGACGGCCACCGTCTGGGTCGCCGTGAACGGAATGCCCATGCACAGGTAGACGCCTTTGCCCGACGCCACCTGCATCAGCCCCGCCTGGTTGTAGGGGCCCGCGTCCGGTGTCGGCACGCGCTTCGGCGTGAGTCCCTGGCTGGCGTAGAGGTGGTCCACCTTGTCGAAGAGATACGGCATGATGTGCCGGTCCCACAGCAGCAGCGTCTCGTCGGCGAGATCGCTCAGGCGCAGCGTCTTGCGCGACGCCAGCGGGCTCTCGGCGCTGATGACGGCCACAATGCGCTCCTGGAAGAGGACGGCCGACTCGAGCGTCGCCGCGTCGAACGGCGGGCGCGCGAACACCAGATCCAGCGTGTGGTGCTGCAGTTGCTCGTTGTAGACCTCGGCGCAGAGCACGTCCGCGGCGTCGATCGTGATGTTGGCGAACTGCCGCGCCGACGCGACGCGGATCTTGTTCACCGTCTCCCACAGGCCCCAGCCGATGCCCACCCGCAGCCGGTTTTCTTCGATGCGCGTCGTCTGTCCGGCGGTCTCGTAGAAGTCCGACGCCGCGGCGGCCAGCACCTTGGCTTTTTCGAGCAGGCTCGTGCCGGCGTCGGTGAGCTTGACGCCTTGCCGGTGACGGAGAAACAGCGTAATGCCGAGTTCCTCCTCGAGCTGCCGGATGTGGCGGCTGAGCGGAGGCTGTGAGATGTGGAGGCGCGCTGCGGCCTTGGTGACGCTCGACTCTTCCGCGACAGCGATGAAGGCCCGGAGGTGCCTGAAGTCCATGGCGCGAATTCTATACCGGGGAGGTATGCCGTCGAGCGCTTTCCGGTATCGCAGGCTTCGGGCTAAGATAACCGCCTCAGTAACAAGGAGATCCTGCCTATGACTCTGCGAACCTTCCTGACCGGATCATTGGCCGCCGTGCTCTGCGCGGCGACTGTCTCTGCTCAAAAGTCCTACACGCCGAGAAAGACCGCCTGGGGCGATCCGGATCTGCAGGGCATTTACACCAACAAGGATGAGAACGGGATCCCGTTTGAACGGCCGAGCACGCTGGCCGGCAAGAACATCGGCGACGTCAACGACGATGAGCTGAAGGATTTGATCGCGGCGCGCTCGAAAGCCGCGGAAGAACGGGCGCCCGGCATTGGCGGCGCCGACACCGGCGCCGGCCCGACGCACTGGTACGAGCACTACGGCGCGAAGAACAGCCGAGCCTGGCTCGTCGTCGATCCGCCCGACGGCACGATTCCCGCCCCGACGGTCGAAGCTGGCGCGCGCAACGCGGCCCGCGCGGCGGCCCGCGGCGGACGCGGCCCGGCCGACAGCGCCGAGGACCGCAGCCTGTACGACCGCTGCATCACGCGGGGCATTCCTGGATCGATGACGCCGGCGATTTACGGCAACTCGTACGAGATCATCCAGTCGCCGGGCTGGGTCGCGATTCGCTACGAGATGATTCACGAGACGCGGCTCATCCCGCTCGACGCGCGTCCGCATCTGCGGTCCCGCATCGAGAGCTACATGGGCGATGCCCGCGGCCACTTCGAAGGCGCGACGCTCGTCGTCGAGACGACGAACTTCAAGCCGGCGACGGCGTACCGCGGCGCGTCGGAGAATCTGAAACTGGTCGAGCGGTTCACGCCCAAGGGGCCCGCGTCGGTGGAGTGGTCGGTGACCGCCAACGACACGCACACGTGGCCCAAGCCGTGGACGTTTGCGATGAACCTGACGAAGGACGCGACGCAGCCGATCTTCGAGTACGGCTGTCACGAAGGGAACTACGGGCTCCGGGACATCCTGAGCGGCGCGCGCGCAGACGACGCGGCGGCTGCAAAAGCTGTCGTGAAATAGCGGCAAACGTCAGACGACAAACGACCCGCCCTGATGCCATTGACGGCAGGGACCCGTCTGGGTCCATATGAGATTCTTTCGCCGCTCGGCGCGGGCGGCATGGGCGAGGTCTATCGCGCGCGCGATTCGAAGCTGAAGCGCGACGTCGCGATCAAAGTGCTGCCCGAAGCCTTTGCGAAGGATCCCGAGCGGCTCGCGCGGTTCGAGCGCGAGGCCGAAGTTCTCGCGACCCTCAATCATCCGAACATCGCACACATCTACGGGCTGGAAGGGCAGGATGGGCGCGCGCTTGCGCTCGTCATGGAGTTTGTCGAGGGTCTGACCCTGGCGGAGCGCATCGCCCGGGGACCGATCCCGACGACCGAGGCGCTGCCGATCGCGCGGCAGATCGCCGAGGCCATCGAAGCCGCGCACGAACGCGGCATCGTGCACCGCGATCTGAAGCCCGCCAACATCAAGCTGACGGCGAGCGATCAGGTGAAGGTGCTCGACTTCGGCCTCGCGAGGCTCAGCCAGGATCCGGCGGCGCCGAGTGTCGTGGGCGCGTCGGCGGTCGCGACAATTACCACGCCGGCCATGCGGACGCACGTGGGTGTCATTCTCGGCACGGCGGCCTATATGAGCCCCGAGCAGGCCAAAGGGCAAGTAGCGGACAAGCGCAGCGATCTGTGGGCGTTTGGCTGCGTCCTCTACGAGATGCTGACCGGACGGCGGCTCTTCGAGACCGACGACGTGACGGAGACGATCGCACTCGTGCTCACGAAAGATCCCGACTGGGCCGCGTTGCCGCCAACTACGCCGCCCGTGATTCGGGCGCTGCTCAAACGCTGTCTCGAACGCGACAGGCGCAAGCGCATCGGCGACGTCGCCGCCGTACGATTCGTGCTGGACGAGGTGGAAGGTCTCACCGGCATGCACGTCGGCAGCGCATCGCCGCGCGGCACGACGTGGACGCGAGCGGCCGGGATGGCTTCTGCGGCGTTTGTCGTCGGTGCGGCGATCGCGGGCGGCTACTGGTCGTCACGCCCACGGCCGGCCCTGGCGCGGGTGACGAGATTGGCGATGTCTCAGACCGACGCGACTGCGCTGACAATCAGCGCGCTCAACGATGTCTCCGCCACGCCCGATCTCGTGCTGACGCCAGACGGCTCGCGGCTCGTGTATGTTGGCAACAACGGGACGCAGTTGTTCGTTCGTGCCCTCGATACGCTGGAGCCCGTAGCCATCGCCAATGGGGCCGGGCTCAGGAATCCGTTTGTGTCGCCGGATGGTCAGTGGGTCGGCTACGCCGAGAATCGCTTCGTCCTGAAGAAGGTCGCGATGGCCGGCGGTGCCCCTCAGCCATTGCCGGCCAGGCTGGACACAGACCTCGCGGGCGCCACATGGTTGCCTGACAACACCATCGTGTTTGCGACGTCCGGGCAACTTCGCGGCCTGCGCCGTGCCTCGTCGGCGGCGGGAACCCCGAGCGGAGAGCCCGAACTATTGACGTCACCGAGCCAGGCGTTGGGGGAAGCGCGTCACTTGTGGCCCGATGCTCTGCCCGGCGGCCATGCGGTGCTCTTCACCATCACGTCCCAGACCGGCGGGCTGGACGCGGCGCAGGTGGCGGTCCTCGATCTGCGCACCCGCACGCGGAAGGTCCTCGTGCGCGGCGGGAGCGGTGCGCGCTATGCGGCGGACCCGAACTCCACGTCCGGCGCCGGCGGGCACCTCG